>ERZ779632.163-NODE-163-length-43904-cov-9.991083_pt1 | contig 43904 bp, 49 predicted proteins | sample MGYA00514194_ERZ779632 | MGnify/ENA primary metagenome ERZ779632 (study PRJEB29562, sample SAMEA4376704) | mouse gut metagenome | isolation source: Cecum | study: EMG produced TPA metagenomics assembly of the A DSS colitis mouse model was used to assess the... | reverse complement strand
AAAAGGTTTCATTTATGGTGGTGTCAAGTGTGCAGGACATGGGAGTTTAGTTAGAGCGAAAAACAATACCTATATCACGGGTGAAAATGAGATTATGCCATCTCAGCCTGGTTCCCATGATTTTCGCTATGAGGATGGTGATTATTTATATATGGATACCTACCTGGGCGGACAGATATTTGTAGGTGAGGAACGTGTATGGGCGAAACAACAGGCAGTGTGGGCAATGAATTATTATGGGCAGAGTCTGCAGGAAAATTTTGACATTTCCTTTTTAAAGGAAGCGCTTTCCTGTGTATCGGCTGCAGCGCCATTCCGGGGGCCGGAATTTTATCAGAAAGGTGATTTTATGTACCACTGTCAGGTACAGGGGAATTTTGAATGTTTTACAGGAGAGGAAAGAATATACTGCAGGCAGGAAAAAGTCTATATCTGTACATTCCATGGAGGCGTTGTTCTGTGAGAATAGTAGAAAATGAGATTGCGGTCAAAGATCTGGTCACGAAATCTAACCTTCCGGCAAGCGATTATGTGATAAATCCTTATGTGGGCTGTCCTCACGGATGCAGGTATTGTTATGCCTGTTTTATGAAGCGGTTTACGCGCCATAGAGAGGAATGGGGAAGATTTATTGACATTAAGCGGTGTGATAAACCGATAGATAAAAAGAGATTACGGGGAAAGTCGGTCTTTCTGTCGTCCGTGACGGATTGTTATAATCCATTTGAGGAAAAGTATGGCAATACACGGAAGATACTGGAGCAGCTGGTTTCTATAGAATGTGAACTGAATATCTCTACAAAATCCCATCTGATTGTAAGGGATCTTGATTTACTGAAGGGGTGTAAAAATCTGATAGTCTCCATATCGGTCAATACGTTGGACGAACAGTTCAAAAGCGATATGGACCAGGCCAGCAGTATCGGAAAACGGCTTGAAACATTGGAAACATTACATGAGAATGGAATATATACTGTCTTGTTTATGTCACCTGTGAATGTGTACTAAGAACTATAAAAATGCAAAAAGGTGAAAAAAACTGAAAAAAGCCGAATATATAAGGAAAATGGGCATTTGAAAAACAGAATTTTTCATTTTTGTCGCACAGAAAAATAGAGGTAAATCGGGGCTGATAGAGTCTCGATTTTTTTGCGCTCAAAAAGCGTTTAATAATTTGAATGATAAAAACGGCGTAAAATGGGCATTTTAAATGATATTTAAAGATTGTTTAAAATGGGGTTTAGAGATGCAATAAAATATTGCGGAAAAGTTAATTGTAATCTCTTTTGCTATTTCCGCAATCATTTTTTTAAGAAATATGCGGGTTCCGGGCAACTAATATATTATAAAAGAGAGTATTGCGGAAATAATAAACCTATATATCAATCTGCAAATTTACCTTTATTAATACAGGGTGCATCATTTCCGCAATCGGGAGATGCAACACATGAAGTATATAAAAGTGAATAGAAATGTACGAAATTATATCATGTTAAGCAATGAAGTGTTCTCTTTAAACGTTATTAAAGATTTACTAATAAACCTTTGAACGCAAAAATTAAGATATATTTTGCTGGCTAGTGCTTTCGGAAAGGGATAATTTGCTTTTATCTCCAGTGACACTTATAGCCCGCTGGAGTTTATAATTGATTAAGGCAAGAATTTCTTCTTGATCGAGCGGAAGTAATCGTCGATAAAGCTGGATCAAGGTAGCCTCATCTGCGTTTTCGCAAATTATTATATCTGCCTCATCTCCTAAAAGTAACCAATCACATGACGTATTAAAGTATAAAGCAATTTTCAAAAGTATATCTGCCGTTGGAAACACAGTTCCTTTCTCAATTCTGCTAATGTTGGAATCATGTAATTCTACAATGTTTCCTAAATCCTTTTGTGATAAATGCGCTTTTTTCCTTAAATATTTAATTCGATCTCCAAGGTTTTCCATTTGATAATCTTCCTTTACATGAAAAATTTGCGATATTGCAAGTTTGCATATTGACAATTTGCGATATCGCAGATATTATGTATTTAGTGGTTTACTAATCAATCACATTATACCTAAAAGGGATAGGCCACACAAGGAAAATGTGAGAATCCTTTTAGTGGCCGGAAAGGAGAGGACATGTATAAGGGAGAAAAGTATGAAGGGAGGGAGCCGATGCGGAAGGAAGAGTTCGAGAATCTGATTGGCCAGGCATTATCTGATGGTGACTATAAGATCATTGAGACAGTCTACCTGTATCACCCTGCAATCAGGGGCGCATCCGGCGTGGAGGAGTTGGCTGAACTGTATAAGAGTTTCGGCATAACTATTTTCTATGACATGATTGGACGGGCAAAAAGAAACCAGGATCTGGACGGGCAGCTTCGGCAGGCCCAGGCGGAGGCAGACAGGATCAAGGAGGAGATGGTTCAGAATAGAGCATCTATAGGGTTGGATTACAGTCAGACGTTGGACGAACTGGCTGGTGAGGTATCACAGCCGTCACAGCCTGGCATGGATGGGCTCCAGAGAGTGGAGATTACTACTAGAAAAGATATAGGCAGCATGTTTACCCAGGTTGCGATAGACGGCCATGTCATTCCTAAAATTAGAGGATACAAATTGGAGCATGTAGCAGGTAAGCCGCCAGTGCTGAGTCTGGATCTTATCTATTGCGACTTGTACATTGATGAGCCGATGGTGATACACCATAAGGGATCAGATCAGAACATTGAGGTACGAGTAAAATGTGAAGAATCTGCCACAGACGCGGCAGATTCCCCATATCCCGTTACGGATTCACAATAATGTCCTCAGCCGATTCATGAATTGGGCATTTAATGGAACATTCAACACCAGCGGCTATGTGTGGACATTCGTGTGTGCCCTTTTCATATTCCACTCTGCTTAATGGAGAGTTTTCTACATAAACAATAGGGAGAGAAACGTTGGCATTGATTATAGGGCAGAATCCGTCTTTTCTAAAAATTCTTTGCATGTGGCAATCTCCTTTCATAGTATTCCAGTATTGCCAGATACTGGTAAGGAAATTATACCACATATTGTCGAAATGCGGTAGGCGAAACCCTGCTGCATCTGCCGGAAATGGCCTACCGGCACTGGTGAAACAGGATAAAGACTAGGAGGTAAAAAAGTGAGCGAATATGAGGAGATAAAAAATCAAATCCAAGAAATGAATGAGGCAATGGTTCATTTAATACAGGATACCATGATGTTGGAAAGAAGGATGGAAACACATGAAAAGTACTTACAGAATTTTCCTTCACCTACGTATACGTCAAACGAATGCAAAAAAACGATTGTAAGGGAATTGAAATTTCTGTTGCGTTATACCAGAGCCGGGAGCAACGTCAAGGATCTGGTGCTGGATGAGCAGGAGGAATATGTGACCATTGTATTTGAAAGCGGGACGAAAAAAGTGCCTGTAATGGGAGACTCCGGGATCGCGCTGATCCAGGACGTCATAAAGTGCTTGTAAGATATTTCATCCCGCCCCTGCCGGGAAAAGCCAGGGAGAGAGGAGAACACTATGGGACAGAACAAGGGAACGGATGCCGCAATGGCCAGGAGGCTGATGGATTATACAGGGGCGATCCTGGGAGTCGGGGAGAAATCCCCAAGCCCGGAGGATCTGGCCATTGAGCCAACAGAGGAAGAGGCCCGCCTGATACTGGAGAGGTTCTTCAGGGCATAGACAGCCGAAACGCAGCGGGCGGATCCCGCCGCGTCTGCCAGGGATGGCCTACTGGCACTGATAAGGCAGGCTGAAAGGAACGGAGGTGATGAAGATGAGGAGAACCAGAAAGATGACGCCTTTTGAGAGGCAGGTTAAGACCAGGCTGATGGAACTGGACATGACACAGACAGAGTTGTGTAACAGGCTGGGCATCAAGAAACAGTATCTGAATACGATCTTTGCCGGTTACAGGAAGGACAGCGCGTATATAGACCAGATCCGTGAAGTGCTTGGGATCGGGGCATGAGGAATCAGGGATAAAAGAGGGGCCAGGCGTTGTTTAAAGGCTGTTTAATGAGCATTTTTTAGATGGGAGGAAAGGCATGGATTGCAGGGACTGTGTATATATGAAGAAATTCCGCCGCCTGGTTGGTGGCATAGAGTGCCGGTGCTGCCATGAGAAAGCGGAGAAACTGCCGTTGGAGTGGTTCGGGAGCAGGGGGCCTGGATTTATCTGTTATGTAGATGAAGAGGGGAATCCCAGGATCAAGTCCCATCCCAGGTGGTGCCCGCTGCGGCCAGGGAAGGCCAAAGGGCAGTATGTTGTGGAGTGGGACAGGGGAAAGGGCAGAATGGCCTTAAAGTTTAAGGAGGACAAGGATGGATAAGTCAGGTAATGAGAATTATAGGGGATGGAAGGATTTCATCTTATACTAGAGGACTATTGTAAGTGTTGTCCGCACTTTTCAGCTACTGTCAATACGATAACATTGCACAGGCTGGATAGTAAGGAGGATTCAGGTGATACAAATATAAGGTGTAAAAATGCAGACATTTGTGAACGGATGTACCAGAGGTTAGTGAATAAGGTAGCCGAAATGTGGTAGGGGAAACCCTGCTGCATCTGCCAGGGATGGCCTACTGGCACTGATGATGGCAGGCCAGGAAGGAGAGAAAGAGAGATGAAAACAGCATTAAAAAATGGGCCACCCCCTGCCAGGTCGTTGGCCCATGTCTCTCCACGTGAACGAGACACTGATAGCATAACATATCAGATGCCGAATGTAAAGGGTGGAGTGACAAAAATGGAAGAATTGACTGTAGAGGAGTATGCTGCACTATCTGGAGAGACAACGAGAAATGTAAGATATGCAATTACAGCAGGCACATTGACAGCCAGGGAGACCCGTGGCCGTGGCGGGGCCGGGGGAAAAAGCTTCCTGATTCCGGTGTCCAGCCTGGATCCAAAGCTGAAAAAGAAGTATGACCGTCTGAAGCGGCAGCAGGATCCGGAGCCGGTGAGGCAGATCCCGCTGGAGGAACTGTCAGAAGCGGAACGGGCGGAGGCGGCGGACTGGCTGGATCTCCTGAAAGAGTGGAAGGAGTACCGTAGCGCTTACAGCGGCTCCAAGGCCCAGGCGGATGAAGCGTTTGTCCAGGTCATGCAGCAGCGCAGGCCGGGCCTCAATTACCAGCAGCTGTCCCGCAAGGACCGGCAGTACAGGGAGATGGGGGCCGGGGGCCTGGTGGACCGGCGGGGGAAGCATGATAACCACTGCAAGAAAATTCCGGATCAGGTATGGAACGTGTTCGAAGAGTACTATCTGGATGAGTCCAAGAAAACAGTGGCGCTGTGCATGCGGCTCACGGAGACCTACTTCAAGAAGAACAGAATTGAGATACCGCCTATGGCGGATCGGTCTACATTCTCACGGGAGATACTGAAGAGGATACCGCCTGCGGAGATTGTCCTATGGCGGGAAGGGGAAAAGGCATTTAAGGACAAATGTGGCATGTACATAGTGCGTGACTATAGCGATCTGGACAGCAACGACATATGGGTCTGTGATAACCATACATTTGATATCTTTATTGATGATGGGGAGAAGGTAAAGCCCAGCAGGGTGTACCTGACAGGCTTTCTGGATGTGCGGAGCCGGAAGATGGTGGGGTGGTATGTGACGATGACACCGAACAGCCAGGCAACGCTTTATGCGCTGCGGCGGGGGATTGAGCGCTATGGGATTCCCAAGCGGATCCTGGCGGACAATGGCCGGGAGTTCTTAACTCACGATATCGGGGGACGGGGACACCGTAAGAGCGCTGACTGGGGGCATGAGGCTCCCACAATTCTCCAGCACCTGGGAATTGAGTTCCACACCGCTTTGGTCAGGAACGCCAGGTCAAAGATTATAGAGAGGGCGTTCCGGGATGTGAAGGAGTGCTTTTCCAGGGCCTTTGCGGGTTACACGGGCGGCACTCCAGCGGAGCGTCCAGAGCGTCTGAAGCGCACCGGGAAATACGCGGAAAACTTTACGCCTATTGGGGATTTTGTGAAGTACGTTGACAAGTACATAGAGGGAATATATAACTTTACGGAGTGCGTGGGAGCGGGCATGTATGGAAAGAGTCGGAATGAGGTATACGCGAAATGCCTGATCGAGAAACGCACCGCGGCCCCTGACGAACTGAATCTGATGATGATGCGTAACGGCAAGCCCTGCACCGTGCAGCGCGCCGGAGTGAGACTGTCCATGTATGACGCATATATCTGGTTCAATTCTGAAGAACTGCTGTTCAACCATATCGGAAAGAAAGTGTATTTCCGGTTTAATCCGGATGACCTGAAAGAGGTCCGGGTCTACGATGAACAGGATCGTTTCCTGTGTACCGCTGCCCAGCAGGGCAGGCTCAGTTATTATGCCTCCACGGAAGAAGTCAAGGAAAAGATGCAGCAGATGCGTTCTTATGAGCGGCTGGTCAAGAACTGGAGGGAGCAGAGGCGGATAGAGGTTGATGATGCCCTGGCGTTGACCATGTGGCAGGCAGAACAGAACCTGGCAGCAGGCGAACCGGCGCTTAACCCGGCAGTCATCACGCCGATCCGCTACAGGGAGAAGCACTGGATGGAGGAATTAGACGAGGCAGCAGGCGGCGAAGGGGCGGATATGATCGACTATGCCAGAATGATTGAGAAGATGAAAGGACAGGTGGATTAGATGAGCGAGGAAACCAGGAATGTAAGCTATGAAGAGGCAGTGAAGTGGGCCAGGGACTACATGCGCCAGAAGAATATCAGCCAGGCGGAGTTTAGCAGAAAGCTCAGCATCAGTTCCGGGGCGGTCAGCAGCTATCTGAACGGGAAGTATCCCAACCCGGAGACCGTTACGGAGAAGATTGTGGAACTGATGGACATGCAGGCCCAGAAAACGCTGGCTCCCAAGGCACCGGAGTTTGTGGAGACTACCGTCACCCGTATGGTCAAGCAGGCCATCAGTTATGCCCACCTGCGGGGCGTGGTCAGTGTGGCCTATGGGGATGCCGGTGTGGGCAAGACCACGGCGGTGCAGCAGTACCTGAAGGAAAACCAGCTGGCCATCGGGATTGAGATTATCCCCACATACGCGTCCCTGACAGGGGTCAATGAACTGCTGGCGGATGAACTGGGATCCAGGGAGAGGACAGACCGGAAGATCACCAAGGATATCATCAGCAAGCTGAAGGGATCCGGCAGGGTGATTATCGTGGATGAGGCCCAGCACCTTACAGTCAGGGCCATTGAGCATCTGCGGAGTATATCTGACAGCACGGGCATCGGGATATGTTTTGTGGGAAATGAGTCAATATACACAAAGCTGCTGGGTACACATAAGAGCGAGTACGCGCAGCTGTTCTCCCGGATTGGAGTCAGGAAGATGGTCACCACGTCAACCAACAGCAGGGAGGATATGGACCGTATTTTTGGACGGTATGGCCTGGACGAGGATTCCATGAAGATTCTGCACCAGATCAGCCGGACAAACTATGGGCTGCGGGGCGCGGTGAACGTCTATGTCAATACCATCGGCGTGTTTGACGAGATCAATCCGGCCAATTTAAACAAGGTCATCCGTGACATGGGAATCGCGGGATAGGAGGCGGCATATGGAAATGGAAGAACTGAAAAAGAAATACTGGAACCTGGTCCGGCAGACCAGGAAGTCCGGAAGGATATCTCCGTCAGTGATTAAAAAGGCGCAGGCACAGTGGGAGAAGTTTGACGCCAGTGTGGTGAAGCAGGCGCTGGAGATTCACATTCAACATTATCCCAGCTATCCGGAGAGGTACACGCTGGGGATTATGCGCAACCTGCAGCGGTGCAAGGACAATGGCATGGAGGTGGCCAGGCCAAAGAGCGGTTTCAACAATTTTGAACAGAACCATTATGACTTTGACCAGCTGGAGAAGGAGCTGCTGGCTAATTAGAGGGAAGGAGAGACTGGATTCATGGCATGTACCAGAGAAATTGACAAGGCCATGCGGGAGGGTCAGTATCAGAACCCGCTGGCAGCCTACAGCACCCAGCAGCTTAGAGAGGAACTTTCCCAGCGGCGGAGAGATCATATTTGGATGCGGCTTAAGGTGAAACTAAAGCAAAAGGTGAAAGATGTTTTTGAAGTAATTATTTTTCCCATTGTAATAATTATTGTGTGGGAGATAGGAAAATTAATTTTTTGAGTGGTTACCATATGGACATATTAAGGTGAAGCCCCAGGGGCTTCCCTAATGCGGCCACCCAGCAGGGTGACGGTCACAAGCCCGTATAAACGCAGAGTGGGGAAAGTAAAAACTACAGGAAAGAAGGAGGAGCAAACGTATGAAGAGGGTACGGATGGAAGAACCTGAACTAAAGAACTGGGAGGATGTGAACCAGGCGCTGCGGCTGATCGCTGAGGCAAGGAATGAGATCGCCATAGTGGAGGCGGGCATGAACGTGCAGATCGACACGATCAAGCTGACCTATGAGGAAAAGATTAATGAATACAAGAAGCAGATCAAGCAGCAGGAACTTATGATCGAGGAGTTTACCACGGACCAAAAGGACCAGCTGGACGGAAAAACCAAGGATCTGACCTTTGGCAGGGTAGGATTTCGGAAGTCTACCAGGCTCCAGCTGCCCAAGGCCCTGGACAAGGTAATCGCCGCCCTGCGCAAGAAAGGTATGCAGGACTGCATTATCAGCAAGGAGACGGTCAACAAGGATATCCTGAAGCAGTATGACGAGCAGCTGATTCTGGAGGTGGGAGGGAGCCTGAAGGTGGAGGACGCTTTCTGGTATGAGACCAAACAGGTTGATCTGAAGGTGGGATAAATATGGCGAAAGCAAAAGCAATGACGAAGGCGCAGCGGGCCAAGATATATGCCGTCTGCCGGGAACAGGCCATAGACAATGACCTGCTCCATGAACTGGTGTATGCGGAGACTGGATGCAGCAGCTTGAAAGACCTAACCAGCGGGCAGGCCCTCCGGGTGATAGACCGCCTGGAAGGCAGATCTACCCCCAAGGGGATGGCAACGGCCAGACAGAAGCGTTTTCTGGGAGCCCTGCTGAAGGAGATTGGCTGGGTGCTGCCGGGCGGGGACGCTGACTGGGCTAGGCTGGAGGCATTTGTGCAGAACCAGTACAAAGTAGACAGCCTGAAATGGCTGACCAGCAGGACGGCAGGCCAGGCCATAGAGGCGCTGAAAGACATGAAGGCCAGGGCGGAAAAAGCATCTTTACAGGGTACAGGGGGTGTGACATAATGACTGTGAATGAAGAAAAGCTGCTCCGGGATTTGACAATAGAGGATTTGCAGGAGCAGCACAGGGACTTTGCCGAGGCTCTCGGGATGGAGAACCTGATCAAGCTGTCTGAGCATTTCGGCGGCACCAGCATTTATGTGCCGCAGAGGAGGGAACTGGTGAAGCAGCGGGTCTATGGACTCATTCGCAAGGAGTATGACGGCACGAATATCAAGGAACTGGCCAGCAGGTATGATGTGTCGGAGTCCACCGTCTACAACGTGGTCCGTGACATCCTGCTGCGGGGGGCGGCCAAGAGGGAGGCGGCCAGCAATATTCCCGGCCAGATGGATTTGATGGAGTGTATGCTGGCTCTCCAAGAAAAATTGTAACGTACAAAGTACATTGTACTGGACATGTGCTACCATAGCCGTATAGGGAGGTTTCAAAAGACCTCTTTATACGGCTACTTTTATTCCATCAAAAACCAAGGGAGGAAAAAATCATGAGGGAATTTTTACAGGCAGCAAAAGACGTGCTGACGCCGGTAGTCCTGCTGGCCCTGCTATATGCGCTGGCCTGCATCCTGAATAAAGGCAGCAGGATGGCGGCGGCAAGCTTGGAGAAGCTGCGCAGGGAGGCGGAGGCATCCGGCAGGACAGCCCAGGCAGCGGCATTTAAGCTGGCGGTCACAGTGCTTGACGGCGTTGCCAACACGGTGGTCAGTGTCATGGAGTCGGAGAAAGCATATGCGCTGCGCCAGAAGGTAAAGGACGGGGAGGCGGCTCCCGAAGATCTGAAGGCGTTAAGCCAGGAAGCATACATGCGGATCATTCAGATGCTGGATGTGCAGGTCAGGGCAGACTTGGACAGCTGTCTGGCAGATACTGAGACGTATATCCGGGACAAAATTGAAGAGGTGCTGCCCCGGGTAAAGGCCGCTTACCGGGGGACAGTACTGGAGGACACCCCAGGAGAATGGTAAGGGATGAGACGGAGGTATGGCATGTACATATGGATAGGCGTGGCCGCGGGCACAACTATACACAGGGCGGTCCGGACAGCAGTGGCGGTATCCCTCGGGGATGAGATGACATTTTCGGAGATCATGAAAAATGTTGTGGATATCGGGATCACTCCCGTCCTGCTGATAATCTTTATCATCTACTTTATCTGTAAGAGCAGAAATGATGATAACCGTGTAAACAAAGCTAACGAATTGCTCCTGCAGAGGGAACAGCAGCTGGCGGATGAGGCCGCGAAGAGGGAGAAACTGATCCGCCAGGAATCGGAGAAGCAGCTGCAGCTGATCATGGAGGAGAGGGCCAGGAGGGAACAGCAGCTTATAGAGGACGGCATCCGGCGTGAGGAGATGATCCGCAGGGAGTCGGAGAAACGTGAGTCCATCCTGATGGGGAACATGGAGCGGATGATCCAAAATATGGACCGGATCACGGAGACCATGCGGGGCATTGACCAGTCCATGGGTAAAATCAATGAAAGGCTTGAAAAGATCGAGGAAAGGACAGGTGTGAAAAATGGCGGCGGATCTGATGAAGGTTAATGCGGCGAAGGTGCTGCGGGGGAACGTGGTGGAGATCCTGTACCGGTACTACGGCACGGATATCAGTCTGTCCGTTCTGCGGCAGTCTCTCCGGGCGAAAGGGTTTACAGCGGATGAAGACCTGGTGAAGGCATTTTATTATCTGGCAGGTGACGGCAAGAGGTACATTCACGTGGAACTGAAAGACCCGTACTGGGACAGCGTGATCTGGCTGACTCCGGCTGGCGTAAACCTGGCGGAAGGTGACATAGAGGACGTGGGGGTGATATTGGATGAGTAATCTTACAGACTTGGCAGAAAAGGAAGTACTCAGGAAAGAAATCCTGGAGATGGCAGCGCAGTCGGAGCCGGTGGGGGCATCCCTCCAGGTGCTGGCGGCCGGGCTGAGAAAGATGGGTATCAATGCCGGTGAGGAGGAACTGGAGAGGCAGGCGGCCTATCTGGAAGGAAAAGGACTGCTGCATGTGGAACGGCTTAAAAATGCCCGGCTGGGAATCAGCCGCGTGGTGGCGCATATCACTCCCGCGGGAACGGATGTGCTGGAGGGAAACGCGGAAGCAGCCGGCATCAGCAGCTAGGAGGAGTTATGGAACAGGGTAACAGGAGCCACGGCAAGATTGACAGCCTGCCCCAGGCGGTAAAGCGTGAGGTGGAGGAACGACTGGTTAGCGGTGAGAAGTATGAGGATATAGCCGGCTACCTGAAAGAGAATGGATATGACGTGCATTATTCTTCCGTGGGGCGGTATGGCCGGAAATTTCTGGCCCGGTTTGAATCAGTGAGGGTAGCCAAGGAGTTTGCCAAGCTCCTGGCCGAGGATGACGTTGACCGTCCGGCCACGGAACTGCATGAGGCCAATAACCTGCTGGCCAGCCAACTGATTATGGAGGCCATGGTGGACGATGAGATGGACGCGGGGGAGAGGGCTAAGATCGCCAAGTCCATAGCCAGCCTCCAGAACGCCCAGGTAGCCAACGAGAAGCTGAAGCTAAACGCCAGGAAAGAACAGGGAGCCATCCATACGGCAATGAAGCTGTTTACAGACAAGATTTATGAGGAGATAGGAAGCCGTTACCCGGAGGTGGCGCAGACGCTGCTTACACTGGCGGAGGAGACGGAGATGGAGATGTCCAGGATGCAGTAAGCAGCAGGGCCGTACAGACAGTTTTGACTTCGGGTGATGGATTTTCCATCAAAATGGATTTTGGCCTTTTTAAATGGCCTTTAAACAGTTTTGAACGGCACATGGAAGTGTGCAGTCCATCACTGCGCCCAAAAACAGGAGGACAAAAATGGAAAGCAGGGTCAGGGATTGGAGGGCGGATGCCAAGGAGCAGTTTTTTGAAGGGCATAAGTCCATAGGAGAGATTGCCGGGAACACCGGCATCAGCCGCCAGAGTGTGTCTGGGTATCTGAAAAGGCTGCCGGGATATAAAGATGAGAGGGACCGGCGCAAGCGGCAGAACGCTGCTGCCCGGAAGGAGTATAAACGGGAGAAGAACCGTGAGTACCGGGCCATGGGAGCCATAACGGCGGAGACCATCCGCAGGGAGCATGACGTGGCGGCGCTGATCCTGAGCAGGGAGAAATATCATTAATGGCAAGAAAGAAGAAGGCAAAAATAAGAAGAGGTTCCATACAGAGGGATATCCTAGAGTTTGACGCCGCGGCCAGGGCCAGGGGACTGACCTATGGACAGGCGCAGGTACAGGAGACCTGTAGGGATTACCAATACATGAGACAGGTACCGGCCCATTATCGGAAAGCTGGTACCCGTTTTTAATTCTTGACGTTTTTGCTGGACAAACCGGGAATACAGGGAGGCGTCAAGAAGCAGGAAGTGGGTATTGCACAGGAGTTTAAGACAAAAGTACATAAAGTGGATGCCGATGATCCCTATGCGGCAGGCAGGGAGAACTTTTGGGAGTACGAGAAGCTGAAGAATCCCAAATTTTATAAAGAGGAGCGGTGGCACTTAAAAGAAATTGCCGTTACGCTCCAGGCTCTGGTGGAGGATCGGATTATACGGCTGGATGCATCAGAGCAGTGGCATATAGCAAATTTGGAAGAAATCACCCGGCTGCGGGATGCGGAGATACAGTACGATGTCTGCAAAAAGCTGATGCTGAATATTCCACCCCGACACGGCAAGAGCTACAGCCTGTCGGAGTTTGAACAGTGGTACCTGGGAAAGTACAACCAGGGCAGCGTCATCACAGTTTCCTACAACGACATCCTGTCGGAGCGGTTTTCCGGCAATGTCAGGGACGGTATAGACGCCACCAAGTTGGATCCCAGGGTGACGGTGTTCTCCGACATCTTTCCCGGGGTGCGGATCAAGCCCGGGGATGCCGCCAAAAAGCTGTGGGCGCTGCTAGGCAGCTTTTTTTCGTACCTGGGTACCGGATTCGGCGGCACCATCACAGGTATCGGATGCCGGTTAGGTGTAATTGATGACCCGGTAAAGAACAGCAAGGAGGCATTCAATGATACTGTACTGGATGGGCAGTATGACTGGTACACAGATACTTTCATATCTCGTGTAGAGGAAGGGGGCTACCAGATTATCAACATGACCAGGTGGTCTACCCGGGATCTGTGCGGGCGGCTTTTAGAGGAGGAGCCGGGGGAATGGTATGTGTTATGTTATCCGGCCTGTGCTAATGCCCAGAAGATCTACCGTGTGGAGGATTGTTACAAGAGTCGGGAACTGGAAAGCTGCCATGACTGCCTGGAGTATCCCTGCGGATACTACCAGGGCGAGCGGCTGGATAAGGACGGCAACATTCTGGGTGATATGATGTGTCCGGAACTGCTGAGTTTTAAGTCCTGGAACGACAAGCGAAGGCTCATGAGTCAGGCGATCTTTAATGCCAACTACCAGCAGCAGCCGGTGGATGTGACCGGCGCCCTGTATGCCCAGGGATTCAATACCTATGATCCGGCGGCGCTGGACCGGGGCAGCTTTGAAAGGATCTGCAGTTACACGGATACAGCGGATGAGGGTAACGATTACCTTTGCAGTATCTGTTTCGGCGTCATGGACAGCTACGCGTATCTGCTGGACGTATATTATACGGACGAGGGAATGGAAAAGACTGAGCCGGAGACGGCCCGCCGGATGAAGCAGCAGGGAGTGAAGGAAGCCCTCATTGAGAGCAACAACGGAGGCCGTGGGTTTGCCAGGAATGTTATTGCTATCCTGAAGGGATGGAAATGGTCCAGGACAGTGGTTTCCTGGTTCCATCAGGGAGCAAATAAAAAGGCCCGAATATTGTCCAATGCCACCAACGTATGCGAACAGGTGATCATGCCAGAGGATTGGGAAAGGCGCTGGCCCGAGTTCGCCAAGCATGTCAGGAAGTACCAGCGCAAGGGAAAGAACGAGCATGACGATGCCGAGGACTGCCTGACAGGTGTGGTGGAGATGGTCAATGGCGAAGTCAAAGTTAGAAAAAAGGTGCGGGCAGGCAAAAAGGCCCGGCTGGGAGTGAGGTAGGAAGAATGATATATAAGGACCGCAGCCTGATGAACAGTGATGGGACCATCCCGCCCACGTTGCTGGCGAAATGCATAGAGCAGCATATGAAGGAACTGCCCAGGCTTGAAAAGCTGGATGATTATGTGGACGGCAGGCATGAGATCCTGAAGAGGTATTTTGAGGACAGTTCCATCCCCAATAACCGCCTGGTGGCCAACCATGCGGAATACATTTCCACGATCCTGGTAGGCTATGTCCATGGCGCTGCGGTCGTATATTCCGGTGAGGGCGCACGGATCCTGGGGGAACTGTTTGAGGAAACCGAGGAGGAGAGCCATAATGCGGAACTGGGGATGGACATATCCGTGTTCGGCAGGGGATACGAACTGGCATACATGAACAGTGATGAAGTCCCGGTGCCGGAACTGGCGGTGCTGTCCCCATTTACCACGAATGTAGTATGTGATACAACCGTCAAGCATAAGTGTATGTTCGCCTTCAGCTACATGGAAAACCTGGACATAAATGACCGCCGTACCGGTTACACCATCACTGTTTACTGCAAGGGATTTATTGACACTTATCAGTGCAGCAGCATAAAGAATGCTGCCACTTATCGGTTCATAGGCCGGGAGATGTCCTATTTTGGCAAGGTGCAGGTCACTGAGTACCGCAACAATAAAAAAGGCAGAGGAGATTTTGAGGGTGTGCTTACCCTGATAGACGCCTACAACCTGCTGCAGTCTGATCGGCTCAATGACAAGGAGCAGCTGGCGGATGCCCTGCTGGCGATAGAGGCTGGCAGTCTGGGAGACGATGAGGGGGAACGCAGTGAGACGGCATCATTCATCCGCAAGGAGAAGATTCTGGAACTTGATCAGGGGGGCAAGGCTTATTGGGTGACGAAGAACCTGAACGAGGATCAGGTGGAAGTGCTGAAAAAATCCATCAAGGACGATATCCATGAATTTTCCCAGGTGCCCTGCCTGACGGATGAAAACTTTGTAGGCAATTCAAGCGGTGTGGCATTAAAGTACAAACTGATTGGTCTGGAGGACAAAGGAAAGACCAAGGAGCGGTATTTCAAGCGCGGTTTAAAGCGCCGTCTGCGCATGTATGAGAATATATTCTACCTGCAGGCAATTCCCTTAAAGTCGGCGGATATATCCATTGCCATGAAGCGTACGCTGCCGGTGGATGACGAGACACAGGCCAAGGTGGCCCAGGAGACCGAGGGACTGATCAGCTGGGAGACCCGGCTGACCCGGTTTGATCCAGACATCAATGTGGAAGATGAACGTGCCAGACTCCTGGCCGAACAGCAGCAGTCCGCTCAGCAGCAGCAGAAAGCCTTTGGCAGCTATGACTTCAAGAACCTGGAATAGCCATTTGACTATCAGCTATAGAGAGGGAGGTGGGCATGGCATACGAGGATTACTGGATCAGCCGGGCGGATGGACGCCTGTCTGACCAGCAGGAATATGTCACGGCATCCATCCTGGAGATTAACCAGGCATATGAGGAGGCAATGAAGGAACTGCAGAGGAAAATAGACCGTTTATTCTGGCGTTTTGTCCGTGAGGGCGGAATGACAGAGCAGGAGGCCAGAGCCATACTGAAGCAGACCATATCCGCTAAAGAAATAGATGATATCCGTCAGCAGCTGGAGACCATAACAGATCCGGCTATCCGCCAGCAGCTGCTTAAGCAGATAGATGCCTTTTATTACCAGAGCCGTATCAGCCGCCAGGAGGCCCTGCAGGCGGCCATCCAGACACAGATGTCCGTGGTCGCTGACCAGGAACTGGCTATCAGCACCAGGGCCTATACCGGCGTGATTAAGGAAGAATACCTGCGATCCATGTTTGACGCCCAGCAGTATATGGGATTTGCTTTTTCCTTCCAGGAATTGCCGGAGAAGGTTATCCATCAGATACTGGCGGAAAACTGGAGCGGGAAACACTACTCCAGGCGGATATGGGGGAATGCCCAGGTAATCAATCGGGAGATAGAAAAGCTGCTGCTCAAGGGGGCCATGCTGGGAACCAATTCCCGGCAGCTGGCAAAGCAGCTTGGTAAGCTGGCAGGCAGCGGAACTTACGCAGCGGAGCGTCTTATCCGCACGGAGACCACATATTTCACCACCATGGCGGATCTGGAGGCGTCCAAGGCGCGGGGGACACGGCAGGTACGTTTTGTGGCAACGCTGGATACCAGGACATCCCCAGAGTGCCGGGAGGCGGATGGCAGCATAATTAATGTAGGAGATGCAAAGCCTGGAAAGAATGTGCCGCCCCTGCACCCGTTCTGCCGTTCTGTGATCATAGATGTAGTGAGGGGGCTGGTACATAAAGCGCGGAGAGCCAGAAATCCTGCCACAGGGAAGAATTACTTGGTACCGGCGGACATGACCTATAAAGAGTGGGGAAAACTGCCGCTGGTGGAAAAGCGCCTGGACCTGGGACAGGTTAAAGGTGTCACGCTCCAGCATCCGGCGGATAAGACGAATCTCTCCCGAGAGCAGATAAATGCTGTCAAGCAGACCATTGCTGATGTTGGAAAAGAATATGACTTAAAACTTGATTATCTGGAGATTGGGGATTATACTGATGATGAACACATAGGAGCTCCGCTGTTCTTCCATGCGGAGGATGAGGATGGACAGTATCGGAGTAAGCTGGTTATTAACAATGCCTGCCCCATATGGAAAAACCTTTCCTTAATGGAGGGCATGTTTGAAAGCCCTTATTTTGCTGTGCAGTCCATAGAAGATATTGTATGGCATGAGATGTCGCATGTATTAACGTTCCAGGTGTGCAATACTATGGAAGAATATATACAGATGGAAGAGACTTTGCGTCTGAAGCATATAGACGGGGTATCTGGATACGCGGATAGCTGTAGAGATGGGGCAGAAGCAATAGCGGAGGCCATCGTCAGAAAACGTAATGGATATGCGCTCTCATTAAGGGTGAAGTATCTGTTAGAGCAGTTTGTGGAGGTTTGGAGAAAATGATTAAGATTCCAAGGTGCTTTTTCTGCGATCACTTTATTGACTCTGATAAGCAGACAGGTATGTGCAGATGCAGGGCATTTCCTAAGGGTATCCCGAAGGAAGTCTTTTTGAGGAATGCCTATGCAAAGGGGGAATGTGCCGCTGGATTTCATTATAAAGGGGAATTGGAAAAATATATGTAGTTTAACCAGGCATTAAAAGGCGTTTAAAGCGTCTTTTTTTGTGCCCAAAATATGGGCTCTATAAACAGAAACCATAAAATCAAAGGAAGGAGAATCATGATGGAAAGTAATGAAAAAGAAGTACAAACCCAGGAGCAGGAAGCAGATCAGAACAGCCGGCAGACAGACGCAGCCACGGCGCTGGAAAACTTTTTATCAAATCCGGAGCGGAAAAGCGCTTATGACGCTTCAGTGTCGGCGGCAGTGGAAAAGGCCCTGGCAGAGCAGAAAGCCGCAGAGGAAGAGGAGCGGCGTGTAGCGGCCCTGTCCGACCAGGAAAAGGCGGATGAGAGGGAAAAGGCTCTGGCGGCAAGGGAAGCAAAACTCCAGGCGGCGGAGTATAAGTCTGACGCCATCACCAAGCTGGCAGCTGCCGGCGTATCCCTGGAACTGGCGGAGTGTCTGAACTATGGCAGTAAGGAAGCCTATGAGCAGAGTTACACGGCGGCCACGGCGGCATTTGAGAAGGCGGTACAGAAAGCAGTCAATGACCGCCTACGGGGCAAGACCCCGCCAGTAGTCCAGCAGGGTAATGACGCTGGAGCGGCGGCCCGGACGCAGGGGAGCTTTGCGGCGATCATTAATGAGTGCAGGGCGAGACGGTAAACTTGAGAAAACAGGAGGATTTTGGAATGGCATATTTAAAAGATGAATTAAGCGGATTCGTGCCTACGGAGCAGGCCCAGGATATACAGGGGATGGTAGCAAGTGGGTCTGTTGTCCTGCGGCTGGGCAAGACTACCACAATGACAGGTGAAAAGAAAAAAATTCCTGTGCTGACGGAAGGCCCGGGAGCATACTGGGTAGGGGAAGGAGAGAGAATCCAGACCAGCAAGGCGACATGGATATTTCCGGAGCTGACGGCAAAGAAGCTGGCGGTAATTATCCCGGTAACCAAAGAGAAGATGGAAGATTCCACGGTGGATGTCTTTGAGGAACTGAAACCTGTGATTGCCGAAGCTTTTTATAGTGCCATTGATTCTGCCGCTTTATTTGGGACAGCATCTCCTTTTGCCAAGAGTGTATTTGCTGCAGCAGAATCCGAGGGGAATATTATTGTATCCGGCACGAACCCGAAACTGGATCTGGATGTTTCGGACACGATGTCCATGGTAGAGGTCAACTGTGATGTGAATGGTTTCGCTGGTCACTATGGCGTAAAGAATAACCTGCGGAAACTTAGAGACAACAATGGGAATGCCTTGTATGTACCAGGGACGGACTCATCCACCCTGTACAGCGAGCCTATTGAGTTCTCCCGAAATAATGCCTGGGACAGGGAAAAAGCTGAAATCATTGCCGGGGACTGGGACAAGCTGCTGATTGGAGTCAGAGACGATATAGAGTATGAAATTCTGAAAGAGGCCACCCTGCAGAACACAGTGGATGAGGATGGCAAGCCGCTCTCTCTGGCCGAGCAGGATATGGTGGCTGTCAAGGCAACCATGCGGATCGCAGTGCTGCCGATCAAGGATGATGCCTTTGCTGTTCTGGTACCTGCGGATTACAGCAAGGAGTGAGATTACAGCAATAAAGAAGGAGGACAACATAGTGGTCAAGGAGTATGTAAACGGAGCCGGATACAGGATCAAGGCCAGTGAAAAGGCGTACAACCTGCTTTACAAGAAAAACGGATTTCTGCCTGTAGAGGCAATAGGAACAAATATGGGAGAAAGCCCTGCGGATGATACATCTCCCATGAGCGGAGAGGAGGTCAGCAGGGAATCCACTGGCGGAAAGCCAAAGAGAGATCCTGGAGGTAAAAAAGCATCCAGTGGGAAAGCCAAGAAAGCCTTTACAGTCCAGGATGCCGCAGAGCAGGCTGGGGATGAGGAAATACCCACGGATACTGAAAAAGCAGGTGGTGACGGAACTGGTCAGGACACTACTGGCCAGGCTGGGGATGGGGAGACATCCATAGATGCCGAAAAGGTAAATGATTATGCTGCCCATCAGGATACCACAGAGCAGTCGGAGGGCAAATAGCATGACGGCAGCGGAGATGCTGGCGGCCAGAGTGAAAGCCCCAGAGCAGATGCGGTGTCAGGCGCTGATGGATGCAGAAGGGGCGATCCTGGATATTTGTCATAGGGACAAGATCATACCTGGCTTGGCGCCCTTGCAGGCAGCGCTTGCTGCCGTGTATGTACACCGTATGGAGGCCGCTGGCGAGGAGGGACGGAAAGAAGGAGAGGTGGATGTGGACTATGCCTATAGTAAGGAGATACCTGCTGATCTGCAGCAACGGCTCATAGCTTATAGGAAATTAAAGCAGGCGGGGGTGGCAAATGCGGCTAAAAAATCTGGCTGAGTACTACATTATGCAACGCCGGGTGATCAGGGACGAGCAGGAGGGCGGCAGATATGAAGGTTTTTCCGAAATGGGCGTTCCTGTCATGGCCCATATCTATGATAAAAAAAGTCAGGTTACTGATGGGACAGCCGGTATGAAGCGGGAGAGCGTTAAGCTTATGTTAATTGATATGCCCCATAAGGCTGTGTACGATACCGAAACTAAGCAGGAAGCATATGAGATGGAGGATATGGGAGCCAGGCTGCAGGTTGGAGATGGCGTATGCGTGTACACGGCCCCGGAGCAGGGGCCGGACTACCGGGTGCGGGAGATTGCAGATCCCGGCCATTTGGAATGTAAGTTGGAAAGGATTGGATGATGGATGGAGTGGATGAACTGCTGCGCAGGCTGGAGGATGTATCCGGTATTGCGCCAGAGCTATACAGGCTGATGGATCAGTGCGGGACATTTATCCGGGATGATGCCAGGCTGCGCGTCCCTGTGGACATAGGGGATTTGCGTAAATCCATCCAGAATACTATCAGGGAGATAGAGGGCGGTATTGAAACGATAGTACATACCAATTCCGATCATGCGGCTTTTGTGGAGTTTGGCACCGGACCTGTGGGCGCGGCTAACCATCAGGGCATATCACCATTGGCGCAGCCGGTCTATGCCCGTGAGAAATGGAGAGGAGTGATCCCATTTCTGAAAAACGGGAAAGACTCCGGCATCCGTTTCATTGCCGGGCAGCCCGCCCAGCCTTATTTATATCCGGCGCTTAAGGAGAATGAGCAGCAGCTGGAACAGTTTTTAGTGGATGGAATCAGGGAGGCAATCAGGAGAAAAACAGATGGTTAATGTGAAAAGCATGGTTTATGAGGCGCTTAAGCCATTGACTGGGGACGTATCAGATTCCTGGCCAAGCGACTGGCAGCAGGCAGCCCCCCGGATTATCTATACGGAAGAGGAGAATAAAAGCTGGGAGAGGAGCGGCAAGAAAACCACAAAATCCTATGTCAGGTTCAAGGTGGACATCTTCTGTTACCAGTCCAGCACGTCGGAGTTGGCCTGCCGGGTAGACAAGGCGCTGGCATTTGATAATGACGACGGTTCCGGGCTGGGAATGACCAGGACATTCTGCGGGGATGACAACGGGGCGGAATGGAAACACAAAGTCATGCGCTATGAGGCCATTGTGGATGAGTATAGCAAAACCTTTTATGGAATCAGTTAAAGGAGGAGAGAGATGTTAGCAAATGGTATTCTGCTGGGTTTTAGGCCCAAGGGCAGCCAGGAGGAGTATGTGGACCTGCCGGAACTGAAAGAAGTGCCCGACTTGCAGAACAAGCCGGAGAGGGTGGAGAATACGCCGCTTAACGCGGCAAATAAGCGGTATGAGAAGGGAATAGGGGATCCTGGGGAGATGGTGTACAAATTCTGCTACCATGGACCGGTGGCGGGCAGCACAATTGTTTTGCTGCAGGGTCCGGCATCCACGGATACGGAACTGGATTTCCAGGAGACCTGGCCGGATGGCACAATCATTCAGTACACGGCAGTGCCGAACCTGTCATTTGCCCGTGGCGGCGGCATTAACTCAGTGGTGGATCTACAGGTGGAGATGTTTGTTACCAGTGACATTGACACCATACTGCCTGAAAATCAAGGAGGAATTTAGGGATGATAACCGATGTAACTAACGAGGAATATGAGCAGAGTCAGCAGGAAGAGAATCCCGCGGGAGATTTTTCCGCGGACCGCAGTGGGGAAAGGGAGAAGAAAAAAGATTTCTTTGCCATATGGCATGTAGGCGGTCAGGATTTCCAGCTAAAGTTAAGGACAGCCGAACAGATGGAACTGGAAAAGCTGTACAAGCGCAATGTGTTTGCCCTCATGGGGGACGCGGACAATCTTCCCACCCTGACCACCATGCTGCAGGTCACCCATGCGGCCATGAAGCCCTGGCACCATGGGATCAAGCTGAAGGCTGTGCAGGACCTGTATGAGCAATATCTCAGTGAGGGAGGCAGTATGATCCAGTTCTATGTGGACGTGTATATGAAGATCTACGCTGTATCCGGTTTTTTCTCCAGTTCCATGGAGGAGGATCTGACCGATGCCATGGAGAAAATGTCGGAGGAGATGAAATAACACCATTTGAATTGATAAGGGAACTATACCCCCGGTTTCTGGACTGTGGGTACAGTCCCTTATTATTTTGGCAGTTATCCACGGCCGAAGTCGCTGATATGCTGGAGAGCCATCACCGTCAGCAGGAGTATAAAAGGCGGCGGGAAAGAGCCAGAATGTGTGATATGGCCACCATTTTAGACGCTTTTGGCTGTATCCTGCTAAATAACCTGTATCCTGGGGAGGGAGGCAGGGTTATACACATGCAGGATGTTCTACCGCAGCTATACCATCAGCAGGGAGACGGACAGGATACGGGAGACGGCGCGCAGCCTGCTGACATGGAAGTTTATAAAGCGCGACGGCTGTACCACGCATACTGTTTTAACCAGAGCAGAAAAGGAAAGAGTTGAGACAATGGGCGCAATCACTTTGGAGACACTTAAAGTAGTGCTACAGGCGCAATATGCCGGCTACCAGCAGGATATGGAGAAAGTAAAGGAGGCTACCAGAAGAGTCAGGGAGACCGTTGACGCGGAGAAAAAGAAGATTAATGACAGTCTGGGATCCGTCTCCGCGGACAAGGCACAGAAAGAAATTGAAAAGCTGCAGGCGGCAATGGCAAAACAGGCGGAAGCCGTGACGGCCCAGGAAGCGGTGATTGCGAATCTGAAGAACAAGTACCAGGATATGATGAACGGCATCACTGGAAACAGAACGGTATCCAGCCTGGAGAGGCAGCTGAAAGCGGCGGAAAAGGAACTGGCCGGATTGGATCAGAAGTTACAGCCCCTGCTTGACAAACTCACTGCAGCGGAAGAATTTGAAGGCATGGGACTGAAGATGCCGGAAATGGATGATGTGCGGGCGCAGATTGATGCCATAAATCCCAGGTATGATGAATTGGAAGATAAAGCGGACAGGATCAGGCAGCTGCTTGCCCAGGCCCAGCTAAATCCGGATGGTACAACCGAGGCCCAGAAGCTGCAGCAGGAGATTGCCCTGGCAGAGAGTAAGCTGCGAAGGCTCCAGGATGCCTCCGCGGATACTAACGCCAAGCTGTCCCAGATGATGAACCAGAAAGGGACCCTGCGGGAAAAGGTTGGCGGCGTGATTGACCGGGTACGGAAACTTAAGACGGAATCCGGAAAAACAACCTCCTCCATGCATAGCGGTTTATCGAAGATTACAAGCAAGATTGACCAGCTGCGCAAGAGGATCACCGGGATGGTTACATCCGCCCTGGTATTTAATGTGCTCAGCAAGGGCATCCAGAGTATGAAGGACACTACATACGGATACTTAAAGACCAACCAGGAGTTCAATGACTCTTTAAACGAGATCCAAACCAATCTCAAAGTGGCTTTCGCGCCATTGTATGAATGGGTGCTGCCTGGGCTTAATGCCCTCATGGACAAGCTGGCAGAGGCATCCCGGACTGTCGCCGTATTTACATCGGCATTGTTCGGGAAAACCTACGACCAGAGCTACCAGGCCGCAAAGGGAATGGAGCAGGCCAAAGACGCGCTGGAGTCCTATGAGTCAGCCGCTGAAAAGAGCAGAGGATTGGCAGGTTTTGACGAATTGAACAATATCACAGAAACCGATGGCGCTGGCTCTGGCGGCAGTGGCAAGTCCGACATGTTAACAGATATAACAGGGGAAACAAAAGAGCTTTCTGAGCGGATGCAGGCCGTACTGGAGAAAGTACAGGAATTTAAGGATCGGATAAGTGAGATCGGCATGGATTTCAAGATGGGGGACTGGTTTAAGGCAGGCGGCGATATCTCGGATCTGATCATCTGGATTAATGAGGAGATAGAGAACCTGATACGCAGTGTGGACTGGGACGGGGCAGGAGCAAAGGTTGGACAGTTCTTAAAAGGGATTAAGTGGCTTGACATTCTGAAGAGCCTGAAGGGTGTGCTGATGGCCGCCATCTCCGGCGCAGCGTCCTTCTGGTTCGCATCTCTGAATGAAGCCCCCTTTGAAACGGCGTTAATCACCGGGATCGCTCTCTGGAAACTGTCAAAGTTTGGCGGTACATTGAGGGAAAAGATAACATCATCCATCTTTGGCCCAGAGCTCATAGCCGGGATGGGGGCGGCGTGGAAATCCCTGGGAGGACTTGGCGGCATACTGACCGCCGACTTGTCCACCATAATGGGCGCAGGGACTGCATCGGAGATAGGGCTTACAATCGGCACAGGTATTATCGGCGGCATCATGGCGGCAATAGGGGGCTGGCAGCTGGGCAAAGAGATCGGCAAGCTGATAAATCCGGAGGATGCCGATTGGTATGATAATTTTAAGTGGTTTGGAGATGACGGCTTTTTCGCCACCATCTCCAGTGACTGGAAAAGCGCCTGGGATGGACTGATGGATATGGCGTCTGACTATGAAAACAATCCGGTCATTGCCACTTTGACTAACCTGCTGGGAGGGCCGTTTATTGGCGCGAGCGCGTCCATACACAGTTTCAGGGAGGACTTGTCAAACCTGGATCTGGCTGGCTGGTATGAAAATTCTGTCAGGCCATGGTTCACCCTTGAGAAATGGGAAGAACTTGGGAGCAATATCAAATCCAGTCTGCACGGCAAGTCAGAAGAGTTCTTTGCCTGGTGGAGGGAGCGGGGCGCGCCGGACTGGTTCACGGCTTCAGTAAATCCCTGGTTTACCCTTGAGAGATGGCTGGGGCTTGGGGAAAACATCAAGTCCAGCCTGAAGGAAAAATCGGAGGGATTCTTTGCATGGTGGGAAGAGTCCGGGGTATCCAAGTGGTTCAAGGCATCGGTAAGTCCATGGTTTACCAAAGAGAAGTGGGAAGAGGCAACGGCAGGAATGAAAGAAGGACTGCTGTCCACCTGCAAAAAGATGGTCTCCACCGGGACAGAGTTAATTAACAAGCTGATTGATTGGATTAATGAGAAACTGCACTTAAAGATAGATCCGGTTACCATAGCCGGGAAAGAGATATTTGGAGGCGCTGACATACAGCTGTTTACAATTCCCAGGATTCCCGTCCAGCAGTATGCCACTGGCGGCATCGTGCCCAGGGGGCAGATCTTCCAGGCGCGTGAGGCCGGGCCGGAACTGGTAGCGGATTTTGGCGGCACCACAGCGGTCATGAACAATGATCAGATTGTCCAGTCAGTTGCCGGAGGAGTGGAGAATGGCACTTATCGTGCAATCAGCCCAATATTGTTGCTGTTAAAGGAGATTCTGGCATTACTTGAGGAGCAGGGCGGGGGAAGCAGCGCAGGCGGTTATGATGAGGAGATGCTGTTTAATGTTATACGGCGCAAGTCCCAGGAATTTTATGACCGCACTGGCGACTCCGCATTCGCCGGATAATAGGAGCATGACATGGGATATGATGGAAACCTACTCTACATAATAAGCCGGGAAGGGAGGCAGATTCCCTTCCCAGAGGATTACATTTTCAAGGAGAGCTACAATATTACTCCTAACCAGAAGCAGGACATCAATTCAAAGCTGGCGGCGAACTATGTGTTAAAACGCCGTGTAGCCAAGCACAGGAGGAGCAAGATTGAGTGGAACATAATCCCTGAGATTGACAACGATGAATTATATAGCCTTCAAAAGTTGTTTTTGGACAATATTTTGAATGAGGATGAGGAGAATGTCCGGCTCCGGTATTTCAACCCCCGAAAAAATGACTATGAAGAGGGGATGTTTTATTCTCCAGACATTACGTATATGATAAAGCGTACTGACCCAGTAACCAAAAAAGTGATCTATGCATCGACCAGATTTGCGGCGATTGAGTATTAAGGAGGACAAATGGTAGATTATGAATATCGGGATCTCTTTCATACTGGGTCTGTGGAAAAGCATCTGTATATCCAATATGACGGGGAAAATCTTGGCAATGAGGATTTGACAAATGATTCAATGGAGCTTACAGAATGCCTGTGCGAAGGGGAGGAACTGCGCTTCGGCAGCTGCTGCTCCAGCTTGTTTAAGATAACAGCCCTAAACTATGGAACTTGTCTGGTTGGGCAGGAAATATCCGTATGGATGGAGATTGCCGGAGCCGGCCAGCCTTTTCCGTTGGGCAGGTACACAGTTTATACGGACCAGGAATCCACAGACGGTCAATACAGGAATATTGTGGCTTATGACGCATTATGCAGAGTCCTGAAGACAAATATGGCAGACTGGTATAACAGCCAGACATTTCCTATGACAATGCGGGAATTTCGGGACTTGTTTTTTGCTTATTTTAATATTAAGCAGGAAACAATTACCTTAATAAATGATGCTATGCTAATTGAAAAGACCATAGATCCCAGTGAAATTTCGGGGAAGGACGTGCTGACCAGCATCTGCGAGATTAATGGGTGTTTTGGACGGATGAACCGCCATGGCACTTTTCAGTATATTATTCTGGAAGAGAATATGGAAGGGCTGTACCCTGCGGATGATTTATATCCTGCAGTTGACCTGTTTCCGAGGGACACAAATTTTACAGAACTGGAGGAGGGTGAATATTTCACATGCTTGTATGAGAAATTAATATCCCATCGGGTCACAAAACTGCAAATCCGTCAGGAAGAGCATGATGTGGGCATCACAGTAGGGGAGGGGGATAACGGTTATGTAGTGGAAGATAACTTTCTTGTATACGGTAAAGGAACAGAAGAACTTACTGCCATTGCTGATAATCTGCTGTCGGTGGTGGGGAAGGCATCCTATCAGCCATATACGCTAGAAGCCATTGGCGATCCCTGCCTGGAGCCTGGTGATTGTATCCGAATATCTGTGGATGGAGGCTGGATTGAGTCATATGTGCTTAAACGGGTGCTGAAAGGCATCCAGATGCTGGATGATACATACTCCGCCCCAGGAAAAGAATACCATAGCGATAATGCGGGGGGAATGGCAAAGAAAATCAAGCAGCTGAAAGGTAAGATGAATAAGATCGAGCATACTGTTGAGATGACCCGGCTGGAGATCACCGACCTTGAAAAGGGGCTGACTTCCCGGATTACGCAGACAGCGGATGCCATTACGGCTGAGGTTAAGCGAGCCCAGGGTCAGGAAGTAGAGCTTGCGGCAGCCGTCAGCATCCAGGCAGACCAGATCAGCAGTGAGGTGACCAGAGCACAGCAGGCAGAGCAGGGGCTGTCTGGCAGTCTTGACAGCGTCAATACGATTTTATCTTCCCGTATAACCCAGACTGCAGACCAGATCACTGCAGAGGTAAAACGTGCCCAAGGTCAGGAAGTGGAGCTTGCGGCAGCTATCAGCATCCAGGCAAACCAGATCAGCCTTAAGGTTGCAAAGGGGGAGGTATCTTCCCAGTTAAGCGTGGAAAGTGACAAGATACATATTGAATCTGATAGATTTTCCTGGACAAGCACTTATTCCGCACTCAGCAGTACGGGAAAGCTGACGGCAAGAGATGTGGACCTGAAAGGAAAAATATCCGCGACCAGTGGAGAAATCGGCGGGTTTGTTATTGGCGAAAATGCAATTTATAATTCCAAGGCATCACTTGATAGTGATACAAATGGAGTCTATCTGGGAACCGATGGTATATCTATAGGAAAAACAGGTAGTAAACCGGCCATTAAGCTATCTAAAAATGGTGAAGTAGAGATAAATTCAATGGGAAGTGTCCAATTATCAAAATCAGGTAATATCATGGATCTGGATGGTGATGGCATATCCTTTGGCAACAGCACGACAAAAAATACAAATGTGACCAAGGATAAGATAAGCATTTACAGGACTTATATAGATAAAAATACTGTACATTGTTCGAAGTATGACGGTGACAGCAACTATTATACTGATATAAGCGGTAATGAGATAAAGCTGCATGGTGGATTATCATCAGGATGGCTGGCTATTAGCAGCGGGCAGACCACCTGGGCGTCCTCTGACAGCTATTGTCTAAAAGATAACAACACTAACAATCTGGCAGTGCTAAAAACGGGCGTGGTAAATATCTGTGCTGGCAATGTGCATATAGGTGGGTCAGCTACAAGGTTGTATTTCTTTGGAGAGTCTATTGGTTCAACAAAAAAATCAGTGACAAAGATTACCTCACCTGCGTCTGCCACAACAGCATCCGTGGCCACGACCCTCAACAGTTTGCTGGAGGCTTTAAAAGCATATAATCTAATTGGATAGGAGCATAATCAATATGGTTAATTTGACTGTTAGAGAATTTTCAAAGGCCATTATAGATTTTGTGAACCAGTCACCGCTGCCAATTGAAATCAAGCGTTTATGTATTAATGACATAGCCGCGCAGCTACAGGTGGCAGCGGATGAGCGGATTCGGGATGAGATATTGGAACGTGACAACCATACATCGGACAATATTCCTACAGCGTTAGAACAGGAGGCCGAACATGAGCATTCTGAAGGTTCACCAGAAGATACAATGGAAGAACAAGACAGCACCGGCAATAAATGAAAAGAACCTAAACCAGTACGATCATGAATTGGACACAATTGATGACCGTGTAATAGATCTATATTCAACCAAACTCCCCTTACAAGATGCGGGACACTTTATAACTGATATAGACATAAACGAAACAGACGGAGTTATTACTGTCACATATTATTCCGGACGGAAAGAGCGGTATGATACAAACCTTGAAAAAATTCCTTTTAATTACCGGTTTGATCAGGATGCACAGATACTTTATATCATAGCTGACGATGGGACGGAGCAGATATGCAATCTCTCATCCCTGATATCACAATATGACTTCCAGGAAAGCGTCACGATTGCACCTGATGTCTCTCCTGACGGCAAAGTGCTGGCTAACGTAAAGAAAGGTTCCATTACAGAGGATCTCCTACAGCCTAATTTTTTGGCGGATGTACGTATAGAAGCGGGCAGGGCCCTGGCAGGCGCAGAGGCAGCCACTAAAAGCGCAAAGGATGCAGACAGCAGCGCGGGAATGGCAGAAACTGCATCACAGACTGCTGCGGCATCAGCCCGAGAATCTGCGGAACATGCAGAAAATGCAAGAACCAGTGCGGATACCGCCACCAGCAAAGCGGAGGAATCATCTGCTAGTGCAATGGAAGCAATGAAATCTGAAGAAAGAGCAGAAGGTAGTGAGACCGCGGCCATGGAGAGCAAAGATGCAGCTGCCAGAAGTGCGCAGGACTCAGCGGCCAGCGCAAGCGCATCGGAAGAGAGTGCGTCCTTTGCCGCCGCCAGCGCAGGCCAGGCAGAGGAGCAGGCGCTTTTATCAAAAAGCTATTCCGTCGGTACGGATGGCACTGTCCGGCCGGGAGATGCCGCCGACAACTCCAAGTATTTTTCGGAGTTGGCTAAAAAACTAACAGCGGATGCTCAAAGGCTGCTTGACCAGGCTCAAAAACTGGTATCAGCAGCCACGGCAGGAGCTATAATTCCGGCAGGTACTGTTACTTATGATGAACTCCCCGAAGAGCCAAAGATAGGCTATATGTATAATATATCCAATGCGTTTACAACTGATGAGCGGTTTGCGGAGGGGGAGGGGATACATTATAATCCTGGAGCAAATGTCTATTGGACTACCGATGGACAGTGGGATGTAATGATTGGCGTACAGGTGGTAGGAGTCAAAGGCGCTGCTGAAAGTGACTACCATCAGGGGTATGTAAATATCACGCCATCAGGCATCGGCCTGGGTAGCGTAAATAACACTGCAGATGCTGACAAAGTGGTTAAAGCAGCCGGAACAGCTACAAAGGCGGAACAGGATGGTGATGGGAATAATATAGTGGAAACATATTTGACCAAGACGGGGGATGCCAAGGATAATACGGTTACCTTTTTGAGTGGGGATGCAGAAAATCCTACGGGCTGGACAGATGTGGGTTTGATCAGTTCCGGCGAGACACATAGCAGCTTGTGGCGCAAGGTCTCATTATTTACTAAGAATATGAGGTATTTATGGAAATTGATGGGAAGCACCAGCCTATCTGGGATCGGGGATGGCACTGTGACAGGAGCTATCAGTGCGCTAAACACGGGTTTGGAATGGAAATATGTTGGCCATAATTCGGGAATTTGTAGATTTAATCTTCCCGCCCACAAAGAAATCTGGATAGCCGTGGATTTTCATTCTGAAGCATCTTACCGCCGAACATTAGTTATTCCCCATATGGATGATTTTGAAACGCAATTATTCTGGCAGGAAGAGGATGGTACCGTTGATTATGTCAAAATTTACTATCACCAATCTGCAGTGGGTATGTACCTCACATCAAATCCTGCTGGCATGGAAAATTTTAAAATGTCGGTATGGTACAGGTAGTCGTTAATTGAATGCATATACCACATGGACATAGTATTCTCCCGGGATCTCCCAGCCACTGCATGTACCACTCGGGTTGAGCAACATGCCTCCAGTTTGTAGTAGATATATGTGTGTTACTGGAGTATAGGGATTAGAAATTCTTAAAAATATTTCGCCGGCGAGACTATCATGTATTTGCAATTTAAAATCGAGTTGGATTAGATTACTGCATTGCCATGCCTCGTGTGGCCATGCAGGATCTATATCCGCATGTGTGCTGATAATTGATACAATAGTATCAAAATCTAATTGTTGCCACTCCAAACCCGTGTTTAGCGAAGAAAATAAGCGCATATGAACATCAGATACATTCTGGTGCTGATATGTGTTTGTTTTTGCACAATTAATTACAAGGATGAACAATTTACAGAAAGCGAGGAAGAAAAGCATGAGTAAGATTATCGCAATTGACGCGGGGCATGGCATGAGCACAGCAGGGAAACGCTGCCTGAAGAGCATTGATCCTGTAGAGCATCGGGAGTGGTGGCTTAATGACAGGATCGCAGATCAGGTCCAGGAGTTGCTTGGGGCCTATAATTGCACTGTCCTGCGGGTGGATGATACCACTGGGGTAAAGGATATTTCCTTGGCGACCCGCGTAAAGGCGGCGAATAATGCCAATGCGGACATGTACATATCCATCCATCACAATGCAGGCATTAATGGCGGTAAAGGCGGCGGGACGGTGGTATATTATTGCTCCAGCAATGCAAATAGGCCGCTGCAGGCGCAGCGGTTATACAATGCCGTCACCGCCCGGACGGGCCTATTTGGCAACCGTAGTAGCAAGGTAGTTATGCATGGGTACTATGTAGTCAAATATACTACCATGCCGGCCTTATTGCTCGAGAACGGATTTATGGATTCTCAAACGGACGTGCCGATCATTTTATTGGCAACACACGCCGAGAGGACAGCACAGGGCATTGTAGACTTCCTGGTGGCGGAGCTATGCCTTAGTTTTGCTCAGGAAGGCTCCCAGCGGCCCCAAACGGGCGGCTCAACTGTGATAGGTGGTAATCAACCCATGGACACCTATTACCCGGCCTATACGGGCCCTAAGACCACCCTGTCCGCCGCTATGACAGCACTGGGCCTGAATGCAAGCTATGCACATCGTAAGCTGATCGCCAAGGCCAACAATATTGCCGGCTATATTGGTACGGCAGCGCAGAATACGCAAATGTATAATCTGTTGGTAGCAGGCATTTTAAAAAAGGAGTAAGTTACACCAATTTAAATATCATTTATATGGTCTTTAAGTGGACTTTATTTGGCCTCGGTGCTATCATTAATTTATAGCATTGAGGCCAAATGTTTATAAGGAAAAATGTATTTTACAATTTTTTTTATTTTTGTTGCACATTTTTTTAATTTTTGCGGCCCACTCACATCACCTATCTTTCCGGGTGTAACGGATTACAAAAAAATTATAGAAAAAACACGCAGATATGTGGATGAATACTGGTTTGAAAATCTTAACCTGCGGGAGAGCTATAAACAGGATATTCTCGGTTATATAAAAAATGCTTACCCGCAATTAGGGGAACTGTATGATGATATATATGTTAAAAAGAACAGGAACTTCTGGAATAATCTTTCTGCTGATATTGAGGAATATTGTGGGATTCATTCAATAAAGCATATCAACTATTTTTATCATAAGGAACTGGTAGATGCTAAATTGGGCCAAGGAGGGCACTAATGCATAGGAGCATAACGGTGACAGAGAAAAACGGCATGGGCATCATGCTGTTCCCACGCAGACCTTCCCTTGATGATGGAATACCATTTTCAACTCCAAATCCTGATTCAGAACCACCACATTCGCATATTTGCCGGGGGTGAGACTCCCATATTCATCAAAAAGCCCAATGGCTTTTGCGGGATTGACGGCGGCGCACTTTACAGCGCTGGCCAGGGGGATCCCCATATCCCGGACGGCAGTACGCATACAGTCCATAAGATTGGTCGCAGATCCTGCAATGGTGCCGTCTTCCAAGACAGCCAGATTTCCTTTGACAAGCACAGTCTGTCCCCCCAGATCGTATTGGCCGTCCTCCAGGCCCGTGGCCCGCATGCTGTCGCTGATCAGTATGATTCTGTCATCCCCAAAGATTTTGAAAGTAGTTCGTACTGCGGCAGGATGAATGTGTACGCCATCACATATGAGTTCCACCATGCAATGGCGGCTGTCAGCGGCAGCGCCGATGGGGCCGGGCGCGCGATGGCTGAAGGGCATCATTGCGTTATACATATGCGTCAGCTGGGAAGCGCCGCAGGCCAATGCCTCCCTTGCGGTATCGTAATCCGCAGTGGTATGGGCAAGGGAAACGCGCACACTGCCACTGTTTTGACGGATGAAATCCATGGCACCTTTTGTCTCGGGGGCAATTGCCACGATGCGGATCATGCCGCCGGAAATTTTCTGCAAACGCGTTAACATCTCCGTGTCTGCGGAACGGATATATTTTTCGTTCTGCGCGCCTTTTTTGGCGGGGCTGATAAAGGGCCCCTCCATGTACAGCCCGCAGAGATCCGCGCCGTCCGTGTGGAAATAGTCCCTTGCGCAGCGACAGATCCGCGACAGTACTTCTTCAGACATGGTCATTGTGGCGGGGGTGATAGAGGTGACGCCCTGGCGCAGTTCGTACTCAGCAATAGTCCGAAAAGCCTCTGCAGTGCCGTCACAGCAGTCGCTTCCCATGCAGCCATGAAAATGGATATCTGTGAGCCCGGGAATGACATAACCGCCCGCCGCGTCCCACAGGGCTTCGGTTTCGGAGGCGGCAAGATACGCTTCCTTTGAAACAATCTTCCCATCACACATATAGACGGATTCAGATTTGAAAAAGCCGTCTTCCTGAAAAACAAGTCCGTTTACAATTTTATACTTCATTGCCATTTCCCTCTTAGTATGAATGCCGCAGCCACTCTGACAGTACTATCTGCGGTGGAAGAACCTTTGCCTTAAGCCGAGGCGACTGCGGCTGTGCACTGTCTATTTCCTCCCACGAAAAGTGCTGTGAAGGAGCAGGTGAGTCCTGGTCAAATGCTCCACAGCCGCCCGGACGACGGTATATCACACAGGGACAGCGCCGCCTCGTCAGCCACAAGGCGGACATCGGCATGGAACTGTAGAATGGAGGCCGGCACCTGCGGTGTGACGGGCCCGAAAAAGGCAGTCTTTACAATCTCCGCTTTATCTTCCCCGGAAACCACTACAAGGATTTTTTTTGCGGACATAATAGACTTAATCCCCATGGTATATGCTTGGCGGGGAACCTCTTCCCCCGATGCGAAAAAGCGCCGGTTGGCCTGGATGGTCCGGTCTGACAGAGTGACGCAGTGTGTCTCTTTCCCGAAGAAAGTCCCCGGCTCGTTAAAGCCGATATGTCCGTTGTGACCAAGCCCCAAGAGCTGGAGATCCACGGTTCCCGCGGAGTGCAGGACTTGATTGTATTTCCGGCAGGCGTCATCGCTGTCAGCCTCCGTTCCATCGGGGAGGAAAGCTCTGCTTCTGTCAATATTCACTTTCCGAAACAGATTTTCCTCCATAAAATAGTGATAACTCTGGGGATTCTCCGGGGAAATCCCCTTATACTCATCCAAGTTGACTGTAGTCACAAGCGAGAAGTCCAGTTCCCCCTTTTGATGCCACTGCGCAAGCTGACGGTAAATGCCTACAGGAGTGGAACCTGTGGCAAGACCCAGCACACAGTCGGGCTTCATAATAATCTGTGCGGAGATAAGGTTTGCAGCCGTCCGGCTCATGTCATTGTAATCCTTTGTCCTGTAAATTTTCATGCTTTCCTCTTTCCTGTATATCCGAAATTTACTTTGCTCAAACTCCGCATATACATTAATATATTTGGATGTATGACAGAAGAGCTAAACGCAAGGCGTTTCGCTAATTATACCATGATCCGTGCCTGCCTTCAATGAAGATATTGAAATCTCTTTTCCTTGACATCTCGACCGGCCCGGCATAAAATTTTATTTATAGGCAGGCGGCAAATTTTCTGCCATTGGTAAACAAACAACAATTGAATAGGATATGACACATGTTTGCGAGGGAACTGAACAAGTTGAAAAAGGTTAAGACCTGACCTCTGGACCTGTCGGCTAATGCCGGCGTAGGGAAGCAATTTCTTACGCCGTTTTGCGTCTGAAAGAGCTTCTTATTGTTTGAGAGGCTCTATTTTTTATTCCGATAAACAACGTATGGACTGACGCGGAATCCCTTTAACAACATGCATAATTCTAAAAGGAGAACCCCAAATGTCATTTATGAATGAAATACTGGCTGCCAATATCCCCATCCGGGACGAGTGTGCCGCCACTTACTTTGTGACGGAACTGCAGACGGGTTCGCTGCCCTTGGATATTTTTAGGGAGTACATCATACAGGACAGCAGCGATGCCCGGTTGGTTTCGCTTTGTGAGTTACAGGCAATCCGCCAAGCCGTCTCCATTCCCATTGTAGTTATCGGGGGAATCAACAGGGAGATCGCCGCCTTGTTTCCCGGCATGGGCATAGACGGACTGGCGGTAATCTCCGCAATCCTGACCCGGCCGGATATCCGGCTGGAGGCTTCCGAACTGATAGATATTTTTAACCATGCAAAGTCCTCAAATCATGTGGAATAGAGCCGGGTGATGTGGTAAAATGGAAAAGTGAAGGCAAGACGAAACCATAAGTTGCCGACAGAGAGGTATCAGCATGGAGATTCGGTATTTATACTACATAACGCCGGATTTTACCATCTTGCGCTGATTAAACGTATATGGCTGGCGTTATGTAGTCAGGCCGCTCGGAAATCGGCACATCCAGTTTTTGCAGGGGACGCATGGCGGAAATGTCTGATTTCGGAGAGGTCATTTCTATTTATTTCCTGCCGGAGTACATGGGATAAGGATATGGAAAATTACTGCTGGAGGCTGTGACAAAAGAATTGGCACAGAGGGGTTTCGACAATATTTATCTATGGGTGCCTGCAGATAACGACAATGGGAGACGCTTTTCTAAAAAGTTTGGCTTTTTAGAAAGCAGCCGTTCCGGGGAGGACACCATAGGAGGAAAGCGGCTGAGAGAGATCCAGTATTGTTATAGAATTTAGCGGCGGGAGACCGGGAGCTTTGCAATCACCTGGTTTTATGCAGGTATGAAAGGACGGGAAAAGACAATATGGAGCAACACAAGACACACGAAGAGGCGGAACGGGTAAAAACGCTTTTGGAGAAATACGATACTATAGACAGGGAAACAGAGCAGCGATTCCAATTTAGGAGCATCCTTCCTGAGGAGGCGGATCAGGCGGCCAGGATCGAGGAAATCTGTTTTCCGCCCAACGAGGCATGCAGTGAGAAGATGATGCGGGAGAGGGTTTTAACGGCTCCGGAACTGTTTCTGGTGGCCATAGACAGGCAATCCGGAAAGATAGCAGGCTTTTTGAATGGTCTGTCCACGGAGGAGAGTGTTTTCCGGGACGAGTTTTTTACCGACGCAAAGCTGTATGATCCCGCCGGAAGGAACGTGATGCTTCTTGGACTGGACGTTCTCCCGGAATATCGCGGGCAGGGCCTGGCCAGGGCAATTATGTTCCAATATCTGCGCAGAGAACGGGAGCGGGGCAGGGAGGCGGCTATCCTGACATGCCTGGATTCCAAGGTAAAGATGTATGAAAAGATGGGATTTGAAGACCGGGGTATAGCCCAATCCTCCTGGGGCGGGGAGCAATGGCATGAGATGATCTGTAAGCTGAATATGTGACGCGCAAATGACCGTTATCCTGTCTTAAAGTGCATATTTCTTCTCTGTTTTCCGCATGCTGCCTTGGATATAATATCTGTAAAACAGCATCGGAAACATGCAAAATCGGAGGTCTAAGATCTCCAACAGGAGGAAAACGGTATGTCAAATCTGTCTCTGCAAAGGGAAATCAGTGAAGCCATACAGGCGGGGAATGAGGCGCTGCGGTGTCTGGAAAACGCGAAGGATTATCTGGACAGCGCAGGTAACTGGGGGCTGCTGGATATTTTCGGAGGGGGGCTGCTCACCACATTTGTCAAGCACTCCAAGATGAACCAGGCTAACGAGCAGATCCAGGCGGCCAGGACGGCGCTGATATCTTTTCAGAGGGAACTGCATGATGTACAGCAGCTGGGAGACCTGAAGGTGGAGACAGGGGATCTGCTTGGCTTTGCGGATTACTTTTTTGACGGATTGCTGGCGGATCTGCTGGTACAGTCCCGGATCAACAATGCCAAAAATCAGATTGACAATGCGGTACAACGTGTGAAATATATCCTGGCACAGCTACGGGGAATATATACTGACTAACGCTAAGATTTTCCAATTCCCGCACAGTACAGGTGGCATAATCGGGCAACATGCACTGTGCGGAAAGGAAAATCTAAGAGGTCAGCCAGCAAGGGACGCTTCAGACGAATAGTCGATAAAATACTAAAAACCATACTTGCGGATTGGATGGATATATGCTACAATATAAAAACATCTTTGCGCTTTACTTATTGTAAGGATGTAAGTAGAAGCACAAAAATCATAGATTACTCAACAATGAGTTGCGAGAGGGTGTTGTCGTGTTAATTTTCGTATGCGGAAGAATGCGTTAGTTTTAGAAGCAGATAGGAACGGGGTAAGCCCGTCTATTTGTAATGCATTTTCCCGTGATGACATACGACATACTCATCTCCCCGGATAGGAGATTTATTTTCCGTGCAGAAAACAGGGTATTTCCGGTCTGCGTGGATGAACAGGTATGTTGTGTATTGGCTGCGGGTAAACCGCAGTTTTTTTCGTGTATATATATTGACGGTTACAGAAACTTGTCAAGTAACCCGATTCATGAGCGAAAGTTTTCAAGGACATCGCGGCAAATTTCATCGCTCGTGAGTATAGAAACTGAAAATGAACAAGCCAATACATCGGGAGTCAGTTGCAGCTTTTATACTGATTTCCGAACATGCAGAAAGAGGTATCTATGAAAAAACATAAATTATTATGCGGACTGCTGTCGCTTCTGGGGAGCGCGGCGGCGGTCAGCCTGTCGCTGGTTGCGCTCTATCTTCCCAAAATGGTTTTGGACTGTGTCACAGTACAGCTTTCTGTGCAGGAACTGCTCAGAAAGCTCTTTTCAGTGGGCGGTCTGTGGCTGCTTTTGACTGTGGTTAATCTGGCCATGCAGAATCTCATCACCGCATATGCCCAGACCAGGCTTTACACCCGGCTGATACCGGCCTGGGAGGAGAAAACCATGGAGATGGATTATGAACTTTTTTCTTCCCACCAGGGAAAGGTGCAGATGGAAAAAGCCAGGCAGGCGGTGAGCGGCCCCAACTGGGGCATTGTGACTTATCTGCCCCGGCTGACGGCGCTGTTTGCGGCGGCGGGGGGACTGCTGGCCTACAGCACAGTTCTTTGTACCTTACACCCGCTGGCAGTACTGGCGCTTCTGGCCCTGTTTGGCCTGGAATTGGGGCAGGGCATCCGCACGGAACGCAGGAAGCAGTCCCTGAAGCAGGAGAAAGCGGAGGCGGGGCGCAGGCTGAACTACATCGCCTATGGCACCCGGGGGCTTCAGGAGGGGAAAGATATCCGCGTATACAATATGGCAGGGTGGCTGCGGGAGATGGCCCGGCTGGCCCTGGGGCAAAAGCGCCGGCTGGAACAGGTGACGGCGGGATATGATCAAAGGAAGCTGTTGCTTGGCAGTGTGCTGATTCTGGTCCGGGACGGCTGCGCCTACGTGTATCTGTTGTATTCCTTTTTTCACAGGCATATGTCCGTGGGAGACTTTGCTCTGTATTTTACGGCTATCACAGGGCTGGGCGGATGGCTCAGCCGCTTGACGGACAGTATATCCCAGCTGCAGGAGGCCCGGAACTTTGTGAAAGATTACCGGGAATACATGGAACTGGGGGAGAAAGATAAGGTACGAGAACAGTGTATTATGGAGCGGAATCCCCAGGGCACTGTGCAGAAACAATACGCCATGGCACAAAAGCCGGAGGACGGTGCCGTGCAGGAGCGGACGGAACTTGATGGTCTGTCAAGCGTTGAGAGATTGGCCAAAGGGGGCATAGGCTTTCGGTTTCGGGATGTGTCCTACGCCTACACTGAGGTGGGAGAGGACGGCGAAGAGCGCAAACATCAGGTGTTTGCGCATCTGAACCTGGAGATTGCACCGGGGGAAAGACTGGCCGTGGTGGGCGGCAACGGAGCAGGCAAGACAACTCTGGTCAGGCTTCTGTGCGGTCTGCTGCATCCTCAGCAGGGGGAGATTCTGGTGGGAGGCACATCCGGCGGCGTAAATCTCAGCTTACGCCAGGCATCCTTTGCGCCCCGGGATTATTACGAACTGTTTTCGGCTGTTTTCCAGAGTTCGGGGGCATTGCCGGTGAGCGTGGCGGACAATATAGCGCTGAACACCACAGGCGACGTGGACGAAGAGCGCCTGTGGCGCTGCATACGGGCCGCGGGGCTGGAGGAGAAAATCAAATCTCTGCCCAAGGGGGCGGATACCTGCCTGGTCAAACGGATCACGCAGCAGGGAACAGAGTTGTCCGGCGGGCAGCTGCAGCGGCTTTTGCTGGCCCGGGCGCTGTACAAGGATGCCCCGGTGCTGGTGCTGGACGAACCCACCGCCGCGCTGGATCCGCTGGCGGAGCAGGAGATCTATGAGCAGTATCAGCAGTTCACAGCCGGTAAGACAGCCGTCTTTATCTCCCACAGGCTGGCCTCCACCCGGTTCTGTGACCGGATTATACTGCTGGAGGAGGGGCGCGTGGCGGAGAGCGGCACCCATGAACAGCTGCTGGCCCTGAATGGTAAATACGCGGAGATGTTCCGGGTGCAGAGCCGGTATTATCAGGAGGACGAGGGGAGCCTGGATACGGCACATGCAAATAGTGATTGGAACGGAAAAGAGGTAAGGATATGAGTTGGAATAAAAACGGACGTACATTGAAAGAAGATATGAAACTGATACACAGGGGCCTTCGGGAATTTAACCGTATTCTGCCGGGGCAGCTGCAATATGTGGCGGGCAGGAGTCTGTTGGGGGCGGTCTGTCCCTATGTGGCGGTCATTGCCATGGCGGGCATACTGGGGGAACTGACAGGGGACAGATGCCTGGAGAAGTTGTTTTTGTATGTGGCGGTGTCCGTAGCGATTGTCTTTTTGCTGACGCTGGCGAAAAGCATACTGGAGGCCGGGATCTCCGTGGGCTACAGTGATCTGTTCGCCGCCCATGAGATTCATCTGACGGATAAGGCATATGGGCTTGTCTACGAGTTGTTGGAAGGAGAGGAGGTAAGGAACCTGCGGGATCAGGTGTCGGGCAGCATCAGTGTCTCCGGGGCGGGCATGGCCAGCCTCTACTGGGACATGGAGGTTATATGCGGCAATCTATGTACAGGGACCATTGCCCTGCTATTGTGTGTCCGCTATGGGGTGCATATGGCACTGGGTGTTTTGCCGGTGCTGCTGATACTGGTGGCGCTTTGTACCTGGATCTCCTGTCGTTTGACTTCCCGGCGCTGGGACGTGGGCTACCAGATCTTTGAACAGGGAGCGGTGTACCAACGATATGGGGATTATTATACAATGAATTATCTGCCGGACGAGAACATGGGTATGGATATTCGGATTTTCCGGCAAAAGCAGCTGGTGCTGGCGGAGAGCCGGAAGAAGTGCTATGAGCCCTTCGCCAGAGGGAAAAGAAGGGAGATGCGGGCGGACACCTTTTACGGCAGTGTGAAGCTGTTGTGTACGGGCATATGCGGACTGGCCGTCTATGGGCTGGTGGCGGCGCAGTCCCTGCAGGGGCATGTGCCCGTGGGGGATGTCCTGGTGGTCTACTCCGCCGTGACCTCTCTGATTTTATCCCTCAGCAATATGGCGGAGATATTTACTGATCTGCGCAACAACAATACCCATCTGACGCACTACTTCGCCTATATGGACCTGCCGGAGGAGGGGGAGGATACTTCCTGCTCTTCCGGGAACGGACCAATACTCACGGGCCGGGCAGAGGGAGCGTGGGATAAACGGCCGGATGGCACAAAGGAAGGCAGAACAGATGAAAACATACGGACGGCAGGCCAAAACAACCACGCTGACGGGCAGCAGGGGCGGATTGTATACACGGCTAAGACGCCGGTTTGGGAGATATGCTTTGACCACGTGAGCTTTTGTTACCCCGGCAGCGAGGAAAGAGTGCTGCGGGATGTAAATCTGACCGTCTATGGCGGGGAGAAGCTGGCCATTGTGGGAGAGAACGGTTCCGGCAAGACCACGTTGATCAAGCTGCTGTGTCGTCTGTACCGTCCTACAAAAGGGCGGATTCTGGTAAACGGCAGGGATATCTGGTCTTACTCCGCGGAGGATTATCAGCAGCTTCTGTCCACGGTATTTCAGGATTTCTCTTTGTTTGCCTTTTCGCTGGGTTCCAATGTGGCAGCCTGCCGTGATTTTGACCGGCGGCGTGTGGAGAAAGCGTTGATACAGGCGGGGCTGCAAAGCAGACTGGAGAGTCTGCCACGGGGACTGGATCAGGCGCTCACTGCGGACTACGAGGAGGACGGCGTCCGGCTGTCCGGCGGGGAAGCTCAGAAGGTAGCCATCGCAAGGGCCTTGTATAAGGACGGCGCGGTGCTGATTCTGGATGAACCCACGGCGGCGTTGGACCCTTACGCAGAGGCGGAAATCTATGAACAACTGTTCAGGAATCTGGGGCCGTCCTGCGGAAAAGGGCAGACGCTGCTCTCCATCAGCCACCGCCTGTCCACTTGCAGATACTGTGACCGTGTGGCGGTTTTTTCCCAGGGCCGACTGGTGCAGCTTGGAACTCACCGACAGCTGGTGCAGGAGGAGCAAGGTCCCTACCAGCGTCTGTGGCAGGCCCAGGCCCGGTACTATCAGGAGTGTTCCGAATAGTGTGCTGGGGGTACCGGTTTGGAGCAGAAAAGAATGAAGGCCGATCCCTTGTAAACGTAAGATGTGTATGTTACTATATTTTTACAGAGATAGCTGTGTAAGGTTAGGAAATTGCGAAACTCCTTGAAGCAAGGGAGTTGTCTGACAGAGCGGGAGTTTCGCAGTTACCTGCCGTTTGTTTAGGGCGCCGGAAAGGGGTGTGACGGCAGGACACGGAAATGCCTGCAATGTATGTGGGAAGAGCAGCGTTGGACAACAGGATATCTGACAGCAACGGGATTCTGCTCTGGCGTTATGAGTATGATTATGACGAACAGGGAAACGTGTTGGAAAAGAGGATATACAGAAGCGATGGAGAAATAGAGGGTTATATTGAATATATATCAGAGGGCAGAGGAAAAAGCATCCGCCTATGAGTAAGTGCGGATGATATCTTCGGCCACCTGGCGTTTGGGGACACACAGGTCCATGGACTGCTTTTCGATGTAGCGGTGGGCCTGGGGCTCCTCCATCTTCAACTCGCTGATGAGCAGCCATTTTGCCCGGTTTACCAGCCGGATCTCCTCCATTTTTTCCTCGATGGACAGGGTTTTCTTCTCAATCCTGCGCAGCCGTTCCCTGGCGCTGATCATCCAGCTTAAGGCCAGCTGCAGGGACTGCCTGGATATGGGCCGCGGCAGGGTGAATACACCGTGAACCACAACCTTGTCATTGACGCTGATGTAGGCTTCGGACTTTACAAGCAGCAACACCACAGTTCCTCTGGAGGTGCATGCGTCTATGGCAAAGCGCACACCGGGATCGTCGGGCAGGGGGGAATTGACAATCACAAAGTCAAAACTCCGTTCCGCCAGCATTCTCTTGGCGGCGCTGACACTGGTGGCCACATGCGCCGGGGAGCAGGCGGCCTCTGCGAGCAGAGGCGACAGGGCCGAGTTGAAATTGTCCATGGCAGAAGCCACAAGAACACTGTATTCCCGCTGTTCCAGACTCATCTTACTCCCTCCTTTCCCGGCATTTCATTGTTACCTCCACTCTACTTCTTTTTCCGATATAAGCAAAAACTAGAAAGTGCAAAAATCATCGGTACAACGGCATAGCCTGCGTCGGACTTGCCGTGATATAATAGCACATATCCCGCACCGGCAAAAGTCAAAATAATAAACATGATACTTGATAGAAGAGCCGGCTTTTTCACGGTCTGGCCTCCTTATCGGCATGCTTTCCACAATAGATATCCAGTATGGCGGCAGGCACATGTTCCCTGACAAAGGAACTGGCCCGGGCGGCCTGACAGGCGCTCTCCAAATCATCGGGCAGCCGTCCCAACCGCGCCAGAATGGACGGGTCAGCCTTATATAAGTTGTAATCCACCGCCTCGGGCAGTTCCCTTTTATCCCGTATCCCCTCCAGTCCCGCATAGATGATCAGGGCAAAGGCCAGGTAGGGGTTGGCGACGGGGTCGGGGGAGCGGAGCTCCGCGCGGCGGGTCCCTCCTACCTGAGCGGGAACCCGTATCAGCTGGGAGCGGTTTTCGGCGGACCAGGAGATATATTTGGGAGCCTTATTGTTTCCGAAACGCTCATAGGAGTTCTCCGTAGGATTGAGGAACACCGTTATATCTTGTATTTTTTCCAAAATTCCCGCAATCACTTGATCCAGGGGGGCGGATGCATCCCCCGTATTTACGGATATATTGATATGAAATCCGTTACCCGGCCTGCGGGGCAGGGGCTTTGCGCTGAAATCCGCTATAAGTCCGTTCCGGTGGGCCACGATCCGGGTCACATTCTGGAAGGTCATGGCGTTGTCGGCGGCGGTCAGGGCATCCGAGTAGCGGAAGTCAATCTCGTTTTGCCCCGGACCCTCCTCGTGGTGGGAACTCTCAGGCTGGATCCCCATCTGCTCCAGAGTAAGACAGATCTCCCGGCGGATATTCTCTCCCCTGTCGTCCGGGGCAATGTCCATATAGCCCGCTTCATCATAGGGGATATTGGTGGCTTTTCCGTTTTCATCCATATTGAAAAGATAAAATTCCTGCTCCGCTCCGAAGTCAAAACGAAATCCGGCTTTCCCGGCCTCCTCCACAGCTTTCTTTAACAGACTTCTGGTATCGCACTCAAAGGGGCTGCCGTCGGGGTAGGAGATACTGCTGAACATACGCACCACCTTGCCGTGCTCCGGCCTCCAGGGCAGCAGCATCAATGTCTCCGGCTCCGGGTGGAGCAGCAGATCCGAGTGGGCCTCGTCCCCGAACCCGGTCACGGAGGAGGCGTCAAAGGCGATCCCGTATGCAAAGGCCCGATCAAGCTCCTGGGGCATAATGGAAATATTTTTCTGTCTTCCAAACACATCACAAAAGGCAAGGCGGATGAATTTTACATCCTCCTCCTGAACATACTGCATAACCTCCTGCGCCGAATATTTCATAATGCTGCCCCGCTTTCTATAATATCCCATTTATTTTTATTGATAAGGCGCTCATTTCAGCACAAAAAACAAACCCCGATTTTGCGCTAAAATGAACGCCCTTGCTCATTTATTAGTACTCTACACCCTATTTTCCCTCCTGTCAAGCAAAATGTGCGGTTGTGAACAGAAGGAAAATGTCGGTAACAGTTCAGACACCCCCTAAAAAACAGCTCGCTTGTTCATTGAAATTCTGTT
>ERZ779632.160-NODE-160-length-44036-cov-16.738683_pt1 | contig 44036 bp, 47 predicted proteins | sample MGYA00514194_ERZ779632 | MGnify/ENA primary metagenome ERZ779632 (study PRJEB29562, sample SAMEA4376704) | mouse gut metagenome | isolation source: Cecum | study: EMG produced TPA metagenomics assembly of the A DSS colitis mouse model was used to assess the... | reverse complement strand
TGCACACCTCCAGCCAGCGCCGCAGGGTGACGCCGTTGGTCTTGTTGTTGAACTTGGCGGGGTAGATGTCATAGAAATGGCGCAGCTCGGAGCCCTTTAAAATCTCCGTATGGAGGGCGGCCACGCCGTTCACCGAGTAGCCGAAGTGGATGTCCAGGTGGGCCATGTGGACAATCTCTTTGCCCTCCTCCCCCTGGAGTATGGCCACCTTGGGGTCGGGATGGGCGGCGCGGGCCCGCGCGTCCAGCTCCCGGATGATGGGCACCAGCTGGGGGGCAACCTTCTCAATGAAGGTGAGGGGCCACTTCTCCAGCGCCTCGGCCAGGATGGTGTGGTTGGTGTAGGCGCAGGTTTTGGACACCTGCTCCACCGCCTGGTCCATGGTGAGGCCCCGCGCGGCCAGCAGGCGCACCAGCTCGGGGATGACCATGGAGGGGTGGGTGTCGTTGATCTGGACGGCCACGTGGTCGGAGAGCGTCTCGGGGCCGCAGCCCCGCTCATCCAGCTCCTTTAAAATAAGCTGGGCCCCGGCGGACACCATGAAATACTGCTGGTACACCCGCAGAAGCCGCCCCGCCTCGTCGCTGTCGTCGGGGTAGAGGAAGGAGGTCAGGTGGGCGGGCAGGTCGGTCTTGTCAAAGTCAATGCCCTCCCGGGGGGCGGGGGCGGGGTGTTCCACGTCGAACAGGTGCAGCCGGTTGGCAATGCCTGTGTTTGCGCCGGGGACGGCGATGTCAAAAAGCCTGGCCTTTACGGGGCCGAAGCCGAAGGGCACCTCAAACTCCGTCCCGGTGGGGATGAGCCAACTGTCGTCCTCAATCCAGGGGTTGGGCTGCTCAAACTGGTGGCTCATATGGAATTCCTGCTTAAACAGGCCGTAGTGGTAGTTGAGGCCCACCCCGTCCCCGGGCAGCCCCAGGGCGGCGATGGAGTCCAGGAAGCAGGCGGCCAGGCGGCCCAGCCCGCCGTTGCCCAGGGAGGGCTCGGGCTCCACGTCCTCAATGGCGGCCAGGGACTTGCCGCACTGGGCCAGGGCCTGCTTTACCTCATCATAAATGCCCAGGGCAAGCAGGTTGTTGGACAGCAGCTTACCAATCAGGAACTCGGCGGAGAAGTAGTACAGCTTGCGCTCCCCCTGGGGGGCGGGACGGGCCTGGGCCAGCTCCTGGGTGAGCTGGAGCAGCACGCGGTACAGCTCGCCGTCACCGCACTGGGCGGGCTCCCGGCCATACCTGGCCTGGGCCAGCTCCTGCATCCGTTGTTTGACGTCCATATACGGGCTCCTTTCAAATCTGAAATGTGCCGCCCTGCCGGCGGCGGGTTGGAAACGGTTCCGATCAAAAAATTGGAAGCGTTTGGACCATTCAGGTTCCACGGAAAGTATAGCCTGCTTTGCCGCCGCCGTCAAAGGTTTTCTAAACAAAAATGTGGAAAATTTCGCCGTATTTTCGGGCACAACATATGAAAATTCGACGAAACCGCCCTGAGCGGTCATATTTTTCCGTTTTCTGGCTGGCTGTTTCCCGCCCGTTCCACCCCCAGCGTCCCCCCGCAGGCGCAGCGGTAGCGCTCGGGGTGGTCCACCAGGGGGGAGCGCTTCATCCGGGGGATGCGGCGGCCGCATTGGGCGCACACCACCCAGTAGCGCACCGGCCGGTCGTCCTGAATGCCCAGTTCGCCATAGTTGTCGGTGCGCCGGATCTGGTAGCCGTAGGCGGCGTTCATCCGCTGGGCGTAGCCCTTCCACCGCGCGCCGTGGTTGGAGCAGCCGTAGCAGGTGTGGAGCACCTCATGGCACAGAACCTGGAGGATGGCCCGCTCTTCCCCCTGCCGGGCCAGAAGCTCAGACAGCTCGATGGTGTATCCGCCGTCCCTGCGGACGCAGCAGCCGAACCGGGTGCGGGCCCGGCGGTTGAGCCGCACCTGGGGCCGGATGTTTTGGGATACGGGGATGTTCACCGCCCTGGCCTGGGAGACGGCCAGGGCCAGCAGCCCGTCTATGTACGCTTGGGTCATGGGCTCACCCCTCTACAGCCTGACGGGCACCGGCCCGGTGATGGCCAGGGAATCCGGGGTGGCGGCGCACTCCACCGCCAGCACCCGCACGCCGGCCCGGGCGGCGTCCCGCAGTGCCGCGCCGAACTCCGGGTGGGTGCGGTCGTTGGGGGAGAAGGCGGCCATGCCCGCCATCTGGACCACGATACAAACCGCCGCCTCATAGCCCGCATCCCGGCAGGCGATGAGCTCCCGCAGGTGCTTTACCCCCCGCTGGGTGGGCGCGTCGGGGAAGAGGGCCAAACCGCCCTCCTCCAGGGTGCAGCCCTTCACCTCGACAAAGCCCTTTTCTAGAACGGGCGTTTCACGTGAAACGGTTTCCCGCTCCCAATAAAAATCAAACCGGGAATGGCCCCACACGGTCTCCGGGCGCAGCAGGGCGGGGCGGGGCAGGCCCAGCGCCTGGCCGCCGCCCGCCTCCATCCACTCCCGGAACACCTGGTTGGGGGCCTGGGCGTCCATATTGATGAGCAGGGGGGGCAGGCCGGGACGCCCCTTTTCCACCGCCACCAGGTCGTATCTGGTCTTGCGGGCGGGGTTGGCGCTCCCCTCCAGGTATACGGTGCAGCCGGGGAGGAGCAGCTCCCGGCACCGCCCGGTGTTTTTCACGTGGACGGTCTCCACCGCGCCGTCCAGCTCCACCTGGGCGATGAAGCGGTTGGGCCGGGCCAGGAACCGGGCGGCGTGGATGTCCTGATAGGTCACTTTTCCTCCTCCGCCTCCCCAGAGGGGGCGTCCTGCGGCTGCCCGTCCCGCTGCGCCGCGCTTTCCTCCCCCGGTTGTTCATCCTGCCCCGGCGCGGCGCTCTCCCCCTCCGGCTGCGGGGGCTCGGGCGGGATGGGCTGGGGCATGGGCTGGTAGGGGAGCAGTATGTCGATGCCGCAGGCCAGCGCCACCCCCACCAGCGTTTCAAAAAGGCGGTCGATGGAGTAGACGGCGGGGGTGTCCCCGATGCTGTGGTTGACGGTGACGCACAGGAACACGATGCAGGCCATGGCGGCGCACCCAGGCTTCTTGATGGCAAGGCACAGCTTGATGATGGGGATGAGCATCACCGACAGCACCGCGTAGCGCAAAAGCTCCATGTACAGCACGCCCAGCATGTCCAGGCTGTACACCACCAGCACCCCCGCCACGCCGCCGATGAGGGTGCCGGCCATGCGGTTGATGGACGATTCAATGGTTTTGCCGGCGGAGTTCTGAATGCACACCACGGCGGCGATCATGGAGTAGAAGCCGGACGCCTCCCGGAAAAAGGCCAGCAGGCCGCACAGAAACACCGCTATCACGGTCTTGATGATGCGCATCCCGATCCAGTGCCGGTGTTCCGGGGGAAGGGCTTGGATAGTCTGCCGTTCCATAGCGTATCTCCTTTAAACGTTTTATAAAAACCGCCGGTTCGATCAGCGGCTTTTTCCTATCATATCACATCCCTCAAGGCGCCGCAACGGGAGTTTGCCTGTAAAAACCGCTTCCATTGCGATAATTTTTGTGCTAAACTGCCCCTTGAGGTGATTTTATGCACATTCCAAAGGGCGATACCGCCCTGCTGGAGCTGGTCCGCTTCGACAACGCGCTGGAGGCGGCCCTGGCCCCCTCCCCGGACTACGACGCAAGCCGGTGGCTATACGTCCCCAATACCTACGGAGAGTACAGGTACATCCTGGGCACCCGGGGGGAGCGGCCCCTGATCTGCGTGGGGGTGAACCCGTCCACCGCCGCCCCCGGCGAGCTGGACCCCACCCTGAAATCGGTGGAGCGGGTGGCCCTGTACAACGGCTACGACAGCTTCATCATGTTCAACGTCTACGCCCAGCGGGCCACCCGGCCGGAGGACATGGAGCGCGCCTGCAACGCCGCCCTCCACGCCGAGAACATGCGGGCCTTCGACTATGCCCTGTCGCTGGACAAAACCGGGGCCCCGGCGGTGTGGGCGGCCTGGGGGGCCGTCATCGAAAAGCGGGATTACCTGCCCCGGTGCGTCCGGGACATGATCGCGGTGGGGGAGGGGCGGGGCGCCCGGTGGTTCTCCGCCGGGAAGCGGACCAAGGCGGGACACCCCCACCACCCCCTCTATCTCCGAAAGGACAGTCCCCTCGACCCCTTTGACGTGGGGGCCTACCTGGACGCCCTCCCTTGAGGGGCCGCCCTCCGGGGACGCCCGATACAGCAGCCCGGCGTGAACCCTTCCGGCGCGTGGGGCTTTACGACTGGTATCCCCCCTGTTTGTGCTGCCGCTTGTGTCCTGCCACTGAGAAGCTGCGGTCCATCCCCTGCGCCTGGGGGTGGACCGTTTGGCTTGCCGGCGGTTATCGCCTGTCCCGGGGAAATGGTGCGGTGCAAAGAAAACTTTGCAAAAGGTGTTGACAAGTTTACTTGGCAGTGCTATGATAAAGATACCAAGTAAACTTGGCAATACGGTTTGGGAGGCCTGCCTCATGGACAGAGATGAAATTTTAAAAAGAAGCCGGGAGGAGAACAAGGACCGGGACTTCGTGGAGGAGGCCGTGATGGCCACGGCCAATTCCCTGAGCCTGAGCGTGGGTATGATCGTGTGCGGCCTGGTCAGCGTGCTGTCCGCCATTTTTCAGGGCGGCCCGGAGTACAGCGTCTGGACGGTCATGTGGGTCATCCACGCGTCCACCTTCCTGTTCAAGTACCACAAGCTCCGCAAGCGCCACGAGCTGCTGATGGGGCTGTTTTACGTAGCGCTGGCCGTGTTCTTCTTCGTCTGCTACCTGCACCTTAAGCTGGGGGTCTTTTGATGGACGACGGACTGATTCTGAAAAACCGTCTGAAGGAGGCCCGCGGCGAAAAGGGCCTGTCCCAGGCGGCGCTGGCGGAGCTGGTGGGCGTGTCCCGCAACACCATCAGCTCCATTGAGACGGGGCAGTTCAACCCCACCGCCAAGCTGGCGCTGATTTTATGCGTGGCGCTGGACAAGAAGTTCGAGGACTTATTCTACTTTTAAGGGGGAGACGATGAAATGGAGTATATCCTTTTGCTGGGATTTGGGCTGGCCCTGATTGCCGCCAGCGTGCCCGGCCTGCGGGGCAGCGCGTCCACCGTCCACTGGTATAACCGCCGCAGGGTGAGCAAAGAGGACGCGCCCAAGTACGGGAGGGCCATGGGCGCGGGGACGCTGATTATGGGTGCCTGCGTAACAGCTACGGCGGCGCTCCAGATGATTTTTGACGCGGAGCCCATTTTCTACCTCACAGCCGCCGGGGCGGCAATCGGGCTCGCCGTCATGATTTACGCCCAGTTCAAGTACAATAAGGGGATATTTTAGGGGGTACGGACGATGGATAAAATGTATATGGTAAGCCTGTGCTATTACGGCGGCCTGCTGGGCGGGGGGCTGCGCCTGGACGACGAGCGGCTCACCTATTCCACCACAAAGCTCCAGGTGGCGCCGGAGATCCGGAAGATGCCGCTGCCGTACTGCCGGATCAAGGGTGTGAAGAAGAGCCGCGCCCTGTTCCTGCCCACGGTGACCATTCAAATGGAGGACGGGCGGGAGTGGAAGTTCCTGGTCTTTGGACGGGAGGGCTTCCTGGAAAACCTGAAAACCGCCATGGACGCCTACGCGTCCGGCGATTGAGCGCAAAAAGACCGGCGGCACGCGCCGCCGGTCTTTTTGCGCTTATTTCGCCAGGCAGGCGGCCGTTTTCGCGGCCAGCCGGGCGTTGTTGAACACCAGCTGGATGTTGGAGTCCAGGCTGTCGCCCCCGGTGAGCTCCTTCACCTTGGCCAGCAGGAAGGGGGTGGTCTCCTTGCCGTGGATGCCGTTGGCCTTCGCCTGGGAAAGCGCCTCCTCAATGGCCCCATTGATGACCGCCGGGTCCATGGAGTATTCCTCGGGGATGGGGTTGGCCACCAGCATGCCGCCCTGGAAGCCCAGCTCCAGGCTGGCCTTGAAGGCCGCCGCCAGCCCCTCGGGGCTGTCCACCTGGTAGTCCACGGAAAAGCCGCTGTGCCGGGTGTAGAAGGCGGGCAGCTCCTTGGTGCCGTAGCCCAGCACGGGCACGCCGTGGGTCTCCAGGTACTCCAGGGTCAGGCCCAGGTCCAGGATGGACTTGGCTCCGGCGCACACCACCATGACGGGGGTATGGGCCAGCTCCTCCAGGTCGGCGGAGATGTCCATGGTGGTCTCCGCCCCCCGGTGGACGCCGCCGATGCCGCCGGTGGCGAATACCTTGATGCCCGCCATGTGGGCGATAATCATGGTGGTGGTGACGGTGGTGGCCCCGTCCTGCCCACGGGCGCACAGCATGGCCAGGTCCCGGCGGCTGGCCTTGGTGACCTTGGTCCCCGCCTTGCCCAGGTATTCGATCTCCTCCCTGGTGCACCCGGCCTTCAGCCGTCCGCCGATGACGGCGATGGTGGCGGGCACCGCGCCGTTCTCTCGGATGATGGACTCCACCGCCAGGGCGGTCTCCACGTTCTGGGGGTAGGGCATGCCGTGGGAGATGATGGTGGACTCCAGGGCCACCACGGGCTTGCCCGCCGCCAGGGCCTGGGCCACCTCGGGGGATACGTCCAGATACTTGTTCAAAGCCATAATAAAAACCTCCGTATATAAATTATTCGTGTTTATCGTTGGTAAACAGTCCCGTCAGCACAATCAGGATTCCAAGGGCACCGCCGCACCAGGCCAGAAAATTCATGGTTCCGGCGGCAATGCCCAGCAATATGACCGCGATGCCCAGGAGCATCCGCTTGACGCCTTTCACGGGCCTACCCCCCCTTCATCCGCGCCGCCAGGGCCTGGGCGCTGAGCTGGCCGTTGATGGTCTCGCCGCTCTCCATGGCGATGGCCGCGGCGGCGAGGCCCGCCCGGGCGGTGCCCTCCAGGCCGGTGCCCTCCAGATAGGCCCAGGCCAGCGCCGCCATGAATGCGTCCCCGCAGCCGGTGGTGTTCACCATGCGCCCCTCCATACAGGCCAGGCGCACCCGGCCATTGTGGTCGGCGGCCAGCACCCCGTTCCCCCCCAGGGAGATGAACACCCGGCGCAGGCCGGTGCCCAGCAGGGCGTCCGCCGCCCGGTTCAGGCTGGCTTCGTCGGTGATGGGCACGCCGGACAGCAGCTCCGCTTCCATGCGGTTGGGCTTGAGGGTGTGGAGCCTGCCCAGCACCGGGCGCAGCTTGTCCGCCTTGGCGGTGGAAACCGGGTCGGCAAAGAGGGGAGGGGTCACGTGGTGGGCCAGCCATTGGATGGACTCCTCCGGGATGTTGGCGTCCACCACCACCAGCTGGGCGTTTTGCAGCAGCTGGGCGCGGGAGGACAGGAAGGCCGGGGTGATGTGGCGGTAGATGTCCATGTCGGACAGGGCCAGCGCCATCTCGCCCCGCTCATCGGCGATAAAGAGGTAGGTGGAGGTGCGCTCCCCCGGCACCTGGAGGGCCCGGCTGATGTCGATGCCCAGCTCCCCGCAGGAGGCGGCGATGCGTTGGGCGTGGCCGTCGTCCCCAAAGGCGGTGAGCAGCCGGACGTCTACCCCCAGCAGGGCCATGTTGTGGGCGATGTTCCGCCCCACGCCCCCCAGGCTGATGCGCACCGCCCCGGGGTTGGAGTCCGCGCGCACCAGCGGGGCCGAGGACACCCCGCCGATATCCATATTGACCCCGCCCACCACCACGGCGTAGGGGGCGGTGGACACGATATAGCCCTTGCCGGCGATGTGGCCCTTTTTCATCAGGTTGGATATGTGCACCGCCACCGAGGACCGGGCGATGCCCGCTTTGTCCGCCAGCTCCTGCTGGGAAATCAGGGGATTTTCCTCAATCCACCGAAGGATCTGCCGTTCCCGCTGGGTCATGGGCGCCACTCCTAAACTTTTTTCTTTTTATTAAGCATATGCTTATAAAACGGATTTGTCAAGTGCTTTTTCCGTTTTGCGCAAAAAAAGCCCGCCGGAAAACCGGCGGGCGGGTGCGGCTTGATTGCGTTGTCAGCCCAGCAGCAGCTTGTCGTCCGCCTCGTCCGACCCGGTGGCCTGGCCGAACTTGGCCAGCAGCTGTTCCACGGTGAGCTTTTTCTTGTCCTCCCCGGCGATGTCCAGGGCGATGCGCCCCTCGTACATCATAATAAGCCGGTTGCCGTGGACGATGGCGTCCCGCATGTTGTGGGTGATCATCAGGGTGGTCAAATGATCCTTCTGGACAATGCGCTCGGTGGCCGCAAGCACCTTGGCGGCGGTCTTGGGGTCCAGGGCGGCGGTGTGCTCGTCCAGCAGCAGCAGGTCGGGCTTGCGCAGGGTGGCCATCAGCAGGGTCAGGGCCTGCCGCTGGCCGCCGGACAGCAGCCCCACCTTGGAGGTGAGCCGGTCCTCCAGCCCCAGGTCCAGGATTTTCAGCGTCTCCCGGTAGCGCTCCCGCTCGTCCCGGGTGATGCCGGGGCGCAGGGTGCGGGAGCGGCCCCGCCGGGCGGCCAGGGCCATGTTTTCCTCGATCTGCATGGTGGCGGCGGTGCCCATCATGGGGTCCTGGAACACCCGGCCGATGTATTTGGCCCGCTTGTGCTCCGGGAGCTTGGTCACGTCCGCCCCGCCGATGGAGATGGAGCCGGAATCCACCGGCCACACCCCCGCCACCGCGTTGAGCAGGGTGGACTTGCCCGCCCCGTTGCCGCCGATGACGGTGACGAAATCCCCGTCGTTGAGGGTGAGGGACACCCCGGCCAGCGCCGTCTTTTCGTTGACGGTGCCGGGGTTAAAGGTCTTGCGGATATTCTGTACGTCAAGCATGGGGGTTCCCCTCCTTTTTGGCGGGTTTGACAGGCTTGGAGAAGTACCGCCCCTTCCAGTAGGGGATGGTGAGGAACACGGCCACCACCAGGGCGGTGAGCAGCTTGAGGTAGTTGGCGTTGAGGTTGCCCAGCTTGAGCACCGCCGTGATGACCACGTAGTAGATGATGGCGCCCAGGGACACCGCCAGCAGCTTCAAAGCAAAGTTGCGGAAGACCTTGCCGAAGAGGACCTCGCCGATGACCACGGCGGCCAGGCCGATGACGATGGCGCCCCGGCCCACGTCGATGTTGTTGGCGCCGTTGTACTGGCACATCAGCGCCCCGGACAGGGCTACCAGCCCGTTAGAGAGGACGAGGCCCAGCACCTTGGACCAATTCGTGTCGATGCCCTGGGCCCGGGCCATGTTCGGGTTGGAGCCGGTGGCCCGCAGGGCGGAGCCCAGCTCGGTGCCGAAGAACCAGTACAAAATGGCGATGAGGGCGGCGGTCATGAGGCCCACCACCACCACGGGGTGCCGCCAGATGGGATAGCCCGATTTGGAGCCCTGGACAAAGCGCAGGGAGACCAGCAGCTTGTTGAGCATGTCCTCCTGGGTGATGGGCAGGGCCACCGACGACTTGAAGTCCATGATTGCCATGTTCACCGTGTACAGGCCCAGCTGGGTGAGGATGCCCGCCAGGATGGCGGGGATGCCGCACACCGTATGGAGCAGGCCGGTGGCCAGCCCCGCCAGCATCCCGGCCAGCAGCGCCGCCAGCATGGCGGCCCACACGTTGACGCCGCCGGCGAACAACACCACGAACACCGCGCCGCCGGTGCAGAAGGAGCCGTCCACCGTCAGATCCGCGATGTCCAGTATCTTATAGGTAATATATACGCCGACGGCCATGACGCCCCAGATCAGGCCCTGGGACGCCGCCCCCGGCAGCGCGCTTAAAAATCCTGCCATAGTGGATGTTCCTCCCAAATTAAACTGCGCGAAAGCGGCGGGAAAGGGGGGCCCTTTCCCGCCGTTTACACTGTGTTGTGATTATTCGGCGGCAATGGCCTCGTAGCCGTCGGGCGGGGTGATGTTCAGCGCCTGGCAGGTGACGGGGTTGTACTTTTTCACAAACTGGGGCGCGTACTCAATGGGCATGCTGGCCACGTCGGCCTCGCCGGTGAGGATCTGGGCGGCCATCTCGCCGGTCTTATAGCCGATATCATAGTAGCTGATGGACAGGGTGGCGATGCCGCAGCCGCCGCAGATGCCCTCCTCGCCGGCGAACACGGGGACGACCCCCTGGCAGATGTTGTTGATGATGCCGGTGTTGTTGGCGGCGGTGTTGTCGGTGGGCACGTAGAGCACGTCGTTGTTATCGGCGGCGTCCTGCACCACGCTGGCCATATCGTTGGTGTCGGAGAAGGGGTACTGCTTGCAGGAGTAGCCCAGCTCCTCCAGCTTCTTCTGCACGTTGTCCACCTGGTACTGGCTGTTGGCTTCGGCGGAGCAGTAGATGAGGCCCACGGTCTTGGCGTCGGGATACCACTCCTTAATCATCTCGGCCTGCTGGTCCAGGGGGGCCAGGTCGGAGGTGCCGGACACGTTGGTGCCCACGGTGCCGGAGAAGTTCTCAATGCCCAGGGCCACGCCGTACTCGGTGATGGAGGTGCCCAGCACGGGGATGGAGTTGGTGGCGGAGGCGGCGGCCTGGAGGGGGGCGGTGGCGTTGGCCATAATCAGGTCCACCCCGTCGGACACGAAGCCGTTGATGATGGTGGCGCAGGTGGGGGAGTCGCCGGCGGCGTTCTTGTTCTGAATCTCCACCTGGCCGGGGAGCTTCTCGTTCAGCGCGTCGATAAAGCCCTCGGTGGCGGCGTCCAGGGCCACATGGGGGGCCAGCTGGCAGATGCCAACCACATATTTCGCGTCCCCGGCGGGTTCGTTGCTGTTTTCGGGGGCGGCCTTGGATTCGTTGGGGTCGGCGCTGTCCAGGTCAGTGCCGGAACAGGCGGCCAGGGACAGGGCCATCGCCAGCGCCAGCAGCAGCGCGGCGAGCTTTACGGTCTTTTTCATTCTCTATTCCTCCAAACGGTTTGCTTTACTGCTTTGCGCCGCCAAAGTGCCGGACACAAAGGAATGAGCCTTTCAGCTCACGGACGCTAGTATAACGCTTTAACGCGCTGGTGTCAAGGGCGAAATAGACAAAATTCAAAAAATAGGCGGGCGGTTTGACACCGGCCGCACAAAGTAGGATGAACAAACTATAAATACTGCCTGCCATGGGTGGACTTTTCCCAGGGATTGTGTTAAAATGCCAACAGAAAACCGGCGGCACACAAGACAGGGGAGGGATGCGCCATGCGCACCGACGTGCTGGGCGTGGCCTTTGACAATGTGACCTTGGACGAGGCGGTGGACCGGGCGCTGGCCATGCTGGAGGAGGACGGTCCCCACATGGTGGCCACCCCCAACCCCGAGATGGTCCAGCGGGCAAAAAAAGACCGGGAATTTGCCGGGATACTGTCCCAGGCGGAGCTGGTCATCCCCGACGGGGTGGGGGTGGTCCACGCCGCCAAAATCCTGGGCAGGCCGCTGAAGGGCCGGGTTCCGGGCATCGACTTTGCCTCCGCCCTGATGGGGCGTATGGCCGGGACGGGCAGGCGGCTTTACCTGCTGGGGGCGGCCCCCGGCGTGGCGGAGCAGGCGGCGGTCAATCTGCGGGCCGCGTATCCGGGGCTTGTGGTGTGCGGCGCCCGCGACGGCTACTTCCAGGACGACGGCCCGGTTGTTGAGGATATCCGCCGGGCCCGGGCGGACGTGGTGTTCGTCTGCCTGGGCTTCCCCAAGCAGGAGAAGTGGATCGCCGCCCACGGCGGGGAGGCCGGGGCCCGGCTGTACATCGGATTGGGCGGGTCGCTGGACGTGTTCGCGGGCAGGGTGGAGCGGGCCCCGGAGTCCTTCCAGAGGCTGGGGCTGGAGTGGCTGTACCGGCTGGCGAAGGAGCCCTCCCGCATCGGGCGCATGGCCAAGCTGCCCCTGTTCCTGGTGTCCGCCGTAGGCGCGCGGCTGGGAAGAAACTAATACCATTTCATCATAAAGGAAGGAAAGGTAGATGCTCTATGGTCTATATCCTGTTGGGCTCGGGCTTTGAGGAGGCGGAGGCCCTGGTGGCCGCCGACGTGCTGCGCCGGGCGAACCTGCCCGTCACGCTGGCGGGTATCGGCGGGGAGTATGTCACCGGGTCCCACGATATCACGGTCAAAACCGGCCTGCCGGTGGGGAAGGTGTCCCTGGGGAAGGGGGACATGGTGGTGCTCCCCGGCGGCATGGGGGGCGTGGCCTCCATGGAGGGCAGCGGGGCCGCCATGGCCCTGATCCGCCGGGCGGCGGGGGACCCAGAACTGTGGCTGGCCGCCATCTGCGCCGCCCCTACCCTGCTGGCCCGGGCGGGACTGCTGCCCGAGGGGGTTTCCTGTGTGTGCTACCCGGGGATGGAGGGGGAGCTGGCCCGGGCCGGGGCTGTCCCCGCCATGGACCGGGCGGCGGTCACGGAGGGCAGGCTCATCACCGGCAAGGGGCCTGGAACCGCGTTTGATTTTGCCCTGGCCCTGGTGGAGGCGCTGGCGGGGGCGGAAGCGGCCGCCCAGGTCCGCGCCGGGCTGCACTACGGCGTATGACAGTCAAGGAGCGTAAGGCGGAGCTGCGCCGCCACGCCGCCGGCCTGCCCCAGATGGAGGCCGGGGCGCTGTTTGAGCGGTTTCTGGCCCTCCCGGAGGTGGAGGCGGCGGACACGGTGATGGTGTTTTACGGCACGGGCCGGGAGCCCAATACGGTCCCCCTCATCCGCGCCCTGCTGGAAAAGGGCAAGCGGGTGGCCCTGCCGGTGGTGCTGCCCCACCGGGCGATGGAAGCCCGGCAGGTGCTGGACGTGGACCAGCTTATCCCCAACCGTTTCGGCATCCCGGAGCCGGACGACTCCTGCCCCGTCATTCCCAAGGGGGAGATCTCCGCCGCCCTCATCCCCCACCTGATGGTGGACCGGGAGGGCTACCGCCTGGGCTGGGGCGGGGGGTACTTTGATCGGTGGCTGGCGGACTTTACCGGGTTTACGGCGTGTATCTGCCGCCCTGGGCGGCTGGCGGAGCGCATCCCCCGGGAGGAATTCGACGTGCCGGTGAAGCTTGTCCTGATTGAGGAGTAGGGCCGGGCGGAGGGATTCCCCTCCGCCCGTTGGGTATGTTTCGCGCTGTTCGCGGCGGTTCAACAACAACCGTCGTTGCAGCCGCAGCCGTTGTTGTTGCAGCCGCAGCCACAGCCGCAGCCGTTGTTGTTGCCGCCACAGCAGCAGCAATTGTTATTGCCGCCCCAGCTGTTCCCGCCGCAGCAGCAGCACAGCAGGAGGATCAGGATGATGATCCACCAGCAGCCCCCGCCGAAACCACCATTGTTGCCACAACACATGATTTGTCACCTCACTAATATTGTCCCGGCCTCAAGGCCGGCCGTGGAAGCGGCTTTCTTGCCGTTTCCGTGTCATACTATGTGGGGGGCCGGAAATTGGTTCCCCACCCGAAACCCAAAGGAGTGAGTCTCAATGGCAGAAGAGCATCGCGCCGCAAGCCGCGGCCAGTCCCAGCCCCGCCGGGAGCAGGCGGGGGCCCAGCGCGGCCAGTCCCAGCCCGCCCACCGGAGAAAGCCCGCCCGGCGGCGCAGCACTGCGGCCCGGGTGGCGGGCGCGTTTTTATATGTCCTGCTGGTCATCGGCGCGTCAGGCGTGCTGGCCACGGTGGGTTGGGTGTGGGCGTGCGATCTGCTGGGCCTGAACAAGGAGGCCGCCTCCGCCGAAATTATCATCGACGACAACACCGAGTTTTCCTCCGTGGTGGATACGCTGGAGGAAAAGGGGCTGATCCAGTACAAGTTCCTCTTCAAGCTGTACGCGTGGTTTTCCCACGCGGAGGACAAGATTGCCCCCGGCACCTACGAGCTGAACACCGAGATGGATTACCACGCCCTGGTGTCCAGCATGGGCTCGTCCTCGTCCACCCGGAAGACGGCGGATGTCACCATCAAGGAGGGGCTCACCATCGACCAGGTCTTTGAGCTGCTGGACGACCGGGGCGTCACGTCGGTGGACAAGCTCCGGGATATGGCCGCCAACTACGACTATGCCTTTGACTGGCTGCGGGAGCGCCCCCTGGGCGACTACCACCGGCTGGAGGGCTACCTGTTCCCGGACACCTATACCTTTGAGCTGGGGGAAAATCCCAAGTATGTCATCAATAAAATGCTGGTGAACTTCGACGCCAAGATGGACGAGTATATGGCCCAGTATACCGGGGAGGACATCCAGTATTCCCTCCATGACATCGTGACCATCGCCTCTATGATCGAGAAGGAGACCGACGGCACCAACAACGACGAGCGCAACGACTACCGGAGCATCGCCTCCGTCATCTACAACCGTCTGGAGAACCCTGCGGCGGAGACGGTGGGCTACCTCCAGATCGACGCCACCCTGGTCTACCTCAACGGCGGCAAGGTGCCCACGGTGGCGGACCGGGCTATTGACTCCCCCTACAACACCTACCTGTACAAGGGGCTGCCCGCCGGGCCCATCTCCAATCCGGGCATGACCTCCCTGCTGGCCGCCATGAACCCGGCGGACACCAATTACTACTATTACGTCCTCAATCCCGAGACCAAGCAGCACGAGTACAGCCGCACCTATGCCGAGCACGAGGCGCTGGTGCAGCGCTACCAGGGTAATGGCGGCTAAGCCGGAGCTGCTGTGCCCCGCCGGGGACCGGGAGAGGCTGGACATGGCCCTGGCCTATGGGGCGGACGCGGTGTACCTGGCGGGGGACGCCTTCGGGATGCGGGCCTTTGCGGGGAATTTTGACCGGGAGGGGCTGGCGGCCGCGGTGGAAGCGGCCCACGCCCGCGGGGTGCGGGTTCACGTGACCTGCAATACCCTGGCCCGCAACCATGAGGCGGCCCGGCTGCCCGAATACCTGGAATACCTGGATTCCATCGGCGCGGACGCGGTGATCGCCGCGGGCCCCGATGTGCTGGACCTGTGTAAGCGGCACGCCCCCCATGTCCAGGTGCACATGTCCACCCAGACGGGGATCACCAATTACGAGACGGCCCGGGTGTGGCATGAGCTGGGGGCGTCCCGGGTGATTTTGGCCCGGGAGCTGTCGCTGGACGAGGTGGCCGAGCTGAAAGCGAAAGCTCCCCGCGGGCTGGAGGTGGAGTGCTTCGTCCACGGGGCCATGTGCGTGAGCTGGTCGGGGCGGTGCCTGCTCAGCAACTATATGACCGGGCGGGACGCCTCCCGGGGGGCGTGCGCCCAGCCCTGCCGCTACCAGTACGCGCTGGTGGAGGAAAAGCGCCCCGGGGAGTACTTCCCCGTGTTCGAGGAGAACGGGGAGACCTTCATCCTGAACAGCCGGGACATGTGCATGATCGACCACATCCCGGAGCTGATCGCCGCCGGGGTAGACTCGCTGAAAATCGAGGGGCGGGCCAAGAGCGCCTACTACGCCGCCATGACTGCCGCCGCCTACCGCCACGCGGTGGACGCGGCGGCGGAAAACCGCCCGCTGGAGCCCGTCTGGCGCGCCGAGGTGGACAAGGTGAGCCACCGGCATTACTCCACCGGCTTCTGGTTCGGCCAGCCGGGGCAGTATACCGACTCCGCCCGGTACGTCCGGGACTGGCAGGTGCTGGCCGTGGTCACCGCCTGCGACGCCCTGGGGAACGCAAGGCTGTCCCTGCGCAATAAGTTTGCCGCCGGGGACGAGATCGAAGTGGTGGGGCCCGGTGTGCCCGCCTTTGCCATGGCCGCCCCCATGATGCGGGATATGGACGGCTTTGAGCTTTGCCAGCCACGGCGCCCGCAGATGGAGTTCCGCATGAGGCTGCCAAGGCCGGTGCCGCCCTTGTCCATTGTGCGGGCCTGCCGGCCCAGCTCATAGCGCGACGGCAGGCGCATAGGGGAGCTTGGGGCGCAGCGAAAGCGACCCGGCCATGCGCCCGGCCGGAGCGTGAATACAAAGCACCTGCCCAGGCAAGCGCCTGGGCAGTCTTTCAACCGATGAGGGGAGGAGATATGATGCGGGAGATGCGCAGATTCAAGCAGGCGCTGACCCGGGAGCAGTGCGACGAGATTTTGAACCGGGGGACCTCCGGCGTGCTGGCGGTAGCAGGGGAGGAGGGCTGGCCCTACGCCGTGCCGCTGAGCTATGTGTGGAGGGACGGCCGGTTATTCTTCCACTTTGCCCCGGCGGGCCACAAGCTGGACGCCATCCGCCGGGAGGAGCGGGTATCCTTCTGCGTGACCGGCCGGGATCAGGTGGTGCCGGAGGAGTACACCACCTATTACCGCTCGGTCATTGTCTTTGGCCGGGCGCGGGTGGTGGACAGCCCCGAGGAAAAGCGCCGGGCCATTGAGGCGCTGTGCGGGAAATACCGCCCCGGCTTCCCCGAGGCCATGGCGGCGGAGATCGACGGCTCCTGGGAGCGGTTTTTGATGGTGGAGCTGGTCCCTGAGCGGGTCACCGGCAAGCAGGCCAGGGAGCTGATAGGGCAGGCATAACGGGCGGGGTTATGAACCGCGCCGTTTTTGCGTATATTGACCAGATACCAAACGAACGGGAGGTCCTTTCATGCTGGACGCCATCCTTGGCCGCCTTATCCCCAATTATGGCAGGCCGGACGACCCGGAGGCCCGGAAAAGCTGCGGGCTGCTGGCCGGGGGGATAGGGCTGGGGCTCAACCTGCTGCTGTTCGCCGTAAAGCTGTGCGCGGGGCTGCTCACCGGGGCCATTTCGGTGACCGCCGACGCCTTTAACAACCTGTCCGACGCCGCAGGGTCTGCGGTGACGCTGGCGGGGTTCAAGCTGGCGGCCCAGCGGGCGGACGAGCGCCACCCCTTCGGCCATGGACGAATTGAGTACCTGGCGGGCTTGGCGGTGTCGCTGCTCATCCTGCTGGTGGGGGTGGAGCTGGGCCGGGAGTCGGCGGCCAAAATCCTGCGTCCGGAGCCCGCCGTGTTCAGTGCCCTGGCGGTGGCGCTGCTGGCGCTGTCCATCGGGGTGAAGGTGTGGATGGGCTGGTTCTATGCCGCCATGGGGCGGCGGGCCCAATCCCCCACCCTGGCCGCCGCCGCGGCGGACGCCCGGTCAGACGTGCTGGCCACCTCGGCGGTGCTGGCGGGGCTGGCCGCCTCCCACTTCTTCCACGTGCAGCTGGACGGCTGGCTGGGGCTGCTGGTGGCGGCGCTGATTCTGCGCACCGGCTGGGAGGCCGCCCGGGACACCCTGGACCCCCTGCTGGGCACTCCGCCCGACCCGGCCATGGTGGCGGACATCGAAAAGCTGGTGCTGGGCCATCCCCAGATTCTGGGTCTCCACGACCTGGTGGTTCACGACTACGGCCCCGGGCGGCGGATGATGTCCGTCCACGCCGAGGTGCCCGCCGACGGCTCTTTGGTGGAGCTCCACGACGTCATCGACCGGGCGGAGCGGGAGCTGAAGGAACGCTTTGGGCTGGAGGCGGTGATCCATCTGGACCCGGTGGAGATGGGCGACCCAGGCGCGGACCGGCTGCGGGCGCTGGCGGAGGGGCTGGCCCGGGAGATCGACCCCGCCGCCACCATCCACGACTTCCGCCGGGGCGGGGAGGGGGAGGTGTCCTTCGACGTGGTGGTGCCCTACGACGTGGCCCTGTCCGACCGGCAGGTGCGGGAGGCGCTGGCGGAAAAGCTGGCGCGGCGGGAGCCGGACTGCCGCCCGTCCATTGGGGTGGACCGGTCCCATGTGTTGTAATTTTCCGTTGTTCACAAATTTCTCTGGAAATTTTGCAGCGTTCGACGTATAATGGCAGGAGAATCATCTCATGGCGCTGCGCCTTGCCTGCTCGCGGCGGCTCAGCGCAATTGAAAGGAAAGGGTGTATCCTAATGCCCCGCAGTATTCTCATCGTTGAGGACGACAAGAATATCGCCGACCTGATCCGGCTGTACCTGGAGAAGGAGGGCATGACCTGCCATGTGGCCGGGGACGGCCTGGAGGGTCTGGAAAAATTCCACGCCGTCCAGCCCGACCTGGTGATGCTGGACATCATGCTCCCCTCCATGGACGGCTGGTCCGTGTGCCGGAAGATCCGGGAGACCTCCAAGGTCCCCATCATCATGCTCACCGCCAAGGGGGAGCTGGAGGACAAGGTGTCCGGCCTGGAAATGGGTGCGGACGACTATATCACCAAGCCCTTTGAGACCAAGGAGGTGCTGGCCCGGGTCCACGCGGTGCTGCGCCGCTTCGGCGAGGAGGAACAGCCGGAAAAGCGGCTCAGCTTCGACAAGCTGGTGGTCAACCTGGACTCCTATGAGCTGCTGGTGGACGGCAGGCGGGTGGACACCCCACCCAAGGAGCTGGAGCTGCTCTACCATCTGGCCGCCGCCCCCAACCGGGTGTTCACCCGCAACCAGCTGCTGGACGAGGTGTGGGGTTTCGACTACTTCGGCGACAGCCGGACGGTGGACGTGCACATCAAACGCCTGCGGGAGAAGCTGGAGGGGGTTTCCGACCAGTGGAGCCTGAAAACCGTGTGGGGCGTGGGCTATAAATTCGAGGTGACCGCCTCTTGAAAACCATGTACGGCCGCCAGTTCGCCACCATGGTGGGCATGGTGCTGCTGTCCTTCCTCATGCTGGGCGCGTCCTTCGCCACGCTGAGCTACCAGTACACCATCCGGGAAAAAAAGGACACCCTGGAGCGCAACGCCAGGTATATCGCCCAGTTCACGTCCAAATCCCTCCAGTCGCCCATGGGGGGTGGCGGCCTCGTGTGGCAGACCTCCAGCTTCCAGGACTACCTGAGCTCGGTGGCGCTGGTGTCCGATTCCCACGTGATGGTGGCCACCCCGGAGGGGATTATCGTCTATGCCACCAGCGGCGGGGCCGACCTGTCCGGCTTCCAGAACGCCGCCCTGTCCCAGGACACGGTGGACAGCATCGTGGACGGGACGTGCGTGGGCATGACCTATCTGGACGGGCTGTACCGCGAGCCCCGCTACCTGGTGGGGCTGCCCATCACCAATGGGGAGAGCTTCCTCCAAGGGCTGGTGCTGGTGTCCTCCTCCGCGTCCAATATCAGCGGGGTGTGGCAGGATCTGTTCGGTATCCTGCTGGTCACCACCCTGGCCGTCATCCTCATCGCCGCCATCATCAGTTCGGTGACCAGTATGCGCCAGTCCCAGCCAATCAAGGAGATTGCCGCCGCGGCCCGGCAGTTCGGCCTGGGCCGGCTGGACGTGCGGGTGGACGTGGGTTCCCGCCGGGACGAGGTGGGGGAGCTGGCCGAGGCGTTCAACGCCATGGCCGACTCGCTGTCCAAGAGCGAGCAGCGCCGCAGCGAGTTCATCGCCAACGTGTCCCACGAGCTGAAAACCCCCATGACCTCCATCGCCGGCTTTGCCGACGGCATTTTGGACGGCACCATCCCCCCCGACCAGGAGCGGCACTACCTGGAGATCATCTCCTCCGAGACCCGGCGGCTGTCCCGGCTGGTGCGGTCCATGCTGGACCTGTCCCGGCTCCAGTCCGACGAGCGGGCCGCCCAGCAGCAGTTTGATTTGTGCGAGACCCTGGTGCGGGCGCTGGTCACCCTGGAGAGCAAGGTGAACGCCAAGCACCTGGAGGTGGACGCCCAGCTTCCCCAGGACGAGCCGGTCCCCGTGTGGGGGGACCAGGACGCCATCACCCAGGTGTGCTATAACCTGCTGGACAACGCCATCAAGTTTTCTCAGGAGGGGGGCGTACTGGGCCTGGGGGTCACCGTGAAGGGGGCCAAGGCCACCGTCACCATCAGCAACCAGGGGGAGACCATCCCCCCCGAGGAACAGCAGCTGGTCTTTGACCGCTTCCACAAGACAGACCACTCCCGCTCCGCCGACCGGGACGGGGTGGGCCTGGGACTGTATATCGTCAAAACCATCCTCAACAGCCATAAGGAGACCATCTCCTGTGTCAGTGAGGACGGGGTGACCAAGTTTATTTTTACCATGACAAGAGCGTAGGACCTGGCAGAGCCCGCCCGTGGGCGAGAAACATGAATGCCATCCGTTGAAACGGGCATGCCCCGCTTTGATGGAGCCGGAAGGAGGAGCTCCCATGGACAATTACCTCAACTACCGCTGGCCCAAGGGGCCGGGCGTCCAGCCGCCCCCGGTGCCCAGCGCCCGGCAGCTCCCGCCCCCGCCCAGGCCCAAGCGGGGTGTGCGGCGCTGGCTGGCGCCGGTTGTGGCCGTCGCGCTGTGCCTGGCGCTGCTGGGCGGGGTCAGCTTTTGGGCGGTGAACGGCATCGCCAATCTCATCGCCCAGGCCGAGCCCAGCGTACCCGAGGATCCACGCCCCCAGATCAGCTGGGAGGTGACCCGGGATTCGGACTGGTCCCCCGATGACCTGCCCTGGGGGGAGCCGGACCCGTCGGTGGCGCTGTCCGCCCAGCCCGCAGGACCCGCCGTCACCGGGCCGGAGGTGTATGAGGCCGTTCTGCCCAGCATGGTGTGTGTGGAGGCAAGCCATTCGGGCAGGTTCAATGGCGGGCTTGTCAGCGTGGGCACCGGGGTGGTGGTGTCCGCCGAGGGCTATGTACTCACCAACTACCACATCATCGACGAGACGGTGAGCGTCCGGGTGCTGCTGGTGGAGGGCGATTACCGCTATTTCAAGGCCAAGGTGATCGGCTTTGACCAGGAGTTTGACTTGGCCGTGCTGAAATTTGACCCGGAGGGCTTGGAGCTGACCCCCGCCCGGCTGGGGGACTCCGATGCGCTCTCGGTGGGGGAGCGGGTATACGCCGTGGGCAACCCCATGGGCTACCTGCTGGGCTCCATGTCCACGGGCATTGTGTCCGCCCTGGGGAGGGACGAGCAGGAGTCGGGCAGCCCCTTGGGCATGATCCAGACCGATACGCCGCTCAACCCCGGCAATTCCGGCGGGGCGCTGCTCAACGAGGCGGGCCAGGTGGTGGGCATCACCAGCGCCAAGATCACCGGCCTGTCCCGGGAGGACGGGGAGGCGGTGGAGGACGCCGCCGTCATTGAAAACCTGGGCCTTGCCATCCCCATTACCGACGCCATCCCCTTCATTAACCACATCCTGGCCACCGGGGAGAGCTGGCGGCCCGCCATGGGCATACAGTGCAGCGCCGTCCAGGTGGACGGCCGCAAGGGCATCCAGGTGGCCGAGGTCACCGGCGCCGCCCCCAGGGAGGCGGGGCTGAAAAAGGGGGATCTGATCGTGTCCGCCAACGGCGTGCCGGTGGCCACGCTGGTGGAGCTGCGCCGGGTGCTCTACCGCACCGGGGCGGGGGAGGAGCTGACCTGCGCCGTTTTCCGGGGCGGGGAGGAGATGGAGATCTCCTTTGCCCTGATGGACAGCCTGAAAGGGGATTGAGGCGGCTGTGGAGCGCGATCAAGTGGCCGCCCTGCTGGCGGGGGCCGGAGGGTATCTCTCGGGCGAAGAGATGAGCCGCACCCTGGGGGTGACCCGGGCGGCGGTTTGGAAGGAAATCGAGGCCCTGCGGGGGGCGGGCTGGCCCATTGAGTCTTCCACCCGGAAGGGTTACAGGCTGGCGGGGCCGCCCCCCGCCCTGTCCGCGCCCTACATCAGCGCGCGGCTGGGCCCCGGCAATCTATTTGCCGGAAAGATTACGGTGAAACCCCTGGTGGACTCCACCAACACCCGGCTGAAGGCGCGCGCCCACTCCGCCCCCACGGGGAGCGTCCTGCTGGCCGAGGAGCAGAGCGGGGGCCGGGGCACCCACGGGCGCTCCTTCCAGTCCCCCCGCGGGGACGGGCTGTACCTGTCGGCGCTCATCCGGCCCCGGGTGGGGCTTGCCGACCTGCTCACCCTGACGGGATGGGTGGCGGTGGCCGCCCGGGAGGGAGTGGAAAAGGCCAGCGGGGCCCCGGTGGACATCAAGTGGCTCAACGACCTGTATTTGAACGGGAAAAAGCTGTGCGGCATCCTCACCGAGTTTGCTCTGCTGGCGGAGAGCGGCGAGCCGGACTATGTGGTCACCGGCATGGGGGTGAACATGAACCAGACCTCCGAAACCTTCCGCGCCCAGGGGCTGGAGGGCGTGGCGGCCTCCCTGGCGGGGGAGGGCTGGCCGGTGGAGCAAAACCATCTGGCGGTGTGCCTGCTGGAGGCGCTGGATAAGCTGGTGCGGGATTTCCCGGGAAAGCGGGGGGACTATCTGGAGCGTTACCGCGCCCGCTGTATTACCCTGGGGCGGCGGGTGAGCTTTGACGGGGAGGGGAGCCTCCAGGCCGGCACGGTCGCTGGGGTGGACGGAAATTTCGCCCTTGTGGTGGACGGGGACGACGGAAAACGGCATGTGGTGTCCTCTGGGACGGTGAAAATGACAGGATAAGAGCCGAAAAGCCTCGCAGGGTTTGCGCCCGCAGCCCATTCCGCCGGAAAAGGCAACGCTTTTTTCGATGGGGAGAGCCCCGCGCGCCGCGCGGGGCTCTCTTTCGCGTTTATTCAAAACTGTCCAGAATCTGGTGGAGCAGGGTTTCAAGCCCGGCCTCGTCCAGCGGGCTCTGAATATGGCCGTACAGATCCACCTCATATAAAACGCCGTCCTTCATAAAGGAACCGATCAGATCGTGGGCCGCGCCCTCCTCGTAATCCACGCTCTGCATGACCACCTCCGCCACGCACCCGTTGGCCATGGGGTAGCTGTCCAAAATCTCGGCCTGGAAGTTGTCCCAATCCAACGGCCAGCCGCGCCCGGAAAGGATGTCTCCGGAATAGTCCGGCGTGTAGATATACGCATCCGTGGTATACGTCAACCCGTTGCTGAGCTTGGCGGCGTTGTATATGTTTACGTATGTGATTTTGCCGTCCCCGTACATCTCATACTTTGCCGAGACGCGGTATTCGTTGGTAAAAATGACGCCGTCCATGCTGTGCCAGACGAGGGGGATGCTGTCCCCCAGATAGGCCTTGGCCTGCTCCCAGGTGTCGAACTTCTGGTTGAACAAAATGCTGGGGTGGTCCCAGGCCGCGAAGTCGTCCTGAAACTCCTGGGTGAACTCCTCCAGGGCATGGGCGATGGGCCGGCCGTAAATGTGGTAGCCTGTGAAAGCATCGCCCCAATGCTCCTCCTCATAGGGCCGGACTGCCAGCCGGTAGACGGCGGTAGCGGCGAAGGCCGTCCCCACCAGCGCCAGGCACAGGCAAGCCGCGAGGAGCGCCGCGCGCAGGGGCCGGGTACGGGGCCGGGGCGTTCCGGCCTCCTCCACCGCCCGCGCCGTCCGCTCCCGAAGAGTGGGGGCGGGGGTGAAGTTCTCCATGGCCTGCCGGTAAATCTTTTCGTTCATGCTTGACCCTCCATTTCTTTGCGCAGCAGCTCCCGGCCCCGCTTGAGCCGCATTTTCACCGCCGACTGTCCCAGCTTCAGGATCTCGCCGGTCTCCGCCACCGAATAGCCCTCGCAGTAGTGCAGGTGGATGGGGCCCTTATACTGCTCGGGCAGGGCCACGATGGCCTCCGCCAGCCCCAGGCTTTCCGGGTTTCGGACAGGGAGGCCGGGCTCCAGCTCCACCGCCCGCCTGCGCCAGAAGCCCCGGAGCTGATCCCGGCACAGGTTTACCGCCACCCGCAGCAGCCACCGCTTCTCGTGCTCCCCGTCCGCAAAGGCGGGGGCGCGGCGGAGCAGGCGCAGGAAGGCCTCCTGGGTCACGTCCTCCGCGTCCGCCCGGCAGCCCAGGTATACCATGGCCAGCCGGTATACCATGGGGCCGTAGGCGTCATAGGCCGCCTCGAACCCCAGGGCGGCTTTGGGCGCGCCGTCCATGGGCAGTCCCCCCTCCTTGATGGGGGGCGCCAGTGCTGTGTCCGCCATATCCTCAACTCCTTTCACCTATTATAACGGTATGGCGGGGGCTTGGGTCACGCCTGAACCCAAAAAATTTTGCGCTGTGTTAACAAAAACAGGGCATCTGACGATATATTCCATAGGATAATCTGATGAAAGGGGTGTGGCATATGGAGCTGCGCACCACCCGGGAGATGCGGCGGAACGAGCGGCTTACCAGGGCGATGACGAAGGAAAAGAAGGGGGAGGGCTCTGCGGCCCCCGCCCAACCCCAGCCTGCCCGGCAGCCCGCCGACAAGCTCACCCTGTCCCGGCAGGCGCTGAACTATTTGGAGGAGCAGAACCGCCTGGCCTGGGAGCGGAGCCAGGAGCGGGAGCAGCGGCGGCAGGGCCGCATGAACGACAGCCTCAGCGCCCTGGACAGCGCGAAGAGCCAGCTGGACTCCATGGAGAAAAAGCTGAAGGTGATGAACAAGTGCCAGAAAATCGCCGCGTCCATCATGCGGGGGGACCGGGTGCCGCCGGAGGACTTGGCATACCTGATGAACAACGACCCGGAGGGCTATAAGCTGGCGATGGCCATGCGCCGGGAAAACCCGGACCCGGAGGACTGCGAGAGCGTGTTGGACGAGGAGGACCGTGCCGGGGCCTCCGGCGAAGGGTATGGCGGGGACGCCGCCCCAATTGAGGGCGCGTCCGGAGGCGGGGAGGCGTCCGCCGGAGGGGAGCCGGCCTGAAGGGTTCCCCCTCGGTGAATTATGGGGCTGGAAATTTGCCAAAGAAGGACTGATTCAGGGGTAAAATGCCGCCGACGGATTGAATCAGTGCTTTTTCAACATGCAATTCCGCCGTTGACGGGGCCTGTGTGATCTGGCATAATAGACTGCGGCCCCAAGCGGGCGCGGGGATGCTCCACCGCGCCCGGTGGAAGAGAAAACTGTTCAGGAGGAATGCGCCATGGCGGAAAACACGGAAAAGACCTGGAGGAACCAGGTAATCTACTCCATTTTTGTGCGTAACCACACCCAGGAGGGCACCTTTGAGGGGGTGCGGCGGGATCTGCCCCGTATCCGGGAGCTGGGTGCGGACGTGGTCTGGCTGCTGCCCATCCACCCCATCGGGGAAAAGGCCCGCAAGGGGGTGCTGGGCAGCCCTTACGCCATCCGGGACTACCGGGGGGTGAACCCGGAGTACGGCACGCTGGACGACTTCCACCGCCTGGTGGACGAGGCCCACAGGCTGGGGATGAAGTGCATCATCGACGTGGTTTACAACCATACCTCGCCGGACTCGGTGCTGGCGGCGGAGCATCCCGAGTGGTTCTACCACAAGGAGGACGGCTCCTTCGGCAACCGGGTGGGGGACTGGTCGGACATCATCGACCTGGACTATAAAAACCGCGGGCTGTGGGCCTATCAGATCGAGACGTTGAAATACTGGGCGTCTATGGTGGACGGTTTCCGGTGCGACGTGGCCCCGCTGGTGCCGCTGGGCTTCTGGCGGGAGGCCAGGGCGGCGGTGGAGAGCGTCCGCCCCGGCTGCCTGTGGCTGGCGGAGACGGTGGACCCCGGCTTCATCGCCCAGCTGCGCGAGGAGGGGTTTGGCTGCCTGTCCGACTGCCAGACCTACGAGGCCTTTGATATCTGCTACGACTACGACATCTACCACGTGTTCCGGGACTATCTGGACGGCACAGCCCCCCTGGCCCGCTACGCCGAGGCGGTAAACCGGCAGGAGGTGGCCTACCCGGCCAACTACAGCAAGCTGCGCTTCCTGGAAAACCACGACCAGGCCAGGGCGGCCTTTCTGGTGCCGGACGGACCCTCCCTGCTCAACTGGACCGCCTTCAGCTTCTTCCAGAAGGGGACCGGGTTTATCTACGCCGGACAGGAGGCGGGCTGCGCCCATCTGCCCAACCTGTTCTACAAGGACCCGGTGGATTGGACGGGGCCGGACCGCTCGGAGCAGTTCCGGCGGCTGTGCGCGTTGAAAAAGCACCCGCTGATGGCGGACAGCGCCTACACGGTCCAGGCTCTGCCGGGGGACGTGCTGTACGCCGTCCACCGCAAGGGGAACCGCCGTCTGGCAGGGGTGTTCAGTGTGCGCGGGGCCAAGGCGCTGGTGCGGGTGGACGTGCCGGACGGATGGTATGAGAACCTGTTTGACGGCGGCAGGGTGGAGGTGAAGGACGGCCGGGTGAGCTGCCGGGGCGTCCCCGTCATCATTGAGACGGCACAGTGACCCGCCCTGAAATCTTAAAAAAGCCTAAAGTCTGCCCCCGGCGTATGGAAACGCCGGGGGCGTTTATGATATGATAGAAGCGTGAGCTTAGCCGCGCAGGGGAGCTTGGACTGGAGCGAGGGCAGAAGCCCGGCCGCCGGGCAGCGGCGGCGGGTTATGCCCGAGACGAAAGGAAAGCGACCCGGCAGCGCGGACAAAGCGAGCGTGACAATGGAGAAGCGTGAGCTTAGCCGCGCAGGGGAGCTTGGACCGCAGAAAGCGCGGCAATACCACTGTTGATAGGAGAACCGCCATGGAAAACGCCAACATTCTGGTCGTGGAGGACGACGCCGACATCAACCGCCTGCTGTGCACCATTCTGGAGGGGGCGGGCTATTCCTGCCGCTCCGCCTTTTCCGGCAGCGAGGCCCTGCTTTGGGCGGAAAAATACGACTATGACCTGATTGTGCTGGACCTGATGCTCCCTGGCCTGACCGGGGAGGAGCTCATCGCCCGCATCCGCCGGGGCAAGACCATGCCCATTATCGTGGCCTCCGCCAAGGTGGGGGTGGACCACCGGGTGAACGTGCTCAAGCTGGGGGCGGACGATTTCATCCCCAAGCCCTTTGACAACGCCGAGGTGCTGGCCCGGGTGGGGGCCCAGCTGCGCCGCAGCCGGGAGTTTTCCGCCCCCAGGGCGGATGTGCTCACCGCAGGGCCGCTTGTCCTGGACCGGGACAGCCATACCGCCAGCCTGGACGGGGAGGAACTGACCCTCACTGGGCGGGAGTTTGATATCCTGGCCCTGCTGATGGAAAACCCCCGCCGGGCCTTTTCCCGGGCGCAGATCTACGAGGCGGTGTGGGGGGAGGATTTCCTGGGGGACGAGAACACGGTGAACGTCCATGTGAGCAACCTGCGCGCCAAGCTGGCCAAGGCCGACCCCGATAAAAGTTACATCAAAACGGTGTGGGGTATTGGCTTTAAATTGGCCGAAGCGTGAGCTTAGGCGCGCCGCGCCGGATGGACTGGAGCGAAGGCAAAAGCCCAGCCGCCGCGCAGCGGGGGCGGGTTTTGCCTGAGACGGAGGGAAGCCGGGGCGACAAGCGCGCCCAAAGCGAGCGTGACAGCGTCGTCGCAAGCTTCGCATCCCTCGCTTTGCCGCAAGCGCCAAAGCTCGCTCACTGCGCTGCTCCTCCTTTCCCCACAAAGCCGGAAAGACGGCTTTGCGGGGGCCCAGAAAAAGCGTGAGCTTAGACGCGCCGGCCCGGGATTTAGACTTTCTTTATACTTCCTTTGAGGAGTTTTGGCCTTTCCGCGTTATGCTGTAAACAATCCAAACAGAAAGGCGGAAACGCTATGAACGACAATTCGGCTGTCATGGCGGCCTACGGCCTGAAAAAAGCCTACGGCGGGTGCATGGCCCTGGACGGGGTGAACATGCAGGTGCGCCGGGGGGATGTCTACGGCCTGGTGGGCCGCAACGGGGCGGGCAAGACCACCCTCATGCGCATGGCCACCGGCCAGTCCGAGCCAACAGGGGGTGAGCTGGAGCTGTTCGGCGCGTCGGGAAAGAACATGCGCCCCCAGCGCTGCCGCACCGGGGCCATGATCGAAATCCCCTCCTTCTCCCCCTTCCTCACCGCTCATGAGAACCTGGAATACTACCGGCTCCAGCGGGGTATCCCCGGGAAACAGGCGGTGGACGAGGTGTTGGAGCTGGTGGACCTGGCGGACGCGGGCAAAAAGAAGTTCAAGGCCTTCTCCCTGGGCATGAAGCAGCGGCTGGGGCTGGCCCTGGCCCTGATGAACCATCCGGACTTCCTCATCCTGGACGAGCCCATCAACGGCCTGGATCCGAAGGGGGTGGCGGAGTTTAGGCAGATCCTGCGCTCCCTCAACCGGGAGCGGGAGACCACGATCTTCATATCCAGCCACATCCTGTCCGAGCTGTCCAACGTGGCCACCCGGTACGGCTTTATGGAGCAGGGCAGGATTCTGGAGGAAATCTCGGCGGAGGCCCTCCATGACAAATGCCGCACCTGCCTGCGCATGGAGGTGGACGACGCGGCGAAGGCCGCCGCTGTCCTCCAGACCCAGCTGGGCACGGATAAATTCGAGGTGCTTCCAAACAATGTGGTGCAGCTCTACGACTGCCTGGACGACCCCAAGCGGGCCTCCTATGCCCTGGCGAAGAACGGGGTGGCCCTGCTGGCCATGGAGCAGAAGGGCGCGGACCTGGAAGCGTACTTCCTCAACCTGATCGGAGGTGGCCGCCATGCTTAACTACATCCGCGCCGAGGTCTATAAGCTGCTCCACCGGCCCTATACCTATATCGCCCTGGGGGCCCTGGTGGCGCTGGAGGCGCTGTTTGTGTCCATGTTTGCCTTCCACAACGCCCACTCCCTGGTAACTCCCTTTGGAGCGGCCATCGTCGCCATTGTGGAGATGGGGACCATCGGCTTCTGTATCTGCCTGCTCACCGGGGACATCGTGTTCGCCGGGCAGTACAAGAACTCCACGCTGAAAAACGAGGTGTCCTTCGGCCTGAGCCGCACCCGGATCTACCTGGGCAAGCTCATCGCCCAGACCCTGCTGTCCATCGCCTATCTGGTGGTGATGATGGCCTTCTTCATCGCCCTGTGCGCGGTGTGCCTGCCCATGGAGGCGGGGGACTTTTACACCGCCGCCGAGGGGCTGACCATTGTGGGCTGGTTTTTGGCGGCGGGCCTGCCCCTGTGGATTGGCGGGCAGGCGGTGCTGTGTATGTGCCTGTTCCTGGTGAACGGGGAGATGGCGTCCTCCTTCCTCTACGTGGGCATCGTCTTTGTGCTGGAAACCGTCATCGGCCTGGCGGGCCTGTTTGCCGGGGGATCGGTGGAGGATGTGCTGGTGACCCTGGCCGGGTATTTTCCTCGGAATCTGCTGGAAGTGGCCAAGGAAGCGGTGGGGAATATGACCTACATGGGACAGGTGTGGCTGGTGGGGGCGTTCTGGGTGTCGGTGAGCACGGCCATCGGTCTGTACGGGTTCCATAGAAAGGAGATTAAATGAGACGAGGGGGAAATCGGATGGGCATCGCCCTTGGTATTGTAATCGCGGCGGCCTTTCTTGGCGGGCTGTGCTGCATCCTGCAAAAGAAGAAACATTGAAACGGCTTTCAGCCGGGCCGCAAGGCCCGGCAAAAGCCGTTTTCGGAAGCGCAAGGCAGGCGCCCCGCCTGAACGTGACAAAGAAGAGGTGTCCTATGAAAACGCTGTTTGTCCTGTTCCTTGTGGCGGCCTATATGCTGTTTTTTGGTTGGCAATGATGGGTTCGCCGGATATTTTCAACCTGGTTCGCATGATGATGGGCCCGATGGGTATTTTCGGCCCCATTCTGCTGGTTTTGCTGGGGCTGTGGCTGGGCCGGGGGGACCGCTCCCCCTGGTATGTCAAGGTGTCCCTCCTCGTTCTGCTGGCTGTGCTGCTCTTGGTTATGTTCGGCTATTTGTGACGGAAGAAAGGGGCCCATGTCATGAAAACTGTGCTTATTGCCGCGCTGCTCCTGGTGTGCGCCGTCCTCATCGGGCGGCAGATCACGCTGGAGCGGGGGCTTCATCGGGCCGCCCGCCGGATGCGGGAGCAGATGGCGGACGTGACCACCGCCCGCCTCTCCCTGCCCTGCCCCAGCGCCGGGGCGGAGGAGCTGCTGGCCTGCCTGAACCAGCTTTTGGAGCTTCGCCAGGAGGAGCGGGCGGCCTACCGCCGGAAGGAGCGGGCCCTGCGCCAGCAGATCGCCAACGTGTCCCACGACCTGCGCACGCCGCTGACCTCCATCCTGGGCTATTTGCAGCTGCTGGAGGGGGAGGGGCTGTCCCCGGAAAAAAAGGGGGAGTATCTGGCGGTGATTGAGGGGAGGGCCCGGACCCTCCAGACCTTCATCGCCGCCTTTTACGACCTGTCCCGGATCGAGGGGGGCGAGCTGCCTCTGGAGCGGGAAAAGGTGGATCTGGGCCGGGCGCTGTCCGACCAGCTGGCGGCGGCCTACGAGCAGATTGAGGCGGCGGGGCTGGTGGTGGAGGTGGACATCGCCCCCGGCCTGCCCCCGGTGTGGGCGGACAGCGGGGCGGTGACCCGGATCTTCTCCAACCTGCTTACCAACGCCCTGCGCCATGGGGAAGACGCCCTGGCCGTGAAGCTGTACCGGGAGGGGAACGCCGTGGTGTCCGCCTTTTCCAACCGGGCGGGGGGGCTCTCCGAGGAGGACGCGGCCCATGTGTTCGAGCGGTTCTACACTGCGGACAAAATGCGCACCGGCCAGAGCACCGGGCTGGGGCTGGCCATCGTCAAGGCCCTGGCGGAGCGGATGGGCCACGCCGCCCGCGCCCGGTGGGAGGACGGGGTGTTCACGGTGGAGGTCAGGTGGACGGTCTGAGGGAAGTGTGGCTCACGGCGGCTTCGCGCTTCTCGTTGTCACGCTTCGCCTGTTCGCGACGCGCGGCTTCGCTCCGTCTCGGGCAAACCCCGGTCCGCCCTGCGGCGGCAGGGTTTTTGCCCTCGCTGCGCTCCATCCGCGCTGCTCACGGCGGCTCCGCGCTTCTCGTTGTCACGCTTCGCCTGTTCGCGACGCGCGGCTTCGCTCCGTCTCGGGCAAACCCCGGTCCGCCCTGCGGCGGCAGGGTTTTTGCCCTCGCTGCGCTCCATCCGCGCTGCTCACGGCGGCTCCGCGCTTCTCGTTGTCACGCTTCGCCTGTTCGCGACGCGCGGCTTCGCTCCGTCTCGGGCAAACCCCGGTCCGCCCTGCGGCGGCAGGGTTTTTGCCCTCGCTGCGCTCCATCCGCGCTGCTCACGGCGGCTCCGCGCTTCTCGTTTGTCGAATTTAACAAAACGTTAAAGGGTTGGCGGTTTACGCCAACCCTTTTGTGTGGTATGATATTCCATGATTCCCCAAACTACGACAAAAAGGAGCTTACCTATGGCTCATTCAGCACAAGCGCAGCAGGCCCCGCCCCCCAGGCGCGGGCGGAACGGCAAGGAGCGTCCCCGCAGGCGGGAGGAGCGCCCCGCCCGGGACCGCCGGGAGCCGGAGCGCATTTTTCCCGACCCCAAGCTGGGGCTGACCACGGCCCAGGCGTCCGAGCTGCTGGAGCGGGGGCTGGGCAACGAGGCGGTGGCCTCCAACGCCAAGACCACTGGCCAGATCATCCGGGAGAACACCCTGACCTTCTTTAACCTGGTGTTTGTGGTGTTGGCGGCGCTGCTGGTGGTGTCAGGCAATTTCCGGGACATGATGTTTTTGGGCATCGCCGTGGTCAACTCCGTCATCGGCATTATCCAGCAGCTGCGCTCCCGGGCCACCCTGGAGAAGCTCACCCTGCTCAGCGAGGCCAGGGTGAAGGTGGTGCGGGACGGCCAGCTGGGCACCGTCCCCGTCCACAAGCTGGTGCGGGAGGACATTGTGGAGCTGGGCGCGGGGGACCAGATCCCCGCCGACGGCCCGGTGATGTCCGGCCAGGTGACGGTAAACGAGGCCCTCATCACCGGCGAGGCCGACCCCATCACAAAGAACCCCGGCGACGAGCTGCTCAGCGGCAGCTTTGTGGTGTCCGGCAAGTGCCGGGCCCGGCTGGACCGGGTGGGCGCGGCCAGCTACGCCTCCCGGCTGTCCCTGGAGGCCAAGGCCGACCAGGGGGTGGGCCGTTCGGAGATGATGAAGTCGCTGGACAAGTTGATCCGCTTCATCGGCTTTGCCCTCATCCCCATCGGGGCGGCCCTGTTCTACAACGAACTGGTGGTGCAGGAGAACGTGTTTTCCGACGCGGTGCCCGCCGTGGTGGCCGCCCTCATCGGCATGATCCCCGAGGGGCTGTACCTGCTCACCAGCGTGGCTCTGGCGGTGTCCGTCATGCGCCTGGCCCAGCGGCAGACCCTGGTGCACGAGATGAGCGCGGTGGAGACCCTGGCCCACGTGGACGTTTTGTGTGTGGACAAGACGGGCACCATCACCCAGCCGGAGATGTCGGTGCGGGAGGTGGTCCCCCTGGACGAGGACCGCTGGCCCCAGGCCAAGGTGGAGGAGGTCTTCAACGCCTATTACCAGGCCATCGACGCGGACAACGACACCGCCCGGGCCATGGCCCAGCGCTTCCATAAGTCCTCCATCTGGCAGGTGGAGCGCACCGTGCCCTTCACCTCGGCCAACAAGTGGTCGGCGGTGGTGTTCCGGGGATATGGCGCCTATGTGGTGGGCGCGCCGGAGTTCATCATGAAGGCCCGGTACGCCGATCTGGAGCACATGGTCACCCCCTACCAGGCACAGGGCTGCCGGGTGCTGCTACTGGCGAAATGCGCCGCCGCCCCCACCATGGAGGGGGGGATCACGGGGGCGGTGGAGCCGCTGGCCCTGGCGGTCATCAGCAACCCCGTCCGGGCGGAGGCCCCGGACACCTTCCGCTATTTTGCCCAGCAGGGGGTGGAGGTGAAGGTGATCTCGGGGGACAACCCCTCCACCGTGTCCGCCGTGGCCATGGAGGCGGGGATCAAAGGGGCGGAGCGCTTTGTGGACGCCGCCGCCCTGAAGGAGCCCGGCGACTACGCCCGGGCGGTGCGGGATTACACCGTGTTCGGCCGGGTGACCCCGGACCAGAAGCGCAAGCTGGTGAAGGCGCTGCAAAAGGCGGGCCATACCGTGGCCATGACGGGGGACGGCGTCAACGACGTGCTGGCCCTGAAGGACGCGGACTGCGGCATCGCCATGGCCTCCGGGGCGGAGGCGGCCTGCCAGGTGGCCCAGGTGGTGCTGCTGGACTCCAACTTCGCCTCCATGCCCCAGGTGGTGCAGGAGGGGCGGCGGGTCATCAACAATATCCAGCGGGCGGCGGCGCTGTATCTGGTGAAGAACATCATGTCCCTGTTTTTGTCCCTCATCAATTTGTTCGCCGGCTTCCCCTATCCCTTTATCCCCATCCAGCTCACCCTCATCAGCGCGCTGACCATCGGCGCGCCCTCCTTCGTGCTGGCGCTGGAGCCCAACCATGAGATCGTCAAGGGCCGGTTTATGACCAACGTACTGCGCCGGGCCCTGCCGGGGGGGCTGACCAACGTGCTGCTCATTTTGGGCATCGAGCTGTTTACCCTGGCTTTTTCCTTCGAGCGGGTCACCCTGTCCACCCTGGCTACCGTCATCATGGGCGAGGTGGGGCTGCTGGTGCTGTACTACATCTCCCGGCCGCTGGACTGGAAGCGTTGGACGCTGCTGGGGACCATGGCGGGGGCCTTTGTCATCGCCGTGCTGGGCTTTGGCTCGTTCTTCCAGCTCACCCCGCTGGACTTCCAGTCGGGGCTGGTGATCGTGGTGTTTTTGCTGCTTACCCCGTCGGTGATCTATGTGCTGGAACGGGCGGTGGACGTGGCCGGGCGGCTGGCGGTGCTGTGCAGGCGGCGGATCGGGGAGCCGGAGCGCTCCCACCGGGAAAACACCTGAATACGTGAGGCTGAAAAGCCGCCCCGCAGGGGCGGCTTTTTTGCCGTGTCCGGTGTGATAGCCAGAATTTCCCTGCCGGATGTAAAGAAAAATATTGCAATTTGCTTTACAAATGGTATAATATAATTGTTACGAAAGGGGGCGGAGGCCATGGGACAGGTTATGATTAACTTCCGTTTGGATGAAGAGACAAAGAAAAGCATGGAGCAGGCCTGCCGGGAGATGGGGCTGAGCATGACCGCCGCTTTTACCATTTTCGCGAAAAAGGTGGGCAAGGAGAAGCGGATTCCCTTTGAAATTACGGCGGAATGCCCGGATTTGCGCTTGGCCCGGCGGCAGCGCCGCCATGGGGATTTCGGGGAGGACTGCGGGGAATGCGGGCTCGGGCTGGCCCGGAGGCGGGAACGGCTGGAGCTGCTGTGCGGGGAAATCAGGCGTTCCCTGACCGCCATGCACGTCGCCGTCCCGGCCTCCATCACGGGGCTTCCCATGGAGCGCATCCGGATGCTGTGCGGCGACGAGCTCAAGGACAAGTCCGCGCAGGTGTCCAACGCCGTTGGACGGCTGTTCTCCGGCCAGGACGCCGGGGCGCTGGAGGGAAAGGATCTGGGCGTCCTGGATGAGTATATTGACGGCCTGTCGTCCATCGCGGGGGAGCTGCTGGAACTGGAGCGCACCCTGATTCCCGCCATGAAATCGTCTTCGGAGGGGGGCGGCGGCTTTGAGGAATACGGGCGGCGGCTTGCCGCCGTGTCCCAAAAATTTGACGGCCTCGCCCCTGTGATGCGGCGCTATTTGTGCTCCGCCGCCTGCGCCGGCGGGGGGCGCGCCGTCGCGGCCCGGATTCGGAAGGCCGCGGCTCCCGTTGGGACCGCCTATGTGCTCGCCGCCCTGGAGGGGCTGGAGGCGCTGATTATCCGGGAATTCGACGGGCTGGAGGAGCAGGCCGGGGCCCGCCTGGAGGGCGAATACATCCAGACGCTGGAGCTCACCCTGCAGGAGCTGGCCCGGGCGGAGCGGGAGGCCGGGGACGTGGGAGAAAAGGCGGCGCTGTGCCTGCGGGTGGTCAACGTACTCACCCAGGTGATTTCCGAAAACAGGCGGGCCCGGCGGGAGTGGGACGGGCGCAGCCTGGAGGCGGAGGTGGCCGCACTGGAGAGGCTTGCGGCCATGCGGGGGGAGACGGCGGGCGGTATGCAGCCGGACAGCTGAGAAGCTCCAAGCCGTCGAGATGCGGCCATGGCTTTACGCCCCGTCAAAAGCCGCTGTCCCGGCTTGTTTGATATAGGAAACGCAGGGCTTGTAATTTGAAAGGAGGAGTCCCCATGCTGGAAAACATTCTGACCGCGCTTTATATTATCGTGCCTGTGGCCGTGGTGCTCGTCATCATTCTGCTGGGCTATGTCAAGGCCCCGCCCGACCAGGCCTACATCATCTCCGGCCTCAAGAAGGAGAGCAAGGTGCTCATCGGGCGGGCCGGCATCCGCGTGCCCATTTTCGAGCGCCTGGATAAGCTGTACCTGGGCCAGATGACGGTGGACATCAAGACGGAGCAGTCCGTCCCCACCAGCGACTTCATCAACGTCAATGTGGACGCCGTGGCCAAGGTCCGCATTTCCCCTTTGTCGGACGGCATCAAGCTGGCGGCGAAAAACTTTTTGAACAAGCGCCCGGAGCAGATCACCCGGGACCTCCAGGACTCCCTCCAGGGCAATATGCGCGAAATTATCGGCACCCTGTCCCTCAAAGAGATCAATACGGACCGGGACTCCTTCTCCGACCAGGTGATGCAGAAGGCCAGCAAGGACATGGACAAGCTGGGCATTGAGATCCTCTCCTGCAATATCCAGAATGTCACCGACGAGAACGGGCTCATCAAGGACCTGGGCGCGGACAACACCAGCCTCATCAAGAAAAACGCCGCCATTGCCAAGGCCCAGGCCGACCGGGACATCGCCATCGCCCAGGCCCAGGCGGAGCGGGAATCCAACGAGGCCAGGGTCCAGGCGGACACCCAGATCGCCCAGAAGCAGACGGAGCTGGAGATACGCCGGGCGGAGCTGAAGATCCTGGCCGACGGCAAAAAGGCCGAGGCCGACGCCGCCTATGAAATCCAGAGCCAGGAGCAGCGCAAGAGCATTGAGACCGCCACTGTCAACGCGGAGATTGCCAAGACCCAGCGCCAGGCCGAGCTGAAGCAGGCGGAGGTTGAGGTGCAGAAGCAGACGCTGGAGGCGGACATACGCGCCAAGGCGGACGCCGAGCGCTACCGCCAGCAGCAGGAGGCGGAGGCCGCGCTGTTCAAGCGCCAGAAGGACGCGGAGGCCGCCCGCTACGAGCAGGAGCAGCGGGCCCAGGCCGAGAGGAAGATCGCCGAGGCCCAGAAGTACGCCAAGGAGCAGGAGGCGGAGGGCATCGCCGCCGTGGGCAAGGCGGAGGCCGAAGCCATCCGGGCCAGGGCGCTGGCGGAGGCGGAGGGCATCGACAAGAAGGCGGAGGCCATGAAGAAGTACGGCGAGGCCGCCGTCATCGAGATGGTCATGCAGGCCCTGCCCGAGATCGCGCGCCACGTGGCCGAGCCCCTGTCCAAGGTGGACAAGATCACCATGTACGGCGAGGGAAACAGCGCCAAGCTGCTGGAGGACATCATCACCGGCACGTCCCAGGTCACTGAGGGCATTACCCAGAGTATGGGCATCGACGTCAAATCCCTGGTGGCCGGTATGCTGGGCGGCAGGCTGGCGGGCGGGGAGGATAAGACGATTATCATCCAAGGCCCCGCGGCCCAGGACCCGGCGGGAAGCGCCCCCGCAGGGGAGGACGCGCCCCCGGAGCAGTGAGGCGGACGGGCGGCAGCTCAAAAATATAAGGAGGGCCCCTGATTTCCCGTAAAATCAGGGGCCCTTCCGCCATTTCTGGCCGGGCCGGCGGGGAAGCTGTGGGAAAGCCCGCCTGGGGCGGCTGTTTTTGTTGCAATTCCTGTGCCGCCGCGCTATAATAGACAGGAGAGCCGCCCGGAGCGGCGAGAAGAGAAGAGGAGGCATTATGATGCAATACGACCGCGCACAGCTGAAGCTGAGCGTCAAGGCGGCCATGCGCAGCACCAGGCCCAACCCCATGCTGATGACGCTGCTGTTCTCCGTAATGGTGTCTGTGGGCACGGGGATCGTGAATTTTGTGAACAACCTGTTCACCGGGGGGATCGGCAGCTACAGCGAGCGGCTGACGGCCTACGTCATGGCGGGCTATGACATGGAGGAGGCCGTGGAGCAGGCGCTCCTGGACTTCATGAGCCGCGGGCCGGGGGCCCTGATGAGCCTTATGGTGGTGGGGGTGGTGGTGACCGTCGTCCTCTACCTGTGGCAGAGCGTCATGGGCGTGGGCTACGAGGGCTACGCCCTGTCCATGGTCCGGGGGGAGAACCCGGACGCGGGGAAGCTGTTTTGCGCCTTTCCCCGCATCGGCGGCGTGCTGGTAACCCGCATCCTCGCGGGCGTTTTCATCTTCCTGTGGTCGCTGCCGGTGGTGCTGGTATACGCCGTTGTGCTGGTGGCGGCCATAGTGATAGCGGCGCTCACCGGGTCGGTGGCGCTGACGATGCTGCTGGTGCTGGCCGCCCTGGCGGTGCTGGTGGTGGGCATGATGTGGGTGTCCGTGCGCTATGCCCTGGTGGACTATGTGCTGCTGGACCAGGGCCTGTCCGGCATGGATGCCCTGCGGGAGAACAAGCGGCTGATGCAGGGGAATATCGGCAGGGCCTTCACCCTCCAGCTGTCCTTCATCGGCTGGAATCTGCTGACCTTTGGGCTGTGCATGGTGGGAATTATGGCCCTGGTGGTCCCCATCACGGTCCAGGCGGCCTACGGCAATGTGAACGACATCGGGGGGATGATTGCCAGCGCCGGGATTGGCCTGCTGGTGATGCTGATCGCCTTTATCGGCTCCGCGGTCATCGGCCTCTGGCTGCGCCCCTATGAGACGGGGGCCATGGCGAAGTTCTACGAGTGGGCCAGGGGGGCCGCCGCCCCCACGGGCCCCGCAAATTGGAACGGGCCCACTGATTATACCTGGTCCACCCGCTCCACCATTCCCGGCCCCGGCCCTGGGCCCACCGGCCCCACCGGACCGAAGGACGACCCCTGGAATTGAATATTACGCGGCGGGGACGGTTTTCCGCCCCCGCCCTTTCATATCAAAAGGAGAGATGACCCATGGACAAGCTGCAAATGAAAACCCCCCTGGTGGAGATGGACGGGGACGAGATGACCCGCATCCTCTGGCGGCAGATCAAGGAGGAGCTGCTGGAGCCCTATATCGACCTCAAGACCGAGTATTATGACCTGGGCCTCCCGCACCGGGAGGAGACGGGCGACCAGGTGACCATTGACGCCGCCCAGGCGAATAAAAAGTACGGCGTGGCCGTCAAATGCGCCACCATCACCCCCAACCAGCAGCGGGTGGAGGAGTACAGGCTGTCCCAGATGTGGAAGTCCCCCAACGGCACCATCCGGGCCATCCTGGATGGCACCGTATTCCGCGCGCCCATCATGGTGAAGGGGCTGAACCCGGTGGTGAAGAACTGGAAGGCTCCCATTACCATTGCCCGCCACGCCTTTGGGGACGTGTACAAGGCCGCCGAGCTCAAGGTCCCCGGCCCCGGCAGGGCGGAGCTGGTGTTCACCGCCGCCGACGGGGCGGAGACCCGCCGGACCATCCACACCTTTGACGGCCCGGGCGTGCTCCAGGGGCAGTTCAACGTGGAGGATTCCATCGCATCCTTTGCCCGTTCCTGCTTTCAGTTTGCCTTGGACACAAAGCAGGACCTGTGGTTCTCCACCAAGGATACCATTTCCAAGCAGTACGACCATACCTTCAAGGACATCTTTGCGGAGATTTACGAGAAGGAGTACCGGGCCAAATTTGAGGAGGCGGGCGTCACCTACTTCTACACCCTCATTGACGACGCGGTGGCCCGGGTCATCCGCTCCAAGGGGGGGTTCATCTGGGCCTGCAAGAATTACGACGGCGACGTGATGAGCGACATGGTGTCCACCGCCTTCGGGTCGCTGGCCATGATGACCTCGGTGCTGGTGTCCCCCGACGGCAATTACGAGTATGAGGCCGCCCACGGCACCGTCACCCAGCACTATTACCGCCATTTGAAGGGGGAGCAGGTGTCCACCAACCCCATGGCCACCCTGTTTGCCTGGACGGGGGCGCTTGGTAAGCGGGGTGAGCTGGACGGCCTGCCCGGGCTTACCGCCTTTGCCCGCAAGCTGGAGGGAGCTGCCATCGGCACCATCGAAAGCGGCGTGATGACCGGCGACCTGGCTGGGCTGTGGGAGGGGGAGGCCCCCGCCCGGAAGGTCACCGGGCTGGAGTTCCTGCGTGCCATCCGGGAGCGGCTGTGAGCCGCGGGTTTATGGTGCGCGGTGAATGACAAGCCATGGCGCTCGGCATAGTTTGCCTGAGGAAGGACTGGTTAAACCTGCTCTTGCCGGTTTAGGCGCCGTTTGAAAATTGGCAATATGCCCAGCGGCGAGGAATTTTTTCGCCGGGCAAGGCGATTTGGCGCAGAAATACTTTGTGTATTTCAAGGCAAATCAACGCGGCTCAGCGGAAAAAGGCCCGCCGATTGGGCGTGTTGGCAATTTTCAAACAAGCCCTAACCAGTCCTTCCTTAAAACCTTGTTGAGTCCGCGCCCGCTCAGCCGGCGTCCCCCCCATCCTGTTCCATCAGTTCCACGACGGTCCGGGCATACAGCCGCGCGGCGGTGATGGCTTCCCGGAGGGTGTTGCCATGGGTGCCCACCTCCACCAGGATGGTGCCGGTGGACAGGTGCTGGTTAAACCGGGTGGGCCGCAGCACCAGGGGCCGGGCCAGGGTGGCCCACTTGTCCGAGAGCGCCGATTGTATAGACAGAGCCAAGGCCAGGTTTACCTTCCAGTTGGGGTGGACCTGGCCGCTGGCGTCGCTGCCCAGCACCATCATCACCTGGGCGCAGTCGTCCACCGTCCCCGCCACCACTTTATAAATGGTGCCGTCGTTGGCCACCAGGGCGTCCCGGTGGACGTCCAACACCAGCACGATGGAGGGGTATTTTTTCAAGTTTTCCGCCACCCCCTGTACCGAGCGGTTGTAGGCGTCGTTATAGCTGGGGTAGTCGTACAATGTGGTGTCGTGGACCACGCCGATGCCCGCCGCCTCAAACACCGCCTTCATCTCCTCCCCCACCCGGACCATGTTCTTGTCCGTGTCCAGGGTGCGGTGGTCGCCGCTGGGCTCGTACACGTCGGTGCCCTCCATGGAGTAGGACTCGGTGGCGTGGGAGTGGTAGATCAGGACCTTGGGCCCCTCCCCGGCGGCGGACAGGTGGGGGGCGTTTTCCAGCAGGGCGGGTATGTCTACGGTATATTCCGTGTGGTTGTAGACGGATACGTTTCCCGATGTGACGTATTTGGCGGACGACCCCGCCACCATGGTGCGGGGAATGATGCCCTCCGGGGCGTCCACAGCGGGCAGGGAGGCGCTGGGCTCCTCGTCCTCTCCGGCGGGGTCCAGCTCCAGCAGATCCCGGCTCTCCTCCGGGGATGGGGCGGAGGGGCCGGGCTGTGGGGAGGGCAGCGTGCCTCCCAGCAGGGAGGACTGGGCCAGCACCAGCCTGTCCCAGCGGGACAGGCCCTCCGGGTTTTCCTCCAGCCCCAGCTCCGCCGACAGCAGGGCAAGGGATACCCGGGCGCTGCCCGCCAGCTCCCGGAGATTGTCCAGGGCGGCGGCGGGGTCGCCCACGAGCCACGCCAGCCACAACGCCAGCGAGCCCACCAGAACCGCGGCCCCCGTCCGCAATCCCCGGGCCAGAGGCCTACTTGTCCTCTTCTTTCGCATACGCTTCACCTCCCTGCATGGTATGCGGGGGAGGCGGAGGATAGAACCGGCGGAAACCCCCTTGACAAAAGAAGTGCGAAGAGTTATACTAAATGGGAAAAGTATAACTAGTAGGAGGTATTGGTTGAAAATGAAGCTGCCAAAGGACCAGTTCCTCTCCACCGTCCGGGTGGGGGACAAGGGCCAGATCGTCATACCCAAGGAGGTGCGCGACCTGTTCGAAATCGAACCGGGGGACAGCCTGCTGCTGATGGCGGACAAAAAGAAGGGCATCGCCATCGTGGGCTTCGACGGAATGGTGGATTTCATGGACGAGTCCATCCGGCAGGCCCGGAAGGCCCAGCAGGAACAGAAGGGGGAGCAAAAATGAACGCCATTGAAATTCTCGGCCTCACGAAGGAGTATGGGGGCCGCAGGGTGGTGGATGAGCTGGAGCTCACTGTGCCGGCGGGGGAGCTGTTCGCCCTGCTGGGGATAAACGGGGCGGGCAAGTCCACCACGATCAAGATGCTTTCCTGCCTGACGGTCCCTACGGCGGGGGACGCCAATCTCATGGGGCACAGCATCCGCAGTGACAGCCGCGCGGCCAAAGAACTCCTGGCGGTGTCACCCCAGGAGACGGCCATCGCTCCCAACCTCACCGTCTGGGAAAACCTGGAGCTGATGGCGGGCATTTATGGCCGGCCGCCGGGGCGCTTGGAGGAGGTGGCGGCGCAGCTGGGGCTGGGGGCGTGGGCCAAGGCACGGGCAAAGACCCTGTCCGGCGGCTGGCAGCGGCGGCTGTCCATCGCCATGGCCCTGGTATCCCAGCCGGAGGTGTTGTTTCTGGACGAGCCCACCCTGGGGCTGGACGTGCTGGCCCGGCGGGAGCTGTGGGGCGTGATCCGGGGCCTCAAAGGACATACGGCTATGGTTTTGACCACCCATTATCTGGAGGAGGCGGAGTCGCTGGCCGACCGCATCGGGATTATGAACCAGGGCCGTCTCCGGGCGGTGGGGACGGTGGAGGAACTGGAGGCGCTGGCGGGCTGTGAAAAGTTCGAGGACGCCTTTGTGGCCCTGGCGGGAGAGGAGGCTGTGTCATGAGAGTGGGCGCATTTGCGAAACGTAATTTAAAGGAACTGTTCCGGGATCCGCTGACCCTGTTCTTCGGGCTGGGCTTCCCGCTGGTCCTTCTGGTGTTGATGAATGTGATTCAACGCAATATCCCGGTACAGGTTTTTGAGCTGGACACCCTGGCGCCGGGCATAGCCCTGTTCGGGCTGACCTTTCTGGCGCTGTTTTCCGGCCTGCTTCTGGCCAAAGACCGCTCTACCGCCTTTCTGGCCCGGCTGACGGCCTCCCCCATGACGGCGGCGGACTTCCTGCTGGGCTATCTGCTGCCCATGCTGCCCATGGCGATGGGGCAGAGCGCCATCTGCATGGTGGCCGCGGTGGCCCTGGGACTGTCCCTGAGCTGGAACCTGCTGGCGGTGGTGGCGTCCCTCGTCCCCTCGGCCCTGCTGTTCATTGCCCTGGGCCTGTTGTGCGGCACCCTGTTCAACGACAAGCAGGTGGGCGGGATGTGCGGGGCTATCCTCACCAACGTCACCGCCTGGCTGGCGGGTATCTGGTTTGACCTGTCCCTCATGAGCGGCTGGTTCAAGACCTTTGCCTACCTGCTCCCCTTTGCCCACGGGGCGGACGGGGCCAAGGCCGCCCTGGCCGGGGACTGGGGGGCCCTGCCGGGCCATCTGCTATGGGTGTCTGCCTGGGCGGTGGCAGTGATGGTCCTGGCGGTATGGCTGTTCCGCAGAAAGTTGACAGAGCAGTAATTTACAAAATCAGGAAGGTATTCGGGGTTGAAATTTTTTCCCCCTTGTGGTAGGATGGAAACCACTAGAGGAGGGCCAACGGGTTGAAGGCCGTCCCAAAGGAAAGGTGAGGATTCATATGGGCTTTTTTGGTATGCAGAAAGCGGAGGAGCGGATAGAATCGCCTGCCGCCGCCGAGGAGCACTTTGAGGAGAAACCCGCGCTGCCCCGGGCCAGCAGCACTGTTATTGCTCAAGGCGTGACCCTCAAGGGAACGCTTCGGGGCGAGGGCGTAGTTCAGGTGGAGGGCGTTGTGGAGGGCGAGTTCGACCTGACCGGTGCGGTGATCGTGGCGGAGACCGGACTGATCCGCGGGCCTATCAAGGCGGACGTGGTTCGGGTGGCTGGCCGGGTAGAGGGTAGCGTCCAGGCCCGGGAGCACTTGCGCTTAGAGCCCACTGGCAGTCTGGACGGCGATGTGACCACTGCTTCGCTGGTGGTGGAGGACGGCGGCACTCTGAATGGCCGGTGCACCACCACAAAGGCTCCCGCGCCCGAATTGGAGTTCCAGGGGGCCAGGAGTTCCACCGCGCTGGAATTTGGACCTGAGTTTGAGCTGGAAGAGGAAAAATAAGAAATACCCCCGCCGGATCATTCCGGCGGGGGTATTTTATGGTTGCGGTTCCGTGCTGGCCCGCTGTTCGCGATGGCTCCGCGCTTAAATGTTGTCATGTTGCGCAGACGGCTGGGCGCTTCCTCTCACGCTGCGCCTGCCCGCAACGCGGTTCTGAGTCCTCCGGCTGAGCGAACTGTCCTGCACCGCCCTTGGCGGCTTGAGCCAGCTCGCTCTGGGTAAAACCTCTATGCGGCGCTGTCACGCTCAGATTGGGCGCATGGCCAGCTCGCTTTCCTTGCGGCTCGGGCAAAACCGGGCCTACTGGCATGGCCTGGACTTTTTTACCCTTGCCCCAGTCCAAACTCGCCTATGCGTTTATCTTCGCGCTTCTCAGATACCCTGCCACAGCATGGCGTCGGCCACCTTCAGGAACCCGGCAATGTTGGCGCCCGCCTGGATATTGCCCTTCATGCCGTACTGCTCTGCGGCGGCGGCGCAGGCGGCGTAGATACCCTCCATGATGCCTTTGAGCTTGGCGTCCACCTCTTCAAACGTCCAGCTCAGCCGTTCGCTGTTCTGGCTCATCTCCAGGCCGGAGGTGGCCACGCCGCCGGCGTTGGACGCCTTGGCGGGGGCAAACAAGATGCCTGCAGCCTGGTAGGCGGCGATGGCGCCGGGGGTGGAGGGCATGTTGGCCCCCTCAAACACGCCGATACAGCCGTTGGCGATGAGGGTATCGGCGGCAGTCTCGCCGATCTCGTTCTGGGTGGCGCAGGGCATGGCGATGTCGCAGGGCACCGTCCAGATGCCCGAGCAGCCCTCCACATACTTGGCGGAGGGGACGTAATCCAGATAGGTCTTGATGCGCGCCCGCTTGACCTCCTTGATCTCCTGGATCACCTTATAGTTGATGCCGTTTTCGTCCACAATGTAGCCGTTGGAGTCGGACATGGCGATGACCTTGCCCCCCAGCTGGGTGCATTTCTGGTTGGCGTAGATGGCCACGTTGCCCGAGCCGGAGATGACAACCTTCTTGCCCTGGAAGGACTGGCCATTGTCCCGGAGCTGGGCGTCGGCGAAATAGCACAGTCCGAAGCCGGTGGCCTCGGTGCGGGCCAGGGAACCGCCGTAGCTCAGCCCTTTGCCGGTGAGCACGCCGGTGAACTCGTCCCGGATCTTCTTGTACTGGCCGAAGAGGAAGCCGATCTCCCGGGCGCCCACGCCGATGTCGCCGGCGGGCACGTCGGTGTCCGGGCCGATGTGGCGCTGGAGCTCGGTCATGAAGGACTGGCAGAACCGCATGACCTCGGCGTCGCTCTTGCCCTTGGGGTCGAAGTCGGAGCCGCCCTTGCCGCCGCCCATGGGC
>ERZ779632.159-NODE-159-length-44201-cov-13.158678_pt1 | contig 44201 bp, 38 predicted proteins | sample MGYA00514194_ERZ779632 | MGnify/ENA primary metagenome ERZ779632 (study PRJEB29562, sample SAMEA4376704) | mouse gut metagenome | isolation source: Cecum | study: EMG produced TPA metagenomics assembly of the A DSS colitis mouse model was used to assess the... | reverse complement strand
AGCCGTCAATAGTCTCGAAATTCAAATCCCGGAAGAGGATTTCGCCAGCATTTTTTATGATAAGCTGCCTGATATCATTATGCTGGAGGATTATGATGTTCAGGGGATGCTTTTATTGTATGAGGAAGAATTTGTAAATCTTGCGGATATGACCGAATATAATAAATTTTCAGAGTATAAGACCAGACTTTGCACAATGAATGGGAAGGTGTATGGGATTCCCTTTGACAGTGGTGCGGCGGCGTTATTTTATCGTATCGACCTGCTGGAACAGGCGGGATTTTGCGAGAAGGATATGCAGCATCTGACATGGGACAGATTTATAGAGATTGGAATGGAGGTCTATGAAAAGACAGGATATGCCATGCTTACGTTAGATCCTTCTGATTTTCCGGTGATGCGGATTATTATGCAGAGCAGTGGCAGATGGTATGTTACACAGGATGGCAGCAGGGCGGATATCGCAGAGAATGCGGCGCTTCAATCGGCATTTGAAATATACAAAAGGCTGATTGAAACGAATGTGGCAAGAGGCATGAATGGCTGGAATGAATTTATCTCAGCGTTTCAAAACGGAGAAGTCGTCTGTGTGCCAAGTGGGAGCTGGATTATCTCAAATATTAAAGAAGCAAAAGAGCAGGAAGGACTTTGGCGTGTGGCGCAAATACCTGTGATAGCAGAGAGTCAAACTACGGCATCAAATGTGGGAGGAAGTTCATGGTTTGTATTGAAAAATTCTCAAAATTCCGAGGATGCGGCAAGATTTCTTGTAGAGATGTTTGCCGAAAATGACGCGTTTCTTGATACGCTGATTACACAGACAGGAGTGATACCCGCTGTGAAAAATCCTTCTGTTTATACCAATTATGAAATGGAGGATGTGTTTTTTGGCGGGCAAAAGGTAACAAAATTTCTCACCAGTATTACAGATGAGATTCCGATTGTAAATTATGGAAATAAGACTTATGAGATTGAGGCGATTGTTGAGTCGGAATTTCAAAATGTGCTGATTGACGGGAATATAGATTTGGCACTGGAACGTGCGCAGATGAAGGCGGATGCCCTTGTCAGGGAGAGTGAGTGATATTGTCCTCTATAATAATTCTATGACAATTTGCTTGTAACGGAGGTGGGAAACAATTATAATAAAGAAAGAGCACCAGTGCGTGATTGAGGAACTGCCATAAAGATATGCTTGTCAAAGTGTTGATTAATGTAAGAAAATTGTAAGATTTACGAGAGAAAATCTTGATAAAGGTGATAGGAAACTGAAAAACATAGAGAAACCTGTTTTGATACAATTACGGTATCAGGACAGGTTTTTTTATGTCCTTTCATCATGAAATCTTAATAGATCTTAATCTTTTGCATGATTGGAAGTTAAAAATTGTTCTGCTATCATTTTCAAATAAATCAAATAAAAATAGAGGAGTGACAGAGATGGAGAACAGAAAAAATATTGTTGTGTTATTTGGCGGTGCGTCCTCGGAGTACGAGGTTTCCTTGCAGTCAGCATATGCCGTGATTTGCAGCATGGACAGGAATAAATATCATCCGGTGATGGTCGGAATCACGCGGGAGGGACAGTGGTTTTATTTTGCTGGCAAAATAGAGAAGATTCAAAACGACACATGGCATAATGAGACAGATTGTGTGCCGGCGGTGCTTTCGCCTGACAGGACACAGCATCATCTGCTGGTGTGCCGCGCGCAGTCCATACCGGAGGCAGTACCTGTGGATGCAGTTTTTCCGGTGCTGCATGGGCGAAACGGTGAGGACGGGACTGTGCAGGGGCTCGCAGAGCTTGCGGGAATCCCGCTGGTCGGCTGCGGGACTTTGTCCTCTGCGCTCTGCATGGACAAGGACAGGGCACACCGGCTGGCAGAGCTTGCGGGCGTGCGCGTGCCAAGGGCAATGGTACTGATGGACAATACCGCAGTCAACAAGGCGTGTGCCTTTGCAGAGACCGTTGGTTTTCCCTTATTTGTAAAGCCTGTCAAAGCAGGCTCTTCCTTTGGCGTGACGAAGGTGGGGACGATGGAGGGACTTGCGCCAGCCATTGCACTTGCATTTGATTATGACAATCGTGTCATTTTGGAGGAGGCGGTTGACGGATTTGAGGCAGGCTGTGCTGTGTGCGGGCGTGACCAGCTGCTTGTCGGGGAAGTGGATGAGATTGAGCTGGACACCACGGCATGTGCCAACGGATTTTTTGATTATACAGAAAAGTATACGCTCAAGACCTCAGCGATACACGTTCCGGCGAGGATTCCGCCGGAGAAGGCACAGGAGATCAAGGAGGCGGCAAAGCGGATTTACCGCGCACTCGACTGTTCTGGTTTTGCGCGGGTGGACATGTTTCTGACGCCGGAGGGGGAGATTGTATTTAATGAGGTCAATACGATACCGGGATTTACTGAGCACAGCCGCTATCCGGGCATGATGCGCGCAGCAGGGTATGACTTTGCTGAGGTGGTGGACAGAATTATCGGGCAGGCGTTTGAGAACTGATGGAAAGGCAATAAGGGGATTTGTATGAAAACGATTATTTTAAGGACAGACGATATACATCGTGGCAATTTGATTTTAGTAAATCAGGAACATTCATATCAGGAACAGCATGTAGTCTTGTGCACTGTTGGCACATGGGAGGGGGCAGATATATTATATGAACGCACAGCGGCAGCTGCGTTGAATAAGCTGATACAGGAAATCGGCGGGGCAGGCCAGATTGTGCCGGTGAGCGCATGGCGTTCCCTGGCAGAACAGCAGAAAATTTGGGAGGATTCGCTTGCGGAACATGGTCTGGAATTTACGCAGAGTTATGTCGCCGTTCCCGGACACAGCGAGCACCAGACAGGACTTGCCATTGACCTTGCACTGAACCAGCCGCAGATCGACTTTATCTGTCCTTGTTTTCCATATGAAGGAATCTGCCAGCGGTTCCGCCAAAAGGCGGCGGAGTATGGATTTATAGAGCGGTATCAGGAGGACAAACAGGCGGTCACAGGGATTGGGCATGAGCCGTGGCATTTTCGCTATGTGGGAATCCCGCACGCAGCTATGATGACACAGAGGGGCATGGCGCTGGAGGAGTATATTGAGTTTATAAAAGCGTACCGCTATGGTGAGAATCCTTATATTGTAGAGGGAAAATACAAGGAGCAGTATGCAGTTTCCTATATTAAGGCGAATGCAGCAGGACAGGCGGCAGAGATTGCAGTGAATGACAGGCGGCAGTACAGCATATCAGGAAATAACTGCGATGGGTTTATCGTGAGTATAAAATAATACTTGAAAGAAGGCATACAATGAATACATCAAACAAAAGTTACACAGGAATCGACTGTTTTCGGATGATTGCGGCGCTGTTTATCATAGCAATCCACACATCGCCGCTTGGCACATACAGCGAATGGGGGGATTTTATTCTGACGCGCGTGATTGCCCGTGTGGCAGTCCCGTTCTTTTTTATGACATCAGGGTTCTTTCTGATTTCCAGATATAGCTGCAACGCGGACAGGCTGTGTGCCTTTGCCAGAAAGACAGCGCTGATTTACGGCGCTGCGGTTTTGCTGTATCTTCCTATTAATATATACAATGGCTATTTTAAAATGGAAAATCTGCTGTCCAATATCATTCAGGACATTGTGTTTGACGGGACGCTGTATCATCTGTGGTATCTGCCAGCGTCGCTTGCGGGCGGTGTGATTGCATGGATTCTGGTGCGGAAATTGGGGTTTCGCAGGGCGTTTGTGGTGGCAGTGATTTTATATCTAATGGGTCTTTTTGGGGACAGTTATTATGGACTGGGCGAGCAAGTGCCGGTACTTGGCGGATTTTATACGCTTTGGTTTCAGGTTTCAGATTACACCAGAAACGGCATTTTCTTTGCACCGGTTTTTTTGGTCTTGGGCGGGTGGATTGCGGATTGCCAGACGCGCCTGAGACAGGTGACGGCATGGAGTATGTGCATTGTCATGCTGTTGTCTATGCTGGCAGAAGGGATGGTTTTGCATTATTTTCAGTTGCAGCGCCACGACAGCATGTATTTGTCGCTGGTGCCGTGCGTGTATTTCCTGTTTCAGGCGCTGCTGCATTTCAGGGGAAAACGCCATGCATGGCTGCGCGATGTCTCGCTTCTTGTCTATATCATGCACCCCATGATGATTGTCGCCATACGGCTTGCGGCAAAAGTGCTTCATTTGCAGACGCTTCTTGTGGAGAACAGCCTCGTGCATTTTGTTGCAGTTGTTGTGACATCAGTGTCATTTAGTGTGGCGGCAGCGGCATTCTGGCAGCGGTTCGGACGCAGGAAGAAAGAGTGGAATCAAGGTGCAGACAGGGCTTACATCGAAATCAATCTGGACAACCTCACGCATAATGTACAGGTACTGCGCGGGGCAATGCCAGCCAAGTGCGAGCTGATGGCGGTCGTGAAGGCGCAGGCTTACGGGCATGGCATGTACGAGATTGCAACGCACTTGGACAGAATCGGTGTCAGGGCATTTGCGGCAGCAACCATTGATGAGGGCATTGCGTTGCGCAGGTTCGGGGTTCGCGGCGAGATTCTGGTCTTGGGCTGTACACTGCCTGAGCGGGCATCAGAACTTCACAGATACGGACTCTCACAGACTTTGTCTGACTACGATTATGCGTGCAGGCTGAATGCGCAGGGCGTTCCGGTCAAGGCACATATCAAGCTGGACACAGGAATGCATCGGCTGGGATTTTGGGTGCCCGTGGAAAAGGATGCAGATAAAAATGCAGATAAAGAGATGCAGAAGCTCTCCCGGGTATTTCATATGAAATATCTGAACATCAATGGCATTTACACACACCTCTGTGCGGCGGACAGTCCAGACGAGGAGGATGTCCTTTTCACACGCCAGCAGATAGCAAGATTTTACAAGGTGGTCAACAGGCTCAAAAAGCAGGGGATCCACATTCCCAAAACCCACATCCAGAGCAGTTATGGTTTCCTGAATTATCCAGAGCTCAAGTGCAGTTACGTCAGGGCAGGTATTGCGCTGTATGGCGTGCTTAGTACACCAGACGCACAGACAAGGCTGCGTCTGGACCTGAGACCCGTTCTTGCATTGAAGGCGCATATTGTATTGGTTCGGAATATCAAAGAGGGGGAAAGTGTCGGCTACGGCAGAATGTTTACGGCGGACAGGGACAGCCGCATTGCCATTGTGTCCATCGGTTACGCGGACGGTATTCCGCGCATCTTGTCGGGACAAGGGCAGCAGGTGCTTCTTGGCGGACAGCCTGCGCCGGTTGTCGGCAGAATCTGTATGGACCAGCTTGCAGTGGACGTCACCGGAATTGAACATGTGTATGTTGGGATGACTGTCACGCTGATTGGCAGGGACGGTGATCAGGAAATTACGGCGCCTGCGGTGGCAGCACAGGCAGACACCATCACAAACGAACTGTTGAGCTGTAGGGGAACGAGGGTTGTGGTTACTTGTTGTTCATATTGCTGAATTGGTAAAAATTTCTTGACATCAAGGGGATAAAACTTATATACTAAAGATAATAATACTTGTCAGTTATTTAACAATTATGGCGGAGAGAATCTTGTTATCAGGCATATGTGGTGGGGGAGAGAGGATGACAGATAAGGAAGTACATAAACTACGCAGACATGAACTTATTGAATTGTTGTTAAAAGAGGTGCAGCAGGTTGACCACTTTAAAGAGGTGGCGGCTGAGATTGAATCAGAAAACCAGCAATTTCGGGAGACCATAGAGCGGATAAAGGGCAGGCTGAACGACAAGGATGCACAGCTGGAACGGCTCAAAAAAAAGCTTGATGATAAGGATGCACAGATTCAAGAGCAGGAAAAATCCATCGAAGAACAGGACTTGGTGCTGGAAGAGCTGGGAAAATCCATTGAAGAGAAGGATGTACAGCTAAAAGAACAGGAAAAACTCATCGAAGACAAGACCATGCAGCTGGAAGCACAGACAAAGTGCTTTGAAGACAAGAACATACAGCTGGAAAAACTGGGAAAGACCATTGAGGACAAGAACATACAGCTGGAAGCATTGGAAAAATCTGGCGAAGACAAGACCATACAAATAGAAGCATTAGAAAAAGCTATTGAAGACAAGAACATACAAATAAAAGCATTCGAAAAAACTATTGAAGACAAGGCCATACAAATAAAAGCATTAGAAAAAGCCGCTGAAGACAAGAATATACAGCTGGAAGCACAGACAAAGCGCCTAGAAGATAAGGATACGCGGCTAAAAGAACAGGAAAAAGCTATCAGAGACTTCGATGCACGGCTTGAGGAGATCAGAAAGGATACAGCGCAAAAGGACGCACAGATAGAACGTCTGAAGGATCAGCTGCAAAATGCCGGCGGCAGGAAGGAAGAACTGGAAAGTTTCAGAAAACAGCTGGAGGATAAAGACGCAGAACTGCATGACAGGGATACAGAGATTGAGAGACTCAGAAGAAGACTAAACGACAGGGACACCGAGCTGGACAGTCTCAGAAGAAGGCTGGCTGACAGGGATGAGGAGATCACATGGATCAGGAGCAATACTGCCAGTAGAGAAGCCGGGATGCGGTCTGATACCGGCACGACACAGATGAGCCAGCTCTATCAGACATTTGATGAGCCAGATGTGAAGAATAAAGCTGCCGACGAGGAAAGCCGTCCAGTGGAGCAGGTGCAGGAGGCTGGCAGCGCACGCCCTAACACGAGTCAGCTTTACCGGACTTCTGGCAGAGTGGAAAACCGGACTTCCGGCAGGACAGAAAAAGTGCGGGATTATATGTCGGACACAAGGAAAAAGCCTCCTGTCAGGGAGATCTGGGCGCAGACAGGGCAGCTTTACCAGACGTTTGCGCAGCTTGGTCAGAAATTAAGTGGCGGTGACAGGCGTCCGACAGAGAAACAGAAACATAAAACAAAGAAATAATGAAACAAAAAATAATCAGGCTGGTACAAGGTAAACGCAGCCATGTTTAAAGGGTGGAATATGGAAGAAATAATCCAAGAAGATACCGGAGAAGCTGGCGCGGAGAATGCCGCGGAAGCATATGAGGAGCCGGATATGCCTACGGCGGCGCAGTTGCAGGCGGAGCTTGATGTGCACAGATACAAAAGAAGATACAACAACGTGGTCAGAAATGCATTCTATACACTGGTCATTGTGGCAGCAGTGTCCGTGCTGGTATCCATGCTTCTGATGCCGGTTTTGCAGATTGCCGGCAGTTCCATGTCGGATACGATGGGGGACGGCGATGTTGTCTTTGCGTTGAGATATGCGAAGTTCGGGACAGGAGATGTCATAGCGTTTTATTATAATAATACGGTGTTGGTAAAGAGGGTGATTGCTTCGTCCGGGCAGTGGGTGGACATCGACAGTGACGGCAATGTGTATGTAGACGGCGTAGCTGTAGAGGAACCTTATGTGACACAGAAGGCTTTGGGCGAGTGTAATATCACACTGCCATATCAGGTGCCAGACGGCAGGTACTTTGTGATGGGAGACAACAGGGCCGGCAGTATTGACAGCAGAAATACGGAGGTCGGATGTGTTTCATCGGACATGGTAATTGGCAAGATTGTAGTCAGAGTTTGGCCGTTGAAGAACATAAAAACTTTTTAAGCTGTTACCGTAAAGGAGAAAGGGGAAAACAAAATGAAAGAGATTTCTGAAAATTCCGAACAAGAAGAAATAAACGGGCTTGAAGAATACAATCTGCATAAGAAAAGAAAGACCCTATGGACAGCGGCAGCATGTGTGCTGGCAGTCGTGATGATTGTGGGCATCAGTTTTGCACTGCGCAGCCAAGGACGGGCATACACGCATGAGAGGCGGATCTTGACATGCAGCTATTCTCCACACTGCCATTCGGACGGCTGTTACAGTGATGGCGAACTAACCTGCGGCATGGCGGAATATGTGATACATTCCCACAATGATGACTGTTATGATGAGAATGGCACTTTGGTATGTCCGCTGCCGGAATATGACGGGGAAACGCATACACATTCGGACGGCTGCTATGATGAGGAGCATAAGCTGTCCTGCGGTAAGCTTGAGACATATGAGCATACGCATGGCGGAGACTGTATTCGAATAGAAGAGATCGTGGTGGAGGAAGAAAAACCGGAAGAGACCGTTGAATCTGCTGTCGATGCAGTCACGACACCAGAAACGGCTGCTGGCAGCGAGGAGACTGCGGCTGGCGGGACGGTCATGACGGAGACGGCTACAGATACAACTACAGATAACAGTGAAGCGGCGACCGGCGAGACGACAGAGACGGAAAACGTGACGGAGACAGTGATCGAAACGACACCAGAGACCGAAACCGCGACAGCTACAGAAACGGCTACAGCTACAGACAGCAGTGAAGCGGTGACGGAAACGGTAACCGAGACAGAAACCGCAGCCGAAGAAACCACAGAACAGGGAACCACTGCTGAGAGTGAGGAACAGACGACAGAGCAGGAAACAGAGACAGAAAAAGAGCCGGTGCTGCATTACGAGATTACTTCTAGGACCTATGAGGATGATGAGATCAAGGTTGAAGTATCTTATCCGGCATCTGCACGTATTCCTGATGAGGCAGAGCTGGTGGTGAAAAATCTGACAGGGCGCGCATACAAGGATGCGCTGGCGCAGGCGGAAGATGCCCTAGAGGATGCAAAATTCGATGCAGGCGCCTATGCTTATGACATTTCATTTATCTATGACGGCAAGGAAATGGAGCCGGAAAATGGCAATGTGACAGTGACGTTCCATTTCAAGGATGGCGCTTACGAGGATGGTGATGACCTGACAATTATCCATCTGGGTGATACACAGACAGAAATTATCGAGGGCGTCGAGGTCAATGATGGCAAGAGCGCAGTTGAGATTGATTCGTTTTCCCCATATATATTCGGAACAACACGGCCAGTGGATGCGCAGGATATCTCGGAGAGCGTCGAGAACATAGAATTTTCTACGCGGGAAGGCAGTATATGGGTAAAAAAAAATAAAGATGCGGATGGACAGTATTCTTTTAACAGTGACGACAGTATTAAAGCTGAACTCTCGTGTAAACATATTTCGGTGAGCAAATTAGGCAGCGGGGCATATATTCCGCTGCCGAAATCTATGTCACTTCCGTCTAAGATGGTGGGACAGGAGGTTGAATACAGGGATAAGGATTACAATGGAGCGGCAGGTACATACCAGTTATTATACGACACTGACGGTACGCCGTGCGCGTCTTTTCTGTTTACGGACGATTACCTGAAATGGATCAGAAGGAACAGGGGCGGATATATTGATGAACTGTATTTTGAATTTGAATTTACATGGGATGTGGGCCAGACGGACGGGTCTGTAAAAGATGAAAAGATTCATTTAGGCAGTTTTGACGGGACTGTAAAGATTAAAACGAAGAATGAGTCAAACAATTCGGACCAGAAACTCGGATATCACGCTGCAAAAAACGTCAAGGAAACAAAATACGAAAAAGGGAAAATGATCATCACGTATGAGGTATACGTGAATGTTGAAAGCCATCAGGACAAAGCGATCGAGCTGAACGATACGATTACCCGGGGGACAACGTTTGACAATCTGGAATGGGAATATTCTGGAAAAGGCGGAAAACATGCAGATGATTATGTGAAGCTTACGGTGGTGAGCGATACAGAGAAAACGATTACGATCGGAGACCAGAATGGCGCGGATGAGGGAACTTATACCATTCGATATACAGCATCCTTTGACGTGGGCGATTTGCAGAATGCAAAGGTTGATTCTGTCAAGAACACGATTGTGTACGGCGACGACAAGTACCACTCGAGTACAGAGATGGATACGAGGATGAATCCCATGTCCAAAAACGGGCATGTAGAAAATGTCAATACTGGAGAAGTGCGGTGGACAGTCCGCGTCAACGACGGCAGGGTGCCTTATACATTTGGGGAAGGCGAATCGTTTACAGACACGCTTCCTGCTGGAACCAGCCTTGTAGATGGCACGATGAAAATTATCCAGTATGACGCAAACTGGACAGAGACGGGGAATACGATTGACTGGCATGCTGAGAAGAGACAGGACGGCACGACAGTGATTACAGTAAAGTTTCCGCAGGGAGCATACAGGTATCAGATTGAATATATGACAATACAGGATGAGCCTCCAGAACCCGGCGTGGAGACAAAGGTGGAGAACAAGGCACAGATCAATGGAGACCTAGAGTATGAAACGTCTGCGGGCGTCACACTGAAACCGGATGAAGTCACAAAGACAATGGGAGAAGTGCTGACAAAGTCCAAGCAGTACTTTACAACACCCGATGGCACAAAACGGGAGGTATTTGAGATTGCATGGTCTGTGATGCTGGCATCTGTGAAGGCCAATGAGGAATACACAGACAGGGGACTGGATGCGTCTTGGGTGGTTCCGCTGCTCATGAGCTCCAAGCAGATCGAGGGCATTGTAGTCAAGTGTGGGGAAAATACCTTGGCAGCAGGTACAGATTACGTCATCACATCGCCAGACGGCAGTGGGGAGTTCCTTTTCAAAATTAAGTTCCTCAAAGACCAGAAAGAGAAAGTTACAATCGATTACACCTGCTATGCAGACGTGACGGACGTAAAGGACGGCGGGTTTAATGTGCGCAATGTATTTGGCAGTGTGGAAGCAGGCGGATGGATTGACAAGAAGTACCCGACATCAAACTCCAATATCTTTAAGTATGTGAAAGGCTCCAATGTAGATGAATACGGTAATCGCTTTACGGATTCTTCGATTGCAATAGGCATGAACAAGACGCTGAACTGGGTGATTGTCGCGGAACCAAAGTACATTCCTGAGAGCCCGCTTGTATTTAAGGATACGCTGCCCAAAGGATTGCGTTTTGTGGACAGTTCCCTGAAGATCAAGGCGGACTGGGGGATTGATATTGGTGCAGAGTATTACCGGATAGAAAAAGAGACTGGTGCGGACAGCAATGAAATTATCACGCTTACAATAGATTTGGCAGGAAAGACAGTGGGCTGGAAAGATTATGGTGTTACCACGTTGGATAGGCTGGAAATCACGTATGACACGCTGATTACGGACACGGATTTTCTGACAGGCAACGAACAGTCAACGGTTTACACAAATACCGTGGAGTGGGACGGGAATGACGTAGAGCAGAATGTGACCGTGACAAGGGATGTCATTGGCAAGTATGGCAGCTTTGACGAGAATACAGGGATGCTCAAATATTCTGTCATCATCAATCCAGACAGTGCGAAGCTCAATCCAGATGGAAGCCTGCTTCGGGTTGAAGATATCCTGACAGACCGCAGAGGCGTTGAATTTAAACTCGACGGGGTGAAGCTTTATGATTTGACAGATGCGTCCGGCGGAACGGGTAAAGTGCCGGGACAGGAGCTTTCCACCTTGGAGCGGCTTTCCGGCAAACCAGCCGACGACGGTAGCGCAAAGGAAAATACATATTATTATGATGAGAATACCTGCACAATTACTGCATTTATACCAGACGAGACTGCCTGCGCACTTGTGTACGGCTATCAGGTGATGAGCGATATCGCAGAGGACATTTATGTGAGCAATAAGGCATCTTTGTACGGTGGAAGCAAGTCGTTTGGAAGTACACAGGAAAGTACAAAAGTATTGAAGTTCTCCCTCAAGGCAGGAGGAATTACGCAGGCGGTTGCGCTCCGCATAGAGAAGCATGACGCGGCGTATTATGATAAGCTGCTTGCGAATGCGGAATTTGAGGTTTCAAGATGGAACGAAACCGAGCATAAATGGGTAGCAGATGAGGAGAACAATCCTTATAGAACAGATGAAAACGGCAGCGTGGCGTTATCTTCACTGGCTATGAATGTTGTGTATAAAGTTGTGGAGACCAAGGCGCCCGAAAACTATGAGATTAATCCACAAATCAAGTACTTTGCGTTTGCAGAGAAGCTTGAGGATGTGCTGGCGATACCCGACGGTGTGAACAGAGAGTACATTGAGCTGTATCCATATGGCGAAGACATACCGCCCTCTGTCATAGAATGGAAGGACAGACGGATGAGGACAGATCTCCTTGTCGAGAAAAAGTGGGTGGACGGCAGCCAGCATGAAATCGAACGAATTAACGGCGTACTGAAGTTCGACCTTTATCGGAAAAAAATTCCGAGGGACCAGATGCCTGACAGCATCGAAGGAAGAACGTTGATATACAAACTGACCGATGCAGAGCTTGAGACGATCAAGACCGATTATGCGGGATACAAGGCAGCGCATGAGGAGGAATATGTGGCGGAATACACGCTGGATTCCTCGCAGACAAACGGCGTATGGAAGCTTGTCATCCCCGATCTTGAGCAGATCGATGTGACAGGCGAGATGGTATACCAGTATTATCTGGTGGAGACGTCTGTGGATACGCTCTCGGGAAATGACCAGTGGCTGAAGGCAGAGTATGAAGAGACCTTTGACAAGGACGACAACCAGGGAGGAATTATCATCACAAATACCATTGTATCGGAGTACGCACTTCCTGAAACAGGCGGTACAGGTTCATGGAGAGAGAGAGTTACAAAGTGGTTTCAGGAACGTTACCAAGGAATCGTTCACTATTTTAGAAAGGAAGAAAAATGAAAATGAAAACAAAATTAAAGCAGAAAACAAAGCAAAAAATGAAGCAGCTCTCGGCACTCTTTCTGGCGCTGCTGATGGTTTGTGCATTGTCGCTGACGGCATTTGCTGCGGAGGAGAACGGCACAGACTCAAATGAGGCACAGAGCGGCAGTCAGACAGCAAGCTTAGCCGGGCACTCGTTTACAGCGTATCAGATTTTTGCAGGTACGTACTCCAAAGAGAAGGATACACTCTCCGATATCAAATGGGGTGAGAATGCGCAGAATACTGAAATACAGGACACGATCGCACAGGCGCTGGGACTGAATGCAGGTGCGACGCTGGAGGAAATTCTTGCAGCGCTTGAGACGGTAGGAGACGAGACAGATACGGCAAATAAGCTGGCGGCGGCAATTGCTGGGAAGATTGAGCTGCTCGGGGAAGGCAAGACAGTAGTGGACGGTCAGGATGTCGGACCGGGCTACTATATCGTGATTGATACGTCGGCTGAACTTGGGGACGGTGATTCCAGAAACTTTGCGCTGTTGCAGTGTATTGACGGAACGATCCATATTAAAGCAAAGACAGGTACTGTTTCTTCTGATAAGAAATTAGAGGATATGAATGATTCGGATGCAAATGATCCGACAAACAATGTTCTGGATACATCTGCTGACTATGATATCGGTGATGATATACCATTTGTACTGACAGGTACAGTTGCAGAGAACTTTGATTTATTTCAGGGGGCATATAAATTTATCTTCCACGATACAGAGGATCCGGGACTGACATTCAACAATGATATCAGTGTCAAAATTGACGGGACACCGGTTGATGGCAGTGCCTACAGAGTCGAGACCAATCCCGGGAACGGCGAGACATTTCAGGTTATCTTTGATAATTTAAAGAATGTTGCGGGTGTACATGCGGGAAGCGTGATTGAGATCTCTTATACATCAAAACTGAATGAGAATGCCAATATCGGTGCGGCGGGAAACAAGAATACCATGCATCTTGAGTATTCCAACAATCCCTATGACGAGAACGAAACAGGAAATACACCAGATAAGGTCGTGATTGTGTTTACATATAAAGTGGAAATCAATAAGGTTGACCAAGACCAGAAGCCGCTTGCAGGCGCGGGATTTGCACTATATAAGCTTGATCTGAATTATACAGGTGATGACGGTGTGGCAAACGAGGACGGCACGAAGCAGAATGTGCTGGATGGCAAGAGCTACAACAAATTAGTGGGTGTGTATAACACAGATACGGAGACAAACGGCTTTACGATGACGACGTTCTCGTTTGCAGGCATTGATGACGGGGAGTACTTGCTCGTGGAGACAACGACACCTGACGGCTACAACACGATTGAGCCAATTGCATTCAAGGTAAAAGCAGACCATACATCAGGCGGTTTGGAACTGACATATTTAAACGGCGATCCAGTTGACGGGACAGTGGAGCTTGTATTTACATCAGATGCGGGAACTGGTACGATGGTGACAGATATCGTGAACAAGTCAGGTTCTTTGCTTCCTTCTACAGGTGGTATCGGCACAACGATCTTTTATATCATTGGCGGTGTCCTTATTGTTGGCGCATGCGTGATGCTGTTTGTGAGGAAAACCATGAAGAATGAAAAGAGATAACAATAAAAAGACATCGAAGCTGCCTACTATTATTTTATGCATCATTCTGCTGGCAGGTGTATGCATTATGGCGTATCCGACAGTCAGCGACCTGTGGAATGCAAGACATGCTACCCGTTCTATCGCTAGTTATATCGAACAGGTAGACAATACGTCACAGGCGATGAAAGAGGAATTATTGCAGGAAGCGGATGATTACAACAGGACCCTTGATTTGGGCGTGCATTTCAAACTCGATGAGGAAGCCTATGCACGCTACGAATCAGTTCTTGATATTACAGGCACGGGAATTATGGGATATGTACAGATTCCCTCCATCCACGTAAACCTTCCGGTATATCACGGAACGGATGAAGCGGTGCTGCAAATTGCCGCGGGGCATATTGCAGGCTCCTCTCTTCCGGCGGGGGGCGCAGGAACACATGCTGTGATATCAGGGCACAGGGGCCTGCCTTCTGCCAGACTTTTTACCGATCTGGACCGTCTGGTAGAAGGGGATATTTTTATGGTGACGGTACTTGACCGGGTGTGTACCTACCAGATTGACCAGATACATATTGTATTTCCAGAAGAAATCGCCGATCTGGCGATCGAGGAAGGAAAAGATTACATGACGCTTGTGACCTGTACACCGTATGGCATCAACACGCACCGTATGTTGATCCGGGGACACCGTATCGGCACCCCTGAGAGCGGGGGCAGTGTGATTGTGACTGCGGAAGCGGTAAGGGTGGCGCCAGTCATCGTGTTTTTCGGCATAGCAGTTCCGCTGCTGTTTGTTACAGCGGCTGTATCCCTTGCCGTGTCCAATGCAAGGGGGCGCAAAAAGTCGCATGAGCAGATTTTGCAGGAGATGGAGCAGGCCGTTGCATTAGGAGGGGAAAAGGATGAAAAGAATCACGAAGATAATTCTTAGCCTGATGACCGTACTGTGCGTGGCATTTTATACAGTGGGGGCAAATGCGCAGGAAATGGCAGGGGTCGGGATGCGCCAGCCGAATATGGACAACAGTATGTCAGTGACAGTCAGTGTGGGGGATGGCATCCGTGAAAAACTTTCTGCCGTACCGCCCGAGGAAGGCACCATTTGTTTTGATTTGTACCGGATTGCCAACATTACAGAAAACGGATTTGCATTTCAGGCGACAGAGAAATATGCTGCGCTTGAGGAAGAACTGAGTAAGGCATCCATGCTGCCAAACAGTGACAGCGCACCAGACTGGCAGGCTCTGGCACAGCAGGCTTTCACGCTCGCTGTTGGCGGGGAAGGCACCGTGGTAAATACACCGTCTGGGGCAGACTATACAGGGCTTAGTCTCGATGTGAAAAATTCAGTTTCAAAGGGACTGTATCTGCTCGTGGCAAGGGAAACGCTCGAAAATAGGACGATTGTGAAATCTGTCAGCGCTGTGGGTGCGGACGGCGGAAACCATTATGCGGACAGCCAGTATGCTGTCTGTGCCACCGCAGGGGCGGACATCTATACTATTTTGCCACAAATCATATGTGTCCCGACGAAACTGTCAGCGGATGGTTCCGCTGCTGTATCAACACTGGCAGAGGGTGAATGGGTTTACGACCAGCAGATTGTGCTAAAGATGTCAGTGGAGCCGGCATCGGGCGCGATTCGGATTGACAAGACCCTGACAGGACATACAGGGGATGAGGAAGTCCTGTGTGTATTTCGGGTAGATGCATATTACCCATCGCCAGAGATCTTGTATTCCAGCGAAGTCTATTCTGTCGTGTTTGACGCGAGCGGGAGCAAATCGCTGTTGATAGAAGGACTGCCAATCGGTGCAGTGGTGCATGTGACAGAGGTGTACAGCGGGGCAAATTATACGTCATCGGTACCGGCGCCGGGCTTTCTGGACGTGACAGTGCGCGAAGGGGAAACGGCATCCGTCGCTTTTACCAACACACGCGACAATGAGCGGTCAGGCGGCGGCATCACAAATCATTTTACATATCACGTAAAGGACGGCGGGGGAACATGGGACTGGACACAGGCAGCTGACAATACGCAGACGGTAAACGGCAGCAAGGACACAGCCCCGGCGCAGGATTCGGGACTGGATGGAACCGGTGCTGAAGGCACGAACGGGTAGGGGGGTGGATTGCATGAGAGCGAAGAGAATGAATATCATATCCGCAGCCTTGGCTGTGGGACTTGTCTGCATCAGCAGTGTGCAGAATGCAAACGCCTACTTTACCACGTATGTGACGGCAAAAGGCGGATACGAGGTGTCATGGGAGCATCATGAGAAGATCACAGAGGAATTTGTGGACTGGAACAAGTACGTTACGATCACAAGCGAGGAGGGTTCCATCCCTGTCTATGTCCGTGTGAAAGCGTTTGCAGGCAGCAGCTATCAGCTGGTTTATGAAGGAACCGGATGGACATACAACAGTGCAGACGGGTACTGTTACTATGATTCGGTATTGCAGGGCGGAGGAACAGCGACAGGACTGCGGGTTGGCATAGACAATGTCCCGGCAAATCCAAAAGAAGGCATGGATTTTAACGTCGTGGTCGTGTATGAGACAATTCCGGTACAATACGGTGCGGATGGCAGCATGATTGAACCGGCAAAAGCGGACTGGACACAAAGAAAAACTTCGCAGGCGACATACGGAGAGTAAGGGGGGCAAGTAGATGGATAAAATAAAGAAAATCCTTACATTTCCTGCCATTACGGTAGTGGCGTTTATCATGGCAGGCGTTCTGCTGGGCTTTAGCACGATCGGCGGTGCGCGGTCAGCCCTTACGTATTACTCACAAACCTATGCTTCTCAGATGGAGATGCATGATATCGGTATCTCGTTGATGGAGAACGGTACGAATATTTCAAGCAGGGATTACTTTTATCAGGTGGCGGACGGCACATGGGATGAACATACAGGGGTATTGCTTGGCAAAATGCTGGAGGAGACAGATCATGCGCTGGTGCTGAACAGGGACTACAGGGAGCAGCTGGCCGTCGCAAATTCCGGCACGATTGATGCCTATGTGCGCGTGACCGTGTACCGGTACTGGGTTGACGAGGACGGCAACAAGAGAAGGGATATCGACCCGTCTGCGATTAACCTGCATCTGGTGAATCAGGCGGGACAGGATGGCGAACAGTGCTGGATAGCCGATCCGGCTGCCGCCACGCGGGAGCGGACAGTTCTGTATTATAATAAGTTATTGCCATCAGGAAGTACCACGCCCGATTTTTCGGACACGATCAGGATTGATGGAGACATTGCTTCACATGTAAAGACATGGACGGATGCAGACGGCGTTACGACAAGTGAATATGAGCACAACGGATGCCGCTTCATGGTGGAAGCGACGGTGGATGCGGTGCAGAACCATAATGCTGAATCCGCAATCCTGAGTGCGTGGGGGATGAATGTCAGTGTATCCGATAACAGACTCAGCCTGAAATAGGAGTTCTCGATATGAAAAGAAAAAGAAAAATAATACAATTTTTGCTTGTATTCTGCCTTGTGATGGCAGCCGGAACGACTGTATGGGCGGAAAAACTGAATGGAAACGATGACTGGAAAGTAGAGTTTACGCCGGAGAAGGCGATGGTCAGCAACTTTACAACGTCAAATTTTGATGATGTACTGGACTACATGCAGCCCGGGGACAGTGCGGAGTTCAGCGTGACGATACACAACAGCAATGATGCGGTGACAGACTGGTACATGGCCAACCAAGTGCTCAAATCGCTGGAAGATGCCAGCAAAACCGCGTCGGGCGGTGCGTACAGCTATATTCTGACTTACACGAATGCACAGGGGAAAGCCGAGACGCTCTACAACAGCGAGACCATCGGCGGCGAGAATTACGCGCCGAATCTGGAAGGACTGCATGAGGCGACGGACGCGCTGGATTCGTTCTTTTATCTGGATACGCTGGAAAGGGGAAAGTCCGGTGCGGTGCAGCTCTATGTGCAGCTGGATGGTGAGACGCAGGGGAATGATTATCAGGATACCTTGGCACAGATTCAGATGAACTTTGCGGTAGAACTTCCCACCGTTACAGAAAGACATACCTCTGTCAGCCGTGTCGAGGAACGTCAGATGGCAGATCGTATTGTCACACGCAGGGATGATGACGTGTATGTTGACAGAACTACCACACAGCGGTCTTCTTCGCCGGCTTCCACGCTCACGCGTACTGTGAGGAGAATCGTCAGGACAGGCGATGAAACCAATCTGACGCTGCTTTTGGTCTGTGCGGGGATTCTTGGGCTCCTGCTTTTGATCATCGGGATTCTGAGCATGAAGCTGCGCAAAAAGCTAGACAATAAATCGACAGGTACAATGCTGCTGGCAGTGGCTGTCCTGATTTCTTCTGTCGCTTCTGTTCCAAGTGTACAGGTACAGGCAGCGGATGACTATGCATATACAGTGCGCATTTTCTCGGGCGCACAAGGGACATTTGCCGACGGCTCTACGCAGATTGTCATGAAGGCGGCGCCGGACACAACGCTTGACTTTACAAGGGTGATTGATGGTGTGACGATGCTTGCGGGCAAGGATGCGGCTGGAAACACCGTGGAAAGCAAATATTATGCCAAGGGAATCCGGGAGAGCGGGAAGGACAACAATACCGCCGGCACGCTGGTTGGGCCAGTGCACCGGGTCACACGCGACATTGATCTGGTGATTGCCTATGCCATGAAAGGCGGAGACGTGGAATATACCGTACAATACCTGAAGGCGGACACAAAGGAGGAGCTGCTTCCTTCGGAACATTTTTATGGAAATGTCGGTGATAAACCAGTGGTTGCCTACAAATATATAGACGGATATATTCCGCAGGCATATAACTTGGCAAAGACCCTAAAGGAAGATGCCACACAGAATGTATTTACGTTTCTGTACACAGATAACGAGAATGCAGGCTATTATTATTATGAGACGGACGGCGGCATTCGGTATGTAGACAAGGACGGGGAAACAATAGTAGACCATATTCCCGGCATGACGATCTACCGGGAAGGACAAGAAAGCAGCTCACAGGAGCAGACAGATGCAGAACCCTCTTATAATGTGATCGTGATTCCGGCGGAAGAGGAGACCGCAAGGAATACGGACAGACAGGGCAATGATAACGATAACGGCAATGATAACAATACCGGCAATACGGATGACAGTGTTGAGATACCCGATGCAGCCGCGCCGCTGGAACTGGTTGACCTTGACGACGAGGTAGCGCCTTTGGCGTCGGGAATCGGAGGACTTCTTGGGATTGATGAAGAACCCGGAGCAAGAGTTTTGTATCTGGGGACTGTGATAACGGCAGGTTTTCTTTTAGGTCTGATCATACTGATGCTGTGTCTTTACCGCAGAGCTTCCGCACAGGCAGGTGGAAAGAAGCAGGCAAAAGAGGGCAGAAAGGGCTTTAGGCGGCGCAATAAAGGATAAAACAGGGGAGAGGCAGATGAAGAATAAAGCAGCGGTCATTTTGCTGCGCGTTTTTGGCATGTTGATGATAGCGGCAGTCATAGTAACCTGTTGTCCGGCTGCCATACCAAGACTTGCGGGGTATGAGATATACAATATCGTGAGTGGAAGTATGGAGCCGGCAATTGGTGTGGGAAGCGTGGTTTATGTGAAGCCGTGCAGACCACACGAATTGAAAGCCGGGGATATTCCGGCTTTCTATGTGAACGGGGATGTGATTGTCCATCGTATTGTGCGCAACGATACCAATGAAAAGGTATTGTATACCAAAGGAGATGCCAATGCGGCAGAGGATATGAATCCAGTTCCCTACAATATGGTGATTGGTAGGGTGGAGCGTGCCATACCGCATCTTGGAAATGTGATAGCGTTGTATACTTCCCGGCAGGGCAAAGTCTGCGTGCTGGGTTTTTTGCTTGCAGGAATGCTTCTGGTATGGGTGTCTGGCCGCGTGTCGCCGGACAGAAAGGAACGGCTCGAAAAAGAGCAGCTCTTGCAGGAAGCGCTTGTCAGGGAAGGACTCATAACGCCCAAAACCCCCAAGAAAAAAGCAATTGTGCAGAAGGAAACAGACGGCGGTGGCGGACTGGCACGAAAATACCGCTTTTTTATGGCGGCAGCGTCTGTTCTTCTGGTTCTTCTGGTGGTGGTTATTGGCCTGATATGCAGGGTTTTGTACAGATATTACAGTGAAAAGGACACCTACGAGGAAGCAAGGGCAGCGTATGTGGAAGTGATAACCGAGGCGGACCCTGCTGCGGAAGAAGACGGCGAAAGCAGCAGTGCAGAGGAGGACAGTGTCTGTCCGGTGCAGGTGGATTTTGAGGAATTGCAGGCGGTCAATGAGGATATCGTGGCATGGCTTTACTGTGAGGGGACAGTGATCAACTATCCAGTCTGCAAATGCGATGACGACGAATTTTATCTTGAACATGCGTATGACAGAACGCCAAGCCACAGCGGCGCTATTTTTCTGGAAGCGGAAAATGCCCCGGATTTCTCAGATGCCAACCATATTCTGTACGGGCATCACATGAAGAACAAGACGATGTTTGCGACATTGTCATACTGGGCAGAGCAGGAGTACTTTGAGCAGCATCCCTGTATGTGGCTCTTAACACCCCGTCAGAATTACCGTATTGATCTGTTTGCGGGGTATCTGACCAGTGCTGTGTCGGATGTCTACACGGTATATCAAGGATATGGAACGCTGCTGGAAGCGTATCTGCAACAGGCGGCGGACAGCTCCGATTTCGCATCGGACGTTGTCATACCAGAGGAAGGCTTTTCCTATATTGTTCTTTCCACCTGCGAGTATCAGTTTGAGAATGCCCGGTATGTGCTTCACGGCAAGCTTGTACCAGTAGAGTTCCCCTGATGTCTGGCGTTGGGGATAGCAAAGGGGGGATGAGAAGTGCATGTAAAATATTATCGCCGCATAGCGTGTTTCCTGATGCCTTTCGCGCTTGCGCTCCTGCCGGCGTGTGGGGTGAAACCTGCCAATGCAGGGGAATCCCGGGTGGACAGCTCCGCAGTGGAGGAGGAATCTAAAAACACGGATTCTGGTAAGAAGCGGGAGACGGTTCTGTCTGTTCGGATTCCTCAGGCGATGGGCCAGTCCGTCATCGGGACGGACACAGTAGCCGTTGATATCTCCAATGTTTCGGACGGCTATGTCATGGCATCGTATACAGGAACTGCCAGCGACTGTAAAATGCAGATTACCGTGCCGGATGGCACACTGTATACATTTACAGTTCCCCAAAATGAGTATGGCGCTTTTCCGCTGTCTGGGGGAAACGGTAATTATGGTTTTGAATTGTTGGAGCATGTGCAGGGGAAATCCTATGCGGTGATTCATTCCGGCGATTTTGATGTCAGTCTGAAGGATGAGTACACGCCGTTTCTGTATCCGAACCAGTATGTGTGGTATACTGCGGACATGAAGGCTGTCAAGCTGGCAGAGGAACTTTCTGGCGAGTCTGCGGATGATCTGGATTTCGTCGGGCGCGTGTATGAGTACGTGACGCGCCATATTGTTTACGATGAAGTGTTTGCGGCAAGCGCACCGGTCAATTATATCCCGGATGTTGATCAGGTGCTGGAATCCGGCAAGGGCATCTGCATGGATTATGCGGCACTCATGACGGCAATGCTCCGCTCACAGGGCATACCGGCCAAAATGGACATCGGCTACTCGGGGGACGCCTACCATGCGTGGCTCAGTGTATACATCAAGGAAAAAGGATGGGTGGATGATGTGATTTATTTTGACGGCAGCAGCTGGTCGCTGATGGACCCGACGATAGGCGCCAGCAACACAAGCAGTGCTGTGAAAAAGTATGTGGGGGACGGAACCAATTATATTTTGAAATATTGTTATTAGGGGAGGCTTTCATGGAGCAGAGGAAATTATCAGGAATGGAGCTTGCTTCGTTCTGCGGGCAGCTCGCACTCATCCTGCGGTCGGGCATTTCCGCGGTTGAAGGGATTGTTACGATGCTGGAGGATACCGTATCGGACGCGGAAAAGGAGATACTGGAAAAAATACTGAACAAACTGGAGGAAACGGGGAACCTGAGCATGGCGCTGTCAGATGCAGGCGTATTTCCGGCGTATATGCTGCATATGGTGGAAATCGGTGAGGAAGCGGGCGCGCTTGACGAGGTGATGCATTCTCTGGAAATCCATTATGAGCGGGAGGAAGCCATCAAGCGGACCGTGCGCAATGCTATCACGTATCCGTTAATTATGGCTGGAATGATGATTATCGTGGTTGCGGTTCTGCTAATCCGTGTCATGCCTGTCTTTAATCAGGTGTTTATACAGCTTGGCACGGAGCTGACAGGATTTTCCAGAACACTCATGGATATTGGGACGGCGATCAGCCGTTATGCGCTTGTTTTTGTCGCTTTGCTGGCTGTCATTGCCCTGTTTGCCGTATATGGGGCAAAGTTTTCTTCCGGGCGGGATTTGTGCCGTAAGATTGCAGGCAGATTCGGTCCAGCCAGACGGCTTTTTGACGAGATCGCCGCATGCCGTTTTGCCGCTGGAATGGCACTGACGCTGCGCACCGGGCTGAATCCTTACCGGAGTATGGAGCTGATAGCTTCCCTGAATGAGGACCCTTGGTTTCGCAAAAAACTGGACAAGTGTATGCAGCAGATTGCGGACGGGGCGGAGTATACGAAAGCGTTATCGGAAGTGGGGATTTTCACTGGCGTATATGCCCGGATGGTTCTGGTCGGTTCAAAGACTGGAACAGTGGATCAAGTCATGGCGCAGATTGCGGATCTGTATCAGGAAGATGTGGATACCCGCATGAATAACCTGATTGCGGTGTTAGAGCCGACGCTTGTGATTTCGCTTTCACTGATTGTCGGCATTATCCTGCTCTCTGTCATGTTCCCGCTTCTGGGGATTATGTCCGGTATATGAAATAGGAAAGGAGCATACGCGTGAGACGTTTTCAATATAAGCCTGTTGCAAAAGGCAGCCGGAAAATGGTTTTCTCCGTTATCGTGTTTATCGTGGTGCTGGCTGCCTTTCTGGGCGGGCTCTCCTCCCTGTCTGACAAGACACTGAGGCGTCAGAAGGAAAGTCTGGAAAGCGCGCTGATGCGCAGCATTACGTACTGTTATATAGAAGAGGGGGCTTACCCCGAAAGTCTGGATTATTTAAGAGAACACTACCGTTTTGTTTATGATGAGGACCTTTTTTATGTGGATTATCATGCTGCGGGTGCCAATATTCTTCCAGATTTTATGATTATGGAAAAGAGGGGGAAATAATGCGTTTTCGGAACCGGTCAGGACATATCATAGATTTCCTCTTTCCACTGGTGTTGTTTTGCGTGCTGGCGGTGTCTGCACTGACGGTCATTCTCTTTGCGGCGAATGTGTACAGGGAAGTGACGGAAACGTCTTCCCTGAATTTAAGCGCATGGACAGCCCTTACGTATCTCCGTGAGAAAATCCACCAGAACGATCAGGGAGAGGAGATTATAATAGGGACGTTTGATGAGCAGGAAGCGCTGGTGCTGGCGCAGACAGTTGGCGGACAGAGATATTGTACCTATATTTATGTCTATGAAAACGAACTGCGGGAGCTGTTCGCAAAGGAAGGAGCCGAGGTCGGCGTGTCCGCAGGAACAGCAATTCTCACAGTGCAGGATTTCTCCATGGAGGAAATAGGAGACGGCGTGTTTCTCTTCTCCTGTACAGATCAGAACGGACAGTATTGTACTGCCACGGTGACTGTGCGCAGTTCGGGATTTCTCCCGCGGGGGCAGCTTGACGGGAAAGAAAAAGGAGTGGTAGAATGAGACAAAGAAACCGCGCAAATGCGTCCAGTCTTTTTTTGATGGAGCTGATTCTGGCGATTTTGTTTTTTTCGCTGGCCTGTTCAGTCTGCGTGCCCCTTTTTGTGAAGTCGCATCTTTTGAGCAATGAGTCGCGGACGCTGAACAGTGCGTCGAACCAATGTTCAAATGTGGCAGAACTGCTTTCAGCAAGCGGATCGTTAGAGCAGTTTGGCAGCCTGCTGGCAGAGCTGTATCCTGATATGGAGCAGACAGATGCGGGCTGGACTGTTTATTATGATGATGGTTTTGGCACCTGCACGAGACAGAATGCGGTGTGGTGCATGACGCTTACCTGTACGGAGGAAGCTGGGATGCTGACGGCAGATCTCACGGTATCTGGTCTGTCAGGGAAGCAGCCGGGACAGGAAGTCTATACACTTTTTGTCAAGCATCATCTGGCTAGGGAGGTATTGCCATGAAGCTCAAAAAAGGTCAGGATTCTTTTGTAAATATCGGTTCAGCCTCCTTGCTGGTGGTGTTTTTGGTTTTGTGTTTTCTGTCCTTTGCATCCCTCTCCCTGTCAAGTGCCATGAATGACTATTCGTTTGCATTACGCATGGCAGGAAAGATTTCAGGATATTATGAGGCATCCAATCAGGCAGAAGACTTTACGGCGTCCATTGATGGGATGCTGGAAAATGCATATGTGCACGCCAACGCACAGGAGGACGCATATTATGAGTCACTAGAAACGTATTTTGAGCCCGGAAAAATTCCGGGTGTCAGCATCAGGCATATGCCGTCTGGCACTTCCGGCGCAGAGCAGCCTGTGATCTCTTACGAGATTGCGACTGGGGAGTCGGAGGCGCTGCTGGTGGAGCTTCTGGTATGCAGCCCGGAGAAGGAAGGCTGTTATTATAAGATACTTACATGGAAAAAATATCGCACGAAAGAGTGGAATGCGGATCAGACACTGGATCTGATGCCTGTCATACAGGAGTAGGCGAAAAAATGGAGGTCATGATGAAGGAATTAAAAACGATACTGGAAAGGGCGGTTGCAGAGCAGGCTTCAGATATTTTTCTTGTTGCAGGGCGGCCTGTTTCCGTCCGCAGGAAGGGTGTTATTGCCCAGCTGGATGAGGAAAGCCTTTTCCCCCCTGATACAGCAGCGCTGGTGAAGGAGATTTACAGATGTGCAAATGAGCGGGATATCAGTGGTCTGGAAACCAAAGGCGATGACGATTTTTCGTTTACACTGCCGGGCTTGTCCCGGTTCCGTGTCAGCGCGTACAGACAGCGTGGCGCGCTGTCCGCAGTGATCAGGATTATTACGTTCGAACTTCCAAAACCTGCCAAGATGGGGATTCCTGATTATATCCTGACACTCTGTGATGCCGGCAAGGGCATGGTGGTGGTGACTGGCTCCGCAGGGAGTGGGAAATCAACAACACTTGCCTGTATGGTCAATCATATCAATACCACGCAGAAAAAGCATGTGATCACACTGGAGGACCCACTGGAATATCTGCACCGCCACGATCAGAGCATTGTTACCCAGCGCGAGATCAGTACCGACACGGTCAGTTATGTGACAGCGCTGCGCGCCGCGCTGCGGCAGAGTCCAGATGTCATTCTGCTCGGGGAAATGCGTGATTACGAGACGATCAATGTCGCGATGACGGCGGCGGAGACAGGGCATTTGCTGTTTTCCACACTGCATACGCTGGGCGCGGCGAATACGATTGACCGTATTATTGATGTGTTTCCTGCGAACCAGCAGCGGCAGATTGCAATCCAGCTTTCCATGGTGCTGAATGCTGTTATTTCCCAGCAGCTCGTGCCCACGACTGATGGAGGCATTGCGCTGGCGCTAGAGATTATGACAGTGACCCCTGCGATTCAGAATATGATCCGCGAGAATAAAATCCCACAGATCGAGGGCATTATCTACTCTTCGGACAAAGAGGACATGATCTCTATGGATACCAGCTTGTTAAAGCTATTCCGCAGCGGGCGGATTACCAGAGAGACGGCCCTGAAATATGCGACAAACCCGGAAATGCTGATGAGAAAGCTAAACTGACAGGTGGAACTTGCGCCGTGGAGTCGTCAGCGGGACGCAGAGATGTGGACGGATATATGGCTGACTGCTGTATCAAGATAGCCCGGCAAAAGGGATACCGGGCTGTCTGCTTCCTTGCCCTAAGCCGTTCTATCTGCCCTTCTGCATCTGTCCCAGGCGTATTATAATAATGCAGCTTCTCTTCCGATGTATATGCCATTATTCCCCACCTCTGATACCCTTCCTTTACCGTCATTTTAGCACAAAACTTCTCGTGACTGTTTACTCCGTTCCAGTAACAGGCAAAAATCCATGCAAAATTTGCTTTTCAAGCTGTATGTTTTTTCACGGAATGCGCAGTTCAGCGCATTCCTGACCTGTGAACAGTAACAACTTCTCTTCTAACAATCCATAACCGCACATGAAAAGGCTTGACAAAACTGTACACATAGTGTATATATAAATATATACAGAAAATATACACGAAACAATCTACATCAACAGGAATTGCAGGAAAATAAGTGTAGTGCTAAATTTAGAAAGGCCAAATTCAAACTATGGATATGCTGCAAATAGATTCTCTCAGCAAGAAACTGGGAAATTTTCAGTTAAAAAATATTTCCTTCACCCTGCCGCCCGGCTATCTATGTGGTCTGATAGGTCAGAACGGCGCGGGAAAGACCACCTTGCTGCACATGCTTCTTGGCTTGTATCAGGCGGACACAGGAAGCATCCGTGTGAACGGAATGGACTATCAGACCGCAGAAAAACAGATTCATGACAGGATCGGCACTGTGTTGGTGGAGGATCTCATGAATCCGTCTATGAGTCTGATTCAGAACGGTGAGTGGTATGGAAGATATTATTCGCAGTACGTGCATGCAGCGATGTCGCATTATCTGGCGCTGTTTGGACTGGACGAAAACCGCCGGTTTGGCAGCCTGTCAAAGGGCGAAAAGCTCAAATGCCAGTTTGCCTTTGCGCTGTCGCATCATGCCAGTCTGCTGCTGTTAGATGAGCCGGCTGGAAATTTTGACCCCGGCTTTAGAGAGCAGTTTTTACAGATGATCCGGGAATTTGTTCAGGACGGCACGAGGAGCGTGATCTTAGCGACCCATATCACACAGGACCTTGACCGCATGGCGGACTATATTTTGTATCTGGAAAATGGCACGTCTGTTTTTGCCGGCGATATTGAGCGCCTGCACGAGCAATATCGCATCGTCTCCGGCGAAGCATACAAGATCAAGCTGCTGCCAAAGGAAAAGCTGATTTATATGGAAGAGAACCAGTATGGGGCGAAGGCGCTCATAGCGCACAGCCGGCTGAACCGCTATGATGCCAGCCTGAAAGTCTCCTATCCAACCATTGAGGAGCTGATGTATTTTTATGCGCGCAGAAAAAATAAGAATAAGAAGGGCTTATTATGATAAAGTATATCGTCCGGGATTATTTCGAAGCGTTTCGCCTCACAAATCTCAGGCAGAGACAGGGAACGGCATGCAGCAAAATTGTTTTATTGCCTGCCATGGGCATCGCGAGTATCGCGATCAATCTTTTTGCGGGGCAGTTGGAGAAAAGTGCATCGGTGTGGACAGACACGGTTCAATTTTTGGCAGTTTTGCTGCCGCTGTGTTTTTCGTATTTTTCGATGGCAGTTCATCCAGTACAGCTTTCGAAAATGATGTATTTGTGTCCGATGAATGCAAAGGAGCGCAGCAACTATATTTACGGCTCCTATTTTTTCCGAATTGCCATACAAATGTCGATTGGCTTTTTGGGACTCTGGATTGCGGCTGGCAGCGTTTCGTGGGACTTTTTTAAAGCGGTATGGATTTTAACAAATCAATTGATGACAGCGAGTCTTGTGAATGGAGGCGCGCACAATGGCAGCCGTATGCCTGCCGTTGGAGAGTTGATATTCCTTTTTTCGCTGATTGCAAGTATCTTGCAGATGGATTGTATGCGCGGTGACGTTTCAGACGAACGTATTTTGAATATAGGTATGCTGATTTTTTTCTGCGCCGTACAGGTGCCGTTAGAATGGATTTATATCAACTATATTCGGAAATCTTTGCAATCGGCGGTGTTTTATGAAAACAGCAGGACATCATGGAGGAGCGAATGAAAATCACAATACTGCCACAGGGAACAATGGCAATTTATGAGCAGATTGTCAACCAGTTAAAGAATGCGATTGTCACGGGTGAGCTCAAGGCAGGGGAAGCACTGCCCTCCATCCGCGCGCTGGCGGCAGAGCTGGGGGTCAGCGTCATCACGACAAAGCGCGCCTATGAGGAGCTGGAAAAAGAAGGTCTCATACGATCTGTTGCCGGAAAAGGGTTTTATGTGTGCGAATATAATACAGACTATCTCAGAGAGAAGCAGTTGATGATGCTTGAGAAACGCCTTGCCGAAATTATCTGTGATGCCAAGCAGGCAGGATTGGAATGCAGCGAATTGACAGGGATGGTGGAGGCGTTATATTATGAGAGATGAGAGCGGCATACAGATGGAACAGCCCGTTTTAATATTTGAACAGGTTACAGGAAAAAAGCGGCGGTTTGCCCGAAATCAGTTTGTGCTGCAAAATATTACTTTTTCTATGGAAGCTGGGTATATTTATGGTCTGATGGGGGAAAACGGCGCAGGCAAGACGACGTTAATGAATTATATATTGAATGAAACGATCTTATATGAAGGGCACATTTATATAGAAGGAATCGATATTCGAACAGCGCGCGCGCAGGCGTTAAATCATATTGGTTTCGTGTCGGAGGAGAATCCGTTTTTTGCGCACTGTACCTGTAGGGAGAATGCCAAGCTCTTTGGCGTATTTTATGATAAGTATGAGAAAAACACGTTTTATCAAATGATGGACGCGATGAATTTACCAGCTGATAAAATCTATGGGAAAATGTCGCGCGGAGAACGGCTGAAATTTCAGCTGGCATTTGCGATTGCGCACCGTCCGAGCCTGTATCTGTTAGATGAGGTGACAGCCGGGATGGACCCGGTATTCCGCACAGAATTTTTCCATGTCTTGCAGCAGTTGATTGCAAAAGAGCGGGTTTGTATTCTGATGAGCAGCCACTTGACCGCTGAGATCGAGACCAGGACCGACTACGTGGGCGTGATGGAGAAAGGGAAGCTGGTATTGTTTGGAGAAAGTCTGGATATTATTCCGCAGGTGAACCATACTGGCGGTCGAAAAGACTGACCGCCAGTATAAAATGATGCACACAGCCGCATAAGGAAATATGCCGCTTCGCGGCTGCGGCTGGCGCGATAACAATTAAAAAGGGGGAAATTACTGAATGATGGAGCAAAGACAGCAGGAGCTTTTAGATCAATTTTTTCAGCAGGAAAAGGTTTGGTGTTCTGATTTTGTGGTTTCGCGCATGGTGGCGGGACTCTGTATCGGCATCACAATGCTGCTGCTTATCATGCCAGTGCAGATTTGGGAAGGCGAATTTCAGGTGATGTTCTTTATGTTTTTACCAGAGTTGATTGGAATACAGATGTTTTTGAACCCGTATTGTAAGATCACAGAAGACGGGAAGATGACAGACCTCTATGAAAAATTCCGCACGCTGCCTATCTGCCGCAGACAGTATGCATATTATGTATTCAAAAAACTGTTTCGATGCTGCCTGTGGATGACGGGCATTGCCGCGGCGTGTCAGACGGCATTTGCACTGATGTCTCTGCACACGTTTTCCATCGGTAATCTGCTGATACCAGTTCTTTACAGCATGGTACTGCCAATGCTTTTGTTTTGCCAGCAATTTAGGAACTGTAGGAAAATAACTGACACATCTTGACTTGTCTATTTCTCCGATAGCATAGCACAAAAAGCCTCGCCGTAGCCCGCTACGACTGCGTTTTTTGTACTGCACTCTCGAAGAAATATACTGCGCAATCTGTATCACTTATTTTTCTACAATTCCTTAGAATTTGGTCATGGAAAGGGGGCATTTGATGAAAACACACAAAATCGCCGTCTTGTCAGATACGCACGGGCTGCTTCGCCCGGAGGTTATCGAGTGTGCACAGTCCTGCGAGGGGATACTGCACGCAGGAGACTTTGATAACCAGAAGGTGTTCGGAGCGCTACAGCAGATTGCGCCGCTCTATGCGGTGCGCGGAAACAATGACCGCGGCTGGGCGGCAAAGCTCGGAGAAGACCTTGAAATCACGCTGTTTGGACTGCGTATTTACATGGTGCACAACAGAAAACATCTGAAAAAAGACTTGAGCGGCATCCATCTTGTAGTCTATGGTCATTCGCATAAATATGAGGAGCGGCGGGACGGCGGCATATGTTATCTGAATCCGGGAAGCTGCGGGCCAAGGCGTTTTCGGATGCCCGTGACGATGGCTGTCCTTGAGGTGGAGGAGAGCGGTGTCTGGCAGATCAAAAAGATCAATCTGGCGGAGGATACAGAAAACAGACCCGTCTGCGGCGTCACCGAGGGCAGTCTCAAAGCCACCGTAGAAATCATTCTCCGCGAAATGCGCGCAGGGCGCAAGGTAGACTGGATTGCAGAGAAATTAGGCGTGGAGTGTGCTTTTGTGGAGCAGGTGTGCCGCATCTATGTGACCCATCCGGGCGTTGATGCGCAGGGAATCGTGGATAAGATGGAGGTCAGCGCCTTGTTTGAACGCCCGAAAGAATTTTAAAAGGAGACGGATATGGAAGGAAACACGTACAAAATCTTGCAGTCTGTGGAGATTATTGAGACGCTATGTCAAGGTGCGGCAAATGGTTTCGGCGACAGTGTACTCAAGGCACAGGAGGAAAAGCTGGGGCTTCGTCTGCCGGCGGTACTGCGCAGCTTTCTTCTCAGGGCAGGCAGAGAGCGCATCTGCGGCAGAGAGAAGGAATTTTTTATGCCGGAACAGTTTCAGGTGGAGGGCGGATATCTGCTTCTCGGAAAATCAGGCGGCAGGAGTCAGGGTATACTGTTGGAAGATCTGACAAAGGATAATCCGCCGGTTTATGTGCGGGATGTACAGGGAAATTGGGATTTGTCAGCAGCCAGCATGGAGGATTTTCTCCTTTACGAATTAGACAGAAGAATCAGAAAGACAAAGACAGCGAATCAGTCACTGGGAAGTCTTGGACCCTATTATTATTGTGAGTTTCTGTTGTGCAGAGAATGGACACCCTATATGGATGCTTCAGAAGTTGCGGATCGTTTTTATTTATATGCGCAGACCTGTGCAGAGGAAGTGTGCCGCAGAAACGGCGCATGGGAGGATGAAGAAGACGATGAGGATGACGAGGACTGGGAGGATGAAGGCTGGGAGGATGACGAACAGGATTTTTGCGGAAAGCATTGGGATTGTCCGCAGGAATTAAAGGACACATTGCTTGAAAAGAGTGTGACACTGCCAGACAGACCCTATGCCATTGCAATCTGTCTGGAAGAAGAGACAGGGATTTTCTACAGTGCACATGTTTTGCGGGACAAACGGAAGTTTGAAAGCCTTTTACAGATCAACACCGGTTTTTCGGATGCAGAACAGCACTGTGCACAACGGCTGCTCAGTCAATTGGAACAGGAGGTTCATGCGCCTGTCTTAGCGTATTGTCTGGCAAAATTACCACTGCTGCCGCAAAATGTGCGCAAACTGGCAGAGGAAGAGCTGAGAAGCCACATTGCGGAAACGATTGGAAACTTTCTGGAGCTTTTTGAGAACAACCGGTCATGGAAGTTTGGAGTCTGTGCATCAGACAAGTTCATAGCGTGTTCTGGCATAGACCAGCGGACGCAGTCACAACCGCTGCCGGATCTCTGGTTCGGGCACCACTTAAAAGCAGCGCCGCCCTTGTGGACGCCCTCTTTTGTGCGCAAAATAAAAGAGAAGGAGACAGCGCCCGAAGGGGTGGAACCATTTATAAAAGAATTTATTTACCGGGTGCATGATTACAACCTGCTGAACCGTTATTCCTTTCTCGCGAGGAAAATTGTGACAAAGGAAGGCTTTTCTGTCCGCACGCAAAACTATACGGCGGAAGAGCGCTTGGCGCTGCTCTTATTTTATCGGGAGATGGCAGACGGTGTCACAGAGCGTATCATGGACTGTCTGGAGAGAAAGGTCTTCTCTATTCGGATAAAGGGCAAGGACTTTTGCAGCCTTTGTGATAATCCGATGGCGCATCTGGAAGGCTGGGTGTATCAATATGAGAGACCATCGCTTCGTTTTCTGGATGAGGGCAGATGGCAATGACTGCATTATGGGGAACGATGGAATAAGATCTACAAAAATTGGGGAAAGATGCCATGTTACATATCGCAATCTGTGATGATGAGAAGGATTTTGTCATCTATTTGACGCAATTAATAAACCAGTACGCCGCCGAGACAGGAGAGGAGATCAAAGTGAGTGCGTTCTATGACGGCATAGAGCTGACCACGCATTACGACACGACGATTGACTTAATTTTCCTTGATATTCAGATGAAGCTGTTGGATGGCCTGCGCGCAGCAAAACGAATCCGGCAGATGGATGAAAGGGTGGGTATTATCTTTTTGACGACGCTTGCGCAGTGTGCGCTGGAAGGCTACAAGTATCAGGCGGCAAATTACATTGTGAAGCCGATGAAGTATGCACGGCTGAAGGCGGAGATCGAGCAATGGCGCAGGCGCAGCAGGAAACTTGACAGCCCTGCGATTGTGGTTGCAAATGACTCTGGGAAATACAAGATCTTTTTGAATACCCTGCATTATGTGGAGACGTTCAACCGCAATCTGCTTCTGCACACAGAGCAGGAGAAGATTATCTGCTACAGGAGCATGAAGGATTTGGAGCAGGAGCTGGCGCCGCATGGATTTGTGCGCTGCCACACCAGTTACATTGTAAATTTGTATTATGTGAAAGGAGTCAATAAGCTGGAGATTACACTTGTCACTGGGGAGACCATCCCAGTCAGCCAGCCAAAGCGCAGGCAGTTTATGGAGCAGCTTGCGGAGTACTGGGGGGACTTTTTATGATGCGTTTGATGCATTTTATGGAGATTTGCAGTGATCTGCTGGCTTATGGCTATGTGTTTGTCTTTCTTTGTATGATTTGCGCCTTCCTTCCGATGCGGAGGAACTGGTTTTTACGGATTGTGGGGATTGGTGCGCTGGATATTCTTGCAACCTCTTTTATTTACTCCAATGACCCGTATGGTCTGCTGGGCGCAATGGGGGGATTTTTTCTTTACATCGCTGTATTTCATGTGGGAAAGATGATTGAGAAAGTGACGGCGGTGCTGGTCTTTTGCCCGGCGATGATTGCGGTCAATTATCTGATGGAGGAAACTGGCAGAAAGATTTTCTTTGCTTTGACAAATGCGCCAGCCAGCCCGACAGAGGACGGATGGACCTGTGAACAGCATCTGGCAAGTACAGGCATTCATATGATTTCTTTGTTGGTGCGGCTGTTGTTCTGGATTGCGGCATGGCGGTTTCTTAGAAAGTATCTGCGCCAGATTACGTCGAGCCTGACGGCGAAGATGTGGATGATTGTGGATGTCCTGATGTTTGCGCCCTTTGTGGCGATTGCGACGATTCTTTTGTTCATGCCGGAAAACATCGTGATTGTCTATCCGATTTGTGCGGCATCCATCTTGTCCAGCTTTGGATGCATCTATCTGGCATCCTATATCTGTAATTCTGTCCAGACAGCATACCATGCGCAAGAGCTTGAGATGAAGCAAACGTATTACAGGGACAGAATCGAGGACGAGGAGCGGGTGCGCAGCATCTACCATGATCTGAAGAACCACCTGCTGGTTTTGCAGGCGCAGGCGGGGAACGGACAGGAGGTGCAGACTTCCATACAGGGACTGCAAAGCCAGATTCAGGAGTATGAGACCTATTACCAGACCGGCAATGAATATCTTGACATCATTATCCGCGACAAGGCGCGCGCGGCACAGCAGCATCAGATTGATTTTGCCGCCGCAATTTCCTTTGCGGACGGTGCCTTTATTGACCCCTTAGATATCAGCACCATCTTTGGAAACGCGCTGGACAATGCGATTGAGGCGTGCGGGAAACTGCCGGAACAGGAGCGGCTGATTACCGCAAAGGCAGACCGCGTGCGGGATATGCTGGTTATTTCTGTGGAAAACAGTGCACCCATTTTGTCCGCCGGCGCAGGGAGAAACAGGACGACAAAGGAGGATACCTTTGCACATGGCTTTGGGCTTTCCAATATCAGGAATGTCGTCCAGAAGTATGCAGGACAGTGCAGTGTCAGGGCAGCGGAGGGGAGGTTTACGCTCAAGATTGTGATTCCACTACCCTATTCGATTTTGTATAGACAAGGGTGAAAATAAATGAAAAGACCGCTTGCACTTTGCAAACGGTCAGTGTATAATCTACTTAGAAAGGTTGATCGGAATTGATTTTCCGATTGCCCTCAGTAAAGAATAAACTATTTAAGAGATAGCATCTGACTTTGAGCGGTTGGGATGCTATTTTTTTTATGATTGTCTAAATATGACAGAGCCGCAAAGACTACCAGTAAAAGCGTAAGCACTTCTAAAGTATCACATCCAGCTTTCTTTTCAATTATACAGGCTTATTATAGCATATGGGCATATTGTATTCAATCAGAACAGAGGGGAATTTGTAGCAGTTGAAACGATTTAGATTTTACCTCCAAAATATTAGTTTACGCATTCTGCATTGTACCTCCCCGCCAACGCTTTATAATAGGTTTCGCAAGTTCATTACAGAGGTTTTGAAATACAGTAAAAGGGGGATGCAGCATGAGCATTTTGAGTACAACGCATTTGACAAAACAGTACGGCAGTGAGCCAAATATCGTGAGGGCGCTCGACGATGTCAATATTTCGGTGGAACAGGGGGAATTTGTCGCCATTATCGGGACGTCCGGCAGCGGCAAATCTACGCTGCTCAACATGCTGGGCGGTCTGGACCGTCCGACTTCTGGCAGTGTGCGCGTAGACCAGTTTGAGCTGGGAAAGCTCTCCGACGACGATTTGACCGTGTTTCGCAGACAGTGCATCGGGTTTATTTTCCAGAATTATAACCTGGTGCCGATTCTGAATGTCTATGAAAATATTGTGATGCCGGTTCAGCTCGACGGTAAAAAGCCCGATGAGCGCTTTATACAGGAAGTGGTGGCGCTGTTGGGGCTGGAAAAGAAGCTGGACAACATGCCAAACACGCTTTCTGGCGGACAGCAGCAGCGCGTCTCGATTGCCCGCGCATTGGCGGCAAAGCCGGCAATTATCCTTGCCGACGAGCCGACAGGAAACCTTGATCACAAGACGAGCGACGAGGTGATTGAGCTGCTGCGGGTTACAAGCCGGAAATTTCACCAGACCATCGTGATGATCACCCATAACCCGGAAATCGCCAGTCAGGCAGACCGGTGCATTCAGATTGAGGACGGGAAGGTGGTAAATGTGCAGAAAGGCAGGGCAGAAGTATGAGACAAATCCTACAAACCCTCACAAACCGCAGTTTTCGCCAGAACAGGGGGCGCAATGTGGTGGCAGTGCTTGCGGTTGTCCTGACGACGATGATGTTTACGGCGCTGTTCACACTGGCACAGAGCATGGGGCGGAATATGACAGAGATGTATCTGCGCCAGTCCGGCACAAAGGCGCACGCGGGCACCAAACAGATTACCGATGAGCAGATCACACAGCTTGCTGCGCACCCGGATATCGTGCACTTTGGGAAATCAATTGTGCTGGGGACTGCAAAGAATCCGTGCCTTGCAGGGCGGCAGGTGGAACTGCGCTACGGCAGTGACCAGTATGCGCGGGATGTCTTTGCGTATCCGACAACAGGCAGGATGCCAGAGCAGCGGGATGAGATTGCGCTGGATACACAGGTGCTTGCGCGGCTGGACATTGCGTTGGAGCTGGGACAGTCGGTCACACTCGAGTGGGAAAACGGTACAGACACCTTTACTCTGTGCGGCTGGTGGGAGGGCAATCTCTCCTCCTATGCGGACATGGCATGGGTCAGTGAGATATATGCGCTGGAAGCATGTGAAAGTGTGTCTGTGCCGAAGGATGGACAGATGCTGGGAATGCGCATGATGGGCATCACGTTTTCGGACACGAAAAATATCGACGCAAAAACGCAGAAAGTTCTTCGCGAAAGTGGTCTGACAGAGCTGTCATTTCAGACAAACCTCGCATACACGCCGGAGGTGCAGAGCAGTATCCTTATGGAAAATCTGCCGATGTACGGCGGCATGGTGCTGGTGTTTCTGGCGGGATATCTGATGATCTACAATGTTTTCCAGATTTCAGTTGCCGCGGACATTCAGTTTTATGGCAAATTAAAGACACTTGGCACCACAAAAAAGCAGTTGAAAAAGGTGGTTTATGGTCAGGGGAACCGGCTTAGTGCCATTGGCATTCCAATGGGGCTTGTGGCAGGATATGTGCTCGGGGTTCTGCTGGTTCCAGTATGGATTCCCATGAAGGAAATGCAGGTGGTGGTCTCTGCAAGTCCTGTGATCTTTGCTGGCTCTGCACTGTTTTCTTATGTGACAGTGCTGGTTTCCTGTATGCTGCCTGCGCGGATGGCTGGGAAGGTTTCCCCAATTGAGGCGCTTCGCTACACGGACAGCAGTGTTTCTTGTCACAAGAAGAAAAAGAAGTCCAGAAACGGTGCTTTTCTGCTGCGCATGGCATGGTCAAATCTGTGGCGCAGCCGGAAGCGGACGATCGTAGTCCTCTGTTCTCTGACGCTGGGGCTTGTGCTGATGAGCTATTTCTATGCAAAGAATGCCAGCTTTGACGTGGAGAAATATCTGATGGATTTGACAGTGGCAGACTACCAGATTGACGATGCGACAAACGATGCTTCCAGCTTTTATGACCCGGCGGGGAATACCATCAGCGATACAATGCTTGCGGAGATCATGGGGCTGGGTGAATCCGGCGGAGTCGAGGCGACAGGGCGGCTTTATTCCAGACAGGAACAGATGACGCTGGGCGAGCAGACCAAGCGCAGTCTGAAAGCATTTTACAATGAGGAGCGTCTGGCAGATTTTGCGTCCTACGACCCTTCTTTTCCAGAATGGAAAGCAGGGTTTGACGCGGCAGTGGGCGGTGAAAAATGTATGTATACCATCTATGGAGCGGATGGGCTGGTGCTGGACGCGGCAGCAGACAACCGTTATATTCTTGACGGTGCCTTTGACGCAGAACGCTTTGCGACAGGACAGTATTGTCTGTCCATCGGCCCATCCATGACGCCGGGAGACGTGATTCCGGCTCACGCCGTGGGTGAGAAGCTTCTGATTGAGGGGCGTGAATTTGAGGTGATGGCAGCCTTGAAACCGCTGCGCCCGATGGTGGCAGGGCGGGACTCTCTGGCTTTTGACCTGCCGGTTATACTGCCGGCGGATGTTTTTACAAAGCTGTGGGCGGGGAGCAATCTGCGGAAATTTTATTTTAATGTCACAGATGAGACGATGGAGGATGCGCAGGCACTGCTTTCTAAATACCAGCAGGGAGCGGCGGCTGGAATGAACGTAGTATCCCGTCGGACAATGATTGCGCAATATGAGTCGCAGACGCGCGCATCGGCTGTGATGGGGTATGCGGTCAGCATCATCATAGCGCTTGTCGGAGTGTTAAACTTTGTCAATAGCATGGTGACGGCCATCATCGCGCGCAGGCGGGAGTTTGCGCTGATACAGAGTGTCGGCATGACCAAACGGCAGCTGCGGCAGATGCTGGCTTTTGAAGGACTGTTCTACGCAGGGCTGACGCTGCTTGCAGCCTATACACTGGGCGCGCTTTCAGTCGGTGTCTTTCTGCGTGCGATGGTGACGGCAGCAGACGGATATTCCACCTTCCATTTTACGCTGTTCCCGCTTGTCTGCTGCACGCCGGTCTTGATTGCGACAGCGCTCTTGATTCCGTATCTGTGCTTTCGGAAATTGGAGCACCAGAGTATCACCGAGCGTCTGGTCTTTCAGATTTAGCTTGTTAATTTGGCGTCCCTCCCGTATAATATGATTAAGCGGGAGGGAATCTTTTATGGGAATTTATCTGAATCCGGGAAATGAGGGCTTTTTGGAGGCGGTCAGTTCAAAAATATATGTGGATAAGACAGGGCTGATAAAATATACAAATGAGCTGATGAATACAGAACAAAAGTATATTTGTGTCAGCAGGCCCAGACGGTTTGGAAAATCCATGGCGCTTAAAATGCTTGCAGCATATTACAGCCGCGGTTGTGATTCGGCAGCGCTGTTTGCAAAGAGAAAGATTGAGCGAAACAAAAGTTTTGAGAAGCATCTGAACAAATATAATGTGATTTTTTTAAATATGCAGCAGTTTCTGATTGGGGCATTAAGGCAAAGTGTGACAGAATATCTGGAACAGGAAGTGCTTGAGGAATTGCATGAAGAGTATGGGGAAGTGTGCAGCCGGACCGGAATCAGTCTTGCGGATGCGCTGAGAAGGATTTATGCGAAAACGAGGCAGCAGTTTATCATTTTAATCGATGAGTGGGACTGTGTGATGCGCGAGCGGCAGGAGTCAGAAACCTTGCAAAGACAGTATCTTGATTTTCTGCGAAATCTTTTAAAAGATCAGCCCTTTGTAGCGCTTGTCTATGTGACGGGCATTCTGCCAGTCAAAAAGTACGGACAGCATTCTGCGCTGAATATGTTCTGGGAATACTCAATGGTTGACCAGAGTTTTTTTGAGGAGTACACGGGTTTTACAGAGAGAGAAGTAAAGGCGTTGTGTAAGCGCTATGGCATGGATTTTGCCGAGGCGGGCAGTTGGTATGATGGATATCAGTTTGCCAGATTTCGTCATATTTACAATCCTAAGTCGGTGGTGGAGGCAATGCTGCGCCATAGATTTTCAAATTACTGGACCTCGACAGAAACGTATGACGCGCTGAAACTATATATGGATATGGACTTTGACGGACTGCGTTCGGACATTGTCAAAATGCTTGGTGGCGGCAGAGTCAGGGTTAACACACGCAGCTTTCAGAATGATATGCGTAATTTTAAGATCAAGGATGATGTGCTCACACTGCTGATTCATCTTGGCTATCTTGGTTATGATTTTGATGCGGAGGAGGCATTTATTCCCAACAAGGAAATTTCGAGAGAATTTGAGAGCGCTATGAGCGTAGGCGGATGGTCGGAAGTCATGCGGATTTTGAAAGCCTCCGAAGAACTTTTGGAAGCGACACTGGCAGGGGACGCAGAGCGCGTTGCGGCAGGACTTGATCTTGCACATATGGAGGCAGCTTCTATTTTGACCTATAATGATGAGAACTCGATTGCCTGCGCGATTGGTCTTGCATACTACAGTGCGAGAAAAGAGTATAAAATGATTCGTGAGCTGCCCGCAGGACGCGGTTTTGCGGATATTGTATTTCTACCGCTTCCGTGTACTGCAAAGCCGGCGATTGTGGTTGAATTAAAATATGACAGGACAGCCAAAGCAGCGCTACAGCAAATCAAAGACAGACAGTATACGCAGGCGCTTGAACATTATGCTGGTGAAATTTTACTTGTCGGTATCAATTATGATAAGACAAAGTTTGATAAGCCGCATAGCTGTGCGATCGAAAAGTTTATTAAATAATAATTTATAAAAATATTGAAAGGATTGACACCGCCAGAACGTATTACGTATGAAACAGGAAATCCATTCAAGTGTATGTGTAAAAATTTCATAAAAAAACGGAGGAAACTATCATGCGTAAAAAAGTAACTAGAATAGCAGCAGTCGTAGCTTTGGCAGCAGTCGTGGCAGGGAGCACATCCAATGTGGCATTTGCTCATCATGGAAGATCACACAGAACAGTTGTACAGAACCCGGCACCTGTATGCTATGCAGACGGAAGCTGTGACGTAGACGGCGTGTGCACACTCGGCGTAGCCTGTGATGGAACAGTGCATCACACCGCAACTGCCTGCTACGCAGACGGAAGCTGTGACGTGAATGGCGTGTGCACGCTTGGCGTAGCGTGTGACGGCACAGTACACCATACCGCATCGACATATTACTATGGCGGCACAGGACATCATGGCGGACATCATCGTTAAATTCCTGAATATTCAAGACAAAGACCCTGCTGTAAAAGGCGGGGTCTCTGACTGAGAAAATTTTTTACAGTCAGACATGAGGGGGAAAACTTTTGAAAAGCACAGAGGACGTGAACCGTGTCATGGAGGCGTACGCGGATATGGTGCGGCGGATATGTTTCGTACATCTCAAGAACAGACATGACACAGAAGATGTATTTCAGAACGTATATATGAAATATTTATTGTATGAAAGTACCTTCGAGAGCGCAGAGCACGAGAAGGCGTGGTTTGTGCGCGTGACGATCAATGCCTGCACCGACTGGCTGCGCGCTCTGTCACGCAGAAAATGGGTTCCGCTCGACGTGCTGGCAGAGGAGAGCACAGAGCTGGATCATTCGTCGAAAGAGGTTTTGGAGGCAGTCTTAAAACTGCCTGAAAAATACCGCGACGTGATCTATCTCTTTTATTATGAGGGTTATACAGCAGTGGAGATTGCACGAATTTTAGGAAAAAAGGAGAACACAATCTATACCTGGCTTTCCAGGGCAAAAGATATCCTGCGGGAAAAGTTAGGAGGTGACTGGTCATGAGCAGCGCGCAGAACAGAATCCAGAAAAGCATGGAAAACATACAGGCAACAGAAACGATGAAGCAAAATACACTGCGGTATCTGGAGGCACAGCGGACAGGACAAAGCCGTGTGGTTTTTTGGCAGAAACCAAACGCTGCACTGCGGTATGCCATGGCGGTTGTCTGCATCTTTTTGCTGGCTGGGACAGGTGGGTATTCCGTGTATTGCAGTCCTGTATCCTACATCAGCATTGATGTGAATCCTTCTATCGAGCTTGCAGTCAACCGCTTTGACAGAGTAGTGTCCGCAACAGGCTACAATGCAGATGCACAGGATGTTCTACAGCATGTGCCGCTGAAAAATATTTCTTATATGCAGGCGCTTGACCGACTGTTGCAGGATGCCTACTACAGCCGGTATCTCAATCGGGATTCGCAGTTGGTGGTGACAGTGGTCTCAGATCATTCCGATGCGATGCTGGAGCGGATTCACGCAAACGACAGTTTCCAGGCACTCGATGCCTTGACCTACAGCAGTGATACCGCCTGCATGAAGGAGGCGCACCAGCATGAGATGTCCTTTGGAAAATACCGTGCTTTCCTCGAATTGTCGCAGTATGATGCCGACATCACCGTGGAGGACTGCCACGGGATGTCAATGGGGGAGATCCAGAGCCGGATTAAGACCTGTCAGGGACATAATAGGAAGAATGCTGCGGATGGGGATTCAGATAAAGGGCATCATAGCGGGCATTCCAGCACACATGGGCATCATTGATTTCTCCTGACAACAACAATATCGATCGTGACACATACTGCGATATACACAGCCCAGTAAAACAGCGTTGCAATAAGCAGAGAAACAGACCAAATCATGCTAATCTGTACGATGATAGCATAAAAGCAGCAGGCAAGCGGCACCGGCAGTAGCAGCCATATATTCAGCAGGACAAAATAATACCCTGCCTTTGCCTTGCCGCTGCTGTCGAGGAGCTGTCCTGTCAGAAAGATGCCAGACCCAAGCAGCATGAGGATGATTCCGATTCCGGCAGCGTAAGCACTCTGACGCTCCAGCCAGATCATCAGAGCCGCAGCAAGACCGATTGCATTGAGCATCGTGCCGGCTGCGGCAAACAGCGTGGCAGGGAGTTTTCGCTCTGCCTCTTTTGCAGGTTCGATTCCTTTCAACAGATAATCTGTCGTTGTCTCAAAAAAATCGCTCAGTAAAATCACTTTTACAAGATCTGGCGTACTCTGTTCGCTTTCCCATTTGGAAACGGCCTGTCTGGAAACGCCGATTTTGTCGGCAAGCTCCTCCTGTGAGATGCCCCTTAATTTTCTTAATGTCTGTATTCTGTCTCCAATATTCATGATAAATCCTCCTCGTTTTTTATTCTATGAGTTTTATAAAAATCTACCGTCAGAGGATGTGGTCTCTCTGACGATTATTATTTTACCAGAAATGGCGGTTGCATTGCCACCATGGTTGCCGTTCAATCTGTCAACTGACGGTTGCTGGCTGTTCAAAAATAAAAAATAAATTAAAATCATGTGCTGAAAAGTACAGGGATGGCGTCATATAGGATGAGAGGAAAATTACTGTGGGAGGAAAGTATAATGAATGACAAAAAGATTGTGCAATTATTTTTCGAACGTTCGCAGCAGGCAATTACCGAATTGTCCCTGAAATATGGGAAAATTTGTTTTCACATTGCTTTGAATATTCTAAAGTGCAATGAGGATGCCGAGGAATGTGAAAATGACACGTACTTAAAGACATGGAACAGCATTCCGCCAGACGATCCGATGTGTCTGAGAGCCTATGTCAGCCGGATTGTGCGCAATTTGGCGCTGTCCAAATACCGGTATAATCACAGACAGATGCGGGACAGCCATCTGCAAGTCTATTTGTCAGAATTGCAGGACTGTATTCCAGCAGCCCAGGATGTGGAGGCTTCGGCGGATGATACCGTGAACCGCGCGATTGGGGCTTTTTTATCAACGCAGGATTTGACGGCTCGCGAGCTGTTTATCCAGCGGTATTTTTATATGGAAAAGATTTCCGTCTTATCCAAAAAATTTGGGCTAAAAGAAAGCACTGTTTCTACGAAACTGAATCGGACAAGATTAAAACTGAAGCAATATTTGGAGAGAGAGGGGATTGTGCTATGAAACCGGATGAGAGACTGTTAGCGCTGATAGGAAATATCCCGGACGAAATGCTGGACGAGGCTTTGAATATAAAAAAGATCTGTAGCACCGGGCGAAAAAGAGTGCTTTATGTCAGTGTGGCAGCCGCCTGTATCCTTGTGCTGTTTATGAGATTTGTTCCTGCGGGGCAGGTGATGGCGGCACAGATCAGGGAGCATGTAGAGCACTTGCTGGAAGAACTGTTTCCGCCAAAAGATCTTTCGCTGATCGTGGAGGGGATAAAAGAGAATATTTCCCATGAGGCCTATGGAGAACTGCTAGAGGAAGCACAGGAGGCAGGATTTGCCATTTATGTTGATACGGATTCTTATGAGATGACGCAAGAGGCAGACTGCCATATTATCCGTGGAAAGCGCATGATTTATACAAGAGAGGATGCCATCAGGGACAATGCAGTGCTGCTTGCAGATTTACCAGAGAAAGAGAAGGAGCAAAAAATACAGGAGATTGTGCAGGAGAGACAGGCGTTTTATGACAAATTTCCCACAGGTGAAATTCGGATTACGCAGGCACAGGCAGTTTCCGTGGAAGATGCCGCCAGTGAAATGAAGCAGGAACTGTCAGAACACGATGTTAATGTATCGGACATTATCGTCTCTGAGCTTCCTAAAGGACTGTATCTTCGCGCAGAGGAAGGAACGGCATGGGATTGCGAAGTGAAGGAAGTCTATTTTGTAGACAATGGTCTTGGCGGTGTATTCGTTATCACTGCAAGCTATATCGTCGAGGCAGAAGAGGGAACGGGAGCCAGATTTCATTCCATGATTGAGACTTTCAGAGTATTGGCGTATGCGGAAAATCCCGAAGAAACTTTGTCAGAAGATGCTCAGGAGATCAAAAGCATTGCGGAAAATTTTGTGGCGGCATACTTTGGCGGCAATACAGACGCCGTTCAGCGCTATTTATCCAGTCCCTATGAATGGGATATAGAAGTTTATAAGGGCTTGGAGGCAACTGGCGCAGGCACAATAAGCGGGCTTACACTGAAAGGACTGGCTGATACAGGTATAAAAGAAATTGGAAGTACACACGTTATTTCTTTTGAATTCAGGGACAGTAATCATGAGGATATGTTTCTGTATCTGACGATTGAATTTATCAAGCAGGAAGACGGATGGAAAATACAGTTTTATGGATTAGAGGGATAAACAAGTAATATTACGCTTGTTAATTCCCCGCACCTCCCATATAATAGACGAGTAGTCTCGGAAACTCACTGAAGATGCAACAGAAAAACAGGCCATATAAAC
>ERZ779632.158-NODE-158-length-44401-cov-6.400171_pt1 | contig 44401 bp, 55 predicted proteins | sample MGYA00514194_ERZ779632 | MGnify/ENA primary metagenome ERZ779632 (study PRJEB29562, sample SAMEA4376704) | mouse gut metagenome | isolation source: Cecum | study: EMG produced TPA metagenomics assembly of the A DSS colitis mouse model was used to assess the... | reverse complement strand
CACCGGATTCCCCGCGCAGTAGGTATACCAATTCAACCCGTCCATAATCGGATCCTCCTGTGTGAACCTCCCCACCTCGGGGGAATAGTATCTGGCTCTTAGATAATAGTTCCCCGTCTCACTGTCATATTGCTCCCCGCAGTAGCGGAAGGGGTTGGCGTCGCTGTCGGAAGCGTCCTGCTCCACGCCAAAGGCGTCGTAGGTGTAGTTCTTCGTCACCGTCCCCGAGCTGTTGGTGAGCTGCACCACATCCCCGTGGGCGTTGTAGTGGTAATAGGTCCGGGCGCCGTCCCGCACCGCCGCCACCAGGGACAGACCGCGGACGTAGGAGACTGTGGGCAGGGCTGTGGAGGGATCGTTCTCATACAGCTCAATGGTTTTCCCGGCCGGGCCGTAAACCGTCCCGCGTTTGGTTTTGTTGCTGATGCTGAATTCAAACCCACCAATGCTCAGCTCAGTATAGGTCTCCGGCACGGGATCGGGAGGCTCAATTGGAATCGGGTCGTCTTTGTCGGGCCTTGCCCTGAACAACTCAGCCTGCCCGCTGTCATACGTTGCCATCGCGCTGTAGACCTTGCCGTCTACCTTCGCGTAGTACGTTGTCCAGGAGGTGATCGGAACATCCTCATCCTCCACCCGCCCGGAAGAGGGAAGCGTAAGCGTGAAAAACGGATCTACGCGGGGCGAGATCGTTACGGCCAGCTGGTCGCCGTCCCAGACATAATACTGGATGCCGTCGGCTGTCTGCTTGCTGGTGCGTCGCCCGTCCGCATCATAAGTATACAACGTTTCGCCGTTGCTGTCACGTACTTTTTTCAGACGCCCAAATCCATCATAGGTATAGTTCACAGTGTTTTGCACCGAGCCATTGTATTTAAAAACGGTGGAGGTCATATTGCCCTGGTCATCGTAATCATAGGAGGTGGTGTTTTTTCCCTGGGTGTCGGTGAGCAGGCGGTTGTTGACGTCGTAGGTATAGGACGTCGCCGCCCCCGCCAGGGTGGCGGTGGCGCGGTTGCTGTAGTCGTCGTAGGTATAGCTGTTGGTGAACGCCCCCGAGCCGGTCTGGACCTCCTTGGTCAGGCGGTTGAGGCCATCGTAGGTGTAGGTAGTGGTACGGCCTGAATTGTCCGACTTGGTGAGCTGGTTGCCGTCCAGGCCGTAGGTGTAGCTGTACCGAGATAGAACGGTAGTGCTCCGCTTGTTCTGCACCTGAGTGGGCAAATTGCCGCTGTTGTAGGTGTAGGTGGCGGAGGTATTGTTGTTGTATGTAGTGGTGCTCAGATTGCCGTTGGCGTCGTAGGCGTAGGTGGCCTGCGCTCCGCTGCCGTTTACCTTGGTCAGGCGGCCCAGTTTATCGTAGGTGTAGGTGTTGTTCAGGTACACCGTTGTGTCATCCGCGACCTTAAAGCCGGTGCGCAGATCTCCGATATTGTAGGTGAAGGTTTTGGTGGCGTAGGGAGTTTCTTCAGAGATAAGTCGCCCAAATCCATCATAGGAGTAAGTAGTGGTCTTTCCGAAGTTTTTAACCTCCCTAAGTTGATTGCTGGACGTGTACGAAAACAAGAAATAGTCTGAATTTGCCTCTGTGCGTGTCATCCGGCCCATGGCGTCAAAGTTGTTTCTGGTAGTCACGCCTCGGCGGTCCGTCTTTTGGGTCAGGTTTCCGTTGAGGTCATAGGTATAGGTCTCGCTCTTGCCCAGTGGATCGGTCTGCTTCACCAGTCGGGAATAGCGATCGTAGTCATACCGGGTGACGGAATAGGAGCTGTCTCCGGTGGTGGTCACGCCGCCACTGCTACTGATGGTCAGCGGGGAGTGGAGGCCGGTGTACATCTTGGTAACGTTGCCCAGCTTATCGTAGACGTACTGGGTGTATTGAAGCTGGTCGGCGCCGCTCTTGCCGTCCTCCTTGCCGTTGCCCTTGACCTGGATCACCCGGCCCATGTCATCATATCCATAGGTGGTGACCCGGGCTGTGGTCGAGGTGGCGGCGGAGCCGGTGCGGGTGCGTTCCTCAATGATGTTGCCGTTGGGGTCGTAGGTGTAGTCGGTCTGACTGGTGCGCCCGGAGTCCAGCGGCGTGACCACCCGAACCAGGCGGCCCAGAACGTCGTAGGTATAGCGGGTCACATTACCCTTTGGGTCGGTATCTGTGAGCAGATTGCCCATCCAGTCGTAGGTTTTGGTGGACTTTTGCCCCAGAATATTGGTGGTGGTCAGAACCCGGCCCGCATGGTCATAGGTGGTTTTGGTGGAATAGGAGTCGCCCAGGGAAGCGCTGTAGGCGCTCTGGACCTCAATTTGGTTGCCTAGATTATCATATTTAAAGGTGTCAAAGTATGCTTCTCCATCCCCACGTCGTCTGGTCTTTGCCACGTTGCCCATATTATCCTGATAAGTGGTGGAGACAACACCGTAACCACTAGTAGATTTCTCAACCGTCAAAAAACCATCTTCACAGCCGTAACGGTAGAATTCCTGGTAAAGATCATAGCCCCAAGTATCTACATAACTTTGCTCTACCAATCGACCATCGGTGTCATAGTGGTAATAGATAGTTTGATCCGGGGTGGAATCTCCGTAGGTCACCTTTTTGACCATTTTGTCAAGATGGTCATAAGTATAGGACTCCAACACCTTGTTGTTGGTCAAATCTTTGACCGTCAGTAGTTTGCCGGAGTTGCCGTAGGTACACAGCCAACTGGAGTTCGCTTCATCCGTGTAGGTCACAGTATTGTTGGGCACATCGTAGGCGTAGCGCTGGGTCGTTCCATCCGGGTAGGTGACCTTGGTGATCCGGCCCACTGCGTCATATTGGTAGCTTGTTGTCTTTCCCTTGGCGTCGGTCTGGCCGGTGATCCAGCCCCGATCATTGTAGGTCTGCGTGCGCGCGATAGTGCCCGCCGCCAGGCCGGGAGTGCCCGCGGCATCGGTCCCGCCGACGGTCTTGACCCCCGACACGGAGATCTTCGTGGGCAGAGCCCCACCGCCATATTCATAGGCGGTGGTCACAAAGCTGGAAGCGGAGAGATAGTCGCTTTGGGAGGTCATCTGGCCCGCGGCATTGTAAGCGAAGGTGGTCTTTCCTACCGCCGTGGTCCCTCGCTTCACGTCGGACGTGGCAATGTTCTTTTTGTCTGCCGTCAGGGTGTTGCTGACGGTGATCTTCGTGCTGGCGTCCTGCTGCACCGTCCGGATCAGGGGCAAATTGTAGGCGGAGTCATAGGTGTAGGTCTCTTTGGAGCCGTTGGGCTTGGTGTAGGACGTGACATTCCACTTGCCGTCGTAGGTGTACGACTCGGTGGTCTTCATGTTCGCCGTACCTGTGGGGTTATAGCGGGTGGTGGTGACCGTTTTGGGCTTGCGGGCATATTCGGAATTATATTGATATTGCGCGGATTCGATTTTCGTCTTTTGAATATCCCCCCAAGTATAGTTTTCGGGGACAAAATCTTGAGTGAGAGGCATCGTGGTATATAACTCTTTGGTATATCCTTTTACCTGCCCCCATGAATTGAAAGCATAGTTTTGCTCATTGTTTTTCCAAATCAAGCTCGATTTACTTGGCGTGCCATCACTGTTTTGGAACGGATAGACCTGTTGATTGAGGATGGTGGTATAATATGTTCCCCCATTCACTACTTTTTGCCCCTCCAGACGATCAAAGTCACCCCATGTATATTTTGCCGTAATGCTTGTTCTATCAGAGCTACTGATCGGCAGCACATCATTACAACGGCTATAATGCCTATACCCGTTGGAGCCAAAGGTTTCAATAGGAGTGCTAACACGGAGTTCGTTGACCGCCCCATTAGGATAGGTCACCTTTTTGAGGGAAATGATCAGATCCTCTCCATCACTGGAGAATAATGCCTCGCGGAATCCAAATGTGCGTTTTGTTGGTTGGAGGAAGCAATTAAACCGTGCCTGGGTTTGCCCTTCCTCATACTGCGTGATTTCACCGGCTTCGTCTTTGACACCGATCAGCTCAACATAAGTCGTTTCAGTTTTTTTGAAGGTCCCATCCGAATTTGGCGTGGTTTCAAGCGTCCAAGAATCAGTATAAGTGTAATACTCCCGAATCATCCCTCCATTCAAAGAGAGACGCCACATCCCGTTGTACTCTTTTCGGCCGATTTTGTGTGTCTCGTCGGGATTTAGCCCGACTTTCTCATATGTTACAACATTGTTGACTGTGTCGGTGATTTGTATTTTGGACACGGCTTTTTTCTGTGTGTCCGCGAATGTATAGGCCAAAGTAATTTTGTTCCCAAAGCGGTCTACAATAGCAATATTTCTTCCGTCCGCATCAAAGTATTCTACTTTTCCATCCTTGTGATACAGTCCATACATTGCGCCAGGGTATTCTCCGCTGACGCACTTATGGAACATGAGGTCATTGCCTTCGTAGTTTTCAATGTAATTCCCGCTGGTACTTACATGTTTTTCGATGAAGTACTGCGTTCCGTTGGAGGTAGTAAGGCGGAGCTGGAGATCATCCGTGTTAATATCGCCATAGCCCGGATATTCTTTCCGTAAATGCGAGAACCCAAACATCCACCCATGACCCAAGCCGAATTCATCCACTAAATAGGAGTCCTCTACCGAGAACGATTCCGTATATTTTTCCATGATATCCGCAACGCCCGTAATGGTGGGAACCAGAGACAGCGAATATACCTTTCCCTTGGAGTCTTGGGCCCAGAAAATACTCCCGCCGACTTGCGATTCCAAAAAGGCTTTGTACTCTAATGCCGTGAGGGTATCCGTTTCTGTGCCTGACGGCGGATTGATTCGGTGTTCTTCTGCAAGGCTCTCTTCACTATAATGGCTCAGAGGAAACGAACGGTTATCCGTTGCATAATAGGCTATCTCATCATCGGAGAACGTGTAGCCGTTGTGATTTGTCAGCTCCCCAATGATTTTAGCGTTATTTTCTGCATCTACGATATACCAACGGCAATAAACATGAAACGCCGTTTTATTGCTGATATCGTATCTATCTCCTTTCGCGGGCGAGAGCGCGCCCATAGGGCGTCTGGTGCTGGCTTGTTCTGAATGGAATTGCCGCGTCAGAACCAAATCAAGGCCGTTCTTTCCCGGAATGCTCAAATCTGTTTCCGTGTAACTATAGGCGCCTGTACTGAGGTTAATATCAAAATCGCCTTGCCGGTCATAGGAGTATAGCTGCCCCAGAACCTCCTTGGGGCTATACCGGATCTGGCTGTCTTCAGTTGCTGCCAGTTCCGCCGCTTCATACTCCTCACTTTGACGCGCATCGGGACGGGGAAATGTCTGTGCAAGAGCACCGTCCATTTCCTGTTCAATTTGGTATGCCGACATCTTTCCAGACGCAATGATCTGCTCCACCAAAGATTTCGGCAGCCCTGTCTTTAAAGACAAATAATCTTTGACGTCTGCCTCTTTGCCTTTGTTAAGAGCTTCCTCGTCGGTTGTCATCAGTTGTTCAATTTCAGCTTGTTTTTCCGCTTTCAAATCGCTCAGGTCCAATTCAAACGTGTTCATCGCCGCATAGGCTATGATTGCCTGTGAGCAGGTATATCCGGCCACGATCAGTTGGACCAGTTCTGCCATCTGCTGCTCACTGATCGTCATATTGTCATAGTTGACGCACAAGTCACTCAATTCATGCGTAAAGGCCAGCATATCCCCGTGGAGGCGCGCACCCTGCTCGGTCTCGTCATCCGTCAGGCCAAACTGCTCCTTCAGTTCTTCGGTGGGGTCCGCAGTGCGGGCTGTATATGTGGTGACCGGCCTGAGTGTCAACAAAAGGCTCCGCTCTTCCTCGGAAAGGGAATCCAAAAGCGAAGTCTTGACCGAGGTGAGCTGCCCGTCCTCTGTCAGGGTGACCCCGTCCAGGGTCACCAATTCTTCCAGCGTCCGGGGACCTTGGGCCTCGGCAGTGTCCTCCACGCCGCTCTGCACCCCCAGCATCGGATCAGCGGCGACATCTGCCACCTGCTCAATATAGTCCTCTTGCGGTTCTTCCACGTCCGCGGGCAGCACGGCGGCGGCAACCGGCTCCAGGGTCAGGATCAGAGCCAGCAGCGCGGCGGTAGCTTGATAGAGTACTCTGTGTCTTTTCATGAGGAAACCTCCGTTTTTCTCTCTTTTTGGCAAAACAATTCACAAGAAGCAAAGTGGAACGTTTTGACTTTAGGCATCACCTCATACAGCAAAAGTCAGGGAACAATCATGGTTTCTTCATTTTTCCCTCTATATACTTATGTCCGTAGCAGGCGAATTTTGGAATCATTTCTGGAAATTTTTTCTCTGAGCTATAGTATGCCACAAATATGGCTGTTAGAAAACACTTTCATTCCTGTTAGGACATATTCTGGATGACAAACAGGCATTATAGCAGTTCCTATAAGGAAACAGGGAGGAATGCCGCATGGAGGAAGAAAAGCTCAAACAAACCCTGATGACCTTGATAGGAAACAATGTTCGTCAGTGCCGAATGGAACGCGGGCTGACACAGGAAGAGCTGGCGAACATGGTGGAGGTCGACCCATCAACGATCGCTCGGATCAAAGGCGGCAGCCAAATGATGAGTATCTTGAATCTTCACGCCGTGGCCGAGTTCGGGCCTGCTCCACAAGGCAGTTCCCTTCCCCGCAGCTCCTTGCGTCTTGTGCAGGGTTGGTGCCAAGCAATGATGAAAGTGCCGGGGCGGTGAAGTCTCGAAGCATTCTGCCGGGAAATCCCCATCTCAAGGTCATTCTCTGTCAAGCTGCATGGATCGCTGTCCGCAGCCGCACCATCCCTTTCTCTGTGACATAGGATGACTTAGCCGGCGATGAAAGGAGGCGCGCTATGGCCTATTCCGATGTTGAGCTGTTGGCCCGGCTCATCCAATGCGAGGCGGGTGGGGAGGGCCAGAACGGCATGGAGGCTGTCGCCAGCGTGGTGATGAACCGTGTCCGTATTGATTACGGAGAGTATGGAAGAATTATGACAATACCGGGCGTTATTTATCAAAAGGGACAGTTTGTCTGCGCCATGGAAACCGTCGGAGGGAAATACAACGCCCAGAACATCTATAACATGCGGCCCGAGGCCCAGCACTATGCCATTGCGGAGTGGGCCATCGCAGGGGGCCGTCTGGGCGGGCTTGGTCAGGCGCTTTGGTTTTTCAACCCCTATTCCCACACCTGCAAGCCCAACTTCCCGACCCGGGTCGGTTCGTTTGCCCTGCGCATTGGCGACCACTGCTTCTACGACCCCACCAGCTATTACGCCGATACTTAGCCCCACGCAATATCTCACTCAGAAAGGAGTTTTGACATATGGCGATACAACCCGAAGGGATCCTCCGCGTGCAGCAGAGCATGATGGAGGACAACAACTCCATCAACACCCCTACCGAAGGAAACAGCGGCATTATGGACTCCCCCGGTCTGGAAGGCTCCTTCCAGCAGGTACTGGCCGACAACCTGGGCCACTACGTCCAGATCGACTTTTTGGTGGGCGTTCAAACTCTGGTGCGCCGCAGCGGTATTATCTACGCCGTGGGCCGCAGCTTTGTGGTCCTCTATGACGAGACCAACCGCAACTTTGTGATGTGCGACGTGTTTTCCGCCAAATTTGTGGCCTTCTTTGCCACCCGCCCCGCCCCCGGCGTTCTGCCCAACAACCCCATGGGCATCATGGAGGTAGACGCCCAGGGCAACCTTTGGCCCGTGGAGCACATGGAGGCCCCCAATTCTCCCCCCAGCGGACAGGTCACTCAAAACCAGGTGTTCCAGGCGCAGGCCCAGGCCGCAGAGCTGGCCCGCCGGTATGCCGCCCAGCGGCAGGCCCAGCAGGGACAGCTCCCCGGGGTGGTCCCCCCCACCGCCGTTCCGCCCCAGGACGCCGCCACCGGCCCGGGCTGGGTCACCCTCACCGATCAGGCCCTCAACGACCAGCTCCAGACGGACCGCCAGGCCCGGAGCAACCAATTTTGACCCGCCGTTCAACGGCAAAAGCGAGGCCGCCACAGATGTGGCGGCCTCGCTTTCTTTCCAAACTACTATGCCGGAAACATAAGCTGTACCAGGGCCATGTAAAGCAGGGTCCCCGTAAAAATGGAGACCAGATCGTTTTTCGTCTTCCACTGCAGCAGCGCCACCGTGCCCCCCGCCAGTAGATAGGGCACCCAGCCCCCAGCCGACGTAAAGAAGATATCCTTCACGCAGTACACCACCAGCAGCGCAATCATCGCCGGGGGCAAATACCGCCCCAGGTAGGTCACCCAACCGGGCGGCTCCTTTCCCCGGCCGAAGAGCAGGAAAGGGAGCAGGCGGCTTCCAAAGGTGATGGCAGCCATAAGGGCCACCAGAGCGACGTCATGTCCCATGGCTTCCGCCTCCCTTCTCAGGTCCGGCAGACGCTTCTATGGGGTCCCGCAGGGCCAGAGTCAGCGACACCACCCCCACCAGAGCGGGGATCAGCATGCGCTCCGCCCCTACCATGGCCAGGCTGGCCGCCGCAATTCCAAGGCCCAGCAGTGCGGGCAGACGGTTCTTTTTCTCCCGCCACTGCTCGGTGAGGATGGCAAGAAAGAGGGCGGTCATGGCGAAATCCATCCCCGTCAGGTCCGCCGTCAGCAGACTTCCAAACAGGCTCCCAGTCACCGAGCCGGCCACCCAATAGCATTGGTCCAGGGCGGTGATGGCGGTGTAGAACCGCCCCCGGTCCATCTCCTCCGGGGGGTGGACCCCCGCCAGCAAGGCGTAGGTCTCGTCGGTGAGGCCGAAGATCAGATAGAGCTTTTGCCGCCAGGGCAGGCCGTGGATCCTGTCCAGCATGGAAAGTCCGTACACCAGGTGGCGCAGATCGATGACCGCCGTGAGCAGGGCTACCCGCCCCAGGGGCGCGCCCGCCGCCATCAGGGGCACGGCCATGATCTGTCCTGCCCCGGTATAGACCAGCAGGCTCATAGCCGCCGCCCACCAAACGCCATACCCGGCAGCCCGAAGCATCAGGCCAAAGGCGATCCCGATGCACACATACCCCGCCATTACAGGGAGCGTATAGGGGAAGGCAGCTCTCGCCGCCCTCCCCCACGTTGTCTGCTCCTGCTTCATTCTCACAGCACCTTGGACAGGAATTCGATGGTGCGCGCCTCCTTGGGGGCGGCAAAAAATTCCGCGGGGCTATTTTGCTCCAGAATGTGCCCGCCGTCTATAAAGAGCACCCGGCTGCCCACCTCCCGTGCAAAGCCCATCTCGTGGGTGACCACCACCATGGTCATCCCCTCGTTGGCCAGCTCCTTCATCACGTCCAGCACCTCCCCCACCATTTCAGGGTCCAGGGCGGAGGTGGGCTCGTCAAAGAGCATGACCTTGGGCTTCATGGCCAGAGCGCGCACGATAGCGATGCGCTGCTTCTGTCCGCCGGAGAGCTGGGCGGGATAGGCGTCCGCCTTGTCCTCCAGCCCTACCCGCCGCAAAAGCGCCGTGGCGGTCTCGTCCGCCTCCCCTTGGCTCATGAGCTTGGTGCGCACCGGGGCCAGGGTGATGTTTTTGCGGATGGTCATGTTGGCAAAGAGGTTGAAATGCTGAAACACCATCCCCATCTGCCGCCGCATGGCGTTGATGTCCGTCTTGGGGTCGGTGATGACGGTGTTTTCAAAGGTGATCGTCCCCGCGGAGGGGGTCTCCAGCAGGTTAAGGCACCGCAGGAAGGTAGACTTCCCCGACCCGGACGGGCCGATGACCACCACCTTTTCTCCGGGGTGGATGTGCTCGGAGATATTGTCCAGCACCAGGTGGTCGCCGAAGGATTTCGACAAATTTTTAACGTCGATCACTTTGACGCAGCCTCCTTTCCAGCTTCCCCTGCACCCAAGTCAGGCCAATGACAATGACCAAATACATTACGGCGATACCAATGTAGGGCGGCATAAAGTCAAAAGTGTTCCCACCGATGGTAGAGGCGTAATAGGCCAGCTCCGCGCCACCGATGGCCTGCACCAGCGAGGTGTCCTTAAAGAGGGTGATGAACTCGTTGCCCAGAGATGGCAAAATGTTCTTGAACGCCTGAGGGATGACAATGAACCGCATGGTGTCAAAGTAGTTGAGGCCCAGACTGCGCCCCGCCTCGCTCTGCCCCACATCTACGCTCATAAGACCGCCCCGGACGATCTCCGCCACATATGCCCCGGAGTTGATACCAAGTCCGATAATACCTACAGCGATCATATTTCGGCTGGTCTTAAAGATGACAAAAGCCCAGATGAGCAGCTGCACCATCATGGGCGTACCCCGGAGAATGGTGGTGTAGATCTTGCAGACCACGTTCAAAAGGCCCAAAAGGAGGTTGTGCCTCCCCGGCCGCTGCTGGTCGTGGGCGGTTCGGATCACCGCCACCACCACCCCCAGCGCAATGCCCATGCACAGGGCAAGGGCGGTCATTTCCACCGTCGCTCCCAAGCCCTTGAGATACAGCCGCCAGCGGTTTCCCTCGATAAAGGCCCGGTGGAACCGCGGCCCCAGCTTGGCCAGCCACAGGGCGATGCCCTCAATCATACCGTCACTCCTTCCTTATAAAGAAAAAGGGCGGCCTTTTTCAAAGGCCGCCCTTCTTTGCTTGGATCACTCAGCCTTGATGTAATTGTCCACGATGCTCTGGAAGGTGCCGTCCGCCTTCAACTCGGCCATGGCCTTGTTCACCGCGTCCAGCAGCTCGCTGTTGCCCTTGCCCACAGCAATGGCGTAGTCCTCCACAGCAAACTCCGTGTCCAGGATCTTCAGGCCCTCGTTGGCGGCCACATAGCTCTTGGCGGGCTCGTTGTCGATGACCACCGCGTCGATCTGGCCGTTGACCAGAGCCATCACCGCCAACGCGCCGGTCTCATAGGCGGTGACGTGGTCCTCGCCGTAGCCGCCGTTCTCCGGAGTATCGGAGCAGTAGATGTACCCGGTGGTGGCTTTCTGGCAGCCGATCATCTGGGCGTTGGCCAGATCATCCACCGTCTCAATGGGCGAACCCTCCTTGACAATGACCACCTGAATACCGGTGGCGTAGCTGTCGGAGAAGTCCATGACCTCCTTGCGCTCGTCGGTGACGGTAATGCCCGCCATGGCGATGTCGCTCTTACCGGTCTGCACGGCGGTGAGGGCAGCGTCAAAGCCCATGTCGTCCACTACCAGCTCCAACCCCAACTTCTTGGCGATGGCCGCGGCCACCTCCACGTCGATGCCCTCAAAGCTGCCGTCATCCGCCAGCATCTCATAGGGAGGGAACGCCGCGTTGGTGGACATGTGGAGCTTGCCCGCCTCCACGGTCTTGACCGTGGAGACAACGGGGTCGTTGCCCCCGTTGTCGGCGGGCTGGGTGGGTTCAACAGGGTCCTTCCCGCCGGTGCAGCCAGCCAGGGCGCCCAGGCACAGCATGACGGCCAGGGCCAAAGCAAGATACTTGGTAAATTTCCTCATTTCACTCGTCTCCTTATCCGTCCGCTTCCCCGAAGCGGAAATCTGAACTGGATTATACACTTGATTCACCAAAAATGCAAGGGCAAATTCCACAAATTCAAGGTTGTATTTTAGTTTATTCATTGTATGGTGAATATTTATTCGTTCATGCACAAAAGAAGGGACGCACGCAGTGCGTCCCTTCTTTGATATCAGATCGTTTAGGGCAGGTAGTTGCGGGGGTTCACCCGCTGGCCGTTCACCCGGACCTCGAAGTGGCAGTGGGGGCCGGTGGTGTTTCCGGTGGAACCGGACTTGGCGATGACCTGGCCCTGGTACACCCGCTCGCCCACCCGGACCAGCAGCTTGGAGTTGTGGGCATAGTAGGTCTGCTTGCCGTTCTCGTGGTCAATGATGATATAGTAGCCATAGCTGCTGTGCCAGGCGGAGGTGATCACCTTGCCGCCGTCGGCGGCCTTGACGGAGGTCCCGGTGCGCACGGCAATGTCCAATCCGCCGTGGAAGTTAGAAACGCCAAAGAGGGTGCGCCAGCCATAGCGGGAGGTAATGGTGCCCCGGACGGGCCAGATAAAGTTGCCCTTGGCCATGGTCTTGGGCCGCTCCTTGGTGCCCTTGGCTACCACCTTGGTCTTGGGGGCGGAGAGCTCCCGGGTGGTCTGAATGTCCCGGGCCTCCTCAATGCCGTTGAGGTAGGTGATCCTCGCGGAGACCAGCGCCATTCCCTCCTCACCGGGGTCAAGTACCTTGGTGTCCCCCTGGTACATGGAATCGTCCTCCTTGTACTCCACAGGAGCGGGAATGGCCTCCTGATAGGTCACCGCGTCTACGCTGCGCACCGAAAGATAGGGCACGTTCTGGCGCACGGTAAGCACCTGGTCGGGCATCAGGCTCTTCAGGCTGGCGTCTGGATTGATGTTCATCAGCTCATCCACGGTCATGTCGTGGCTGCGGGCAATGCCGGAATAGGTGTCGCCGGATCTCACGGTGTAGGTCACCGCCTCCACAGAGTTGGAGGTGAGCAACTCCCGCAGGGCATCCATGTCAGCGGTGTCGCCGTTGGCGGTGTAGGAGTAGTCCAACCGCACCGGCACGGTAAATTCACAGGAGACGGTGTTGGCGTTGCGGTAGGGGGCCTTCAGCTCGTCCAGCAGAGCCTCCAGCTCAGTGGCGTCCGCCAGAACGCCCATATTTTGTCCGTCGATGGTGAAGGTGTAGTTCTTGCTCACCTCATCCACCTGGTTAAAAAGATAAGTCTCAAAGCCGGAGAGAGAGGAGATCTCGCCGCGCTCCACGATGCGGCTTTTATAACTTACATCGCAGGTGAGGTCGTAGTCATAGCCCAGAATCTCACCCACCCGGTCCTCCACCCGGTCCACGATGTTCTCAAACTCGCTCTTTTGAGAGACGATGCCCAGAGCCTGGCCGTCCACCGTGACCTCATAGCCGCGGGTGTAGACCGTAGGCACCGTGGTGAGCACAGCCACCAGGAGCGCCGCCAGCAGAAAGGCCCGTGCCGGAAGCCGCCGCTTCTCTCTGCCCGCGTCCCACCGAAAGAGGATATCCTCCGCCCGCGCCCTCAACGTCTCGCGCCAGTCCCGCCGCTCCGCGGCGCCGACGGCCTCCTCCGGCTGAGGGCCGGGATACAATATCTCGTCCATGGGATCTCCCCTCCATACCAGGTGTTGTGGAATATCCGCCTTTTCCAAGGCAGGAAAAAATTACAATTTAGTTACAACATTGGTATCATACACCCTTTTGCCCTGTCCGTCAACCCCACAGCGCCACGTTTTGAAGCTTTTTTGTCACCGTTTTGTAACAATATCTTGGGGTAGACCGGGCCAAAAGCTCCCTTATCACCACAACCACTGCCCTTTTCTCCCGGTCAAGAAAAATTTTCCGCAAGAGCGCATAAAATTGCCGGGAGGGCAGTTTTCCCTCCCGGCGGCGCGCGGTCATTCTCCCTTATATTTTCTTCTGGTGGCCGCACCGCCGCGCAGGTGGCGCTGAGCCTTGTTTACGTCCAGGACCTCCTTCACCTGGGCATACAGCCCCGGCCGAAAGGAGGCCAGTCTTTCTGAGATGTCCTTGTGTACCGTGCTCTTGCTCAGTCCAAATTTGGCCGCGGCGGCGCGGACGGTAGCGCCCTGGTCAATGATGTATTCCGCCAGAGCCACCGCCCGGTCTTCCATGTTTCCCTTCACACAGCAACACTCCCTGCCCTTGACCTATGGCACTATACGCCTTTCAGGACGGAAATATGCTTGCAACTGCGGGAAGAATAGGCTATAATGGGGTCACATTTTATAAGGTAAGAGAGGGATCACTATGCAGCGCACCACCATCCGGGAGCTTCTGTCCAACATGGAGGGCTACGGCGGAGAGACCGTCACGGTCATGGGCTGGGCCCGGACCATTCGGGACATGAAGACCTTTGGCTTCATCGAGCTCAACGACGGCTCCGCCTTTTCCAATCTCCAGGTCGTCATGGACGCCAACGTCCTGCTCAATTATAAGGAGATCGCCGCCCAGAACGTGGGCGCGGCCCTCATTGTCACCGGCCGGGTGGTGCTTACCCCCGAGGCCAAGCAGCCCCTTGAGCTGAAGGCAGACGCCATCGAGGTGGAGGGAATTTCCACCCCGGAATACCCCCTGCAGAAGAAGCGGCACAGCGTGGAGTATCTGCGCACCATCCAGCACCTGCGCCCCCGGACCAACCTCTTCTCCGCGGCCTTCCGGGTCCGCTCGGTGGCCGCCCACGCCATCCACTGCTTCTTCCAGGACCGTGGCTTTGTCTATATCCACACCCCCATCGTCACCGGCTCAGACTGCGAGGGTGCGGGGGAGATGTTCCAGGTGACCACTCTGGACGTAAACGACCCGCCCCGCACCCCCGACGGCCAGGTGGACTGGTCCAAGGACTTCTTTGGCAAGAAGACCAGCCTCACCGTCTCCGGCCAGCTCAACGCGGAGAACTTTGCCATGGCCTTCGGTGACGTCTACACCTTTGGCCCCACCTTCCGGGCAGAGAACTCCAACACCCAGCGCCACGCCGCGGAGTTTTGGATGATCGAACCGGAGATGGCCTTTGCCGATCTGGGCGACTATATGGACACCGCCGAGGCCATGATCAAGTATATCATCAAGACCGTGCTGGACAAGTGTCCCAGCGAGATCGACTTCTTCAACTCCTTTGTGGACAAGGGCCTGAAGGAGCGGCTGGAGCATGTGGCGTCCTCTGACTTTGCCCGGGTGAGCTATACCGAGGCGGTGGAGTTGCTTAAGAAGAACAATGACAAATTTGATTTTAAGGTGGAGTGGGGCTGCGACCTCCAGACCGAGCACGAGCGCCACCTTACCGAGCAGGTCTACAAGCGCCCTGTTTTTGTCACCGACTACCCCAAGGAGATCAAGGCGTTCTATATGCGCCTCAATGACGACGGCAAGACCGTGGCCGCTGCCGACTGCCTGGTCCCGGGCATTGGGGAGATCATCGGCGGCTCCCAGCGCGAGGAGCGGCTGGAGCTGCTGGAGGCGCGCATCAAGGAGCTGGGCATGGACCCCGAGGACTACTGGTGGTATCTGGACCTGCGCCGCTACGGCTCCTGCCGCCACGCCGGGTTTGGCCTGGGCTTCGAGCGCATGGTCATGTACCTCACCGGCATCAACAACATTCGGGACGTTGAGCTGCATCCCCGCACGGTGGGGAATGCGGAGTTTTAAGCATGAAAAAACGTCTGTTGGCCCTTTTGTGCGTTTTGGCCGCCCTCCTTGTCTTGCTGATTCCTTGGAGTTATGCCGCCGGAACTTACGACGGAGTGTATTTAGTCGGCGTCAACGACACTGTTTTGCTGGGGCTGATCAACGAGACCCAGATGCCCGTGCGCCGGGGCAGCGTGATCTATGCGCCCTACACCGTTTTGGACAACAAGGAGCTGGACTTAAGCTACGCCCTCAACCGTAGTGGCGGGACCTTTACCATCTTCAACCGGGAGGGTTCCCTCATCTTCCAGCTCAACGGCTCGGGCGCGGCGGACAAAAAGGGCGGGGAATATACCCAGGGAATCATCACCCGCAACGGCGTGGTGTATATCCCTCTGCGCTTTGTATGCAGCTTTTTTGGCTTGAGCTATTCCTTCTATAACCTGGTCCTGCCCGACGGGACGGTCCCCATCGCCCGCCTGCGCACCGCCGCCGCCACCTTGGGCGACGCCCAGTTTGGCGCCCAGGCCGCCCAGCTGGTAGCCGGGCCCCTGGCCCAGTATCTTGCCGCCCAGGCCACCCCCTCCCCTCCGCCTACCCTCCGTCCGGTGGTCCCGACCCCCACCGCCCCGGTTGTGCCCACCCCCACCCCTTCGGTGGCTCCTCAGGGCGGCGACGTGTCCTTTGCCATTGAATGCACCGCCGACGACGGCTTTTCCGACGTGCTCGCCGCGCTGAACCAATACCAGGTCAAGGCCCTGTTTCTCTTCCCGGTGGACACTTTAGTTCAGCAGGATAGCCGGGTCCGTTCCGCGGCGGCGGCCGGGCACCAGGTCGGTCTTCTCCTCACTGGCGCGGACCCCCGGGAGGAATTTCGCCGGGGCAATGAGCTGCTGGGACACATCCTCCGCTATGAGGCCACCCAGGTCGCCCTCCTGGGCGACGCTGCCGCCGCCGATCTGGGAGACGAAGCAGCTCCCTGGTGGGTCTGGCCAGGAAACACCCGCCTGCGCACCGGCGGCGCGGCTACCCAGGCCCGCAGCCTCATCCAGGATATTTCCGACCGCGGCGACGCCTATGTCACTCTCTCCAGCTCCACGCGCACGGCCCAGGTCCTCCGCCGGGCCCTGCCCACCCTGATCCAGCGGCCCTATGCCATCAACCTGCTTACCGAGGCGTCTTGATTCGCGGGGACCGGGACACCAGGCTCTGCCGCACATGAATTAAAAGAAAACGAAAAGACAAGGACTGTACAGAGACAGGATATATGAGAAATGAGGGATAAGGCGGGACAGGCCGGGGAAAGGCTGGAAAACCACCGGATTTCAACGGGTTGAGGGCGAGACAAGGCCGGGAAACGGCGGTCGATTATCAACAATCTTGTCCCTGAGAGGCGTCGGCAGCGAGCCGGCGTCTTTTTTTGTGCGCCGCGAGGCCGATCCGCGCGAGCCGGCTGGAGAGCGGCAACGGCTGAAACCCGCATGGCAACAGGCTTTTGGGCAGGGTGAAGGGCCGCTTTGTCCGTCCCGGAAGTCACAGCAGAAGACCTTGAGGACGGGCGCCACGGCCCTTCGAGGGTAGTATAGCAGACCCCCGGCAAAAATGCAAGGGGTCAAGGTGTGCAAACGGGGCGTTAATCCGTGCAGAAAGTAACGGTCAGGTGTTCAGGCCAAAAATGAAAATGCTGATATTGCAAGGGTTTGACGGTGTTACAAGGGTGTGCAGAGAGGTGTGCAGGGTGTGCAAAATCGAGCGGGCCAAGGCCAAAAAACGCCCCAAGACCAATGGAACAAATTTGACTTTTTTGAAAAACCTTGTTCCATTGACTGTGCCGCAAGGGTTTGCGGGTTTTGAAAAGAGCGAAACTTTAGCGTGATGAATGGAACAAAAAAGCGGGCTAAAATGGTTAAGTAATTAACCAAGCAGGGCCAAAAAATTAAGCGGTTCCGTGGGGGGTCTCACTCCGGGCGGGGCCGCCATTTTTGTCGCCGGTAAATGTCCAGAAGATAGACCCTTTTTTCCGCTCAACGTGCTTCTGGTATTTGAGCTGCACCAGATCGAAAACATCCTCCTGCTGTTCCTCCGGCAAGAGCCGGTACATGGCTACCAGATCCACCTCGTCCTCGGACAGTGGCAGGCCGTCACACGTTAGACCTTGTTCTCTTTTGATGGCCTCAAGGTCAACCGTCGTCTCTCCACCCGGAGAGCAATCCGAATGGAGAGATCCAAATACAAGGTAGTCAAGCGAGACGTGTAAATACTGTGCGACAAGGACCAGCTTATCTAATCGGGGGCTTTGGTCTTCCCACCTCTTTATTGTACCATTTCCGAGTTTGCAGTCGTGTTCGACCTTATTAAATGTAAGTCCTCTCTCTGTAATTGCGGTGCGTAACCGCTCAACAAGTGCGGACATCATAAACCTCCTATTTCTCCGAAACGAGAGTTTCCCAAAAAATAATCTCTCCAAAAAGAGAGAAAACCCTTGACAATCTCTCCGAACGGATAGTATAATAAGCATGGTCAATTACTTATCCAGCCCATAGCATATCACAGTTGACCAGAAAAGAAAAGACCGAAAGGAGGTAAACGGTAGAGTAGATGGGAGCGGCGAGGGCCATCACCTCCCTATCCCGTTTTGGTCGGGGCCTGGTAAGCCTCGACCGTGATCTGGCCGAAGCGGCCAAGGTCATTGAGCTCGTAGGACAGGCGGCCTATGAAGCCCCTGGCCTCGTCGTGGCAGACGAAGTCAGCGTGGCAGCCCGAACCGTCCTCAGAGCAAGATGACAATTTCCAAGCCATGTACTTGTTGCAGCCAAGTACAGAGGCGACGCAGGCCATCAGGTCAGCGTTTCCACAACTCTCTCGGATTTCCTCAAGCGAATGATATGTCTTCTTCATTTCCCGGCCCTCGCCGGTCCCCTCTACTCTACCACAACCTCCGACAAAATGCAAAGGAGGTGACCCAATGAAAAACGGCAAGAAGCCAACCCGGCAGCAGAAGATCCGCATCGGGCAGGCGGGACTATCCCCAGAGAATTGGCTGGTGGTCAAGAACCGGCCAGACGGCGTGATGATCCTCCTGCACAAACACACCGATCGGATCAGGGTGCTTCCACCCCTCACTATCGTTTGACTATGAAAGGAAGGACAGCAGAAATGACAGAAGATTTGAAGAAAGACGAACTCTACAAGAGCTTCCTGGGCGCCCATGGAAAATATCAGCAGGAGCTGATTGGGCCGTGTCCCCGGTGCGGCTACCGGCCCATGAACCCGAAGCTGATGCTCAACGCTCTGAGCCGCCACGCTGACATCTACATTTGCGAATCCTGCGGCATGGAGGAGGCCATGATGGACGCCGCCCATCAGCCGCCGTTGCCCTTTGCGGACTGGGCAATATTCCAAGATGGATGGTGGAAAAAGGTAGTCTGCGATGCAAGCGACGCCAAGCCCTGCTTATCCAGCGGAGACCATGTCAAGCCCCCGGCGCGGGACACCTTCGTGTCCGCCGTCCCGGACGTTCGGGACGCATTGTGGGTCAAGCAGTGTTACGCCCTGGGCTTGATGCTTGAGCAGGAATGCCCGGACAACGACTGCATCATCTACAGAAACATCTTCAATATGGCGCGGGAGCTGGACGGAGCGATCGAGATCGTCAGCGGCTACCCGGCCAAGGTGCTGGAGACCCGGCTCCATGAACGGATCCGGGAGCTGCGGGAGCTATGGATAAACAACGCCGCCATCCTCGCCTACCGCGCCCAGCACTATGACGCGCTCCACCAGAAGTAACACCCCGGAGATCTGCCAAGGAAAGGAGGGAGTGACCATGAGAGTCCAGAACAACAAGCTCACCGCCTTTGGCAAGCTGGTGGTGAAGGCGCTGACCGATCAGGACATGAGCAAGGCGGATCTGGCGGCGCAGATCGGAACATCGCCGGTGTATTTGAGCAGGCTCCTTTACGGCGTCCGCTCGGGCGAGAAGTACATTCCGGCCATCATCGTTACCCTCTCCCTTGATCCCCGCGAGGTGCAAGCGGCCCTTGCGGCATGAGGGGAGGGAGCGATAGGTGCCAGAAGATTATGTTAACCTTGAAGAAGCTGCCATACTTGAAGGTGTTGGGCGTCGGGGCATGGCCTTGAGAGTGTCCCGCAACCCCAAGCAGTACAAGACCCAAACGATCCCCGCCGAGAACGGCGGGAAGCCCAAGGTGCTGGTGGCGGTGTCCTCGCTCTCCCCGAAGGGACGGCGGGCATGGCGGGCCACCAAGAAGGTGGACGGAGGTGAGGTCATCGTGGAGAAGAGGACAGACGCAGCCCCGTGGTATGTGGACGCTGATCTGAACCACTACATAGAGGGTCACAAAAAGGCCTTTTACGAAGCGGTGGAGCTGGCGGCCCGGGTGCAGGACTTCATCGACTATGACGGCCCGGATCGAACCAGCTTTGCCGAGCGCCACGCTCTGAAGCTGGGGGTGAGCCTCCCGACGCTTTACCGCTATGTGGACAATGTGCTTCAGGCCAACGCATGGGCGTTGAAGATGGAGAAGGAGGACGGCAAGAGCCGGGACTACTTCAGGGCCTTGGCTCTGTGCCGCAAGCCCAAGGAGACGGACACCTTCCCCAGCCTGACCCCGGAGCAGAAGGCCATCATTGAGAACATCTGGTTTGACAAGCGGTTTGCCGCCAACCTCGGAACCATCGAAATGCTCTACGAGAAATTCGAGGAGGTGGGACACGATCGCGAATGGGAGAGCTGGCCCAGCATCAAGACGGTGGCCCGGTACATCAAGTATCTCATGGACACGCCGGGGGCGGCATCGGCCCGGTATCTGGCGGCCAACGGGACACGGGAATGGAAGAACGCCATGATGATGAAGGCACGGCGCGACGCCACCAGCTTGAAGGTTATGGAGTATGTGGTGGGTGATGAGCACACCTTTGACTTCTGGGTACAGTGGACGGCGCCCAATGGAAAGGTCAAGGCCGTCCGCCCGAAGCTGGTGGCGTGGCTGGATATGCGGAGCCGGGTCATTCTGGGCGACGTGATCTGCATTGACGCCAACAGCCAGACGCTGAAGGAGAGCTTGGTGAAGATGATCTACACCTCGCCGGGCGGCGTTCCCCAGATCCTCCATGTGGACAACGGCAAGGACTACACCGCCCAGACCATGACGGGCCAGAGCCGCAAGCAGCGGGCCATCGACTTCAGCTTTGACGCCGAGACGGTAGGCTTCTACCAGAGCATCGGCATCGAGGAGGTGGGGCGTTCCCTCCCCTATCAGCCGTGGGACAAGCCCATTGAGCGATTCTTTGGCACGGTCTGCTCCAAGTTCTCGAAATGGTTTGAGAGCTACACCGGCACCCTGACCGGCTCCAAGACCTACTCCAAGCGCAAGAAGGACGTGGACGGTATGCTGGAGCGCGGGGAGTTGCTGACGCTGGAGGAGTTCTTCGAGATCTGGACGAACTGGAAGGATCTCAAGTATCACACCAGAGTCCACTCTGGCCTCAAGCAAGCCGGTGAAAAGTGGGTCACGCCCATTGAGCTTTTCCGCAACGGGGAGCGATATGAGAAGGCGGCGCCGCCCAGAGAGTACGCCGCCATGCTGTTGATGAAGGCCGCCACCGCCCGGGTCTACAACTACGGCATCAACAAGTTTGGCACGGTCTACGCCGACGCCGAGCTGGGCAAGTACATCGGTCAGCAAGTGGGGATCAAGTGGGATCTCGACGACGTGACCAAGCTCTACGTCTTCGACCAGCAGGGTCACAAGATCTGTGAAGCGGTCTCGGCGGAGCTGCTGGCCTTCGGGCCGCACTGCTCGCAGGCCGCGTTGGAGAAGCACCTCCGCAACCAGAAGCGGCAGGAGAAGGAGATTCGGGAGTATCTGGAGGATATGACCAAGCCCTATGAGCAGCGGGTCGAGGAGGGCGGCAGCCCCAGCAAGGCCATCGGCATGATTGACCTGACCATCCAAGGCGATCACCCCGGCAAGGTCATCGCTATGCCGATAGACAAGGAATACCGCGCCCAGGTTACCGACCAACCACGCAAGAAGAAACAGTCGGGTGATGAATACCTGACCCGGAAGGCAAGCGACGCTCTGGCTCGACTGAGAGCCATCAATCAATAAGGAGGCATCACTATGGAAGTCACAGCAGAAAAGACCAGCATCTACACCAAGACCCAGTCCTTGGCCGAGCGGATCAATGACCATCTGGCGGTCACCAAGACCAGCATCGCCGCGTTGGCGGCAGAGATCCCCGGCTACTCCCGCACTACCATCTCCCGCTATCTGGCCGGGAAGTACGACGGCGACATCGGCGCGATCGAGACGCTTCTGGCTGACTGGCTGGCCAAGCACACCGGCGAGGAGGTCTCCGTGCCAGACCGCCCCAGCAAGACCGGCACAAAGCCCGACTTCTTTGAGAGCCGGGACGCAGAGAAGGTAATCGGTATGTGCCAGTCCTGTCAGGAGTTCGTGGGCCTTGGCATTGTGGTCGCCCGTAGTGGTTACGGCAAAACCTATACTCTGCGGCAGTATGCCAAGCTCCCCAGAGTGGCCTACATTGAGTGCGACGACACGATGAGCAGCCGGGATCTGGTGGAGGCCATCGAGAAGTCTCTGGGGATCCCCAGCGGCTACGGAACCATTTGGCGCCGGGTCAACGGAATCCGGGACTTCTTCAACACGAACAAGGGTTACTTGCTGGTTATCGATGAAGCGGACAAGCTGGTGTCCAAGTACACCCAGAAGAAGATGGAGATCCTGCGGGCCATCTTTGACCAGAGCGATGTCGGCCTGGTCATCGCCGGGGAGCCGAAGCTGGAGGCCCAGATCAAGACCTACCTCGCTCGCATGGCAAACCGGGTGGACTTCTACGTCTCCTTGAAGGGTCTGCAACCGTCTGAGGTCGAGCAATATCTGGCCGGCTTTAACGTGACCCCGGAGGCGATGGTGGAGTTCAAGGCCCGGGCCTGCAATATGCAGACTGGATGTTTCCGCCTTTTGGATCGAACCCTGTCCAATGTTCTACGCATCCTTCAGGAGCGGGGGCAGGACACGGTGACGGTCAAGATCATTGAAGAAGCGTCCGGCCTTATGATGCTGTAACGGTCGGGAGGTGGGGACAGTGAAAATGAGAAAGCAAAGGCTTATGGGCATCGCACTGGTGCTGATCTCCGCCCTGATCCTGATCTTAGCCGCCACCGGCAAAACCCCGGATGAGCAAGACGCGACCGTTGTGCTACTGATCCTTCCCTTGGGACTTTACATGATTTTCACTAAGAACTACATTCTCTTCCCGTAATCAGAAAGGAGATCATTACTATGGCAAGAAAGCGAGTCATTGAGCAGCCCACCCTCAAGTCTTGGGAGGACGTGAACGACGCCCTGCGGCAAATCGCCGAGGCGCAGATCGCCCTTGGCGAGATCGAGGGCGCCATGCAGAAGCAGATCGTCGGCGCCAAGATGGTTGCCGAGCAGCAGAGCAAGCCGCACAACGATGAGATCGACCGGCTGGAGCGGGAGATCAAGACCTTCGTGGTGGATCACCGGGATGAGCTGGGGAAGGCCAAGTCGAAGGCCCTCACCTTCGGCGAGGTGGGCTTCCGGCTCTCCACCTCCATTTCCCTCCCCCGCGCCAAGGAGAAGCTGGATGAGATCATCAGAAAACTCAAATCCCGCCAGATGACCGACTGCATCATGGTGGAGGAGAAGGTCAGTAAGGAGGCCTTGAAGAAGTACGGAGAGGACACGGTCAACGCCGTGGGGGCCACATGGAAGCAGAGCGACGTCTTCGGCTATGAGGTGAACCTTGATAAGCTCCAGCAGATCAAGGAGGGCGGCCAGAGTGTATGACTTCTACTTGCTTCGCAAGTATAGGGAGGATGCCTTCCACATGGACGACATTACCGCTGAACGCTGTAGGAGCCGTCCCCTTGTCCGGCACAAATCGGCCAAGGGGATCCACGCGAAGAAGCACACGGCGGGCAAAATGAAGAAGGCCAGCCGGCGCCGCAACCGCCAGAAATGATCCACATAGTGATCGAGGTGGACGATGATCCATCATGGAAAGAGTATACCAAGGAGGCAGTGGCCGAGCTGTTGACCGATCTCGGCGGCGTGCGGGTGGTGGACGTCCATACGGACAAGCCCGAGCAGCTGGAGATGGTGGATGGTAACGAATAGGAGGAAGCCTTATGAAAAAGAAACGCGCCCGCGCAACGGGCATTGTGCGTCTGGTGGCGGCGGTGTTGCTGCTGGTGATCCTGCTGGTGACGCTGTCCATCACCGGCGTCCAGCTGCCCCGGGAGACCGACCAGCACCCGGCTTTGGAGACGGAGGTCGTCCAATGAGTTACCCGAGGGCTACCTATCAGGCCAAGCCGAAGGCCTCCATCCGCACCCTGTGGGGAATTGCCAAGTCGCCCGAGCTGGGCATGACTGACGAAGACCTCCACGCTCTGGTCTACCGGGAGACCGGCAAGGAGTCTATCCGCAAGCTCTCCCAGGGGGAGCTGAACGCAGTTGCCAGAGTGTTGCAAAACCTGAAGGACGGCGCCAGACGCCCGGGTCAAGGAAAGCGCACCGATGAAGGTGGGGATCCCCGCACGGTGGAGCTGCGCCGGAAGATATATCACCTGATGCAGGAGCTGGGCTGGAGCGAGCACCAAGTCAACGGTCTGGCACGGAGAATGTTCGGCGTGGATCGTATCGAGTGGCTGACGCCGGGCCAATGCGGGAAGCTGGTGGAGGCCCTGAAGGCCATCTTGGCCCGCAAGGATAGATTGGAGGGATAGGGGATGTGCAGCTTTTGTGAAAAGGTTGCTTCGTTGGAGATGGTTGCACCCCACTTGACTTTCCCCATGAAGTTGTCTGTTGCCTTGATAGACCATCTGGAAGTAAACGGCGAGCCAAGAGGGAAAACGATCCACTACAAGGCAGACGGCTTAGGCTATGAGTTGAACTTTTGCCCGGAGTGCGGAAAGAAGCTGAATTGAGAAAGGAGGGGTCGGTATGGACACCTTGGTGAATGAGCTGACCGTTGAAGATATCCCGGAAGGGACTTACAAGCAGATCGCCGAGTCCATCGGGGTGGTAAACCTTTGCAAGCTGGCAGAGTTGTTGGGCGGTAGCACGTTCTATGTCCCGAAGGTGGAAAGTCTTATCCGCCCCGTCCGTAATTCCCACATTAAAGCGGAGTTCAACGGCTACAATCATGTTGAGCTTGCATTGAAGTACAACGTGTCGGAGAGGTTGGTCAGATTACTTTGCGGAAGTGGCCACATGGACGGCCAGTATGACCTCTTCGACCTTGCGGGCGAAGAGAGCTAAACAACAAGTCTCAGAAATACTTCATATATTTGTTCCGAAATCTCTTTTTTATAATGAGTGTGTGAGCGTAAGCTCACACACTCATTCTTTTTTCGGGAGGTCTCTACCTATGAACGTGCAAGCCATTATGAACGCAGCCGGAACGCTCTTGACCAACGTAGTGCTCGCCATGATCGGGCTGGTGGGCGCCTATGTGCTCTACTACATCAATCTGGTCTCCTCCAAGGTCAAGGAGCAGACCGGGCAGATCGAGGACGAACGGGCCCGCAAGGTGCTGGAGAACGCCGTGGACGACGTGGTCAATCTGGCGACCGTGTCCGTCAACGCTATGGAGCAGACCACGGCTCGCGCGCTGCGTGAGGCGGTCAAGAACGGGGTTGCCGACCGGGCAGAGCTGATCGCGCTGGGGAAACGGGTCTTTAATGAGGTCAAGCTCGCCATCGCCCCCGCGGCCCAAGAGGTCATCACCAAGAACCTTGGCAGCTTCGATGACTTCCTCTCTGCGGTGATCGAGGACGCTGTGTTGAAGGTGAAGATCAGCGACGCCGACTTTATTCTCGGTGGGAGTGTCCTTACCCCCATCGGCGCCGGTGAGAATGCACCCGCGGACGCCTTGACGGAAAGCGTTACCACCGCCAAAGGCGCGACCGGCGCCGACCAGACGGAGTAAGGAGGCTGCCATGACCTTCGAGCAAGTTGTCACGGTCATCTGCGGAGCCGCTTCTCTGCTCGGCACGATTACCATGGGGGTCCTTGCCTTTTTCATTAAGCGCACTCTGACCCAGTTAGAAGGTGCCGACAAGAAAAACGCCAGTGACATCAAGGATCTGGAGAAGCAGCTTAACGGCCTCAAAAGCGATCTCCCGCTGGTCTATGTCCTCCGTGAGGACTTCATCCGCGCCATGAATGGCGTAGACCACAAGCTGGGCCAGATCATCACTATTGTCAGCAATAAGAATGGAGGATAGATCAACATGGGTTTTTTGGATGACGCCACCGAGCAGGAGGTGGAGCTGAACAAGGCCCTTCGGGGTTACATCCTGCGGGCCCTGGCCCGGGGCAACAACGGGGCCCTGCTGGTACGCCAGATCGTCAACGCCATGATGGCCGACAACCTCATCGTGACGCCGGACATCAGCAAGCACCTGAAGTATCTCCAGGATGGGGGGTACATTGAGTTTACCGACCGCCGGGTGACGGCCTACACCGCCTACAGCAAGGACGCCGTCATCCAGCTAACCAAGAAGGGCACCGATCTGGTGGAGGACACCATCCAGGACGGTGGCATCAATGTCTGAGAAGAAGAGGCGCCGGGGGCGCGTCCACTCCACCATCGACGATCTGCCCGAGCCGATCAAGTCTCAGCTTGACGCCAAGCTGACGGATCCGGCCAACACCTATAGCGATCTGTCCGGGTGGCTGGAGGCTGAAGGCTACACCATCAGCAAGTCGGCTATCGGTCGGTACGCGATCCGCACCCGGGAGGCCGCTCAGAGGGTGGCCGAGACCTTGAGGCGCACTCAGGCTATTGCCCAGGCTGTGGAGGCCCACCCCGACATCGACTACACCAAGGCTGCCCAGATGGTGCTTATGGATGGGTTGATGCAGCGGGTCAGCACAGCGGAGGAAGAGTTCGGGGAGCTGCCGTTGGATAAGGCGGGGCGACTGATCGCCACCCTCTCCAGAAACGCCACCTATGAAAAGCGTGTGCGGCAGGAACTGAAGAAGAAGGCCGAGCTGGCCTTCGAGCAGATGGAGGCCGAGCTGATGTCTGCCATCAAGCAGCACCCCGAGCTGGCCGAGGAGCTGCATGATGTCCTCTCAAGGGCCAGAGAGAAGGTGCTGACCGATGGCGAAGATTGACCTGAAGGAATACCTGGAGCGGCTGGAGGAGCCGGAAGACCGAGAGGCCGTTGCCAACCGTGCATACCAGCAACAGCTTTTTCTCGATTACGTTGTCCGCGGTGACAACTTCCCCGAGCGGCGGGCGCAGCTCCTCAAGGAGTACAACGCCGGCGCCGAGCTGACCGGGCCGAAGGGTCTACGCCGTCAGCTGGGGGCAATCGACCTTGAGTATTTTGGTCGGGCCTATCTCGCCCACTACTTTGTCCGGCCCTCCCCTAAGTTTCATGCCGAACTGGATCGCATTTGGCTGGAAGGCGTAATGAAGGGAATGGATCCCACTACATCCGCCAAGGAGATCAACCGAGCTGATGGATGCCGTCGTGCGATCGAGGCTCCCCGCGGCCACGCCAAAAGCACGACCTTTACCTTCAAGGATTCGATCCACGCGGCGGTCTACGCCTACAAGCACTATGAGATCATCCTCTCTGATAGCTCCGAGCAGGCCGAGGGCTTCCTGGGCGACATCAAGACCGAGCTGGAGGAAAACGCGGCACTTCGGGAGGACTTCGGCGAGCTGGTGGGAAAGGTCTGGAAGGCGTCGGTGATCCTGCTGGCCAACGGCGTCAAGATCGAGGCCATCGGCTCAGGCAAAAAGATTCGTGGCCGGCGCCATAAGCAGTGGCGTCCTGACCTCATCGTGTGCGACGATCTCGAAAATGACGAAAACGTCAACACCACCGAGCAGCGTAAGAAGCTGCGCGACTGGTATTACAAGGCCGTCAGTAAAGCCGGTGACACCTACACCGATATCGTCTACATTGGCACCCTCCTCCACTTTGATGCGCTACTGGCCAACGTGGCGAAGAACCCGAGCTACAAAACCGCTCGTTATCAGGGCGTCATCTCGTTTGCCACCAACATCAACCTATGGGACGCTTGGGAGCGGATCTTCACGGATCTGACCAACGACCACCGGCAGGAGGAGGCTCTGGCCTTCTTCGAGGCTAACCGGGCCGAGATGCTGGAAGGAACCAAAGTCCTGTGGGAAGAGAAGCTGTCCTACTACGATCTGATGGTCATTCGGATCTCCGAGGGCGAGGCCAGTTTCAACTCCGAGATCCAGAACGATCCCATCGACCCAGAGAGCTGCACCTTCCAAGAAGAGTGGTTCGACTACTGGGACGACGCCGGGAAGATCCCGCCTGACTTCTCTGATCCGAAGTTTTTGTTTTTTGGCGCCAACGATCCGTCCCTGGGCAAGAACAAGAAGGCGGACACCAGCTCCATCTTTGCCGTGGCCAAGGACACCTCCACCGGCTACATCTACGTCATCATCGCCGATATCGCAAAGCGCAAGCCGGATCAAATCATTGAGGACGCCATGGATGCAAGCCGCCGCCTCAAGCGGGACTTCAAACGCCCCTACTACAAATTCGGCGTGGAGACCGTCCAGTTTCAGTATTATTTTGCCGAGATCATGCGGCAGAAGGCAGCAGCTGTTGGTGAGTATCTTCCCATCGAGGAGATCAACAGCACCCAGAACAAAGAGGCCCGCATCCAGTCGCTCCAGCCATTTGTGAAAAACGGCTACATCAAGTTCAGCCGCCGCCATAAGGCCCTGCTTAAGCAGATGATGGAGTACCCGATGGGGCGCAACGATGACGGCCCGGACGGTCTCCAGATGGCCGTGAAGCTGGCCCTTGACTGCAAGACCGGCAGCCGGGTGGAGTACAAATCGGTCGTGAGCCGGGCTCTGCGGTTCAGACGCGGCGCTTACTAAAGAAAGGTTGATATCACATGATTGGTCAGTTGTTCGGGGAATTGGTGTTGATAGCGGTCGTGATGGTTTCATGTAAGGTGTTTGACCTCGACCCAACCTTCGTGTTTATGCTCTGGTGGGTGGATGACGCCCTAAGAAAAGAGCGGAAGAGAGCAAAAGAAAAGAAGGACATGGCAGCAAAAAAGCAAGATTGAAAGGGATGATTCGATGGACGTCAACAAGAGCAAGCGCATCGCACTACGGCCTATCACCGGCGAGTGCGCCGTTGCTCAGGTGACGGATAAATACAGTGAATATCCTTCGGAGGGTCTTACCCCTGTTCGCTTGGCGGAGATCTTCAAGGAGGCCGACGCGGGCGACGTGCTTCGTCAGGCGGAACTCTTTGAGGAGATGGAAGAGAAAGATCCTCATCTGTTCAGCCAGCTCCAGACCCGCAAGAACGCCGTCACTGGCTTGGACTATGAGATCATCCCCTTTGACCCGGACGATCCCCGGGATAAGGAGATTGCAGAGTTTGTCCAAGATCAGATCGGCGGCATTGAGGGATTTGAGGACATTATGCTGGATCTCCTCGACGCCATCGGCAAGGGCTTCGCGGTTTCAGAGATCATGTGGGGTTACGATGGTGGCCATGTCGTTGTCAATGACATCCGCTCCCGCTATCAAAAGCGTTTCTTCTGGGATCAGGACGACGTCTTCCGGGTCAGGACGGATGAGGTTCCGGCTGGCATTGAACTCCCCACCAACAAGTTTATTATCCACAAGTATAAGGCCCGCAGTGGTCACCCCTCCCGCGCCGGCGTCCTTCGTGTGGTGGCATGGATGTACCTCTTCAAAAATTACACCATCAAAGACTGGGTAGCGTTTTGCGAGGTCTACGGCCAGCCGCTGCGTGTCGGCAAGTATTCTCAGGGCGCCAGCGAGGACGATAAGCGGGCGCTTATGCAAGCTCTGGCTCAAATCGGGACAGACGCGGCGGGCATTTTCCCGGATGGGACGATGATCGACTTTATCAACACGGACAAGGCCAGCTCCACAGATCTCTTTGAACGGTTGTCCCGATACTGTGATGAGCAGATCAGCAAGGCCGTCCTGGGCCAGACCCTGACCTCGGATTCCGGGGGCGGTAGCTACGCCCAGAGCAAGACCCATAACGATGTCCGCCACGATCTGACCATCGCTGACTGTAAGGCACTCGCTGCCACGCTCCGGCGTGACCTCATCCGGCCTCTGGTTTTGTTCAATTTTGGGGATGACCGCCGTGTCCCCTACCTTCGCTTCGATGCGGAGGAATCGGAGGATCTGGAGCAGACGGCCAACATCATCGGCACGCTGGTCGAAAAAACCGGCTTGAAGGTTCCGACATCGTACATCTACAAGAAGTTCTCCATCCCCAAGCCGGAGGGCGGGGAGGAGATCGCGCAGCCGCCCCATCAGAGCGCCGCGCTTGGCAGCCTTCCATTTAAGCTGGCGCCGCCCGCGGGGGCAATCAGCCTCAAGGCCGGCGCTGAAGCTAGCCACGGAACCCAAGAGCGCATCGACCAGCTGGCCGCCGCCGCAGTCAAAAGCAGCACCGGGAGCTTTAAGCGTACGCTGGCGCCGGTGCTCAAGATGGTTGAGAAGGCTGGAAGCCTGGAGGAGCTGCGCGGCATGATGGAGGATGACAAGGCCGTCGCCAAGGTGTTCGCCGAGATGGACGTGTCCAGCATTGAGGAGCTGCTTCAAAAGGCCATGGTCTACGCCGACTTGGAGGGAAGGACGGTCGAGCTGAATGGATGAGATCAACGCCCTGCTCTCCCGCAAGGACATGACCTTCCAGGAGGCCGTTGACTATTTCAAGGAGCGTGTGCCGGTAACATCGGACGTCTTCTACTCGTTGGCCGAACAATACCGAGGCCTCGCCTTTACGGTCAGCGGCTACACCAAGGCCCAGATCCTCAAGCGATTTTACGAGGAGATCCTGTCGGCGCTGGAGGACGGAAGCACGATGGCCGACTTCCGCTCCCGCATGAACGGTTTTTTGGAGAATGAGGGCTACGAGGCCATGACGCCATATCAGGCCGAGAACATCTTCCGTACCAACATTCAGACCGCCTACAACGTGGGCCACTATGAGCAGATGACCAGCCCCGGCGTCAAGCAGCTCCGGCCCTACTGGCAATATGACGCTGTCAATGACTCCAAGACCCGCCCGAGCCATCTGGCTATGGATGGCCGGGTCTTCCCCGCGGACAGCCCGGTATGGGACACATGGTTTCCGCCAAACGGGTTTCGCTGCCGCTGCACCGTCCGCACTCTATCCAAGCGGCAAGTTGAGCAACGTGGGCTGACGGTCGAGACGGAAAACACCACCGGGATCCAGCCTGACCCGCACTTCGCAACCAACCCGGCAAAGGTTCGGTTTAAGCCGGATCTGAAGGACTACCCCGCAGCCATCGTCAAGGCATACCGCCAGCAAGAAAAGGAGGGGCAAGCTGAATGAAAAGGAAATTTCGCAAAATAAGGGGTCTCCTATCCGTTGACAGCTCGAAATGCCCTCTCCCCCGTGGACAGCCTTAGAGGGGCGTTATCACGCGAAGTAACGCCGTTAATGGCGGCGTTTTGAAACGCACACAAGGAGACGTGTAGAGATGGACAAGTATCTTACCTTGAAGGGCGGGGAGGTCGAGGTTGGGAAAACCCCCGAAATCATCTCCGTATTGCCCATGGGGCACGTTGTCAGCAGCAAGGGCGAGTTTGATGTGGACACCGAGAGCTTCAAGTTGATGAAGGAAGAGATCGCGAAGCACGGCGTTGACATCGTTGTTGACTATGAACACCAGACGCTGGAGGGAGTTCAGGCTCCGGCTGCCGGGTGGGTCAAAGAACTCATCCTTGGTGATGGCAACATCAAGGCCAGAATCGACTGGACGCCCAAGGCCAGAGAGTATCTGGAGAACCGGGAGTATCGCTACATCTCCCCGGTCATCACCGTCCGCAAGTCGGACGGGAAGGCGGTGGGTCTGCACTCCATCGCCCTCACCAACACACCGGCGATTGAGGGGATGACCCCTATCGTCAATAAATCTGAACCTGAAGGAGGACAAAACCCTATGAACGAACTGTTGAAGGCCCTCGCCGAGCTGCTTGGCCTGGCGGAGGACGCGAGCGAAGAGCAAGTGGTGGAGGCGGTGACGGCGCTGAAGGCTGCCGCCGACACCGCCAAGCAGCCGCCCGAGGACAAGGACAAGGGCGACAATGATGCTGTCGTGGCCAACAAGACGGTCTGTGAGATGCTGGGTCTCAAGGCCGGCGCCCCGACCGAAGAGGTCGCAGCGAGGATCTCCGGGCTTCAGGCTGGCGCCACCGCCGATCCCAATCTGGCCGAAGAGGTCAAATCGCTCAAGGCCAAGCTGGCCGACCGTGACGCCGACGAGGCCGTCGAGCTGGCGCTCAAGGCCGGGAAAATCACCCCCGCCCAGAAGGAGTGGGCCAAGAGCTACGCGCTCTCCGACCCCAAGGGCTTTGCGGGCTTTGTGGAGAAGGCCCCCCAGGTCGTGCCCATGGGGGAGGCCGCCGGTGGTTCCACCACCCTCTCCCTGAAGGCCGATGAGCTGACCGGCGACGCTATGCTGGCCTGCAAGCAGCTCGGTGTGACTGCCGAGGACATCGCGAAATACGGTAAGGAGGACTAAGACAATGGCTGCTTTGACGACTGAGAGATCCACCAATGAAATCGCCAACGGCGCGCACAGCCTCGTGCTGCCCGTGAAAGCGAGCACCACCATCTACCAGGGGGCCATCGTGGCTATTGACGCCAGCGGCTACGCCATCCCCGGCAAGAAGGCCACCGGCCTGAAGACTGCGGGCCGGGCGGAGGAGACTGTGTTCAATGACGGCGCCGACGGTGCGGTCACCATCAAGGTCACCCGCGGCGTCTTTGTCTACAACAACACCGCCACCGCCGCCAACAAGATCACCGGGGCCAACGTCCTGGGCCCCTGCTACATCGAGGATGATCAGACGGTCACCAAGCTGGCCACCGGCGCCTCGATTGCCGGCACCGTCATCCGTGTGGACGATGAGGGCGTGGCCGTGGAGATGGGCTTCTGGCCCGTTCAGCCCGCCTCTGGCTCTTAACGGAAAACCATCAAATAAGGAGGACAAACAACTATGATTATCAATCCCCAGGCCCTTCGCGGCATCTATGTTGGTTTCAACACCCTCTTCAACAAGGCCTTCGCTGAGCAGACTCCCATCTACCAGCGGGTGGCCACCGTCGTCCCCTCCACCACCGATGCGGAGACCTACGCATGGCTGGGGGACATCCCTGGCATGCGGGAGTGGATCGGAGACCGGGAGGTCACCAACCTCTCCGCCTCGTCCTACACCATCCGCAATAAGGATTTCGAGATGACCGTCGCCATCCCCAAAAACGCCGTCGAGGATGACAAGCTGGGCCTTTATAAGCCCTCGATTGAGATGCTTGGGTATTCCGCAGCCGCCCACCCGGATGAGCTGACCTTTGACCTCCTGGCTGCTGCGTTCACCGCCAAGTGCTACGATGGCAAGCCCTTCTTCTCCGCTGACCATTCCATCGGCAGGACCAAGGTGTCCAACATGGGCACGGCTCCGCTCACCATGGAGGCCTACAAGGCGGCCCGGGCTTCGATGATGAGCCTGAAAAACGCGGCGGGCAAATCCCTCAATCTGATTCCCGACCTCCTGGTGGTTCCTCCCACGCTGGAGGGCGCCGCCAACGACATCCTGATTGCCGACATCATCAACGGCACCAAGAACACCATGCAGGGCACGGCGAAGGTGCTGGTCGTCCCCCAACTGGCCGGGCATGATACCGCATGGTATCTGCTCTGCACCAGCCGCCCGCTGAAGCCCCTGATCTACCAGCAGCGCCAGGCGGCCAAGTTCGTGTCCAAGACCGATGAGAAGGATGACAACGTCTTCATGAAGAAGGAGTTCCTTTATGGCGCCGACAGCCGGGGCAACGTGGGCTTTGGCTTCTGGCAGATGGCCTACGGCAGCACCGGCGCGGGCGAGGACAAGGCCAGCGAGTAAGGCTGAGAGGAGGGGAACGGCATGAGCTACAGCACCAGAGTCGAGGTCCGAGAGATGGTCAAGGATGACGCCCTCAACTCCATCATAGGCGACACCTACATCGACGATCCCGCTGAGCGCGAGGAGAAGGTCGGTCCTATCATCGACGCAGCTATCGCCGATGCCGATGCCGAGATCGACGGCTACCTGGCCAAGCGCTATGCCGTTCCTTTCTCTCCCGTCCCTCGGGTTCTCAACAAGTTTTCTAAGGACATCGCGATTTACAACCTTTTCTCCCGCATGGGCATTGATGAGAGCACAGACCAGAAGACCTACCTCAACCGCTACAACGCCGCCGTCAAGTTTTTGACTTTGGTTGCGGAGGGCAAGGTGTCCATTGGCGCCGGGAACGAGGATCCCGCATCGGCGGCGTCCACGGGTTTTGCGGTGAAGTCAAGCCCAAGGCTCTTTCGCCGAAATCAGATGCGGGGGATGTGACCATGTCCAGCATCAGCATACGGGTCGATGGGGACGCCTCCAAGCTCCTTGCCAGGATGAAGGGGCTCTCCAACATCGACAAGAAAAGCCTGAACGAAGCGTTGGCCGAAGGATCTCGGGAGTCAACGCTGGAGCGGTTCAAGCGGAGTCGAGATCCAAGCGGGAAACGATGGAAGACCTCGATCCGGGCCGCGCAAAGCGGAGGCAAGACCCTGATCGACACAGCCCAGCTCCGCAACTCCATTAAATCGGCAGCGGATGAGACCGGCTTTGCCGTGGGCACCAACGTCATCCATGCGGCGACCCATCAGCTCGGCGATCCAAAACGAACCATCCGAGCGAAGACGGCCAGAGGGCTGCGCTTCAGGATCAACGGTCATTTTGTCACCAAACAGCAAGTTGAGGTCTCCATCCCGGCCCGGCCTTTCTTGGGGATATCCGATGATGACATGGAGGAGATCAAAGCGACTGTTGAGGACTTTGTGGGAGGCAAGAGCTAAATGCTGTACAGTGACGCCAAGCAATATCTGCTGGATAAGCTCAAGGCTGCCGGGCTGAGATCCAAACCCTATACCACACAAAAGGCGCTGGAGAAAAGCCAGGAAAGCCACATTGGCGCGGTTCTTTTTGACAACGAGGAGCTGGCCCGGAATGGAACCAAGAGAACCTACCGGGACGAAACGGACGCCAAAAAGAAGCGCCGCAAGGTCTTTGACCGCACGTTGACCTTCACCGTGATCATCGGTGACTACACCGATGAGGCGGTCGAAACCATGTTTGAGCGGTTCCTTGGCAGTCTGGATCAAGGAATCTATGTCGATGGAAACTATGTGCCGATCGAGCCGGGAGCGGCTGACTGGGTCAGTAAGGATGACTCAATTCTCAAGGCCCAGGTGGCAGTCCAGGTATCAATCGAATTTCACGGTGGCCTCTATGTGGACACCGGCTATGTCAAGATCGCCGGTGTCGAGATCGAGGATATCGCCAAAGAAAAGGAGTAATGCCAAATGGCCAACAAAACCACCAACACCACGCCCGCCACCGCGTTGGCGTCTTCCGAGGGTTCCTCCCTTGTGGAAATCAATACCCTGCGGCAGAAGCGCAACGTGGACAAGGCCACCTTCGCCGGTGTGTGTGCGGCCCAGAACTGGGCCACCGGCAAGGTCGTTTCCGAGAGCGAGTTCTTGGCGGCGGTCGATAAGTTCAAGACGTCGCCCATGGGCGACAAGAAGGAGGAGAAGAAGTAATGCTGAGAGATGTAAGGCACACCGTCACGGACGGGCTTCTCGGCAACGCCACCGCCACCGGCGACGGTAAGCACGTTAAGATCGGCGTCTCCCCCGTGACCTCCATCACCCCCATCGCCATTACCGGCAGCATGGACGCGGCCACCATCAAGTTGCGGCTGGGGCTTTCCCCGCTGGCTGACGCCGTGATGGATTCCGTCCAGTTTGGCGCTGGCCGGATCTACTGCATCCCGGTGGCGGCCAGCAACCAGGGCACCATCGGAGAAGTGAGCCAACAGGGCACCGGCGCCGGTACGCTGACCGCCACGGGCAATCCCACAAACGCCTTCAGTGTGGCCGTGAAGATCACCGCCAAGGGCGGGCTCAATGTGGCAGCCTTCGCCGTCTCCATCGATGGCGGCGTCAACTTCGGCGACGATGTGACCATCCCACTCAACGGCAAGTTTGATATCGCCGGAACCGGCGTGACCCTCACTTTCGCCGGGGCTGCCGGCGAGGGATCGAACGACAACTCCTTCCTCATCGGCGACGTCTACACCTTCACCACCACCGCCCCGACGATGACCAACAGCGACGTCTTGGACGCTATGGCCAAGCTGAAGAACTTCGGCGAAGAGGTCGAGTTCGTCCACATCGTTGGTGGCAGCAACCTCGCCCTTTGGCAGGCTGTGAGTGAGCTTCAGGTGGAGCTGAGGGACGTGTATCACAAGCCGGTTTTTGTGATGATGGAGGCGTCCAGGCCTACCGATGGGGCCAATCTCACCGACTGGGCCTTGCAGCTGGAGGCCGACCGCAAGAAGGTGAAGAACTATGACTTCCAGGTGGTGCCCGCCTGGGGCCGTCTGGTCAAACTGGACGGAACCACTCAGGACGTCAATCTGGCGGGCATCGCCGCTGGTCTGTACGGCTCCACCGCCGTCCATGTGAGCATCGGCAAAACGCAGCAGGCCGCTGGTCTTGGTATTTCTAAGACCAAGCTCTTGGAGCTGTTGCCCGTTGGGATGGATGATTCCATCATCGAAATTCTGGACGTGGCCGGTTTCCTGACCTTCCGTGGGTACGACGGTCTGGACGACTACTACGTCTACCACGCCAAGATGATGTGCCCGGACGGCAGCGACTACCCCTACGCCGAGGATTCCCGGGTTAGGAACAAGATCATCCGCGAGACCCGCAAGGAGGGCTTGCAGTATCTCAACGACGATATCGACCAGACCGACATCAGCGGCGAGCTGAACGCCAGGGCTGCCTTTATGGCGGCGCCGCTGGATCGGATGATTGCCAACAAGGAGATCAGCGCGGCGGAGGTTTCCGTTCCTGAGGAGCTGGTGGAGAAGTTCAAGCAGGATGAGATCATGCGCGTCCTGATCCGCTACGTCTCCCGCGGCTACATCCGGGAGGTCGTCGTGGATCTTGGCCGTAAGCAGGCGGACAGTTAAGGAGGGAATATCATGCTCAAGGTAAACGGAAGAACCTACGGCTGGGCTGATGTGGACGTCAAGATCCCCGGTCTCAACCTCGTGTTGCAGGAGATCAGCTACGATGACGAGCAGGAGGCGGAGGAGGCCTACGGCAGGGGCAACAAACCCCGCGGCTACGGAAAGGGCAACTACAAGGCCTCTGGCAAGATGTCCATGCTCCGGGATGACTACGATGACCTCCTGGACTACTGCCGCCGCATGAAGATCCCCTTCTTTGGCGTTGAGTTCCCCATGATCGTTGTCTCCTATGCCAACGACGGTGGCCGGACTCGCATGGACGTGCTGAAGAAAGTAATCTTTACCAAGCGCAGTCATAAGGCCGCCCAAAACGACAAGTCTTTGACCGTTGACATCGATCTGATGATCATCGATGGCATCGTGGAAGACGGCGTTGAGCCCGTGTAACCAAGCGACTATCTCAAAACAAACGAGAAAACGGAGGTAAAACATCATGTCTGATACCAAGAAAATTCCCGCCCAGACCGAGGATGAGAACACCGGGGCACAGACCCCCGCTCAGAGCATTGAGGCTCTGAAGCAGAAGTACGGCGGCGAGATCTACGCCGTGGGCATTACCGTCCCGGTGGACGATCTGAACCGCAAGGAGTTTTCCTATCGCTTCAAGCGCCCCGCCACGCAGAGCTATGACCGCTATGTCAGCACCGCCGCCAAGGTGGGCATCACCAAGGCCAGCAAGACCTTCATGCTGGACTCCGTCATCGATGAAGACAAGGACCGGCTTATGGCCGACCTGGATGAGAACCCCGGCATGGCCATTTCCATCGGGAATAAGCTCACCGAGATCCTGGGCCTTTCTGACACGGTAAATTTGACGAAGCTCTAAGAGAGCGGGCCGCGGGGGTAAGCAGTAGTTTCTTCAGGCGCGGAATACTGGAGATATACCGCTTCTTGCCCCCGCCTCTCTTAGAGCATTTTGACCCAGAAACGGTTTGCCATGAAGAGTTTTTGGACTACCTCGCTCAGGCGAGGGTCGTACAGGAGCTTGAACAGGACATCATCGCCCGGGCAGTCTCTGCGGTCTTCTCGGACGACTGACCGGGCGACAGGCCAGATGCAAAGAGGACATTTCCGTTGTGCTGGAGGAGGTGAAAAAGGTGAGCCTTGAATCGGTTTTTAAGCTGTCGCTCATTATGAATATGATCGACAACCTCAGCGGGCCAATGGCAAGCGCAACCTCCAATGTGGGGGGTGCGCTCTCCTCCATGAATGGAAACTTTAGTCAGGCCTGCGCGAGTGGTGCTATGGTCGGAACCGCTATGATGGCTTCAGGCGAAGCCATTACATCTGCGGTTTTGGCCCCGGTCGAGGCCACCTTTGAGACCCGGCGCGCCATTGGGGAACTTTCTTCCTTGGGTGTCAGGGATCTCGGCGCCGTAGAAAATGCGGCCAGATCCTTCTCGGATCAGTGGGCGGGAACCACGAAATCCGACTTTATCAGCGCTGCCTACGACATCAAGAGCGGTATTGCATCTCTCTCCGATGAAGGCGTTGCGGAGTTTACCGCCCTTGCGGGCTTGACTGCAAAGGCGACAAAATCCAGCATAGCGGAAATGACCTCTCTGTTCGCTACTGGCTATGGTATCTACAAAAACTACTATTCCGATCTCTCTGATATGGAGTTTGGAGAGATGTTCTCGGCTGGTATTGCACAATCGGTAAAGCAATTTAAGACCACCGGCTCGGGGATGGCACAGAGCATCCAGACGTTGGGCGCTTCGGCGACGACGGCTAATGTACCTCTGGAAGAGCAGCTGTCCATCCTTGGTATGCTCCAAGCCACAATGGGAGGATCAGAGGCCGGGACGAAATATAAGGCGTTTCTTCGTTCTGCTGCAAAGGGCGGCGAAGCTCTGGGACTGTCCTTCACAGACGCTAACAACCAGCTCCTATCCATGCCGGAGATCCTTGACATCCTGCGCGGTAAATTCGGAGAGACGATGGACGCCGCCGAGAAGATGGAGCTGCAAAAGGCATTTGGGGACACAGAGGCCGTGGCCCTTATTGATTTGATGTATAACAAGGTCGGTGATCTGCAATCCAACATTTTGGGGATGTATGACGCTCTTGGCTCCGGCACCGGCGTCGCGACGGAGATGGCCGATGCCATGAACCGAACCGAGCCGGAACGGTTTGAACGTCTTACCCAGCGCATCCAGAATGTCAAGGAATCTATCGGCAACTCGCTGCTCCCTACGATCAACGACTTTCTTGGAGGCGTGGAGAACATCACTACGAAGGCCGGAGCGTGGATAGAGAAGAACCAATCTCTTGTTAAGATCATCATGCTCGTTGTCCTCGCCCTCGGCGGTTTCCTGACCGTTGGCGGCTCCGTTATTGCGGTGGTAAGCGGTGTAGGTCTCATTATCACCAAGACGGTCTCTGCCTTCAAGCTCCTGAAGGCGGGATTCGGGATGGCAAAAGTAGCCCTCTCACCCCTAATCGGAAGCGTTTGGAGCTTTACCGCAGCTCTTCTCGCGAACCCTATCACTTGGATCGTCATTGGGATCGCCGCGCTGATTGGCGGGCTGGTGCTGCTGTACAACAAGTGCGAGTGGTTCCGCAATTTGGTAGGCAACATTATCAACTTCTTCAAGGAAAAGCTGGGCGCCGTCTTTGGCGTGGTCAAGTCTGTGTTCTCTGGAATCGGTAAGGTTGTCGGAAATGTTATGTCCGCTGTGAAGAATACGGTTTCGGAGAAACTGAGTAACATCAAGTCTGCCTATGAATCCCATGGTGGAGGGATCAAGGGCGTGGCAGCCGCGGCAATAGAAGGTGTCAAAGGGGTCTACACGGCGGGCTTCACCTTCTTGGACAAGCTGACGGGCGGTAAGCTCAGTGCGCTGAAGGATAAGGCGGCCGAGAAGTTCAGCCAGTTCAAGGAGGCCGCCTCCTCTATGTGGTCGAAGGTCAAGGGTGCCTTTGGTGATGGACTCAATAAAGTGAAGGAATTGACCAACGCGGGCCTCTCCGCGGCGAAGGCAACCGTGTCGGAGAAGCTGAACAACATGAAGGCGGCCTATGAGGCCCATGGTGGTGGTATCAAGGGCGCAGCTGCCGCGGCGATGGAAGGCGTCAAGGGGGCCTACACAGCGGGATTCACTTTCCTGAATAACTTGACCGGCGGTAAGCTCAGTGGTCTGGTCGATAAATTCAAGACCGGCGTAAGTAACATCGCCAATGGCGTCAAGGAACGCTTTTCCGCTGTCAGAGACGCCTTCCAAGGCGGACTCAATAAAGTCAAGGAGCTGATCTCCAACGCAGTCGGCTGGTTCTTGGATTCCGGGAAAAAGGTGGTGTCCACCTTCGCAAACGGGATCAAGTCGGCCTTCTCCGCTCCCGTAAATGCCGTAAAGAGCGGTCTGCAAAAGATCCGCAATATGCTTCCCTTCTCCGACGCCAAAGAAGGCCCGCTGTCCACTCTTACCCTCTCTGGCCAGCGTACCATGACCACCTACGCCCACGGCCTGGAGCTGGCACAAAACGCTCCAGCAAACGCGACGGAAAAGGGACTTGCCAAGGTTGGGACCGCACTCAATAACGAGCCCATCAAAAAGGTGCGTCTGTCCGGGTCTGATGATGGAGACGATAACAGCCAAGGCGGAGGATCCGGTTCCAGCAGCAACGGAAAGAAGGTCATCATTCAAAAGCTGCTGATGAAGGTGGACGTCAAGACCATCCGGGAGCTGCAACAACTCCTCAAGCTCTTTGGGGAAGTGGAAGAATACGTCAACGGAAATGGCGGCGACGTTGATGTCGAGGATGCTGAATTTGCTTTTGAGTAAGGGAGGGACACCATGTGATCTATAACCCAGATGAACATATCAAGCTGGGCGGCATCATCCTCCCCGGCCTTGTCAAAAACATAGAGGTGACGACACCATCGAAGATCGATGAGCAGGAAGTTGAGGGCAGCGCGGTCAAGCCCAAGCAGGCCGTAGGATATGAGGATGCAAAAATCAACATAGAGCTGATCCTTGATGACACCCCTACACAAACCAAATACGAACTGCTGGCAATTATCAGGCATCTTTTTAGAGCGCCGGGGCAATCTGTCCCGCAGCCCATACCGATCATCTGCGAAGATACCATGCGGCACGGCGTTGATAAGGTCCTCTTCAAGCAGCTTTCCCACAAATACGACTCCAAAAAAGACCAACTATCTGTATCTCTGGAGTTGTGGGAGTATATTCCCCAGACGATTAAGGTCAAAAAAGGCAGCACAGCAACCAAGGCAAAGAAGGCAAGCAGCAGCAGTGGAAACACCCACACAAGCAATCTGTCGGACAGCTACCAGAAATATCTTGAGACCAGCCGCGGCAAGTCTCCGGCTACCGATGATGCAAGCGCATCCGGGGCACTTGGTAAGATCTCTGATATGCCATATTAGGAGGATAGGACATGGAGGTCATGGAGTTATTTCATCCGCAGATCAGCGTTCAGGTCGGCGAATATGAGCTTGCAGAGGGCATTGAGCTGAAGATGTGTTCTGATAAAGCGACCTACTTTGACTGGGCGAAAATCAAGTTTACCGAGCAGATGCAGCCGGCGCTTAAGCTGGCTCGGAAAGAACCCGCCAGAATACTGCTGGGGTATGACGGCGTCATGGAAGAAATCTTTACTGGTTTTGTCTCCCGGCCCTATAACAGCGTCGGCGCCGATGAGATTGCATTGAAGGATGAGATGTTACGACTGGAGGAAACGGTCATCAACCACACCTTCGTTGACACCACGCCCCAGGAGATTATTACCTTCTGCTTAAACCGAGCTGGCGTCACCAAGATCCAGCTCGCCCCTCAGGGCTACCCGGTAAGACGGCAAGCGGTGTTTCGGCAAATGAACGTCATCGAGGCAATTAACCGCGTACAAGCCATTTGGGGTATCAAACATCGGTTTTTCTTCCTGGGGGGTACATTCTACTGGGGCGTGAAACCGCCCCAAGAAAAGGTCTACACGTTTGAATATGGGGTCAATATTCTGTCCCTCAAGCGCTTCGGCGGTATGTGGGAGCTGGAGACAGCGGCAGCGCCGTTCATTCATCACTCCCAGCAGATCGAGATCGTTCACCCGAAGATCTACGGGGTCGTTGAGGTTCAGAAGGTCATCACCGGCACAAACGATCACGAATTCATTCGTACAAGGATCTATTTCTGAGAAAGGGGGCGATCCAGATGATGATGAAGACGTTTGTTCGCGAGGTCTTAAGGGAGATACTGGCAAGCGAATACCCCCACATGGAATCTCCTGCTGTCGTTTTTGCCGCCGTCACGAAGGCGCAGAAGCTGGATCAGACCTTCACTGCCAGCGGCCTTACCATCGTAAACGACAGCGGTATTGGCAGCTATAAAGGGCATATTACGGCTCCTTGGTATCAATACGATCTGACCGTGGTAGACCGTTTTGGCAATCAGGACGATGGTTTCCCTCCTATACCTGGCGTCAGATCAAGAGGGCAATTTGAGGCGGGGAGCTTCGTCGCAATCGCTTTTGCATACGGAGATATCCCGGTAATTCTGGGGGAGGTACAGTTATGACCGGCCTCGCCGATACAGACATCAAGCTCTCCGATGAGCTGCAACTGACCAAAGCGACGGATGGTGACGCCCCGATCTGCTCGGGGCTGGATTGCCTCTACCAGAATATCGTGCTGGAGGCCCTGACCCAACCGGGGGATCTCTGGTATGACCCGGACTTCGGGTGGGGGTTATACGACTTCATCCAGTCGGAGGACAGCTTTCTGGTGCGCTTGGAGATCACGCAGCGGGCCAGAGTCAAGCTGCAAAAGCGTGAAACGATCCTCCCGGAGAGCATAGAGGTCAACATCAGCTTTGACGGCGATGTATTTACACTCCGTTGTCTCTGGTGCTTTGTTGGGGAGGATGGAACCAGAGAACTCAACATTACGATCGGCGCGGTAGGCGTGGAGGTGATAGCGGCATGATCGACAAGGACATTTTGGATCAGGTGATCCCTATGCCGGATATCGAGCAGCGCAAAGAGGAAGAAATAGCCCGCCTGAAGGATAAAGGCTTTGTCATCACAAACTTCAACAGCGGCGGCATTTTCTACACCTTGCTGATGGCGATCCTCCGCATCGAGCGCGAGCTGACCGGGATGGCCCGGACCATCCTCAACAATATGTTCCTGGCACATGCGTCGGGGCCGTGGCTGGATCTCAAGGCATCCGATTACTCACAAAAGCGCAAGGCGGCCCAGAAGGCCCAAGGCATGGTCACCATCACCCGGGAGGAAGGATGGACTGAGGCGGTCAAGATCGAGGTGGGTCAGGTCTTTAAGACGGCCAAGGACATCGTGGGTGATGAGCTGCGCTATTGTGTCATCGAGGCGGCAGTCTTGCGTAAGGGCGACCAGACGGTAGACGTGCTGGTGGAGGCAGAGGCCGAGGGCTCCAGATATAACGTGCCGCAGGGACAGATCACTAAAAGTCTGGCGGTCATCCCCGGAGTCGGCAGCATTTCCAACGGTGTCAACTGGATCACCCAAGCGGGCAGCGACGTCGAGGAAGATGATAGCCTTCGGAATCGAAGTCTGTCCGCGTGGGCGGGGCGGGCAAAAGTGCCACTCGGTGGCACCTATGCCAACGCTTGCCAAGAGATCCCCGGTGTGCTCTACGTTAACGTAGACGACCACCACCCGCGAGGGCAAGGCACGGTTGACATCATCGTTACCTCGGAGGCCGGGGCGGCGTCTACGGCGCTGCTGGACAAATGCCGGGCAGTGGTAGCGGGAATCAAGGAGCCGGACAGCGACGTGCTGGTCAAGAGCGCGGAGGTGGTTACCAAGGATATCTCGGTTACTGTGACTGTGCCCAGCGACGAGAGCCAAGACGGCCTCGAAGAACGTGTGGAGGCGTCTGTGATAGACCTTATGCAGCTCCGTAAGCGGAAGCGTTTCTTCGAGTTGACCCACGCGGATATCATCTACAAGATCAAGGACGACATCTCCAGCATTCTCAACGTGACCGTCACCACGCCCTCGACGGATGTGTCCTTGTCTACCGACAAGGTGATCATGCCGGGCAAGATCACCGTTACCGTGCAGGGGGTGTAACGATGTCCAAGTTTGGAGAATATATGTATTCCCTCCTTTTCGCCGTGTTGCGTCGAGGGAAAAAGCTGGCGAATCAGTTTTACATCTTCTGTCAGGTGGCCGGCCACTCCTTCGACCGAGTTAAAGAGACGTTTACCAGAGTGCGGGAGGTGACCTCGGTGCTGACGAGTTCCACAGATATGCTCCCGGATCACGCGCGGCCTCCTGATATGCCACGGTAGCGCGGTGAGACGCTGGAGAACTACCGGATTCGGCTGGCTCTGAAGGGCATTATCGCGGAAAACGCCGGCACCAATAACGGCATCTACTATTTGGCTAAGGGGTTTGGCTATGACCGGGTCGTTGTCGAGCCCGGAGAGAAGCCGGCTCATTGGGCGGAAGCGACAGTGTGGATGATCGGCGGGAAGATTGTGCTGGCCGACAGAGATCTGCTGCTCCATGAGCTGGATAAGATCAAACCGGCCAGAACCATCTTGCACTTATCCAAAGAGCAGCAATACTCCGCAACGCCTACTTATGCGGCTGCAAGGATTGTGGGCCGTGAAATGATTCTACGTCAGGAGTGATAGTATGCCGTTCACCGGGTTGAAGCTCACCACCTTTGGGCAAACGCTGGAAACAAAGTGGCGTCAAGGAAAAGGAGTCCACTTTACCCGAGTTGCCTTTGGGGATGGTCTGCTTGGCAACAAATCGATGATAAACCGCACTGCCCTTATTAGCGAGAGACACTGGGTAAAGATCGACGCTGTTGTGGCGGCAGCTGAGGCCACCCAAGCCGAAGTCATCGCCACCATGGACAACGCCGACTTCGAGGAAGGCTTTCTTTACCGAGAGATCGCTCTGATGGCCACTGACCCTGACACGGGGGTTGAAGGCACCTATCTCTACGACAATGCGGGTCAAGAATGCGAATACCTGAACACCCGAGAAGAAGGCGCAATCATCCA
>ERZ779632.157-NODE-157-length-44885-cov-12.255945_pt1 | contig 44885 bp, 35 predicted proteins | sample MGYA00514194_ERZ779632 | MGnify/ENA primary metagenome ERZ779632 (study PRJEB29562, sample SAMEA4376704) | mouse gut metagenome | isolation source: Cecum | study: EMG produced TPA metagenomics assembly of the A DSS colitis mouse model was used to assess the... | reverse complement strand
GGTTTTCGACTTTTCAGAAGCCAAATGCCAAGCTTGCTGCTCTATGCTCTTTTTCCTAGAGTCAAACAGAAAGAATTAACGTCGTTTACTATATATAAGAAAATTTTCATTAATAAAAGAAAAGATACCAAAAGCCCCAATCTTTAAAGTAATATGCGAAGGAAGTATTTATACCGATGCTGCTTTTGTGACCGAAGCGTTTAAAGAAAACGTTGATGGAAATGGATTGATGGGGTTTCGTTTTGAGGAGGTAGGTGATTTCTAAATGACAAGAGAAGAGCTGGAAAAAAAGTTTATTGAATTAGGGCTTCCTGAAGGTGCAGCAAGACTTGCTGCGGAGGAGGAACAGCAGAATCAAAAGATAGCGTGGTTAGCAGGGTATCATTTTGTGTATCGACTTAATGAGAGACTGAGATTTTATGATGATTCATATGCCAAACTGATTAAGGAAGGGAAGATTAAAACATCAGAAAGTACGGCATTGATGGAAGCCGGGGCAACACCGGGACTCATAGCGGACTTTGCATACCAGATTGCCTTGGAGGCTTATTCTGATGTGCTGTCTCAACTCAGTGATTTTGAGGCAGAGTTTGGAATGGAGGAGCTGCCAACATGGCGTCTGGTGGAAAGAACTGCTGATGGAAAAGAAACAGGGCGCCGTCTGCAAGGATTGCATGAGTTGATACCTTATTGAGAATGAATTTAGATATTCTATCTGGATGGAAATTTAAAGTCTAACGGATATTGATTTGATTTAGTTTGAAACATGCCGAATATTTTTATTGTCCCGACTGCTGAGACATTGTTCTTTTTTGTGTGACGTGCATCAGATAGAATATTCATACACGCTTAGGGAAAGTATACAGAGTGAAATGAGATTATAACTCTGATTTAAAGCGCAAAAATGAGAAAAAATCACAAAAATATTGACATAATATTTAAAATCAGCATATAATACATCATATAGGGAGGTGTTTAGATATGCTGGTACAGTTTATGTTAAAAAATGTGTTATCATTTAGGGAGGAAACAATTCTGGATATGTCAGCAATTCATGCGTACAAGGAACATGAATGTAATCTGGCTGATTGTGGGAATGGTGAGAAATTTCTCAGGGTTGCTGCAATTTATGGAGCAAATGCAAGCGGCAAGTCCAATCTGCATCGTGCCATGCGGTATTTTCAAAAAATCGTTTCCAGTTCCTTCAATAATGTGGAGGATGGGGAATTGACAGCGATCGACACATACTACAGACCATTTTTATTTGATATAAGTCATGAAAATTCAGAATTTCAGCTGATACAGATTTTAGGCGGCTATGAGTATAAGTACGGATTCGAATACAATAGGAAATGCATTGTCACAGAGTGGTTATACAGAAAAAATCTGGAGACAAACAGAACAGCGATGATTTTTGAGAGAACGACAGATAAGGTGGAATTTGGCGCTTCTGTCAGGCGGGAATGTGACTTATATAAAGATCAGATTCCCACAGAAACATTAGTCCTGTCTTTTTTTAGCAAACTCAAATTGGAGACAACGATCTATAAGACAGTTTATGCGGGAATAATGGATGATATTCTTATTGTTCCGATAAACTTTTGGGAAAATAGCAGAATTATACAAACTTTTCTTCCAGCGGCAATTGACAATGAAAAAGAAGAACTATTGGACTTTTTGTCGGCAATTGATACCGGAATTAGGGATATCAGATATATCAGACATGATGACAGCCAAAAAGAGGTGCGGTTTGAAACATATCATATAGGGGAAGATGGAGAAAAATATCCGCTGAATTTGTATTCTGAGTCAGAAGGAACGATAAAAAGTATTCTGTTTTTTATTTTTGCGCGTAAGGTAATTTTATACGACAGGCTCATTTTCGTAGATGAACTGAATATTAAGCTGCATCCGCTGCTGTTAAAATATATGATTGATTTATTTTATGATAACAGTTCGAAAGCGCAATTAATTTACACAACACATGATACTACATTGATGGACAAAAAGTTCTTTAGACGGGATCAGATTTGGTTTGTGCAGAAAGATGAATGTGGTTATTCTGAATTGTCAGCGCTCTCGGATTTTAAAGTGCGATCGGACGCCTCTTTTGAGAAGGATTATCTGGCTGGTGTATATGGCGGCATTCCTATGCTGCAGGAGTTTAGAATGAAAGAGGGTAAATAAATGGGCTCTGATGATTTGTTTAAGAAGCGGCGTGAGGCGAGGAAACAGCGGCAGTATGATTATAAAACACCTAAAGCAAATTCTTTTTTGATTGTGACAGAAGGAGAACGCACAGAACCGTTGTATTTTAAGGGACTGCAGAAACTCATTCTGGAAAATATGGGAGGAGTTGTCGATGTTGTAGTACCGCCTGTTATTGACATTCATGGTGAGGGCTGTTCAACGAGTAAGTTGATTGAAGTAGCAGAACAACTGGTAAAAGATGCAAAAATAATGTATCAGAATGTCTGGATTGTATTTGACAAGGATGATTTTGAGGACTTTAATCAGGCAATAGAGGAGGGGGAGCATCAGGGATTTCACATTGCATGGAGCAATCAATCTTTTGAATACTGGTTATATTTGCACTTTAATTATAGTGATTCGGCACTGCACAGACGTCAATGGAATGCGAAGCTAGATGACCTGTTTCAGAAATATAACTTGGGTGATGGGACATATCAAAAGAATTATGAGGACATATATAATATGGTGGATTGGTATGATGGAGTGAACACTGCGATCAAAAATGCAAAGCGTAGAATGGCAGATTTTGAGAAGGGTGGATTTCAACCGTCAGAATTTGATCCCGGAACAACGGTGTATCAGTTGGTGGAGGAACTAAAAAGGTTTATAGAATAAGTTATGACAGAGTGTTTTGTGCTAATAGAAATAGATTCTGTTTTATATTAGATCATTCTAAATTGAAGATGCAAGATCCTGAACAATATGAGTCTATAATAACGAATCATCCAGCAATAATAAATGAGTTAACCAGGAGGAGTATACCAGGATCAATTTCTGATAATGAATCATATAGGAACGATCAGCAATAGTCCCGAATCGTTAAGAATCTTTAATACATTTAAAAAGGCGATAAAGAAACAATGTAATAAGCAAAATAAGGGAAGTAATATTTGGTATAGCGATGCAGTAGATGCGGTGAGTAACAAGTATAGACTTATTACAATTAATATAAATTCTCCACGGGAATATGATTTTGTAATTGAGGATTAAGAATGAGTACGATGCAGGGGACAACCTGACCACATGTGAAGAAAAAGTCCATAATCGCTTTAAGTTCAACGGTAAGCAGTACGACCAAGTAAGCCAACAGTATTACCTGTTGCTGAAAAAATGTGCTAATATAGAGTTATACTTATAAACAGATAAAGAGTCGGTGAAGATGGTAATGCACTTACTCAGGGATATTATAATCAGCTAAAATAAATAAGGAGAATGGTTAAAATGAGTTACTTTCTATTTGGCGCATTTAATTCAGTGAATAATGTTAAGAAGCTGCAACAAATTAAGGCAAATGGGCTCGAGAACGATATTTATATTTGGTTTGATGAAGAAATAACATTTTATAAAGACATCCAACGAATACTTACTGAACAGAAGGCAAAAGGAAAAATAAGATTTGCTATTACATCAAAAAATCAAATGTATAATAGTAGTGATCTTCTTTTTCCGTTTGATAAGTGTGAAAGTAAGGTTATGTTTGCGGACGGTTCTGGAGAGTTGTATAGGCGGTGTTGCAGGGATAATCTAAACATTTTATTTGATTTTTTGGATAATATGTTTAAAGCATTTTATATGGAACAAGTAGAGATTTATATAGTAGAAGGATATGATGTTGCTTTCCATAAAAAGGTGTGTAGTATAGAGGAAATGAAAGAAGACATTTTATGGCAAGTAGAACATACGCAAAATATAGATTCCAGTATTTATTATGTATGTTGATAGTTCTCCGAAATTTTTTGGTCTTGTGACCTCCTGTAATTATGATGAACGACATATGTATATGTATTGTAATGGGATAGGGTTATAGGTTATGACAGTTATGAACTAATTCGGAAAGGAATCAATATGGGGAGACAATATAACTTTGCTATGGATGAGACAGATGAAAAATTATTAATGCAGTATTTGAAGGAAAGTGGGTATGTTGTGTATTTGGAGAGAACACATAGAACGCCTGAAACTATAGATGAGTTTCCAGTTCCTTTTTCTGATGGATGGTTTATTTTGTATATATATCATCCTACTTTTGGGAATATGAAGTTTGAAAGTTATGTGTCTGATAAAAAGTTAAATATTAAAATAGACTATATAGAAGATACAACTGCACCTGTAATTGAATTTAGGAGAACAATAGTACGAAAAGAGGAGAAAACAATTCAGTCAGGGCGTATATGGATGCAAATGAAATATTGGAATGAACATGGTGAGTACGTATCAAAGAGTGAAAATTTAGATAAAGGATATAAAGATATAAAAAAATGGATAACAAAGAACTTACAAAAGATGGAACAGAAGGATGAAAGAGGGGAGATTGAAAAGAATGTTGTAAGTAGGGGACTGGTTCGATTGTTTGAAGAGGAAGGGTATCGTTGGGGATAAATAATTAATTTAAGCTTTTTAAGAAGAATATCAAACTTATTGGATTGTCGCGCAAAGAAATAATTTGACTTCATGTGAAAAAATTTTACGGGAGAAAAGGAATGGAAAACATATATAACGAATTTATAAAAGAAATAGAAGAAACGGGTATGCTAAGACTTATACATAGGAAAGAAATTTGGAAAAGCTTTGGAAAATGTTCTGATGATTTTACCTCAGGGAAGGAGAAGCGTCTTCAGCTTGCGTTCGCGTGTGTCAGAAAGGTAAATGATGCGCTGCTGGAGAGTGTACCATTATATGAAATCAAAGAGACTGTAAATGAATTGCTCGATCTGTTGGAGGATGAGACAGGCGAGAGAGATTATGAAGAGACCTATGATGAAGTTTTTACATTTTGTGAAGAGCTGGTAGAGACAACAGACAGTTTTGTAGCCGGATATTTTCAACAGGCGATTGATCATCTGATGGAGATGAGGGAAAGAGACGAGCCCTTGATTGCACAGAGATATGAATTGGCAACAGATGATTGGAATCTTGAATTAGATGAGACAGATACATCATATGGTATGTCTATTGTATGGAAATATCAGGATGAGTGTGCATCGAAATTTGAGAGGAAAAGAAAGGAAAGACAGTATTGGATATGGTATGTTAGAAAGGCGGCTGAAATTGAAGGTATTGTAGTAAATGATATTGTAGAAGAATCCAGTGCGGTCGAGGACTGCAATAAGAATATGCAGGAAATAGTGATAAATTCATTGGATGATTTTGTGAGGCAAGTTAGCTGTGATTATAAATTCGTTTCTGCCGAGAAGAAAAAACATATTGTGATATTGAATGTTTTGAATTTGAATCATGATAACAAATGTCCATTTTGCGGACAGATTGCTGCAAATTCAAAAGATTTTGTGGGCGAGATGGATTTGGGTATGGTAGAGGATTGGGAAATAAAGCTGCATATACAGGAGCACCTCTATGATTGTGAGAATCCTTTATGTCAAAGGAATCAGTTTTCTTCAAGAAATACGGATAGTTTTATAGAGCGGGTGGCAAATTTTACACATATAAGAAGTATTCATGGAATGAAAGAAAAATTGTGCATGATGTTTGAGAATATCTAGTACTGATACAAATATCAAGTACTTAGTATACGAGAATTAAAAAAATGGTGTACTAGGAGATAATAAGTTATGACAGAGAGTTTTGTGCTAATAGAAGATGAGTATAGAGAAGTATGCAAAAGGTATATGATGATTACAGAAACGGAGGAAATGGTTTATGATATGGAAACCATTATCTGTGATGATGTGAGGTTTGAAGATCGGAATGGTTGGTGTTTGATGACATTATTGGAGGGAGATGAAATAGCAGAAGAAATACTGATTATGTTATCAAATAAGAAGAAATTACTATATTTTTTTAGTGATGAAGTTCAAACCAATTGTGAATTTCTTGTATTGGACAATGATAAAGTAATGAGAAAGAAATATATTTATTTTGACTTACCTAATTTGAATAGAGATGAGGGACATCTAAAAATAGAAGAAAAAAGAAAGTTTTTACACTGGAGTGATATAGATTATTTTATTGGAATCGCGAGAGAGGATCCTTACAAACTTTTTGAGTATTAATGTGTATTTTCGGTAATCGCATTTTGATAATTTATTCAATATCGCAAGTAGTTCCACTGATAACAGAGTACTGTTAAGATTTAGCAGATAATATCCGCGCAATATAAGACAATGCTACTAAGATAACAGAGCACTCTGACGGGAACGGTTGGAGAAAAGGGATACAGAAATGAAATATGAAATAATGGAATTACCCTTTAAGTTTCATCAATTTGATGAATTGAGTAAAAAGCAAGCAGATATTTTTTATAAATGGTATGTAGGACAAATTAGTCATCGAATAGATGTCCTAAAAAAATATGTACATAGCGAAGAAAAGGAAATCGCGTTTGATTTTTCGCCTGAATCCCTGATTCCATTGTGGGAATGGTTCGAACAGAAGATTGTCATTGAAAAGAAAACAGAAGAGGAACTGAAAAATGAGTACGATAGGTATCCTGATTGGATGTATGATGAGATATCCAAAACGAAGATTTCAATGGAAACATTGGATATAGGAATGGATATCGCAATTTATTTTGCGGAAGTGATCAGAAAACAATATCCTGAAAAAATAGATTGGGGATATTTTACAAAGCCTAAGAATCAAATGTATGTAAACCAGCCAGTACTTCTTGGATTTCGTGCAGATATTCCGTTATGCCCGACACAGATTGTAAAGGTGTGTATATGGAAATCAAGTGAAAACGCAAAAAAGACAAGATTATATGACGTGTATCAAAAGCGGATTCAATTGATTGGATATGATCATGTAAATAGAAATAAAAATGTTTTTAAATCATTCGAGCTCCTGTTGTCAGATGTCAGGAACACAAAAACGTTGAGTTTGAAGCAGAGAAAACAGCTTTGGACAGCGTTTGAAACAGATGATAAGCAGGCAAAGGAAAAGGAGATCAGGCTTGCATTGAGGACTCTGGCAAAAGCGGTAAGCGTTTGGGATGATAGCAATAGCTTTTTGTCAAAGATTAGACAGAGTATTGACAATGCAAGCCGTTTTGAGAATGTCGATGAGGTCAGAAAGAGTATTTCGGAAATTCGTGATTTATGTGATAATGCGCTCAAAAGTGAAGGAGATTTTTATACTGCCTATGTATGCAAAGCGGTGGATTCATTAGAGCAATTGACAGAATGCGGAGAGTATTTTTCAGATGAAGATACCGCTTATTATGCCTGCGAATTATGGACAGAAAGAGCGCAAAAAACAGCATGCAGCTTTTGGGAGTGGTATGTGTGGGAAGCGGCATCTATCCAAGGAGTAACCCGGGACGACATAAGGGTGGAAGAACCTCGAAATTATAGTGAATTAAAAACTATAGAGGATTTCGTTCGATGCATCAGTCATGAGTTTGTATATCAAAGGTGTGAAAAAGACGAGGAAAATAAAGAAGTAACTATTTATGTGTATGAGCAGAAGGATGGCGGACATTGTCCGATGTGTGGACATTTTTCTGATCGTGTGTGCATAGAGCTTACCCATATATTGGCGCTTGCCAGGATAAAAGGGTGGAAGCCGATAGTTCATATTAAGAAAAAAGAGTATTTCTGTGATAATCCAAAGTGCAGAAAAGAAGCATTTTTTCCAGAGCAAAAAACCGACGATAAAATCAGGAAAGAAAATTATAAAAAAATTAGAAGCAGGCAGGGAAATGAAAATAAGATTTGCAAATTATTAGGAATTTTGTAGAATTTAATGTGGATGGCGGAGCAGAGTTTATGAAAAGGGTTAAAGATTATTTTAACAAATTTTACACAGAGATCGGAAAATATAAACAGGGAGTTCATGTTTTAAATGATGGAATATCTGAAACAGAAGTTAATGATTTCGAGATAAAGTATCATATGTATTTACCATTTTTTTATAGAGAATGGTTAAAAATGAATAATGGAGGAGAATTATTTACTCCTGGGACTGTGTTAGCCAGAATACTAGGGAATGAGGAATATGAAGAAGGTACATTATATGTCGAAAATAATTTTGACTCTAATAGGCGATGGCCTCAAATGCCGAATTATTTGTTTATTATAGCAAAAGAATGCACTGGCGATGCTATTGGCTTTGATTTGAGAAGAACAAATAAAAGTGATGGGGTTATCATTTATTGGGATCATGAGACAGGAAAGATTAGCAGGGAATGGAATAATCTGGCAGAATGGCTGGACTACGAGATGGAGATGGGAAAAGGTTTAATCAATTATGATGGAAGCGAAAGTGATTTTTAGCCAGATCGTTTTAAAACAGGTTTCGCAATTTGAAGGGGGTATGAGGAGTTGCTATGTCACAGACAGGATTTCAGTATCATGCCAGAAGAAGGGAAATATTTGACTTTTGTAGAACTAAGGATGGAGGGGCAGTATGTTAAAGGAAGTTTTGAAAAAGTATATTGACGCTTTTTTCAAGGTGTTTGAGAATGATTTGAAATCATTACCTAAAATACCTTATGATGAAGATGAACCATCTAATTTATATGTAGGTGAAATAGATAAAGAGGGATGGATTCAATGGCAATATGTCCCAGTGGATAGAATTATTGATTTTTCTGAACTTGAGGAGGAATATGCGATGCATATTTCCACAGAACTGAAAGAATACTATAATTCTTTTTATTTTTTGGAGTTATGTGGATTTTTTGATAATGTATTAATCATGCTTGATAAAATTGATGATACAACAGATGCATTAACAAAATTTAGAAGTGTGCTTAAAAACAATGGAAGTATGATTAAAATTGGAATAGATGGCCGCAATTGTCTGATATGTGTAAAACTGGATAGTGGCTGTGTTATTGTGGATGACTGGGAGTGTGAGGAACAATATATTTTAGCCGATTCTCTGTCAGAGTTTTTTGCGAAATTGAAGCCAAGGGAAGATTGTGAAAATCACACTTGACATTAGTATGACAACATGTTATGCTTAAAGCACAACATGTTGTCATACTATTATGCGATTACAGTGAAGGAGGATTTCATGATGCTGCAACAAATATCAGACGCTGAACTGGAAATTATGAAAGTGGTCTGGGCAAACAGTGGGGAGCCGACACTGTTTGCCTATCTGACAGACGAACTGGCGGCAAAGGGCAGACCGTGGCAGAAAAATACGCTGATTACACTGCTCAACCGTCTTGTCAACAAGGGATTTCTAAAGGCAAGGAAAACCGGGCGTCGCAATGAGTACACCCCGCTTGTGTCGGAGGTGGAATACCAGACGGCACAGACAAAACATTTTTTGGAAAAACTGTATGAAGGGAGCGCGTCAGGGCTTGTTGCCACGCTGATTTCAGGTGATTTGCTGACAGATGACGAGTACGACGAACTAAGGCAGATGCTGGAACGGGAATGAGAGAGGTAGATTATGTTTGAACAATGCGATCGATTTTTGAAAGTTTTCCTGTCCATGTCATTTTCCGGCACGATATTGATTCTGGCGCTGCTTGTGGGAAAAAGGTTCTGGCAGGACAAAATCAGCAGGCAGTGGCAGTATTATATCTGGCTGGTGGTGATATTGCGCCTGCTGCTTCCCTTTGCGCCAGAGTGGAATCTGATGGAAACAGCCCGCGGGACAATCGGACAGGTACAGTCCCATACAGCCATGCCATCGCAGACACAGCCCGCGGACAGTTCTGTTTCTCATCCAGTGCAGGAGAATGAGAATCAAAGTTATTTGGCGCAGGAAAATAAAAAGACAGACCATCCGCGTCAGGGCATTAAAGTACTTGCAGATCTCATGGCGCTGTTTAGCGCGAAAGTCTGGCTGGTCTGGCTTGCTGTTGCGCTGGGGCTGCTGATTCGGAAAATAACAATGTACCAGCGTTTTGTGCGCTGTATCAGAGCGGAGATGACGCCAATAGAGGATGCTGCGATGCTCGAAAGACTATCGGCCGTCGAAGAACAGTCAGGTGTCAAAAGACCCATAGAACTTTGCAGCAGTCCCTTTGTCTCGACGCCAATGCTCATGGGATTGGTTCATTCATGCATTGTGCTGCCAAGTGCCACGCTTCCTGAGCGGGATTTTTATTATATCGCACTGCATGAGCTGATGCACCATAAGCGGCGGGATATTTTATATAAATGGCTGGTGGAGCTTTCGGTCTGCATGCACTGGTTTAATCCCGCGGTGTATTGGATGCGCCGCGAACTCAGCAGGGCGTGTGAGTTTTCGTGCGACGCGGCAGTCCTTGCCAAAGTAGGCAGAAATCATGCGCGGGACTACGGAAAAACGCTGTTAGATGCGATGGCGGCAGTCCGAAAGTACAGAGAAACCGTTGGCGCTGTCTTGTTAAGTGAAAATAAACAATTATTAAAAGAAAGGTTAGGTGCAGTTATGAACGATCAGAAAAAATCAGGAGCAGCAGTCTTATTGACAGGCATGTTGACACTCGGTATGATATTGGGCACTGTTTTGATTGGCGTGTATCCCGTATCTGCGGCAGAGACAGCGACGTTTGCCGTGCGGATTGAACAGTATTATCAAGAAGGAAGTATTCCGTTGTTCCAGATTGCATTCTCACAGTTGGATGCGGAGGAAAAAGCGGCGTGGATTGAGCGGATTTATGCTGATGGACAAATCTCTTTTTTGGGATGTGCTGTCAATGAACTGGAGGCTGACAGTGCCGCAGTCCTGCGCTGTGCAGAAAAAGCTTATGCTGATCGTTCAACGGCTTCGTTCTCGGTATTGGCAAAGCGCATGAGTGAAAAGACATTGAAAGTCTGGCTGGACAGGGCGCTGGCAGATCAGCAGTACGCATTTCAGTCCGTGCTGTTTGGACTGCTGGATGATGACAGGCTGGATGCGCTGGAAGAAGAGATGGACCGTCAGCTGGATGCAGAGCGGAGACAGGAGTATCTGGAACACGGTATTTACGGTGAAGGAAAGAATTATTATTATGAATCTCAGCTCGTCCATATCTTTCTCGATATCAGAAAAGAAGGCTCATTTTATTTTCTGGAGGTCAACCCGCAGGGCACTGTGGATATCAAAGTCACACGCGATGAAAATGGCGGTATTCAGAGCGTTGGCTATATGACTCAAGCGGAGGTGGAAGATCTTTTTGGCGATATGGAGGAGGCAGAGGAAGAATATACAGATGAGATTTGCACGGATGAAGAATTTATGGACGAGATAAAAATTGCTGATGACGATAAATCTAATGACAACGCATGGAGAGCGTTTGACGCGCTGAAAAATCTTGATGCGTTCAAAGCCTTAGACGACTATGCAGACGCGTATAAATTCTTTGGCAGTTTGAAAGATACAGGGAACGACGATGCGCCGCAGATTATAACAGTCAACGAGCAGCATATAGCCGCGGGAACAAAGCTCTGGTTCGGGGACTACGACCTACGCGGCGGGGACAGAATCCAATATCATATTGAGGTGGAGACGGGCGATGCTGTCATGGTTGGATTTATAAATAATGAAGACAGTGATTTATCGAATGCCACATATCATTCTGTACTGATGCACCGCGAAGACGGCGTGCTTCGGTGTAGCGCGGAATTTATCCGTGATGCATCTCTAAAGGATGGAAACTATAAGTTCTTCATCTATGCACCAGAGGGTGCTCTGGGCAATGTGAAGGGGACGGTCTCGATCGCACATGTACAGTAAGAAAACACCACCAGCAAAGCTGGTGGTATCTAAAATTAACGCATCAATTCTTCCATCTCATCAATCAGACTGTCAAAGAGCCTGAGTGCCTCCTCGACAGGCGTCTTGGTGGACATGTCAACGCCCGCGTCTTTTAAGATCGACACAGGGTCTTTGGAACGCCCGGCGCTCAGAAAGTTTTCTTTGTAGGCTTTTACCGCAGGCGCGCCTTCTTTTAGAATTTTCTGGGACAGTGCGATCGCGGCAGAAAATCCTGTAGCGTACTGATACACATAAAAGTTGTAGAAGAAGTGCGGGATGCGTGCCCACTCCAAATCAATCTTTGCGTCATGCACAATATCTTTTCCAAAATACAGGTCAATCAGATCATGATAAACCTTGCATGCCGACTCGGAGTTGATACTCTCGCCGTTTAGCACCATCTGGCTCATCTTTAATTCAAATTCCGCAAACATGGTCTGGCGGTAAAGCGTCGTGCGAAACTGCTCGAGAAAATAGTTGATCAGATAAGCGCGTTCCTTCTTGTCGGTGGTCTTTTTTAACAGGTACTGCATCAGCAGGGCTTCGTTGCAGGTCGAGGCAACCTCTGCCACAAAAATCACATAATCCGAATCGACAACCGGCTGGTGTTTGTTGGAGAGGTAGGAGTGCAGGGCATGTCCCATCTCATGAACTGTCGTGAACTCACTGTCAAGATTATTTTTATAATTTAACAGCACATAGGGATGGACGCGACAGCCGCAGGAATAAGCGCCGCTGCGTTTTCCCGCGTTTTCATAAATATCAATCCAGCGGTTTTCAAAGCCTTCGTCAAGGAGTGCGACATAGTCCTCACCGAGCACAGCGAGCGCCTCGCGGATGTTTTCCTTGGTCTCTGCAAATGAAATACTGCGCCCTGCATTGGATACCACTGGCACATACAAGTCATACATGTGGAGTTCATCCACCTTTAATAATTTCTTTCTGAGACGCACATATTTGTACATGGATTCCATATTTTCATGGACGGCTTCGATCAGGTTATAATAGACCTGCGGATCGACGTTGGTCTGGTCGAGCGCCGCCTCAAGAGGACTGTCGTACCTGCGCATTTTCGCAAAGAAATTGAGCTGCTTCATCTGTGCGGACAGAATTGCGGCAGAGGTGTTTTTGTGCTCATCATAGGTTTTGTACATAGAATCAAACGCATCTTTTCTGACATTCCTGTCATAATTTTGCATCAGCGGGATAAAGCTTGCATGCGTTACAGCAAGGCGGTTGCCTTCGATATCGGACACAGATTCATACGTCATATCTGCATCGTTGAGCAGGCCAAAGATATCCTCCGGTGACTGCGCAAGGTCTCCGGCGGCGGCAAGGATTTTCTCCTCCGCATCGCTTAGGATATGCGCCTTTTTCCTGAGAATATCATTTAAGCTTCTCTTGTACGGTAAGAGCGCTGGCAGTTGATCATAAAAGGCATTCAGCGTGGCTTCAGGTATCTCGAGGATTTCCGGTTCCGCAAAGGACAGGGCGGAGGAAAGTGTTACACACACGCCCATGGTCTGGTCTTTGTAACCCTGATAGGTCGTGTTTTTGGTGTCCTCATCAGCCTTTCGCAGCGCGTAGTTTGCGAATTTGTCCATCAACACGGACACTTCATCCTGCAATTTCAGAAAGGCAAGCAGGCTGTCAGCGCTTTTGCCAAGCTGTCCGCGGAAGAATTCGATCTGCGGGATCAGGTTCTTGACCGCCTCCATATCTTTTTTCCATTCGGCGTCACTCGCGTAGAGATCCTCCATCGCCCAAGTGTATTCCTTTGGGACATCACTGCGTTTTTCATAATTGTTTTGTTGGTTGCTCATTTCATTTCTCTCCTTTATCAATCTTTTCACACTATTACCATGCCATTCTCACAGCCTGCAAACTTTGGGTCGCAGGCACAAATTTGCGTGTGAAAAATTTATTTTTCACACTATAGTCTACCATTTTATGCGGCATTATGCTAGACTATTATGAAGAGAAATTTTAAACAGTAACACAAGATCTGTAAGGAGGGCAAAATGGGACTGCGGTTTTATATTGGCGCGTCAGGCTTCGGCAAGAGCTATCAGCTCTATAATCATATTATTCAGCAATCAATGGCAAATCCGCACATCAATTATCTGATCGTTGTGCCAGACCAGTTTACGATGCAGACGCAGCTTGAGATGGTGATGCGGCACCCCAACAAAGGAATCATGAATATCGACGTGCTCAGCTTTGGCAGACTGTCCCACCGTATCTTTGAGGAGGTGGGCGGCAACGATAAGCCGGTGCTTGATGATACAGGAAAAAGTCTGGTGCTGCGGCGTGTGGCGGCAGGGCTTGAGGACGAGCTGGGTGTCATGAAGCGCAATATTCGAAAGCCCGGTTATATCAGTGAGGTAAAGTCAGCGCTCTCTGAATTTATGCAGTATGGCCTTGGCACAAAGGAAGTCGAAAAACTGTGCGAATATGCCGCGAAAAGAAATGCGCTTGCCTACAAATTAAAGGATTTGCACTTATTATATGAAGGGTTTCTAAACTATATCAATGAGCGCTATATTACGACGGAGGAGACACTCGATCTGCTCAGGAAAGTGCTGCCGCGGTCAAAGGTTGTGAAGGGCAGCGTGATTGTCTTTGACGGGTTTACCGGATTTACGCCGGTTCAGTACAATGTCATTCAGGAGCTGATGGTACAGGCACAGGAGCTGATTGTGACCGTCACAATGGGCGCAGAGGAGAATGCCTATGTGCAGGATGGAGAGCAGAAGCTGTTTCATCTGAGTAAGAAGACGATACATGACCTTGACCGGCGCTGCAAGGATGCAGGCGTCAGGCGGGAAGCAGACGAGCGGATAACAGACAGCGTGGTGTACCGTTACCGGGACAATGCAGGTCTGGCGCATCTTGAGCGCGCACTGTTCCGTTATCCGGTTCAGGAATATCAGGGAACACAGGACAGCATTCGGCTTTTTGAGGCGTCTGCGCCCAAGGAGGAGTTGAGACAGGTGTGTCTTGAAATCCGCAGGCTTGTGCGCGAGAGAAAATACTGTTACCGCGATATCGCGGTGGTGACGGGCGATTTGGAGCGGTATGGATTTCTGGCGCGCGAAATGTTTAGCCGCTTTGATATTCCCTATTATCTGGACCAGACGAACAAGCTGGTTCTGAATCCGTTTATCGAGTTTATCCGAAGCGCGCTGTTGGTGGTAATACAGGAATACTCCTACGAATCCGTCTTTCATTTCCTGCGCTGCGGCATGGCGGGCGTGACGCCCGATGAGACGGACAGATTGGAAAATTACTGTCTCACAATGGGCATACGGGGCAAAAAGGCATGGCAGAAAAAATTTACCAGACGCAGGAAAAAACAGGAAGAGGCCGCGGCAGCGCAGGCGCTTGAAGAGCTGAATGCAGTTCGGGAGCGGATTGTAGCGATGCTGGACCCGCTGATGCAGAAAAAGTCCGAGAAAAAGACAGCGGGAAAAGAGCTGGTGAAAGCGTTGTATGAATTTATTGTCAATGCTTCCATCGAGGAAAAACTTATGGCGTATGAGCAGTATTTTACAGAGCAGGGCGAACTGGTCAAGGCAAAGGAATACGCTCAGATCTACAGGCTTGTCATGGAGCTCTTAGAGCAGATCTGCGGTCTTTTGGGGGATGAGGAGCTGGAACTCAAAGAATTTGCAGATATTCTTGACGCAGGTTTTGCGGAAATCAAGGTGGGAACCATCCCACAGAATGTAGATAAAGTCGTGATTGGAGATATCGAGCGGACGCGTCTTTGCGAGGTGAAAGCGCTGTTTTTTATCGGGGTCAATGACGGTATTATTCCAAAGAGCGGCGGGACAGGAGGCATCATCTCTGATATTGACAGGGAATTTTTGCAGGAGTCGGAGTTTGAGCTAGCGCCGACACCGCGTCAGCAGATGTACATACAGCGCCTTTATTTGTATCTGATGATGACGAAGCCGACAGAGCAGTTGTATCTGTCCTATGCCAAGGTGGATAATGAGGGGAAGAGCATCCGGCCGGCGTATCTTATCAATACAGTTCTTCGGTTATTTCCAGAGCTCGTGGTTGACCAGCCGCAGATGCGTCCGATGGAGGAGCAGATGGAGTCGCCCGCGGATACGCTTTCCTATCTGGTTGAGCTGCTGCGGCGCTATGCCGCGGAGGATATCGGGGAAGAGAGGCGGTTTTTTATCACACTTTATGACACATATGTCAGAAATGAGTGGTATGCGCCTGTCTTGGAACAGATGCGCAGGGCAGCATTTTCCTATCTGTTTCATGCAGATACAAACAGGATTCCCAGAGAGCTTGCGCGGCTTTTGTATGGGCAGGTTTTAAAAAACAGTATCAGCCGCCTTGAGAAGTTTGCCTCCTGCGCCTACGCTCATTTTCTGCAATACGGTCTGAGTCTTGAGGAGCGTGACAAGTACAGCTTTGAGAGCGTGGATATGGGCAATGTCTTTCATGCTGTGTTGGAAAACTTTTCAGACAAACTTGCCGAGGAGGGGTATACATGGTTTGACTTTCCAAGAGAGGTCGGAGAGCGGCTTGTAGGCACATGTCTGGAAGATTATGCAGTCTCCTACGGTGAGACGATCCTGTACAGCAGCAAACGCAATGAATATATGATCACGAGAATGCACAGAATCCTCAACCGTACTGTGATGACATTGCAGTATCAGCTGCAAAAGGGGGCTTTTACGCCCGAGAACTTTGAGCTTTCTTTTCAGATGACATCAGATCTCGATGCTGTGAATATTGCGTTATCGGAGGAGGAGCGGATGCAGTTGATCGGGCGCATAGACCGTGTGGACACCTGCAAGCAGGAGGATAAGCTGTATGTCAAGATCATCGACTACAAATCCGGCAATCGCAAATTTGACCTTGCCGCACTGTACTATGGGCTTCAATTGCAGCTTGTCGTCTATATGAATGCGGCAGTGGAGGTAATCAAAAAGAAAAACAAAAAGGAAAAAAATGACGCACGTGTCATTCCGGCAGCGATGCTCTACTATCATGTCAGCGACCCTATGACAGAGACAGATAAAGGAAATCCCGATATCTCTGAGATACAGGCAGCGATCTTGGAAGAACTGCGCATGACAGGCATGGTCAGCGATGACGAGGAGGTGATACAACTGCTGGACAAGGATTTTGACACGAAATCTTCTATTTTACCAGTGGCAAAAAAGAAGGACGGCAGTTTTACAAAGACATCTTCTGTGCTCTCAGACAAGGATTTTGAGACGGTTTCGACCTATGTGAATCATAAGATTAAGGAACTTGGCGTGTCGATCTTAGAGGGCGATATCGGACTCAACCCGTATGAGCAGAAGGATGCGGATGCCTGCACCTACTGCGATTACAAGAGCGTTTGTGGTTTTGACAAAAAGCTGGGTGCAAAGCTTGTCAGGCATCTTGAGGATATGGATCAGGAGGATGCAATGGAGCGCATCCGGCAGAGTCTCGGCATCGACGGGCAGGAAGGAGACGGACAATCATGGCAATGAATTTCACACCAGACCAGCAGCGGGTCATTGATACCAGAGGCTGCAATATTCTGGTATCGGCGGCGGCTGGCAGCGGCAAGACAGCCGTCTTGGTAGAGCGTATTATCCAGATGATAACAGATGAGCGCCACCCCGTAGATATCGACCGTCTGCTGATTGTGACCTTTACTTCTGCGGCGGCGGCACAGATGCGGGAACGCATCAGCAAGGCAGTGGCGCAGAAGTTAGAAGAGCACCCCGAGAGCGAGCATTTGCAGAAGCAGACCTCGCTGATACACAATGCGCAGATCACGACGATTGACTCCTTCTGCCTGTTTGTCATCCGCAATAATTTTAATGAGATTGGACTGGACCCTGCGTTTCGCGTTGCGGATGAGAGCGAAGTCAAGCTCATCGAGGCGGATGTGATGGGCAGGCTTTTGGAGGAGGCACACACAGAGCCCACGGAGCGTTTTCTGCATTTCATTGAATGCTACAGCACAGGCACCAATGAGAAAAAGATTGAGGAGGCAATTTTGAGGCTCTATCATTTTTCGATGAGTTATCCGTTTCCGGAGCAGTGGCTTATAGAGCGCTTGGAGGATTATCGGATTGGGGAGATCGGTGAGCTCTCAAATAAAAAATGGTTTCAGTGTGCATTGGCATATATCCGCACGATTTTACAGGAGTGCAAAAACCGGCTGCATCAGGCGCTGGAGCTTGCAAACAGCGTCGGCGGTCCGATTCAGTATATGGATAACCTCGTGTCGGATATCGGATTAATAGAAAAATTTCAGCGCGCCACGGATTATAATGAGCTGTATGACCTGTTTACCTACTCTGCGTTTACACGTCTTTCCGGCAGGAAAGCGGAAGGTGTAGACCCTATTTTGAAAGAGATGGTCAAGGCGATACGCGATGAGGTGAAGAAAAATATAGCAGATCTCAAAAAATTTCTGTTTCAGATCTCTGTGGAGAATACGCTGCGCGATATGGCAGCCTGTCAGGAGTCTGTGGAGGAGCTGGTATCCCTCACGCTGGATTTCAAGAAAATGCTCGACCAGTCCAAGCGCGACAGAAATGTGATTGACTTTTCTGACATGGAGCATTTTGCCCTACAGATTCTGTTAAAGCAGGGGGCGGAGGACAGGATGGAATCATCCCGGATGGTGCCGTCGAATACAGCGCTTGAATTACAGGATTATTTTGAGGAAATCATGATAGATGAGTACCAAGACTCCAATGAAGTACAGGAGCTTTTGCTAAAATGCATTTCCGGCGAGGATAAGGGGCGTTTTAACCGGTTTATGGTAGGAGATGTAAAGCAGAGCATCTATAAGTTCCGTCTGGCAAGACCGGAAATTTTTATGCAAAAATATGACACCTATGTCATAAATGACCAGCGCAGCAGCAATGTGAGGATTGACCTGAGCATGAATTTCAGAAGCCGCCGCGAAGTGACGGATTCGACGAATTTCATATGCAGCCAGTTGATGACAGCAAAGGTTGGCAATGTGGAGTATGACGAGCGGGCGGCGCTGTATGTGGGCGCTTCCTACATAGAACCAGCGCAGATGGACGAAAATGATATATACCGCACAGAGCTGCTCATCGCTTCCCAGGATTCTCTTTTATCACAGGAAAGTGAACAGGAGGGGGCGCAGCAGGCGCCAAAATATTCTGAGAAAGAGATTGAGGCAGTGATGGTGGCGGAGCGCATCCGGCAGATCGTTGGTTCATTTCCTGTCACAGACGGGGCGACAGGAGAGGTGCGCCCGGCGAAGTATTCAGATATTGTGCTCTTATTCCGGGCGACAGCAGGGTGGGATGAGGATTTTAGAAGAATCTTGTCCGAGCGTGGGATTCCGGTGCATGTGACCAGCAGGGCGGGGTATTTTGAAACCTTGGAAATTCAGGGAATTGTCAACTTTCTGCGCGTGCTGGATAATCCGTTGCAGGATATTGCGCTCTTTGGCGTGCTGAAACTGCCGTTTTTTGATTTTACGGAGACAGAGATTACCTATATCCGGTGCTTTGCGCGGGACTATCAGGCACAGCAGGAACAGAACAAAAAGCTTTATCTGTATGAGCAGATACAATTATATTATGATCATGTATATCTTGCTGGTGAAGCAAAGCAGGAGGAGCGTGGAACCGTAAATCAGGCAAAGTTAGAACGTTTTTTGAAGATGATTGAAGCGTACCGCAAAAAGGTTGCATATACACCTATCAAGGAGCTCTTGCAGGAGCTGATTGCAGATACGTCCTATGATGCCTATGTGGGGTCCATGCCGGGCGGTGAGCAGCGGATAGCCAATATCGGGCTTTTGCTGGAGAAGGCGGGGACATTTCAGAATACAAGTTTTTATGGACTGTTTCACTTTATCCGGTATCTTGAGACCATACAGGAGCAGGATGTGGATTTTGGAGAAGCAAATATTTTGGATGAGAATGCGGACGTGGTGCGCATTATGACAATTCACAAGAGCAAAGGGCTTGAATTTCCGATTTGCTTTGTCTGCGGACTCTCCAAACAGTTTAACCAGATGGACATGCGGCAGAGTATCCTGATGGATGTAGATCTCGGTGTGGGCGTGGACTATATCGACCCCGGACTTCGTCTCAAGCGTAAGACCATGCGCAAAAATGTGGTGGCACAGCGCATGAAGGAGGACACGCGCGGGGAAGATCTGCGCGTATTGTATGTCGCGCTCACAAGGGCGAAAGAGAAACTGATTCTCACAGGCTATATTCATGATCTGGACAAAAAGATCGCCAATAATGTATATCTTACGATGGAGTCCGCCGAGAAGCTGCCGTACTCTGTCATGATGGGGGCAGTTTCATATATGGATATGATACTGGCGGCGCTGATACGTCATCCCTGTATGCGGGAGCTGCTCGAAGAGCGGGGCTTTGAATATGCCAGACACCGCCTGCCCTATCAGGAGATTCCGATAGAAATTGTCTTGTACCAGCAGGCAGAGAGTCAGGCAGAGCAGATCAGGCGCCAGCTCAAAGAGCAGGGACGTTCAATCGCTTTGGAGGAGGAGCTCTCCAGAGCAGCGGCGCACGCGGATGCCGCGCTGAGGGCAGTGCTTGATGAGAAACTGCACTATCAATATCCACATGCAGATCTCGAGGGGCTCACAGTCAAGACGACGGTATCGGAGCTCAAAAAAGCATCTTATGAGGAGACCGCCGCAGAATCGGCGGAATTGATCGTGCTGCCAAGGGAAAGCTACATACCGGATTTTGCACAGGAGGACATGCAGGATATGACAGAGGTGTCAGAATCGGAGGAGACTGCCAGAGCGCGCTCAGGAATACAATACGGTACGGCGGTGCACAAGATTATGGAGCTGTTGTCCTTTACTGAAAAATTCCGCACAGACAACAAAAAGCTTTACGCGGACATCAAAAGTGAGCAGGAACAATGGATTGCAGAGGGAACCGTCACAGCGGAGGAACTTGCCTGTGTCGGCGTGCGCAGGATTCAGGCCTTTTTCCAGTCCAGACTCTCACAGCGGATGATTGCGGCAAACGGGCGCGGTGAACTTTTCAAGGAACAGCCCTTTGTGCTGGGAGTCAGTGCAGACCAGCTCAATCCGCGCTTCCCATCGACCGAGACCGTCTTGATACAGGGCGTGATTGATGTATTTTTTTACGAGAAGGATGAGATCGTGCTTGCAGATTACAAGACCGATAAGGTAAGCTGCAAAGAGGAGCTTATCCAGCGTTACGAAAGCCAGCTCGACTATTACCAGAAGGCGCTAGAGCAGATTACCGGCAGGAAGGTGAAGGAGCGGTATCTGTATTCATTTTATTTACAGGAGGAGATTTATGTTTGAATACATTTTATTTGACTTGGACGGCACACTGACCGACCCAAAGCTTGGCATTACAAGCTCTGTACAGTATGCACTGCGGGCGCTTGGCATTGAGGAGCCTTCGCTGGATAAATTAGAGGTGTTTATTGGCCCGCCGCTCACAGACAGCTTTCGCGAGTTTTACGGACTGGATGAGGAACAGATGATCACAGCGGTTGACAAATACCGGGAGCGGTTTGCCACGCAGGGAATCTTTGAAAATGAAATCTACCCGGGCATTCCCCAAATGCTTGCAGACCTGAAGGCAAAGGGCAAAAAACTGGCAATCGCTTCGAGCAAACCGACGCTGTTTGTGGAGCAGATTTTAGAGCACTTTGAGATCAGGAAGTATTTTGATGATGTGGTTGGCAGCAATATGGACGGCACGCGCGGCAGGAAAGAGGAGGTCGTCGAGGAGGCGCTGTGCCGGATGCTCCCTGCGGGAATGACGCCTGCAAAGAAACGGGATGCCGTGGCGATGGTGGGCGACCGCAAGTTTGATATTGAGGGTGCGGCTGCACATGGCATCACTTCGGTGGGCGTATCGTTTGGCTATGCACCAGAGGGAGAATTGGAGCAGGCTGGCGCGGATTATATCGTCAATTCAGTACAGTCGCTGTATGACGTATTGGCACAATAGAATGAATGGAGAGTTTGATGAGTGTTAAAAATTCAAAAAGACAGGTGAAAAAAATCCCAAAACGCACCACTCTGCTGCAAAAGCTGGCATATATATTAAGACCCTTTGTCCTCTATATGCTGGTCAAGACTGCGGCAATGCTCTTTCTGGCAATTGCGATTCCGGCACTTCCCATCACAGGAATTGCAGCGTGGGTAGAGCGCAATGCACATCCACTCAGTGCAGCGGTAAACGGTGTGGCAAGTCTGGCGGCAGTCTGTTTCCTGCTGAATGACTTTCTAATCGAAGCGAGTACGACTGGCGAGGTAGATATTGACAAGGGAATCTTTGGCCAGATGGCCGGTTTTGCCAGGATGGATTTATTGGGAATCAGAACAAAACAGAAGGCAGTCCGCCTTGGGCTGTGTATCCTTCTTGGAATCACGGCCTCCCTCGCGCTGAATATCATGGTGGAGCTGGCAGTGTCCGCATCGGGGAACAAGATACTCTATTCTGAGCGGTATGAGACGGTGGAGACGATTCAGTACTCTGTGCCAGCCGCAGTGGGCATTGTATTGTATGGAATCCTTTCTCCCCTCGTAGAAGAGATCGTGTTTCGCGGCGTGATCTACAACCGGATTCGCAAATTTTACAGTCTGACAGCGGCAGTGGGATGTTCTGCACTTTTGTTTGGAATGTTTCACGGAAATCTGCCGCAGATGGTGTATGGTACGGCAATGGGCGCGATGATGGCAGTCTGCTATGCGTACATTGGCTGCTTTGCCGCGCCGCTGCTGGTGCATATGTCCGCGAATCTCTTTACATTTCTGGTATCAGGTTATACAGAATGGACGGCGGGTTTGCTCACGCCGGTCTGGTGTGCGGTGTTTGCTGCCTTGTCAGCGGTGATACTCTGGTATTTCATACATTTTTCCGATTCCCGTCCGTGACCAGCCGGGCAGGGCAATGTCTTTATCAACAAAAAACGCAAGTTGTGAAACCTGCGTTTTTTTGTTGCACACGGGCACTCGGATAAAATTTATCAGCGCGCCATAAGCTCAATAATCTCGCCAACATACATTGTGTGAAGATCGCCGTCTTTGTACCACTTGGCAATCTCTGGCGTGAGGAAGGAATCCTCCGTGAGTTTGATCGCGGACAGCTTGTGACATAAAAGGATAAAATTGCCTTCGTCGATAAACGGGATTGAGAGCTTGTAATTCCAAGTGAGTCCGGCTTCCGGCACTTTGTCACCGTCTCGGCCGGAATGCGAACCACAGTAATTCAGCGCATCTTTGTATTCCTGACTCATAAATGAGACTGAAAAAAATTCTCCGGTATCAAGAAATTCCTTGGTGTATCTTGAGTCACGCACGAAAATGAAGGCAACATTCTTTCCCCAGAGAACACCGATGCCGCCCCAGCTGACAGTCATGGTATTTGCTTTCTTTTTGGAACCGGCAGAGATCAGTGCCCAGTCCTTTCCAAACGATTCAAATGGATTGATTTCCAGCATCTCAACTGGAATCGGTTGAAATACATGCATAATAAATTCTCCTTTTACAGTTTGTTATAGATTCTATTAATAAGTATACTATTGCAGAATGAAATTGACAACAAATTAACAAAATATTCTTAAAATATTCTGGGAAAAAATCCAAATATCAACGATTAAATTAATGTATCCGGCTATTTTATGGTCGGATTTGTGGTTATACACGCAGCCGCATAAGAAGATATGCCGCTTCGCGGCTGGCGTGATTACAAAATGATACAAAGGAGAAGGATGAGAAATTATGGCAAGACAAGGAGAAAACATTCGAAAAAGAAAAGACGGGCGCTGGGAGGGACGGTATCTGGTATACGATCGTATTCTGAACCAGATTCTGAAATTTGCGTCCGTTCAGTACGCATTCATCATGCCAGTCCTAAGAAGGTCTGCGCTGGATTCGAGGAACACCCCTGTCAAAGTGCTTGCAAAAAGCGAGCAGAAAAAGCTGATGGAAGTAATCTACAGCCAGATGGACTGTTTCAAGATGGCAGTGCTGATGTGTCTCTTTACAGGACTTAGGCTGGGCGAGCTGTGTGCACTCAAATGGAGCGATATCGACTTTGAGAACAAAATTTTAACCGTCAACAGAACCGTACAGCGTCTGTATGCCGAAGGGCATGAAACCAAAACGATCTTAAAAGAGATGGTTCCCAAAAGTCCGTACTCCCAGCGGGAGATTCCGCTGTCGGGCACAGCGCTGGAGCTGTTCACAAAATTTCAAAATGACAAGGAATATGTCTTTGGCGGCGACAGACCACTCGAGCCAAAGCGTCTACAGTACCATTTCAAGAAATTGTTAAAGGAGGCATCGCTCTCCGACAAACATTTCCATATCCTGCGCTATACCTTTTCGACAAACTGCATCGAGGGCGGCACCGATGTCAAGAGCCTCAGTGAGATCTTAGGACATTCCGATGTCCAGATCACACTCAACCGCTATGTCCATCCGTCGATGGAAACCAAACGGCAGTACATGGATAACCTGCTGGGATTTTATGGACAGATTCAGGGGCAGGTGGGTAAATAATCAAGTATAGAAAACAGAAACCTTGAGGAGAGGAAAAGCGTACCTTGACAACTGCATACTTTACATTAGGAAGGATGGCAAATAATTAGTATTTGAGATTTTTCATCGGATATGATATCATGAACATAAATACAAAGGAAACCGCCAAGGAGAAACCAAATGGGGAAGCGAGACACAATAACAAAGAACTATATGAGACGCCCAGAGATTTTTGCAGATGTGTTCAATCAATTTCTATATCATGGCAGACAGAAGATTTTGCCAGACAGACTGGTTGAGCTGGATACGACAGAGATTGTGGTGCCTTACGGTGCCGCGGGGAATGCTTCCGTGCCGGAACAAAGATACAGGGATGTTGTAAAATTACTGACAGCAATGACAGATGGCAGAGCAGCTTATTGTATACTGGCAGTGGAAAATGAGTCAAAGATCAATTATGCAATGCCTGTAAAGGATGGGCTGTATGATTTTATGCAGCTAGCCAAACAGGTGACAGAAACGGCAAAATCGCACAAGAAGTCCAATATCAGGCCAACTGCGGATGAGTATTTGAGTGGATTCTGGAAGAGCGACAGACTGCTGCCAGTAGTCACGTTAGTGGTGTATTTTGGAGCGGAGGAGTGGGACGGACCACTCAGTCTGAAAGAAATGTATGCCGATACGGACGAGGAACTACTAAAATACGCTGCGGACTATCGTGTTAATCTGATTGCACCCAGAGGATTATCTGACCATGAACTAGATGAATTTCATACAAGCTTTAGAGAAGTGATGAAATTTATCAAATACTCCTCAGATGGACAACAGTTGAAAACAGAAGTGAGTGCAGACGAGCGGTTCAAAAGTGTGGAGCGTCAGGCAGTGGAAGTGATCAATGCAGTGACAGGCTCCAAAGTAAAATATCCTAAAAGGAAGGAGGAAGTGGATATGTGTGCTGCGATTCAGGAGATCAGGGAAGAGGGAAAATTAGAGGGCAGATTAGAGGGAGAAATCATCGGAGTGATACGATCGGATAAAAGACGGGGTGTATCGAAAGAGAATACAATACAATATCTCATGGAAGAATATCAGAAAAGCGAAGCAGAGGCGGATAACCTGATAAAAATGTACTGGAAATAAAAATGAACTGTAGAAACGAGAATCCCAATGTAAAGTATGCAGTTGATTTTACATTAGGATTTTTTTATGCACATGAGTGTCCAAAAGAGAAATGATATGATGATGTAAATCTAACAGCACCTTGACAATTTCATACTTTACGGCGGGACTGGACGTTGTTATGATACCCGGAGATGAGCGGAATATCAAGATAACAACACGTACAGATCTTGAGCATGCCTGTGAGCGGTTTCAAATATACAAAAGTTTGTTAGAAAGTTAAAAAATTTCGCAAAAAAATCTTTACAAACAGCAAAAAATTTTTTATAATGAAAAAAGTGTATAGAAAAATATAAGATTTCAAGCAACCAAAGACGGTTCATGCTGTTTTTTGGTTGCTTTTTTATGCGCAGCCCCATGCAGAGAAAGTATGCCGCAGAAGCGGTGCATGGGGGCGCGGCGAGGAAAGAGAAGGAGAGAATGAGATGTTTGATGCAAAGATGAATGTTCCCGAAGCGCCGCTTCACAGGGCTGAATTTGAACATGACAACTGCGGGATTGGTGCAGTTGTCAACATCAAGGGTACCAAGACGCGTGAGACCGTGGAGAATGCCTTGAAAATCGTAGAAAATCTGGAGCACCGGGCTGGAAAGGATGCAGAGGGAAAGACAGGTGACGGCGTAGGGATTCTGGTTCAGATCTGTCATGACTTTTTTGTCAGAGTCACAGCCCCTCTTGGCATTGCGCTTGGCGGAGAGCGCGAGTACGGCGTGGGCATGTTCTTCTTTCCGCAGGATGAGCTCAAGAGAAATCAGGCGAAAAAGATGTTTGAGATCATTGTTGAGAAGGAAGGGCTGGAATTTCTTGGATGGCGCGAAGTCCCCTGTGTACCGTCTGTCTTAGGGCATAAGGCAGTAGAGTGTATGCCCTGCATCATGCAGGCATTTGTCAGGAAACCAGCAGCGGTGGAGAAGGGGCTTGCATTTGACAGAAAGCTCTACATCGCAAGGCGCGTGTTTGAGCAGAGTTCGGATAATACCTATGTGGTATCACTGAGCAGCAGAACCATCGTCTATAAGGGAATGTTTCTTGTCAATCAGCTAAGGACATTCTTTCGGGATTTGCAGTGCGATGATTATGTGTCTGCGATTGCAATCGTGCACTCCCGCTTTTCTACGAATACGAATCCGAGCTGGGAGCGGGCGCATCCGAACCGCTTTATCGTACATAACGGGGAGATCAACACCATTCGCGGCAATGTGGATAAGATGCTTGCGCGCGAGGAAAACATGGAATCTGCATTTTTGAGCCATGAATTTCACAAGGTACTGCCCGTGGTGAACGCGCAGGGGTCCGATTCTGCCATGCTGGACAACACACTGGAATTTCTGGTGATGAGCGGCATGGAGCTTCCGCTTGCAGTGATGATTACGATCCCGGAGCCGTGGGCAAACAACAAGACCATGTCCCAGTCCAAGAAGGATTTCTATCAATACTATGCGACGATGATGGAACCTTGGGATGGCCCGGCGTCCATACTTTTTTCAGATGGAGATATCATGGGGGCTGTGCTTGACCGGAACGGACTCAGACCCTCCCGTTACTATATTACTTCGGATGACCAGCTGATCTTGTCCTCAGAGGTTGGCGTGCTTCCGATTGACGCAGCGAAGATTATCAAAAAGGACAGACTGCGTCCGGGCAAAATGCTGCTGGTGGATACAGTCAAGGGGGAAGTGGTGGATGATGACACCCTCAAGGAAAAATATGCAAAGAGTCATCCTTACGGGGAGTGGCTGGATTCGAATCTTGTCACGTTAAAAGAGTTAAAGATACCCAATGTGAGAGTGCCTGCGTTCTCGGACGAGGAGAGACAGCGGATGCAGAAGGCATTTGGCTATACCTATGATGAGCTCAAGACCAGCATCCTTCCGATGGCAAAAAATGGCGGGGAAAGTATTGGTGCGATGGGAGTGGACACACCGATTCCAGTGCTGTCTAAGACGCATCATCAATTGTCCCATTATTTTAAACAGCAGTTTGCGCAGGTCACGAATCCGCCGATTGATGCAATTCGTGAGGAAGTGGTCACATCGACCACCGTATATATCGGAAAGGATGGAAATCTGCTGCATGATACAGAAAAGAACTGTAATGTGCTAAAGGTCAACAACCCGATTCTGACGATTACAGACCTTTTAAAAATCAAGAATATGAAACGCGAAGGCTTCAAGGTGGAGGTCATTCCAATCATTTATTACAAAAACACCAGTTTGGAGCGCGCGATAGATCATCTGTACGTAGAGGCGGACCGCGCATACCGCGAGGGGGTCAATATCATCATTCTCTCAGACCGCGGTGTGGACGAGAACCATGTTGCAATTCCGTCGCTGCTTGCGGTGTCCGCGATGCAGAAACATCTGATTCGCACGAAGAAGCGGACCAGTGTCGCGCTGATTATCGAGTCTGCGGAGCCTAGGGAAGTACATGATTTTGCAGCGCTGATCGGCTATGGCGCGTGTGCGGTGAATCCCTATCTGGCGCAGGAATCCATCAAGGAGCTGATCGACAATGGAATGCTCGACAAGGATTATCACGCCGCGGTGGACGATTACAATGATGCGATACTGCACGGCATTGTCAAGATTGCATCCAAAATGGGCATTTCCACGATTCAGTCTTATCAGGGCTCTCAGATTTTTGAGGCAATCGGAATTGATGCGGACGTGGTGAACAGGTATTTTACGAATACCGTTTGCAGAGTGGGCGGCATCACGCTGAAAGATATTGCAGACGAAGTGGATGCGCTGCACTCGCTGGCATTTGACCCGCTGGGGCTTGCGACAGACCTGACGCTGGACAGTCCCGGACAGCATAAATCGCGCGGCGGTGGGGAGGAGCATTTGTATAATCCTGCCACCATTCATATGCTACAGCAGTCTACGCAGAGAGGGGACTATGAACTGTTTAAGCAGTATTCCGATCTGATTGATGATGAGAACAGCATCCGCAATATCCGGGGATTGATGGACTTTAATTATCCCCAAAAGAGTATTCCCATCGATGAGGTGGAGAGTGTGGACCGCATTGTTACCCGTTTCAAGACAGGGGCAATGTCTTATGGGTCGATTTCAAAAGAGGCACATGAGACGCTTGCGATTGCCATGAATCTGCTTCACGGCAAATCCAACTCCGGCGAAGGCGGTGAGGATTTAGACCGTATGGTGGTTGGCGCAGATGGGCTCAACCGCTGTTCTGCGATCAAGCAGGTAGCGAGCGGGCGGTTTGGCGTCACCAGCAAATATCTGGTGAGCGCGCAGGAAATCCAGATTAAGATGGCGCAGGGGGCAAAGCCCGGCGAGGGCGGCCATCTGCCAGCGGGCAAGGTTTATCCGTGGGTGGCAAAGACAAGGCATTCGACACCGGGCGTCGGTCTGATCTCGCCGCCGCCGCATCATGATATCTATTCGATAGAGGATTTGGCGCAATTGATCTATGATTTGAAAAATTCGAATAAAGATGCGAGAATCAGTGTCAAACTGGTATCGGAGGCAGGTGTTGGTACCGTTGCGGCAGGTGTTGCAAAAGCAGGTGCGCAGGTGGTATTGATCTCAGGTTATGACGGCGGTACAGGCGCCGCGCCAAAGAGTTCTATCCACAATGCCGGACTTCCGTGGGAGCTGGGGCTTGCGGAGACACACCAGACATTGATTCAAAACGGACTGAGAAACAAAGTCCGCATTGAGACCGATGGAAAACTGATGACAGGACGTGACGTAGCCATCGCTGCGATACTCGGTGCGGAGGAGTTTGGTTTTGCGACTGCGCCGCTGGTGACAATGGGCTGTGTGATGATGCGCGTGTGCAACCTTGACACCTGTCCGGTAGGCATTGCGACACAGAATCCAGAGCTGCGCAAACGCTTTCAGGGCAAGCCGGAATACGTTATAAATTTCATGCGGTTTATCGCGCAGGAGCTGAGGGAGTATATGGCAAAGCTCGGGGTCAGAACCGTCGATGATCTGGTGGGACGGACCGATCTGCTGAAAATGAAAGAGACGCTGCCCCGCGGCACAGTGAAATTGGATTTAAGCTTGATTTTAAACAATCCTTATCAGGCGCAGAAAGCAGTGTTTGACTCCAGACAGGTCTATGATTTTGAGCTGGAAAAGACATTGGATGAAAGGGTTTTGTTAAAGCAGCTTGGCGGTGCGCTTGCGGCCGGCAGGAAGAAAGACATCTCGGTGGAAGTCACAAACACAGACCGCTCCTTTGGAACAATCTTTGGCTCAGAGATTACCAAGCGGTATCATGACACTTTGGAGGAGGATACATTCAAAATACACTGTCATGGCGCAGGCGGACAGAGTTTTGGCGCATTTATACCAAACGGGCTCACGCTGGAGCTCGCAGGAGATTCCAACGACTATTTTGGAAAGGGCTTATCCGGCGGCAAGCTGATTGTCTATCCGCCTAAGGGAAGCAGTTTCAAGCAGGATGAGAATATCATCGTCGGCAATGTGGCGCTGTATGGCGCGACGAGCGGAAAGGCATTTATCAACGGTGTGGCAGGAGAGCGGTTCTGTGTCAGAAATTCGGGCGCGCTTGCAGTCGTCGAGGGTGTGGGCGACCATGGCTGTGAGTATATGACAGGCGGGCGTGTCGTGGTGCTTGGCGGCACCGGCAAAAATTTTGCCGCAGGCATGAGCGGCGGCATCGCGTATGTGCTTGATGAGGAAAATGATCTGTATATGCGCGTCAACAAAGAAATGATTTCCATGAGCGAGATTACGAACAAATATGATGTGATCGAGTTAAAAGGGATGATTGAGGAGCATGTGAAGTATACAGGTTCCGCAAAGGGCAGAAAGATTTTGGCAGATTTTGGCACCTATCTGCCGAAATTTAAGAAGATCATTCCATATGATTATGAACGGATGTTAAGAACCATCGTGCAGATGGAGGAGAAGGGGCTTAGTGCAGAGCAGGCGCAGATCGAGGCATTTTACGCCAACACGCACAAATAGGACAGGAGGAGACTGTGAAATGGGAAAACCAACAGGATTTTTAGATTATGAGAGAAAAACTTCGACGGCGGAAGCGCCGGAGGAGAGAATCAAGCATTTTAATGAATTTCATGAGCATCTTCCTATGGAGGAACAGCAGAAGCAGGGGGCAAGATGCATGGAGTGCGGCGTGCCGTTCTGTCAGTCCGGGATGACGATCGCCGGCATGACTGCTGGCTGTCCGCTTCACAATCTGGTGCCGGAGTGGAATGATCTGGTCTATACAGGAAACTGGGAGCGCGCTTATAACCGCCTCAAGAAAACCAATAACTTTCCAGAGTTTACGGCAAGGGTATGCCCGGCGCTCTGTGAACATGCCTGTACCTGCGGACTGCATGGTGACGCAGTTGCGACAAAGGAAAATGAGTATGCCATTATAGAGAATGCCTACAAGACCGGACTGGCGGCTGCAAAGCCGCCCAAAGTCCGCACGAACAAGACTGTGGCGGTGATTGGAAGCGGCCCTTCCGGGCTTGCCGTGGCAGACCAGCTCAACAAGCGGGGGCACAATGTCACGGTGTTTGAGCGCAGTGACCGTCTTGGCGGACTGTTGATGTATGGGATTCCAAACATGAAGCTCGAAAAACATATCATAGACCGCAAGATTCAGGTGATGAAGGAGGAGGGCGTCCAGTTTTTCACCAACACGGATATCGGGCGCGATGTCAAGTCCAAGAAGCTTGTGGAGGGATTTGACAGGATTGTGTTTGCATGTGGCGCCTCCAATCCAAGAGATTTAAGCGCACCCGGACGGGATGCGAAGGGCATTTATTTTGCAGTGGATTTTCTCACAGGGGTGACAAAGAGTCTGCTGGATTCTGAGCTGGCAGATCATGCCTATGTCTCCGCAAAAGACAAGGATGTCGTGATTATCGGCGGCGGCGACACAGGCAATGACTGCGTTGGCACTGCGATCAGGCTTGGGGCAAAATCCGTGACACAGGTCGAAATGATGCCAAAAGCCTCGGATACCAGAGCAGCCAGCAATCCTTGGCCGGAGTGGCCCAAAGTCTGCAAGACCGACTACGGACAGGAGGAGGCGATCGCACTGTTTGGGCAGGACCCCCGCATCTATGAGGCTACTGTCAAGGAATTTCTAAAGGATAAGGATGGCAGTTTATGCGGTGTGAAGATTGTGAAGCTTGCATGGGAAAAAGACCCGGAGACTGGCAGAATGAACATGAAAGAGATCGAGGGGAGTGAGCGGGTACTAGAAGCACAGCTTGTACTGATCGCAGCAGGGTTCCTTGGCAGCCAGAAGTATGTCACAGACGCATTTCACCTCGCGCTGGATGCCCGCACCAATGTTAAGACAGAGCCGGGCAGATATCAGACCAGTGTAGAAAATATTTTTGTCGCGGGCGACATGCACACCGGGCAGTCGCTGGTGGTCAAGGCAATCCGGCAGGGGCGCGAGTGCGCAAGAGAAGTCGATGAGAGCCTGATGGGATACTCCAATATGTATGTGCAGTGAGGACTTTACACACGGGCACCCAAGTGAAATTTGGCAGCGGAAGCTGGCGGGTGCCCGGTGGTTCTACTCGGTTGGTTCAATCAGTGTTTTAAGTTTTTCTGGAAATTCAGATAAAAGTTCGGTGAAAAGTCCCTCTTTTATTTCAACAATCAGTTTTTTGTACTTCATTTCTGTTAGCTTTTTCTCAAATAAAAATATAATTTTATATTTGATAGAGGCAAATGTATCAATACTTTTTGGAATTAAAGTGATAGGAAAACTTAATGAACTTTTGGATTCTTGAAAACCAAGAGTAGCAGTGTTTCCATAAGCATATGAAAAATCTACATTTTGTGAAATTTTATTTTTAAGACCAATTTTCATGTATTTTGCATCCTGGATTCGAAGCATATCTGCACAGCAGGAACTTTTTTCATTGACAGTTGTACGATTGTGATTTCGTGATGGTGTACAGTCAATGATTGAAATACCAGCGTCTAAACCATGGTTGTGAGCAACACATTTATCATAAAATTCATTAGCTTTCAGAGTCTTGCTATCAATACCCAAAAGGTGCATGAAATGTTTTTTATGAAATTGGCATTGAAACCAAAAGTAATCGGAGTTTTTATTTTTTCCTATAATTAAGTATGTGTTGTCCACTAATTTTGCATATACATGAGCAGCGTTATAAATTGCATTTAATAATTCTTTATCTGAAAGTTTTGCGTTGATTATCATTGAGTTCTCCTAAGTAAAAAGGTTCTGCGAACGCAGAACCTTTACAAACAAAAGTATTACTGGTTTATTTAGGTGCTTGCCACCCGATTGAAAGCCTTTCACTTTCATGCGAAATCAACTATTTCGTAAAGTGTATGCATAGTTTTAACGTTTCCAGTCTAACGGCGGTACGCTCCTTGTACCACATGTCCATATAAATATGGAGAGAAGTTATTTCTCTGGCAGTTTCAGTATAGCAGAAAGTATAAGGAGATGCAATCTTTTTTCTTTCATAAATTGCAAAAAAGTGTGTAGTTTGCTATAATGTGGTTGCATAAATTGATAGTAAAAGTATGTAAACTTTCAATTAAATCTATACTGGCGGATATAACGAATTGTAGAAAAGGATTTACAAGGGAGATGACATCATGACATTAAGAGAATTACCGATTGGAAGGGCAGCAGTGGTTGTTTCAGTGGGAGGAGAGGGCGCGCTGCGGCAGCACTTTCTGGACATGGGGGTAATCCCGGGCGTGGAAGTGACTATGGTGAAGTACGCGCCGATGGGCGATCCTGTAGAGCTTAGGATTCATGGCTATGAGCTTACGCTGAGACTGGCAGATGCCGAGAAGATTGTCATTGAGGAGGAACATGAGGCAGAGCAGGAACCACGCGCCGACTTGTCAAATAAAATCAGAAAAAAGGCGCATCATCCCGGACTGGGTGAGGGCGGCAGGTATCATGTGAAGGAGGATGAACATCCGCTGCCAGAGGGAGAACCGCTTACGTTTGCGCTCGCAGGGAATCAAAACTGCGGAAAGACGACACTCTTTAACCAGCTCACAGGGGCGAATCAGCATGTGGGCAATTTTCCGGGCGTGACTGTTGACAGAAAGGATGGCAGCATCAAGGGCAGACCGAACACACTTGTGACAGACCTGCCGGGGATTTATTCCCTCTCGCCCTACACAAGCGAGGAGATTGTGACCCGGCAGTTTATTCTGAGTGAAAATCCCAGAGGCATTATAAATATCGTAGATGCCACGAACATAGAGCGGAATCTGTATCTGACAATGCAGCTTCTCGAGCTGGATATTCCAATGGTGCTTGCGCTCAACATGATGGATGAGGTGCGGGAGAACGGCGGTTCTGTCAGAGTCAATGAGTTGGAGGAACTGCTGGGAATCCCGGTCATTCCGATTTCAGCGGCAAAAAACGAGGGAATTGACGAGCTCATCGACCATGCGCTGCATGTGGCGAAGTATCAGGAACGCCCCGGCAGGCAGGATTTTTGCGACGCGGAGGACCACGGCGGGGCAGTGCACAGGTGCCTTCATGGGATTATGCATTTGATTGACGATCATGCATTGGCGGCGGGGATTCCTGTCCGCTTTGCTGCTGCAAAACTAGCGGAGGGAGATACCCGCGTGCTTGAGCGGCTTTATCTCGACACGAATGAGCAGGAGACACTAGAACATATTATCTGCCAGATGGAGAAGGAGCGGGGACTAGACCGCGCTGCTGCCATTGCAGACATGCGTTTTTCATTTATCAGCAAGATCTGCAAAGAGACTGTTGTCAAGCCGCACGAGAGCAGGGAACATGTGCGCAGTACGGCAATGGACCGGATTTTGACAGGAAAATACACTGCCCTGCCGATGTTTGTCCTGATTATGGCGGCAGTATTCTGGCTTACTTTTAATGTCATCGGCGCATGGCTTTCTGGTCTTTTGGAGATGGCGATCGGCGCTTTGACCGATGCCGCCGCAATGGCGATGGAGGCGGGCAGGGTAAATAGTGTACTGCAATCACTTGTGATTGACGGCATCTTTAACGGGGTGGGCAGTGTGCTGAGCTTCCTGCCCACGATTGTGACATTGTTCTTTTTTCTGTCCATGCTTGAGGACAGCGGCTATATGGCAAGGGTGGCATTTGTCATGGATAAGCTTCTGCGCAAGATCGGATTGTCCGGCCGAAGCATCGTTCCGATGCTGATCGGCTTTGGCTGTACGGTTCCCGGCGTCATGGCGAGCCGGACACTGCCCTCAGAGCGGGACAGAAAGCTCACGATTCTGCTCACACCCTTTATGAGCTGTTCGGCAAAGCTTCCGATTTATGCATTTTTTACCGCGGTATTTTTTCCCGGCAAGGGTGCGCTGGTCATGGTGGGGCTGTATTTTACCGGAATCTTTGTCGGCATTCTGACTGCGCTGCTCCTGCGCCGGTTTCGCTTTAAGGGGGAGGCGGTTCCGTTTGTCATGGAGCTGCCCAATTACCGTATGCCGGGGGCAAAAAATGTCGCCCAGCTTCTGTGGGAGAAGGCGAAAGATTTTTTGCAGCGGGCATTTACCGTTATCTTTGCAGCGACGATACTGATCTGGTTTTTGCAGACCTTTGATCTGCGCCTGAATGTGGTCACAGATTCGCAGGACAGTATACTGGCGATGGCTGCCGGTGTGATTGCACCTGTGTTTGCACCGCTGGGATTCGGGGATTGGAGAATCTCCACGGCATTGATCACAGGATTTATGGCAAAGGAGAGCGTGGTGTCAACACTGTCTGTTCTGTTTGGCAGTACGGCGAACCTTCTGGCTGCGGTCACGCCGTTAACTGCGGCAAGTATTCTGGTTTTCAGCCTGCTTTATACGCCCTGCGTGGCTGCGATTGCTTCTGTAAAGCGGGAGCTGGGCGGAAAATCGGCAGTGATTATGGTATTTGGACAGTGTGCAATTGCATGGGTCTGCGCCTTTGCAGTCAGAATGGCGGGAATGCTGGCTGGTTTATGAATAAAAGAATGTGAATAAAATAATATGAATAAGAAGGGAGGAAGTGCGATGGAGTCGAATGAACATATGATTGATGAGATCCTGAGACATCTTGACAGTGAGCTGGAGCACGGGGCAGCCCGCATGAGTGTTATTTTTGACGACAATGCAGAGAATGAAAAGGCTGTGTCACACAAGTGCTGTCACAGCTATGGCAGACCTGCCACGGAGACCGTCGGACTGCTTGATATGTACACAGACATTAGCGCGGGAAAGGCGGATAGAGATCTGTAACAAAAAAAGATATTGCTGTTTATGCAATATCTTTTTTTGTTCGTAGTTTTGGAATACTTATCCCATAAGAACTTCAACGTTTACATCCGTCTTTCCCGCCTCAAATGGAATAATACAACCGTCAGTTTTTACACCGTCCACAGTCATCGAGGCAACGCCCTTTTGAACATTGTGCGGATTTTTGACTGAAATGTGATAAATGACATCGCGGAAACGTCTTGTCAGCTTGAAATCACCGAATCCCGCAGGTACACAGGGGTCTATTTGGAGTCCTTTGTGTGTTGGATACACGCCAAGGATATACTGTGAGATATTGGCAAATGTCCATGCGGCAGTGCCAGTGAGCCAGCTGTTTTTGGCCTCGCCGTGATACTTGGCGTCGCGCCCTGCGACCATCTGTGAGTATACATAGGGTTCTGTCCTGTGGATTTCGCTGATTTCTTCCACGTAAGCGGGACAAGTTTTCTGGTAAATCTCAAAGGCCCTGTCGCCGTTTCCAAGCACCGTCTCCGCGATGGAAACCCATGGATTGTTGTGACAGAAAATGCCGGCGTTCTCTTTGTATCCGGGCGGATAGGAGGAGATTTCACCCAGCTCGACATGATACTTTGTATAGGCAGGCTGTAAGATCATAATGCCATATTTCGTATCAAGGCGTTCTTTCACGGCGTTTAGCGCTTTTTGTGCAAGCCCTTCTTTGACGCCGATGCCTGCCAGTACACAGAAGCCTTGCGGCTCAATGTAAATCTGTCCCTCCTCGCATTCCTTCGAGCCGACCTTGTGGCTGTGCGCATCGTACGCCCGCACAAACCAGTCGCCGTCCCAGCCGTCTCTTAGCACTGCGTCATACATGACAGCCACTTCTTTTCTGGCGCGCGCTGCCTCTGCCGCATCGCCGAGCAGCTCTGCAAGCTGTGCGTATTCCTCGCCGTATTTGACAAACATGCCGGCGATAAATACAGATTCCGCAACGGGGCCTTCACTTGGGCCGAAGGTCTGGAAGGATTCGCCCGGATGCTCGGAGAAGCAGTTGAGATTCAGGCAGTCATTCCAGTCTGCGCGTCCGATGAGCGGCAGGTTGTGCGGCCCTTTGTGATGTACGATATAGTCAAAAGAGCGTTTTAAGTGCTCCATTAACGGTGTGGCAGCACGCATGTCATTGTCGTAGGGCACCATTTCCTGCAAGATCGAGAGATCTCCGGTCTCGCGGATGTAGGCGCTTGTCCCGGCAATCAGCCAGAGCGGGTCGTCGTTAAAACCGCTTCCGATATCCGCGTTGCCCTTTTTGGTGAGGGGCTGGTACTGGTGGTAGGCGCTGCCGTCCTGAAACTGTGTGGAGGCGATATCAATGATGCGCTCCCTTGCGCGGTCTGGAATCAGATGCACGAAGCCGAGCAGATCCTGGCAGGAATCACGAAATCCCATCCCGCGCCCGATGCCGGACTCGTAGTAGGAGGCAGAGCGGCTCATGTTAAATGTCACCATGCACTGATACTGGTTCCAGATATTGACCATACGGTTTACCTTGTCATTGGAGGATTCCACGACATAGCGGCTGAGCAGATCGTTCCAGTAGGCGTTTAACGCTGCAAATGCTTTGTCAACGGCATCGTCTGTGTTGTATTTTGCGATCAGGGCATGGGCGGGTTTTTTGTTTACGACATTGGGCGCCTCGAACTTCTCATCGACAGGATTTTCAACATAACCCAGTAGGAATACATAGGATTTTTCCTCACCCGGCGCAAGCGTGATGTCGATCTGGTGTGCGGCGATGGGAGACCAGCCGCTTGCGACAGAGTTTGTACATTTGCCAGCCATCACTGCCTCTGGTCTGTCCGCGCCGTTGTACGTGCCGATAAAGCAGTCGCGTATGGTGTCAAAGCCGTCCACGTCCGTGTTGACCGTATAGATGGCATAATGATTGCGGCGCTCGCGGTACTCGGTCTTGTGATAGATCGTTGAGCCGGTGACCTCCACCTCTCCTGTGCTCAGATTGCGCTGAAAATTTCTGGAATCGTCATCGGCATTCCACAGACACCACTCCACATAAGAAAACAGAGAAATCTTCTTCTCTACAGTGCCTGTATTTTTGAGCTTAATCTGGGATAACTCGCAGTTGTCGTCCATGGGCACAAACGTGAGGACAGATGCCTGCACCTTATTTTTGGAAGCCGTAAAGCGGCTGTAGCCGATGCCGTGGCGGCACTCATAACTGTCAAGCGCTGTCTTTGCCGGCTGCCAGCCCGGATTCCAGACCGTGTCGCCGTCTTTGATGTAGAAATATTTGCCGTTGGTATCATAGGGTACGTCATTGTAGCGGTAGCGCGTCAGGCGCAGCAGTTTTGCATCTTTGTAAAAAGTATAGCCGCCGCAGGTGTTTGAGATCAGGGAGAAAAATTCTTTGCATCCCAGATAGTTGATCCAAGGCAGCGGTGTTTTGGGGGTGGTAATGACATATTCGCGGTTTGCGTCATCAAAGTATCCGAATTTCATAGCGTGCGTCTCCTTTACATGATTTTTTCAAAATAAGGTTGAACGGTTTGTTATTTACGAAAACGTTTAAGTAAATCTGATAGATTTAATGTATCACAGTCTTCAGGAGAAAGCAAGAGAAATTTATAAATTGCATTTTTCTGGTGAAAATAAATAGAAGATACCGTTTGATGCTTGAAAATTTGTGCAAAATCGTATATGATTATTGTACGAAAACGATTGCGTTATGCAAAAAGGAGGGGCAAACAATATGGTTTCCATGAAAGATATTGCTGCCGCCTGCGGCGTGTCAGTCGCTACAGTCAGCAAAGCGTTGAATAATCAGGATGACATAGGCGAAGAGACCAAACGGCGGGTGAGAAATGCGGCAAAGGAACTGGGGTATCATCCCAACGCATCCGCAAGAGCATTAAAGACGAACCGTTCTTATAATCTTGGCGTGCTATACAAGGAGGCGTCGGGAAGCGGCCTGACACATGATTATTTTTCTCAGATTCTCGAACATTTCAGATCGACGGCGGAGCATGCAGGCTATGATATCACATTTCTGTCAAACTCAAAGATTCGAAAAGACAGGATGTCCTATCTAGAGCACACGATCTATAGAGGGATGGACGGCGTGATGATCGCAGTCGCAGACTACAGCGACCCCGAGGTGACGCAGCTGCTTGACAGCAAGCTTCCTGTTGTCACAGTGGATTATCTGTATAATGGAAGGATTGCTGTGATGTCAGACAACGTAGAGGGCATGGAGAAACTGCTCTCTTATATATATGCGCAGGGGCACAGAGAGGTTGCCTATATTTATGGGGAGGACTCTATGGTGACGGCAAACAGACTCTCAGCGTATTATCGTTTTTTTGAAAACAATCACATAGCCGTCCGGGAGGAATTGCTGCAAAAAGGAAGATACCGGGATTCTTATACCGCAGGAATGCTGACCCATAAACTGCTGGCGCTCAGTCCCGCGCCGACTTGTATCGTGTATGCCGATGATTTTTCTGCGATTGGCGGTATGAATGCGATCAAAGACAGAGGGCTGCGCGTGCCAGAGGATATCTCGATTGCAGGGTATGACGGTATCTTGATGGCGTCCCAGCTCGAACCCCAGCTCACCACCTACAGGCAGGATACCAGTGGAATCGGGTGCATGGCGGCACAAAAGCTGATAAGTCTGATCGAAAATCCGCGGGCGACGCCGATTGTACAGTGCATGATGGGCGGAGAGCTGGTTTTGGGCGGTTCTGTAGCACCAGTCGCCGCCTGTTGAATTTATTAGAAATTTTATAATTCGTTCATTTACCTTATCCATTTCGTATGATATGATGAAATTATACTAGTGGTCATTACAGAATAAAATTTGGTATAAAAAGCGGGGCAGGAATATGGCGGGAATATTGTATGATGCCAGACGCATCAAGGCGTATGAGCGGCTTTTGGCACTGGGGGAGACAGCAGGCGAGACAAGGCAGTGGTGCGAAGCATTGTGGGAAGAGCTCGTGTTTGATTCGGAGCTGACAGAAGAGCTTGTATTTTATCTCGAGCATCATGCACTCATGGACAAGGTGCACTGTGAGGGATATGGGCTGACGGACTTGTACATATGGCAGATGAACAGGTATAACCTTATCAGGGATTCGGGCAAGAACACTGCAGCCTGTAACAAGGACAGAATGGTGCTCCACGCATTCAGGGATATGATAGAAATGAAAAAAGAACCTGCGGCATATGTGAAAAAATTGACAATGGGCAAGGGAATGGATCAGGCATAGGCAGATGGTTGGGGGTATTTATGAACGGTGAGGAATTTTTAAGACAGTTTCATGACGCACTGGATGGAAAAGTCCCAGAGAATTTGATACAGGATAATATAAAATATTATAGGTCGTATATCGACAGCCAGACCGCAGCAGGCAGGAGCGAGTCCGATGTACTGCGCGCACTCGGCGACCCAAGACTTTTGGCGAAAACGATTGAGGAGAGCAGCAAGTTTGCATCGCAGAGCAAGGAGCAGTGGGACACAGAGGAACCCTATGAGACAGCAGGGGACAGCAGGCGCAGGAGACTTCCGGGATGGCTGGTTACCTGTCTTTTGATACTGGTGGTTTTATTGGTGCTGTCGGTGGTGTTCCGTGTCTTTGTATTTTTAGCGCCTTATATCATTCTCTTTATGCTGGCAGGTTTTGTGATTCGCGCTGTCCGCAGCTGGTGGCAGGGTAAATGAATTCAATAAAAAACAACAAGAAAAACGACCGTTATATGGTCGTTTTTCGTTAAGGGGAGTATAAATAATTAATATATAAGGGTTGTAAAGAGGATTGAAGGAGTATCTCTTTACTGATATTAGTATATCAATTGTCGATTTAAAAATCAACATGTTTCTAAAAATAAAACTAACAAACTATTTTTGTCAGATTTAGGCAGTGTATCCAAAGTAAACATACTATGTAAATAAAAATTCTTGTATAAAAATGTGCATTTGTGCAAATCATATCTGTGTAGCATGAAAAACGTGCTTGAGGCATACAAAAAAATGCAACAGCAGAGGTATGTCTGAAAAAAGGGGTATAAGCCCAAAAATTGGAGGTAGCATTATGGCAAACAACAATTACGACAACAAGACAAATAACAACTCACAGAATTCTCAGAATGCACAGAATTCTCAGAACAGCACAAACAACAGCTCTGAAAACAATCAGAAGAACTGCAAGAACAGCACAAACAACAACAATAACAACAAATAATCTGTGCTGGAACATGAAAAGGCAAAGCTTGAGAACAGGCTTTGCCTTTTTTTATTTGACAGATGCTGCTAATGAATATAATATAGATAGAAGAAAACATAGATTTAAAAAGAAGATACCGGAGTACAAGGATGAAAACATATGAATTAATAGCGCCCTGTCATTTCGGATTAGAGTCCGTATTGAAGAGGGAAATTACAGACTTAGGATACGATGTATCACAGGTGGAGGATGGCAGAGTGACGTTTATCGGTGATGATGAGGCAGTCTGCCGCGCCAACATCGGTCTTAGGACAGCGGAGCGGATACTCATCAAAGCAGGCAGTTTTCGGGCGGAGACATTTGACGAGCTTTTTGAAAATACCAAAAAGATTCCGTGGGAGGAATATATTCCTGCGGATGGAAAATTCTGGGTGGCAAAGGCTGCGAGTATCAAGAGCAAACTCTTTTCCCCCTCTGATATTCAGTCCATCATGAAAAAGGCGATGGTAGAGCGCCTGAAACAGGTGTATCATGTGAGCTGGTTTGAGGAGAAGGGACCGCATTTTCCGGTGCGGGTTTTTCTGATGAAAGATCAGGTGACGGCAGGGCTTGACACGACAGGGGAATCTTTGCATAAGAGGGGATACCGCAGGCTTACGGCAAAGGCGCCGATTGCGGAGAACCTCGCAGCTGCGCTTATTATGCTCACGCCGTGGAAGCGTGACAGGATACTGGTAGATCCATTTTGCGGCAGCGGGACAATACCGATTGAGGCGGCGCTCATGGCAGCGAACATAGCACCCGGCATGAAACGCGGTTTCACAGCACAAAAGTGGGAGCATCTCATCGCCAGAAAGGTGTGGGATGACTGCTATGAGGAAGCGCGGGAGATGGTTGATTTATCGGTGAAAGCCAGCATTGAAGGCAGTGACGTTGACCCGGAAATGATACGTCTGGCAGAGCAGAATGCACGTCTGGCAGGCGTGGACCACATGATCCGGTTTGAGCAGAAGGATGTGGGCGCGCTGTCGCATGAGGGGAAATATGGATTTATGATCACAAATCCGCCTTATGGAGAGCGGCTTGAGGATAAAGCGGCAATCCCGCCTTTGTACAGGAAGCTTGGCAGGCGGTTTCAAAGCCTTGACACGTGGTCTCTCTATATGATTACCTCGTATGAGGAGGCAGAGAAAGAGATCGGGAGAAAAGCGGACAAAAACCGAAAAATCTATAACGGGATGATGAAAACTTATTACTATCAGTTTATGGGACCGCGTCCGCCCAAAAATGATTCAGGTGTGATTCGGTATGATTAGGAATAAGAAAGACAATGAGCCTGTTACGCAGGCTGCGCTCACAAGAGCAGAGGCAGAACAGATTCTATCTGGGAAGAGAGACCAGATTTACCGCTGTGTGATGACTGCTGTCGTGTTTTTTGCAGCCGTATCGGTGATGGTGATGTTTGCATTCAAACAGCATGAGGGATTTTTTGATGCAAGCAGCCGTATCGGTATTCTGATGGAGAGTGTGAACGCGCAGGAGACAAGAGCTTCTGCGTCCAAATTAAATGTTCGGACGACATTTCGGGATGAGAACAGCAAGAGGCTGGTACTGCCGTTAAAAGAGCCGATTGCAGGCAGTGATATCAATATCAGGGAAGAGTTCACACAGAATAAATATGTCATCACGCTAACAGGGTACTCAAAATATATGCCAAGCAGCGTGGAACTGGTGAGCGATTCCTCTATCATGGATGCAGTGGGAGTATACAGACAGCAGGCAGATGTCGTGGTGGAAGTCTACTGCGTGGACCGGTATGATTACGAGCTGGTGACGGAGGACACTGCGCTGACAGTAAAGTTTCAGGAGATTGGAGAACAGTACGCTGCCAGTGCGGTGATCTGGCTGCCATATGAGGACAGGAACCGTCTGGCGCTGCCAGAATGGCGGCAGCGGCTGGAGAAAACGGCGGCAGATCATCAGATCAGGCTGTATCTGGCGCCAGATATGCAGGAGGCATATACGCAGGCGGATGTCATACGGTTTGCCAATGAGATGCATGCAGATCTGGTGCTTGGCGTGCAGATCGGGAAAACACAGGAACCGCAGGCATCTATGACAGGTCTGTGCAACACAGTTTACTTTATACCTGATTATAATAGTGCATCACTGTCAGTCGTGATGGCAGAAGCCTTTGCGGAGATCACCGCAATACAGATGAAGGGCTTTGAGGAGGCAGGCAGCAGTGATGTGCTGGTGTCGGAGGCAACTGTGCCGTCAGCGCTGATAAAAATCTCTTTGACGCAAAAAGAGATGGAAAGCGTTGAGCGTGAATACCAATTAAATGAGAAAGTAGTATCAGCACTGGAAAAGACAATTGATGAAGTGGTAAAAAGATATATCAGAGTGGAGGAGAATGAGAATGAAAGCTGACAAAATTATCTTTGCGACAGGAAATGCCGGTAAAATGAAAGAAATACGTATGATTATGGCAGATTTGAACATAGAAGTACAGTCTATGAAGGAGGCAGACATTCAGGCAGAGATTGTGGAGGATGGCGAGACATTTGAGGAGAATGCGAAGATCAAGGCGCAGGCAATCGCACAGGAGCTCAGAGCGCGTGGAGAACGGGCGATCGTTCTCGCAGACGATTCAGGGCTTGAAATAGATTATCTGAACAAGGAACCGGGCGTGTACTCTGCCCGGTATATGGGGGAAGACACCTCATATTCGGTAAAAAATGCCAGCCTGATACAGCGGCTAGAGGGTGTTCCGGATGAGGAGCGCACAGCGCGGTTTGTGTGCGTCATCGCAGCAGTATTTCCTGACGGCAGTGTATTTGAGACCAGAGCGACGATCGAGGGGAGAATCGGCTATGAGGAGAGAGGGGAGAATGGCTTTGGCTACGACCCGATTTTTTACCTGCCAGAATACGGCATGTACTCCGCAGAGCTTGCGCCAGAGGAGAAAAACCGTATCAGCCACAGAGGAAAAGCGCTTGAAGAAATGAAGAAAGTTATATTGACGCAACTGTAGTACATAGAAGTATATAGGGGATTGTTATGAAAATACTTATTGTCAGTGATACGCATCGAAAAAATGAGAATTACATGAAGGTATTGCAAAAGACAGGCAGTCTGGATCTGGTCATTCATCTGGGTGATATCGAGGGAAGTGAGTATACCATTCAGGAGGCAGCAGGCTGCCCTGTGGAGATGGTTGCGGGAAATAATGATTTTTTTTCTAATTTACCTTCAGAAAAGACTTTACAAATAGGTAAATATTGTGTTATGATAACACACGGTCATCATTATTATATCAATATGGGAAATGAGATGCTGAAAAAGGAAGCGATCGTCCAAGGTGCAGATATTGTCATGTATGGTCATACGCATAGGCCAGTCATTGATATTTCGCCTCAGATTATAGCGATCAATCCGGGCAGCTTGTCTTATCCAAGACAGGAAAACAGAAAACCATCCTATATTATTATGGAACTTGATGAGCACGGGGAAGCAAAATTTGAGCTGAATTATATAGATTAAGATGGTTATAGCAAAAAATGTAAAAAAGTTAAAAAAATTATTAAAAAAGTATTGACACAAATTAAAAAGTAATATATAATGAATTTCGTCGCTGTGAGAAATAATAAAATGAGAACGAGTTGCCGGGGTGTGGCTCAGCTTGGCTAGAGCGCCTGGTTTGGGACCAGGAGGTCGCAGGTTCGAATCCTGTCACCCCGATTCAAAGAGTTTTCATCCTATTATATGCGGGTGTAGTTCAATGGTAGAACACCAGCCTTCCAAGCTGGATACGTGGGT
>ERZ779632.150-NODE-150-length-45904-cov-15.424044_pt1 | contig 45904 bp, 51 predicted proteins | sample MGYA00514194_ERZ779632 | MGnify/ENA primary metagenome ERZ779632 (study PRJEB29562, sample SAMEA4376704) | mouse gut metagenome | isolation source: Cecum | study: EMG produced TPA metagenomics assembly of the A DSS colitis mouse model was used to assess the... | reverse complement strand
GTCCTGAACGGACAGCAGATAACTCTTTATAAAAACACTCTTAAAGCGCTAACTCCTTGATCACGGAAGCCAGCGTATCCGCCGATTGTTTCAGCTTGGCCTGCTCCTCCTCATTTAATGAAATCGGAACTCTTGTCTGTACTCCATTCTCTCCCAGCACAGCCGGCATACTAAGTGCCATGCCTTCGATGCCATACTCTCCATGAATCATTCTTGAGATCGGAAGAATCGAGCGCTCATCGCGGATAATGGACTCACAGATTCTCTTGACGGTCATGGCAATGCCATAGTAGGTTGCGCGTTTTTTGGAAATAATCTCGTAAGCGGCGTTCTTGACCTCCTCTGCGATGCGCTCCATAGACTCCTCGTGCTGATAATGACCTCTCAGCTCACAGAAATCATTCAATGGCACACCAGATACATTGGCGCTGCTCCATGCGGCAATCTCACTATCCCCATGCTCACCAATAATAAACGCATGCACACTCTTGCTGTCCACATTCAAATGCTCGCCAAGCTTGTATTTGAGTCTGGCACTGTCAAGCACTGTACCAGAACCAATCACTCTTTCCTCCGGCAAATTGCTGAGCTTGCACGCCACATAGGTAAGAATATCTACTGGATTGGAGACAATCAGCAGTATTCCTTTGTAATTCCTGCTTGCAATCTCAGGAATAATGCTTTTGAAAATCCCTACATTCTTGTGTACTAAGTCCAGTCTTGTCTCATCCGGTTTCTGGTTCGCGCCGGCTGTAATAATGACAATCGCTGCATCCACGATATCATCATAACCGCCTGCATAGATATCCACATGACCGATAAACGGAATGCCATGCGCGATATCCAGCGCTTCGCCCTCTGCCCTGTCATGGTCGGCATCTATCAGTACCATCTCTGAAAATAATCCGCTCTGCATCAGGCAAAAAGCAATGGATGAACCTACAAACCCACAGCCCACAATCGCTACTTTTCTGTTGTTGATCACTACGTCCTTCATTCCCTTAAATCCTCCTATTCTTTTTATAAGATATGCTTATTATATTCACAGTATAGTATACCTTGTGTTTATACAAATATGCGAATGAAATATACCCGCGCCAGCCGCAGCTGCAAATCGGCATATTTCCTTATGCCTTGTCCAGACAGTACCCGTTCGATGTCATATGCGCGATCTGATTCCCAAGCTCATCACAAACGGTCACCTCGTAATAACAGGTCTTCCTTCCCTCCTTAATCTTCACTGCCTCTGCAATCAGTTTACTGCCCTTGGCTCCGCCAAGAAAACTAATGGAGGCAGAAAGGGAAACATGTGCGGCCTTGTTCCAGTTAGATGCCACTGCAAAGGCAAAATCTGCCAGCGTGAAGATTGCGCCGCCCATGACAGCCCCCATTGCATTGCGGTGTGTCTCGTTTAATATCATAGAGCATTTTGCATATCCCTCCTCCACTGCCTCGATCACCGCCCCGTTTACCGTAGCAAAACGGTCTCGCGAAAATTGTTCCCGCACTTCTTCCAGCGTCAGCGCTGTGTTGTCTGTTGTCATAATGTTTATCTCCTCCTACTCGCCGTGTGTATTCGAGCAGGGAAGCGTCATCTTCCCCTGCTCGTGCGCCGGGCACTCGTCAGCGCTAGCTGACAAATTTCCTTTGAGTGCCCGTGTGCATAAAAACGTAAAAGCATGGTCGTGCCATGCTTTATTTTACTACCATTCCCAAAGTCCCCATGATATATTCAATCTCTCTGTCCACGCGCTCTGCTGTCACGCCCGTTGCGCGCGCTGACACCTTCAGGCCCTCCAATGTATACAAAATATTGCGCGCTGCCTCCGCCGCATTCTCGCAGTCCATCCACTCCTGCTCCACACCTTCTGTAATCAGACGTGCCAGCAGTGCCGCATCCTCATCAAACCACTTTTTTACAGGGTTGTTTTTTGCAGAAAGATTATTTTCAAACAAATACTCGTAGGTTGCAGCCGTGAGATTTTCCTTTTTCTTTAAAATGGTCTTTTTCTGCTCATCAAGATATAAGAGAAGCTGTTCTCCCGGTGTTGCCCCCTTTGCCATGACTGCCTGAAGGACAGATGCGGATCTGGCATGTTCCGCCTCAAGCACTGCCTCAAAAACCTCTTTTGTACTGGCAAAATACAGATACAGCCCTCCGCGGCTGATCTCACACATATCGACAATATCCTTCATCGTGACCGCACGATAACCATTTTTGCCAAAGACACTTCTCGCCTTCTCCACAATGTACTTTCTTTTCTGTATCGTCCTGTCTCCCATGCACTCAGCTCCTCGTCAATATTCCAACGGTTTCCTGATTTCCATCAATTCTTTTAATTTTAATAACAGTGCAAGATACACACCATTCTGAACACCCTCTGACCACACTGCGCCCTTCATATCCCCACGGATGACATACTTCGATAAAATGTCTCCCAGAACGGTTATTTCCTGCAAAGAGCAGGCACTGATCACGCGCAGTTCATCCTCTGGCGTTTTCATGCGGTATCTCGAATACGTATACACATAATTTCTATTGATAAAGTCTGTCTTTTTCGCTTCCTTGATAAAACTAAGCAGCGTCGAGTCATAAACCGGAACCGTCATGGAGCTTTTCTCAATTCCCTCACCTTTATAGATCCCGGATGTGACCGTACCGCTCTTTTCCTGAAGCCATGACAGATACCGCATCAACCGCGCCACGTCATCCTTATAACAAATGATAATCTCGTCCCTTGAAAGCCTCAAGCCATCCTGCATAGTAGTTCCTCCTTTGTGCGCTGCACCGCTGTATAGATATATTTTATCATAAATCCTAAAAATGTACATGATTTTATAATATTTTCATAAAATATTTCTTGCTTATTCCAAGGTTTTCTGGTTAAGATAAGGATATCTTTTTGCTGGGAGAATCATTATGAAGTTTATACTGCGTTTTATATTAAAGCCCTTGTCCTTTATTCCCGCACTGCTGATGATGTACATCATTTTCTCTTTTTCCGCACAGGACGGCACCACCAGCTCGAACCTGAGCTATAAAGTGACATACAAGGCTGTATCTATGGCAGACAATGCACTTGATTTGGAGCTGACGGACAAGCAGATCTCGCGCTGTATCAGAAAAATTCATTACTATGTCCGCAAGCTTGCACATTTCTCAGAATATTTCCTGCTCGCAGTCTCGGTTGCAGTGCCATTGTATGTGTATGGTATCCGCGGCCTATGGCTCGTGCTCACTGCGGGCATCCTCTGTGTCGGCTTTGCCGCCCTTGACGAATTTCACCAGTACTTTGTCCGGGGGCGGGGATGTTCCGCGCGCGATGTACTGATTGACAGCTGCGGTGCCCTGATTGGTATTGTGTTTGTCAGAATTATGGGATATATTGGCAGAAAGACAATTTTTGAGCCGTTGTGCCGGCGTTGAGATTTTGGATAATATATTGCTAGTATTTTACAATATAGTTATAGAAAAAAGGCTTGTTTCGTTGTATAGTTATATTATGTTTAGCAGAGATGTTAGACTTGCTAATTAGCAATTCCGGAAGAATTCCCCTTTTACACAGACAGGAAGCCTGAGCAATCAGGCTTCCATGTTTTTGTGTCTTTTTTTATCTAAAACAATGCGCAATCCAGTTCTTGCACAGCGCGATCCACTGTTCACACTGCGGCTCAACTTCATTGCCGCCCTTCTCCTGTGTCTCTGCCGTGGCAAGAGAATACCCATGGCCGCCATGCGGAAATACATGATACTCAAAGTGAACGCCCGCTTTTTTGAGAGCACCTGCAAACAACAGGGAATTTTCAAGCGGAACCACATCATCCTCAAAGGTATGCCACATAAATACCGGCGGCACTTTATCTGTCACTTGTGTTTCCAAGCCCAGTTCCTGCTCTAACGCCGCGTCCGCCTTTGTGCCCATCAGATTCACAATGCTGTCCCTGTGCGCAAATTCACCGGAAGTAATCACTGGGTATGCGAGAATCAGACCGTTTGGCTGATAGCACGTCTTTGCCATCTGCATCTTTTGTTCCAGCCAGTCCTTGTCCCAAAAGCACCCCAGACTCGCCGCAAGATGCGCGCCTGCTGAAAATCCTGCGACGATGATTTTGTCCTTATCAACCGCATACTGGTCTGCGCGCGCTCTGATGTATGCCACGGACCACGCCAGTTCTGCCAGCTCCTGAGGATATTCTGCACCCTGATCTGCGGTATCATACCAGAGTACCGCCGCATGGCATCCCGCTGTCAGGAAGTGGAGCGCAACAGGCTCCCCCTCCCGGACAGACACCATATGATAACCGCCGCCCGGACAGATTAAGACAAGCGGGCGCTTCCGCTCACCGTAGGTCTCTGGATAATCTTCCTGTATATAAAGGGACAGCTTCGCCTGCACTGTGCCGCCAACTGTTACTGGAATTGTTTCACATTTCATCTTTTACCATATCCTTCCTCTCAAAATCCAACTAATGAAATACCACTGGTCTGCCCGTCTGAGCCACAGCGATATAGGTCTTTCCCTCGTTGAGCTGTATCTCATTGCCCAAATCATCATAATATACAGTCGGTGTGTACTCGCCTGTCTTCTGCCATGTCACATGGATACATTTCCCTTTGGTAAAATAGTATCCATCCTCGGTGTTGTCAATATTCTGGAAATACAGATACCCTTTGTCGTCAAGCCTGCACCATTTGGTGTTCTGTACAATCACATTGGCAAATTTGAGCTGCCCGCCATTCAAACCGTCTGTCTGTGCTTTTCCATGAATTGATTTATAGTACATGCCGTCTGCGGGATTGTAGATGAAAGCACTCTTTGTATAGGGAAAAACCTGTGAGAGATCAATCACATTTGCCGCAGGCGCTGCCGCACCGTACTGCTCTAAAGTATTCACACCCTCCGCAAAGGTAAAATGCTTTACATTGTAGAACCCCTCACGGATATTCAGAGAATAGCCAAGCTCCGCACAGGCATTGATCACGCCGGATGCACTCGTGTATGCATTGTGCGGCGCCTTTTTGTCAGAAGTCCTGAAAAATGCACCAGAGCCGGGCGCACCGCCGCCTACACCATACTGGTTTGTGCCTGAGATATTATTGATATCTGGCGCTGTGATGCGGTCCTTCATATAAAAGACGCCGCCAAAGTGAACCAGAATCGGGTCCCACTCTGTCGCCTCTGGCAGATAGTACGCTCTACAGCTCCTGACATTGCCAATCTTTGACAGCCCTGTCCAGTTGCTGATCACAGCCATCTGGCGGGAAATCTCTCCCTCCTCCATAATCTCATACAGCACGTCCGCACTGCTGATGCCATAGGAGGGCTGTGCGATCTTGTCCGTCGGCATCATGACCGCGATGGGTCTGAGCACAGACTGTTCTGCGGGAATCCACTCGTTTGTATAGACACTTCGGACCATGCCGGGGAGTGCTTCATCTGCCTGCACTTCCAAGACAGACAGTCCGCTTACGGGCATCACAGCAAGCGCCGCCGCAAGCATGAGGGCAGTCATCTTTTTTGCTGCCACTTTCACACGATGATTGATCTTCTTATTCATATTCAAATTTTTCATTCCCTATCCCTTTCTTCTTTAATCCCTGATCTGCATGCGCTTACACTTATTCTGCCTGCTCGTAGGTATCCTTTTCTCTTTTGCTTTGATATAACGCCACAACTCTCTGTACGCGCTGCCGGACGACATTCTCCTGAAATGGTTTCTGGATATAGTCCACAACATCATATTCATATGCTTTTTGGATATTGTTGTCATCCACATTGGAGCTTATGAGTATTACCGGCACTGTGTCAAGCGCTGTCTTTTTCATGTATTCGAGTACTGCAAATCCATCACATACAGGCATCACAATGTCGAGCAGCACGACCGCCACAGCATCGCGCTCCTCCCCTAAGATCTCGATCGCTGCCCTGCCGTCAAGACATTCAGCAATCGTGTAGTCCTCCTCAAAAATACTCTTTAAAACAAATCGGTTGACAGCCTTATCTTCCACAATTAACATTTTCGGTTTTTGAATCATCAAGTTCTTTTTCTTTTTCATCTGCAATCACATCCCTCAAATGTTGGTCAATTTCCTATATTCACTTTTCTTGTTTACTGCTTTTCTGAGTTTTGATTTCAGTCTCTGTAATGCATTGTCTGTAGATTTCTCATCTCTTGACAACACCCGCGCGATCTGCGAGTAGCTCATCCCTGTCAGATACAAATCCAGCACCTGCTTCTCAAAGCTGCTCAGTTCCTTCTCGATCATCGCCTCGATATCCGCCACATTTTCCCGGTCGATCATGAGCTGTTCGGGATTTGTCTCCACTGCTGACGCAATGGTGTTGAGCAGTTTCATGCCGCCATCACCCTCCGCCTCTGTCATATCGGCATACAGCGAAATATATGTATTGAGCGGTGCATGTTTTTCCCTGCGCGATGCCTGCACCGCATTGTACATCTGCCGCGAGATACACAGGTCTGCAAAAGTGTAGAAACTGGCATCTCTCCCCGCATCGTAATCCCGGACTGCCTTGAACAGCCCGATCATACCCTCCTGTATCAGATCGTCATTATCAGCGCCGAGGATATACATGGATTTTGCTTTTTTCCGCACCAGATTTTTGTACTTATTCATAATATAATCCGTAATCTGTGCATCTCCGTCTCTCAGCCTGTCGATCAGAGCCTCATCTGTAAACGCTGCATATATGTCTGGCATAGCCTGTCCTACCCCTCCTTATGGCATCCGCTGTCTGACAATCTCATACGCAAGCACACCCGCCGCAACAGAAGCATTTAAGGAGTCAATATCGCCCTTCATTGGAATGGATGCCACGAAATCACACTTTTCGCGGATCAGTCTGCCCACGCCGTCCCCCTCATTGCCAATAACAAGCCCAATCGGCCCTGTGAGGTCAAGCTGGTACATCGTTGTCCCGTCCATATCTGCACAGACAAACCACAGACCTTCTTTCTTGAGTGCCTCCATTGTCTGTGCAAGATTTGTAACTCTGGCGACCGGCGTGTAGTTCAGCGCGCCCGCAGATGCCCTTGCTACCGCGGCGGTCAGTCCTGCCGCCCTGTTTTTGGGTATGATAACCCCATGTGCCCCCGCAAGATTTGCTGTCCTTATAATCGCGCCCAGATTATGCGGGTCCTCTATATTATCCAGCAGAAATACAAACGGCGCTTCCTTCTTGCTGCGGGCAGCAGCGAGAATATCCTCCACTTCTGCATACGTGTACGCCGCCGCATACGCGATCACGCCCTGATGCTTCCCCGTCTGGCTTAATTGGTCTAACCGTTCCCTCGTGACAAACTTTATCATGGTATCACGCTTTTTTGCCTCTCTTTTGATCGTCTGTATCGGACCATCCTGCGCACCATCTAGTATAAAAAGCTTGTCGATCGCCTTTCCTGCGCGGAATGCCTCGATCACTGCATTCCTTCCCTCTATGACTGATTCCTCGTACCTCATATGAATCTCATTACCCTTTCTCACAGTTCCATTTGCAACGCTTCGAGCGCCTGTCTAACAATCTGCATTGCTCTCTCTGCATCATCTGTCAGAAAAAGATAGCCGCAGAGCGCCTCAAATCCTGTTGCCTTGCGGTAATCAGAGAGGCTCGCATTCTTGGCAGCCGAATGAAGTTTTGTATTTTTCCCACGCCTGTAAATCTCCTGCTCCTCCTCAGACAGACTTTCGTAGACTGCGTCAATCAGCTTCGCCTGTGTCTGTGCACAGACAAGTTTGGTCGTATGTCTGTGCAGTGTATTTGCTGTGCGCTGCCCTTTCTCGACGATCAGTGTGCGTATTATAATCTCATAGACCGCATCCCCGACATATGCCAGCGTGAGGGGCGAATAGGTTCTGATATCCACTTCTCCGCCGCCAAACACAGAGTGTATCTGCGAGAGCATACTGCATTGCTTCAAGCTTTTTTCCATTTCACTCCCTCGCGTGTGTCCTCTAGGATAATCCCCTTCTCCAGCAGTTCATTGCGGATGGCATCCGCCTTTGCAAAGTCCTTCTCCTTCTTGGCTGCTGTTCTCTCTTCAATCTTGGCAAGCACATACTGTTCCAGTCCAGCGTCCACCTTATTCTCTGCCTCCCGCATGGCATGTGCCGTCGTCAGATTCAGCGAGAGCACCTCATCAAAGCTCTCTGCCAGCGCATATTTGGTCACTTCTGTCATATCGTCCTTGAGCATATCATACAGTACTGTGACTGCCATAGACGAATTGAGATCATCACACAGCGCCGCCTCAAATTTTGCCCTGTAGGATGCCATTTTTTCCTTGTCCGGCGTGCCTGTCCTGTCCAGTGTGCCGACCCGCTTCACCAGCTTGTCGTATGCGGCGCTCATATTGTCCAGCACTTCATACGAAAATTCCAGCGGTTTGCGGTAATGAGACTGCAGGCAGAAAAAGCGGTATACAACTGGGTCATATCCCTTGGACTCAAGCAGGGATACCGTGAGAAAATCGCCTTTGGACTTGCTCATCTTCCCCGATTTGTCTGTCAGATGGTGCACATGGAACCAATAGTTACACCACTTATGCCCCAGATACGCCTCACTCTGTGCAATCTCGTTTGTGTGGTGCGGAAAAATATTGTCCACACCGCCGCAGTGGATATCCATCCATTCACCTAAATGTTTCATGCTGATGCAGGAACATTCAATATGCCAGCCCGGGTAGCCAACACCCCACGGACTCTCCCACTTGAGCTCCTGATCGTCAAACTTTGACTTTGTAAACCACAACACGAAGTCGCTCTTGTTTCGTTTGTTCGCATCCTCCTCCACATCATCGCGCACGCCGACCAGAAGCTCCTTCTCACTCTGGCTGGAAAAGACATAATACTCATCGAGTTTTGAGGTGTCGAAGTAGATATTTCCGCCGCTCTCATACGCATACTCCTTCTGCATCAGCGTCTCGATCATCTGGATGAACTCCGAAATACAGTTGGTGGCAGGCTCCACCACATCGGGCGTCTTGATATTGAGCTTTGCGCAGTCGTCAAAAAAAGCATCCGTATAAAACTTTGCAATCTCCATCACCGTCTTGTGTTCTCTCTTCGCACCCTTGAGCATCTTGTCCTCGCCGGTATCCGCATCGCTCGACAGATGTCCCACATCTGTGATATTCATGACGCGCTTGACATCATATCCCACATAGCGGAGCGTCTTTTCGAGCAGATCTTCCATGATATAGCTTCTCAGATTCCCAATATGTGCGTAGTGATACACGGTAGGTCCACAGGTATACATCGCTACTTTGCCATCCTCATTTGGAATAAAGCGCTCTACCTTCCTTGTCAGTGTATTGTAAAACGATACTTTGTTTTCCATCTTCTCTCAAACCCTCCAAAAGCCGATTACTATGTATTTTCTTTGTCCAGCCCCTTTTGAAGCTGTTTTATCTGACGTTCTAATTCCAGAATCCGGTTGGTCATCTCACTGTTTGCGCGCTGCAAGCCCCTGATATCCTCATTTACAGGGTCGGGAAGGTCCACTTGGTTCATTTCCTCCCGGCACAGACGCTGGTTATTGCGCCGCACGATTCGTCCGGGCACACCCACCACCGTACAGTTTGGCGGTACCTCCTCAATCACGACACTGCCTGCCCCGATCTTGGAATTTTCACCAATCCGAAAAGAGCCTATAATCTTGGCGCCGGCGCTGATCATCACATTGTCGCCGACCGTCGGGTGGCGCTTCCCGTGTTCTTTGCCTGTACCGCCCAGCGTAACCCCCTGATAGAGCGTCACATTGTTGCCGACGACCGCAGTCTCACCAATGATGACACCATTCCCATGATCTATAAAAAAGTTTTCACCAATCTGCGCACCGGGATGAATCTCGATGCCGGTTTTTCTGACCGCGCGCTGGGAAATCCACCTTGCAAGGAAATAGTGTCCGTTCTTGTACAGCTTATGTGCCACCCTGTAATGCAGCATTACCTTAAAACTGGGGTACAAAAACACTTCCATATTGGAATGGATCGCCGGGTCGCGCTCCCTGATGACCCTGATTTCATTTCTCACGTTTTTTATAAATCCCATTTTGTGCCTCCGCCTCGCCTGTCTGTATGTCTTTTTATACTATATTATTCAGAATGCACTGCGGTGTTCAGTGCGATTTCCATCATCTGTGTAAACGAGTTCTGGCGCTCCTCGGCGGTGGTCGCCTCGCCTGTCACAAGACTGTCGGAGACAGTGAACATGGCAAGCGCATTTTTCCCGCACCGCGCTGCATTCATGTACAGTGCAGCCGCCTCCATCTCCACACAGAGAACCCCCATCTTCTGCCAGCCCTCATTGGCTGCTTTGTTGTCATCATAAAAGGTATCCGATGACAGGATATTGCCCACATGATAGCGCGCGCCAAGCTGCTCTGCCTGCGCGATCGCTTCCTTTAACAGTCCATAGCTTGCAATCGGGGCAAAGGTACCGCCAAGCTGGTACTGGTTTGCATAGTTTGAATTGGTGCAGGCGCCCATGCCAAACACGATATCACGCACTTTCACATGCTCCTGCATCGCACCCGTCGAGCCAATGCGCATAATGTTCTCCACGTCAAAAAAGTGGAACAGCTCATAGGAATAAATACCGATCGTCGGCATTCCCATACCGCTTGCCATCACGCTGACCCGCGTGCCTTTGTAAGTCCCCGTGTATCCCTGTATGCCTCTGATATTGTTGACCAGAACTGCATTCTCGAGAAAATTTTCTGCGATAAACTTCGACCGCAGCGGATCTCCCGGCATCAGTACAGTCTTGGCAAAAGCATCTTTGTCCGCATTGATATGCGGTGTTGTTACAAGTGACATATGCGTTCCCTCCTTATTTATACCGATCATTCATCCAAATAGGACCAGACAGATATATACTATCAAATTTCACATTTCGTTTCAACTGGATATACTCGAAAATAAATGCTGTAAATTCACCGATCGTCGCCGTCACCTCCGGGCGCATGGAGGAATCCTGCCCGTCATCAGACTGTTCCACGCGCTCCATGTAGCTGCCGTTCACATCAATATACCACCGAAACAGCCCGTCATTCTCTGCAATTACGGGGTCCGTAATGCGGATAGCGATCGTGATCTTACCATTTCCAGCGATATGCCCCAGCATTTCAGCCATATTGGTGATTCTTGCCATGACTGCCGGCCGCTTGTGTTCCCTCACACAGAAATACCGCTCACGGTCGGTATCCTCCTCAAAAATCACCTCCTGAATGCCGGGGATGGATGCGCTGCTGCATGCAAAACAGCCTCTTCGCACCCCATCCTTCACAATCTGAAACAAATATCCGCCGTTATGTTGCAGCTCCTGCTGGAAACTTTCATAATACGCCGCACTCCGAATCACAAACAGCCCATAATTTCTACAGAGCTTTGCATTGACGAAATGTGCCAGCGAGAGCAGATCTTTTGGTCTGACCACCTCGAGCGTTACACTGGGCTCCTCCAGCACGACGGATTCGCCCCCTGCTGCACGCCGTAACATTTCCACCGTAATCCGCTCCGTATTTAATTCATAGCGCGGCCGGTCATAAATATAATGAAATCCGAAATGGCTGAAAAAATCTGCTGCAAACGCAGTTTTGCCCATCTCCACAAGGCAGAGCGGCACCCGCATCTGATTCTGGTAATCAAGCGCACCTGACAGCAGCCGTCTCATAAGCCCCTTCCTGCGGTACGCTTCCTGTGTGGTTGCCGCACTGATACAGTCCATCCCAACACGCTCAATATCCGCCATACACGGCAGGCGTCCTCCTCCCGTGACTGGCGGATTCCTGCGCATCGCAGCGATACAGGGCGTGAGCTGCAACATGGATTGTACTTCATCCTTCTGAATCTCAAACACGACGCGCTTGTCATGATCTGATTGCAGGATCTCGATGTCATATGCCGTCTCAATCCTGCCAATCACCGCCCGCCTGACTTCCCGTTCTCCGATTATCTGATCTATCCTCAACGCCAACTGTACCTCTTTTCATATCAGTGTTTTACAGCACTGCATCCCGGACAGTCCTCACAGGAACGCGCAGACACTTCTGTAGATGCCTCCATCGTCGCCATCTCCCTCGGACTTGTAAGCATACACACTGCCTGAGCAGAGATGCCTTTTCCCTCTCCTGTAAAACCCAGCCCCTCCTCTGTGGTCGCCTTCACACTGACCTGTTCAATACAGATGCCCAGCGCCCCAGCGATATTTTCGCGCATCTGGTCAATATAGGGACGCATCTTTGGCGCCTGTGCGATGATCGTCGCATCGATATTTTCGATATAAAACATGTTTTCCTCTAACAGTTTCCCGACCTTCTCAAGCAGTACCATGCTCGAAATGCCCTTGTAAGCCGGGTCTGTATCTGGAAAATGCTTTCCGATATCCCCGAGCGCTGCCGCGCCCAGCAGCGCATCCGCGACCGCATGCAGCAGTACATCCGCATCCGAATGTCCCAAAAGTCCCAGTTTGTATGGTATCGTCACACCGCCCATGACAAGCGCCCTGTCTGGCACCAGACGGTGCACATCATATCCCATTCCTACTCTCATTCCAGTCTCCTTCATTTATTTCGCAGGAATCACCAGCCTGTCATAACCATCGAGAAGTTCCAGCACAATCTCAAAGAGCCTGTCGCAGTCTCCGGCGCGAACGCCCTCGATATTGAGCGGCATCTGGGGATCGTGCAGCGACATGCGCAGCAGCAGCCAGCCTTTCACCTCCTCCGTATCAAAGGTGATGCGGATGCCCTCGTAGGAATTCGGCGCAATCTGATATCCTCTCTCCTTTGCCCTCTCCTCAAAAGTATTCAGTGCTTCCCTGCCATATGCCTTAAAATCATCGCCCTGTATCTTGAAACGGTACTCCCTCTCCTCAAAGCCCTTCTCAAGCTTCTCGATAAAGGAAGCGAGCGCCTTGTTCTCCTTTGCAGCCTTTGCCAGCGCGATCAAGAGCTTCACTGCCATATAAGCACCGTCGTCGAGGAAATAATTCTCGCTGAGCGCCCCGTGTCCCGATGTCTCGATAGCAAGCGGCGACACAACGCCCGCCTGATTCAGACGGATAGACTCATTGATGACATTCTTATATCCTCTCATATATCGGTGATGCTTCATGCCGATGCCTTCTATAAACCGCGTCAGCCTGTCGCTGGTCACAGAATCCGTCACGATCGTTCCGCCGGGGTAATCCTCTGCGATAATCGCTGTCATCATCGCAATAATCGCATCGCGGTTTACCTCGTCGCCGTTTGGCAGCACTGCCGACATCCTGTCCACATCGGTGTCAAAGATAATGCCAAGATCTGCCTTGTTTGTAAGCACCGCCTGACGGATTGCCTCCATTGCCTGCTTATTTTCAGGATTCGGTATATGATTTGGAAAATGTCCGTCCGGCTCCAGAAACTGGCTGCCTGAGGTGTCTGCCCCCAGCGGATTCAACACCTTTTCCACAAAAAAGCCGCCGGCGCCGTTTCCTGTATCCACAACGATATGCAGCCCCGCAAGCGGTTTGTCATACGATACTGCATTGATGCTCTTCTTTATCTTCTCCTGCAAAAATCTACAATATACAGAAATAGAGTCAACTTTTTCCACACCGGACAAATCTGCATCCACTTCTGTAAGCCCGGATGCCGTCTCAAGAATCTTGGTGATGTCATCATGCTCTAAGCCGCCGTCCCTGTCAAAAAATTTATAGCCGTTTCGGTTAAATGGCAGATGGCTTGCGGTAATCATAATCGCCCCGTCAAACGCAAACTCCTCAAACACTGTCGTCATGAACATTGAGGGGGTAGAGACAAGCCCGCAGTCATACACTTTTGCCCCGGCTGCCACGATTCCCTTTGCCGCTGCCGCAAACAGGCTGTCCGCCGTAATCCTCGAATCATGTCCAATGCCAATGCGGAGCGCATCTGGACTCTTGCCCTTTTTGTCCGCAAGCCATCTGACAAATCCGCCGCCAATCAGGTTTCCCGCCTCCCCGGTCAGATTCACAGCCTCCCCTGCAACGCCCTCACACGCAATCCCGCGTATATCACTTCCGTTTTGTAGTTTCATCAAATCAGCCATCTCGTATTCCTCCATATTTTCTTGTTCCCATATTGTTCGTATCACTTTACAGTTTCCAATATATCACAAATTAGATAAAAAAGGAAGTTGTCCTTTGTGAATAACACCACAAATTTCACAAATACTATCACATTATGAAAAAGAAAATGAACATCCATCCATTTGACTACTATGCACTGCTTTTTTTCACAACTGCATTTGCCGGCTGGCTCTGGGAAGTCCTGCTCTACCTCATCACAGACCACACGTTTGTCAATCGGGGTGTCTACCGCGGACCCTATCTGCCAATCTATGGCGTGGGCTGTGTGCTCCTGATTCTAATGTTTCACAGACTGCGGCGGCATCCTGTCGTGGTTTTTGTGTGCTCTGGTATCGTGTGCTCGGCGCTGGAATACGGGACGGGTGTCTGGCTCGAGCGAAAGTGGGGTATCCGCTGGTGGGATTACAGCGGGCACATCGGTAATTTTGACGGGCACATCTGCCTTGCAAGCAGCATTGGCTTTGGCCTAGGCGGCGCCCTGCTGATCTGCGTATTCCAGCCTGTTTTCAACAAACTTTACCACCGTATGACCATCGGACTGCGTATGACGTTATGTATTGTGTTTCTGCTGGTCTTTATCGCAGATGCCGCCTACGCTGCCATGACGCCCAATATGGGGAATCATATCACTGCTCACGTTATACTGGCGGTCGAAAAGAGTGACCACCAGTATAAGGTTATGCACACAGCCGCATAAGGAAATATGCCGCTTCGCGGCTACGGCTGGCGCGATACTGACAGCAGATTTCATCTGTCGTCAGTATACTATTTACGGCAAAACTGCCTTGCGTTTCATGCAGGGAGTTTTATCCTTATTTGAAAAGTTATGTCGTGCAATGAACTGCACGCCAAATGATATTGTGAAGTTTAAGGATTAACAGGAAAAGTATTGTATTGAAGAGACAGATACGTTACAATGATATTTATTAACCGAGTATAGCAGAACGATATAAAAAATATAGATACACCAAAAAATAAGGAGCTCCACGAATATGAAAAACATGGAAAAAAACATGGAAATAGAAAAGAAATACACGATCAAAGAACTGCCCGAAAACCTCGAAAGCTATCCCTGCAAAATCATCGAACAGGCGTACTTAAATACCGCCCCCGTCGTGCGCGTCCGCAAGTCCAATGACACATATTATCTGACATACAAGGGCAGCGGGCTGATGGCGCGCGAGGAATACAATCTCCCGCTCGATGAGGCGTCATACCGCCACCTGCTCACCAAAGCAGACGGGAACATTATCTCCAAGAAACGATATGTCCTTCCCATCGAAAATCCGCAGTTTCTAAACGGCTATACCCCCACAGCAGCGCCTGCGCTCTGCATCGAGCTCGATGTCTTTGCGCCGCCTTTTGCGCCGCTTGTCATGGCAGAGGTCGAGTTTCCAAATATTGAGATGGCAGAGGCTTTTATCCCGCCTGCGTGGTTTGACAAGGAGGTCACAGACAATCCTGAATACCACAACTCTGTCATGAGCCGGAAACAGTTTCAGGACGCAGCATGCCAAGTTTAAAATGTTTCCTGCAAAGCGCCACATAGCTGTCATTATCGCCGAGCTGGACCTGCTCCCCGCTGCGCACGATGCTATTTTGATAAACACGCGCATTGCAGGTCGCCTTTTTGCCACACCAGCAGACAGTCTTGATTTCCCTGATGGTGTCCGCAATGGCAATCAGCCGCGCACTCCCCGGGAAAAGGTGGTTTTGAAAATCTGTGCGGAGTCCGTAACACACAACTGGCACATCCATGAAATCCACGATGTCTGAGAGGAAATCAATCTGCTCTATGGTGGCAAACTGCACTTCATCTACGATAATACAGTGATACGTTTTGATTTCCTCCGCCGGCATTTCCATCAGTTCACAGAGCAGAATGCACTCCTGTCTCAGCCCAATTCTTGACTGAACCACCCGCGCACCATCGCGCGTGTCTGTTTCTGACTTGCACAAAAGTGCACGCTGCCCTGCCTCATGATAATTGAAATGAGTCATCAGTGCATTGGCAGTCTTAGAGCTGTTCATTGTACCATAATTAAAATATAGCTTTGCCATTGCGGGGGTATTCTCCTTTTTAAGTCTTCTCAATCTTCCTTAGTATCTACAGGCGGATTGTTTTTCATTCTTATACGTCTCCTGTTCATAGCAGATCATATTTTACAACATCCATCTCTACGGTGCCATCCGCAAAGAATGAAATTCCATCTGCCGTTTGATCTGTATACATCGTCGCTGTCAAAACCTGCTCCCCATCATTGACAAATACCTCTGCACTGAAGCGGTCCAGAATAATACGCAGCTTCAGGCTGCCATCTGTACTGTTTACAAGACTGCGCCGCTGGTGAATGATTGCCCTGCGTGAACCAGAAAATTTCCTGTCTATCTTGAGTATAGACTCCCGTGGGCGGAAACTCAGAGCAGTATGATAAGTATCATTCTGGGCAAAACGTACTGCAAATTTCTGATAAAGCACCTGCGAATCCCCTCGCCGCAATGTCAGTTCCATATCAATACACCGCCCTTTGATTCCTTCCAAGCGAATCGTGTCTGTAAAAGAAATCTGTTTATGCACAACCTTGTTGCACCGCATCGCATCAATCTCCCTGACCGGGGTCTGGTATAGTCTGCCGCCATGGACTGATAGTTCTCTTGGCAGGCTCATCTGTCCCATCCACGGCGCATCAGGTGACCGCATCGTGCAAGTATCCCAGTTCTGCATCCAGCCTATCATGATACGGCGTCCATCCGGTGCCAGTACTGTCTGAGGTGCATAGAAATCAATCCCGTAGTCAATAGACTGATTGTTCTCCTCCTGAAATGTTCCCGTCTGCTCATCAAACGTTCCGATGAGACAGAGTGTTCCATTGCCATTATGATACTCAAATCCCTTTGGCAGCATATCCTGCGGACTGGTAAGCAGCACCCACTTTCCATTCAGCATAAAAAAATCAGGACACTCCCACATTTTTCCAAAACGGTGATCATTGGACACCAGTATACTGCGAAACTTCCATTGAAAACCATCCTTGCTGGTGAACAGCAGAATCCGTCCGTCACCGTCTGCCAGACAGTTTCCCGCAATGCAACTGTACGTGCCATCCGCATTCCGCCATATCTTCGGGTCCCGAAAATCAAACTTACTTCCACCGACGGGAAGCTCTGCCGCGTCAAGTACAGGATTTTTTTCATACTTTTCATAGTCAATTCCGTCCCCAATGGCAAGGCTCTGTGTCTGGATATCACGAATCGTATCATTCTCCTGACGCTCCTTGACAACACTGGTGTACATCAGCAACTGTCTGCCGTCGGGAAGCGTCAGCGCACTTCCCGAAAAGCACCCGTCTCTGTCGTAAGGCTCGTCCGGCGCCAGCGCTGCCGGGAGATGTTCCCAGTGGAGCAAATCGCGGCTCACCGCATGTCCCCAGTGCATCGGTCCCCATTTGGACTCATAGGGATAATACTGGTAAAACATATGGTACATTCCATTGTGATACGAAAATCCATTCGGGTCATTCATCCACCCAACCCGCGAGCACAGATGAAAATCAGGGCGTTCCTCCCTCGCAATACTTTTTTCAACAGTCTCCTCATACTTGCGCGCCTCGCGCAGTGTCTGGCTTGTCATAAAATACCTCCTCCTAGTATAACTATTTCGTAATCCAGCCTTTCTAAGTTTAAAAAATGAAACCGGAACAGCAGGCCGTCGTCCCGGTTTCAACACACTCAATATTATGAAAACATTTCCTATTTTACCGCACCTGCTGTCACGCCTTCTACAATGTAACGCTGCATAAACAGATACAGGATCAGGATTGGCAGCATCGCCAGCAGCAGCGCCGCCATGACAAGGCCAATGTCGGTAGAATACGTTCCGTAGAATATCTGCGTCGCGATGGGTATCGTATACAATTCTTTTCTGCCCAGCACGAGGCTTGGAAGCAGGTAGTCATTCCAGAACGCCATCGCATCAATGATCGCCACAGTTGCAATCGTAGGCTTCAGCAGCGGGAACACAATTCTCCAATAAGTCTGCCACTTGGTACATCCGTCAATCGTGGCTGCCTCCTCCAGCGCAATCGGAACATTGGTCCGTATCGCTCCGTGGAACATAAATGTCGCCATGGACAGTGAAAATCCCACATGCATGAACACCAGTGTAGCGCGGTGGTTCAAAACGCCGAGAACGCCACCGTACAGAGATACCAGCGGAATCATCAGCACCTGAAATGGTATTACCATAGATGCGATCATCAGTCCGAACAGCGCCCCGCATGCCTTCCAGTTATTGCGCACGATCACATACGCGGTCATGGAGGCAAACAGGATTGTGAGAACAGTCGCAGAGACCGTGACGATCATGGAGTTGCCGAAAGACCGCCAGAAATTCATCTTCTCCATTGCCTCCGGGAAATTTTTCAGTGTGAATCCATGTTCCCCGATCAATGACAATGGGTTTGTTGTGATATCCGCCTTAACCTTAAACACATTGATGATCACCAGTATAAACGGAAATATAAAGCAGAAAAACAATATGATCAAAACAACGATTTCAACTGTATGCCTTATTTTTCTGTCACGAGCAGCTTTTGCATTCAAATCATCCATTACGCTGACACCTCCGCTTTCTTACCAATGTATACCTGAAGTACGCCTACAACTGCACAGACAATAAACAATATCAACGCCTCTGCCTGACCTGTACCATAATTTTTATATGTAAATGCCTGATTGTACACATGCATTGCCGCCATCACAGAACTGTTGAACGGTTCTCCGTTTGTCAGTGACAGGTTGACATCGTACACCATAAAGCATCTTGTCACTGTCAGGAACAGACATTGTACAAAAGATGATACCATAAGCGGTACAGAGATATGTACAATTGATTGTAAATTGGTACAGCCGTCAATCCTTGCCGCTTCAAGCACATCTTCCGACACACTCATAAATCCTGCCACATAGATCAGCATCATATACCCTGCATACTGCCACACCGACACGATGATCAGACAGAACATTGCCCCGTTTGTGGTAGCCAGCCATGAAGTAGACATTGCATCTATTGAAAGTGCGTTTCCAATCGCCACAAACGCACGGTTAAACACAAACTTCCAGATATATCCAAGCACGATACCGCCAATCAGGTTTGGTATGAAAAATCCTGCCCGGAAGAAGTTCTGCCCCTTCACACCGCTGGTCACTAAAAATGCCAGTGTAAATGCCACCACATTGACCAGAACCACTGCAATCAGTGAATAAATCAGGGTTCTTCCAAGCGCCTGCCAGTAGGCAGCATCTGAAAAGGTTGACAGATAGTTCGCTATGCCGACAAACGGCTTATTTGCAGAGACACCATCCCAGCTTGTAAAGGTCAGGTACAGACCATAGAGAAACGGTATGATGACCACCGCTGCAAAGATAATGGTTGTCACACCGGCAAACATGAGAAAGTTTTTGCACTTATAGGACATGGAATTTGTATTCATAAGCTTAACCCCCTTTTCACTCTGACGCCGCCTGTACTTAGCGGCGCCAGAAGCAATCTGCTTATTGTGCTACCGGTGTCGTCGAGGACCAGTAGCTCTCTATCTCAGCCGCAAGACCTGCGCGGTCTGTCTGCCCTGCCATGTATTTCTGGATAGAAGCGCCGCAGCGTGAAAAATGGTCGTCCGGCAGATAATCATAGTTGCCGATCAGCTTGCCTTCATCTGCATATTTCTTTACAGATTTGGACAGTGGATCGAGTGAATCTGCGCTGATATTGCTGTACGCCGGAACAAGCGCGCACTTCTCAGTCAGGAACTTATTTCCCTCCTCCTCAAGTACAAGCCAGTTGAGGAAATCCTTTGCCGCCTCGCGCTGCGCGTCGGAAGTATTGTCGGAGGAATCAATGAACATGTACTTGGAACCGCCGCCGACAAGCTTCTCGTTGGAACCGTCGTCCGTATTCTGCGGAAGCGGCATCATGCCCATATTTTCTGTATAATCATAGGCATTGATCATCGACCAGTCCCAGTTGCCGCCAAACATAAATGCGATCTCGCCCTCTGCAAGTTTTTGCTCAGAAATCTCCCGCTCTGCTGCGATTGGAGAATTTGCCGCATAATTGTATTTCAGAAGGGTGTCAAAGGTATCCATCATAGAGTTCCACTTTGCATTGTTCGCCAAATCTGCTGAACCTGCATACAGTGAGCTGACAAAGCCGTTTACATCCGGCTGCTCCTCGTACACCTCTGCAAGATAATGTCCGCCCAGCGACCAGTCCTCCTTCATGACACCTGTCGGCGCTGCCATGCCGCCGGCAACCAGCTCCTCAAGCAGTCCCTGAAATGCATCCAGCGTCTTGTACTCGTCTGGGTTGAAATCTTTGCCCGTTACTGTTTTAACTGCGTCCGCATTGTAGATCAAACCTCTTGCTTCAATACACACAGGGAAGCCTACCACCTTGCCGTCCACAGAAATCGCATAGTCGGTCTTATCAATCCACTCCTCGCCGGTCAGATCCGCCGCGTGCTCCTTTGCAAGAGAGTAGATATCTTTTGCATCTACCATAGACAGTGTGTATGGGTCATTGGAAGAATACCTTGTCGCCATATGTGCAGCTACTGTATCATTTGAATAATAAACCTCTACGTCCACGCCCTTTGAAGCGCTGTATTCCTTCGCCATCTCCTCAAATTGTTCCTGCACTTCAATCTTTGAGTTAAAAATGGTGATGGAAACCTTGCCATCAGCCGCATTCGCCCCGGCAGATGTATCTCCGCCGCCTCCGCCGCCGTTTCCGCCGCAAGCTGTGAGAGATAACGTCATCGCTGCAACAAGTGACACTGCAAGTAATTTCTTTTTCATTGTACATTTCCTCCTGATTTTAAATTTTGTTCGTTTCTGTCCTGTTGATAAACTGATCATAACATTCCTTCAGCATTGTGTCAATCGTTTAACATATTTTTCGGCGTTTTAACACAAATCCGACTGATTATCACGGTCATTTGGGCTTGTTTTTTGTCTATTTCGACTATAATCTATGCGCTTTAGCCCGTTTATAACATGTTAATCCTTTGACATATTTCCCTGACATCTTACCTTCTCTGGCATGGTCTGTGCATCAAAAAAGCGGTGGCTTTCACCGCTTTTCGTCTGATCATATGATCATGTCGTCTCTCGCTCTACCAGATATACGGGAAGCACTGTCCGTCTCGGCACCACCTTCCCGCTGACGGCATCGCAGAGCAGGCTGACGGCAATTTCCGCCATTTCCCGCACCGGCTGGTGAACAGTTGTCAGCTGAGGCGTCGTCAGCGCCGCAACATTGACATCATCAAAACCGATAATTTTCATCTGCGCCGGTATTTGTATCCCAAGCTTGCGGCAAATCTGAAGAGCATGGGCAGCAATCACATCACTGTTCACAAACAGCCCGTCCGTCTCCGGGTGCTCCAGCAGTGCCCTCTCGATCATCGCACCATAATTCATACTGTTATACTGTGTTTCCTCCGTAAACACCTCCGCAAAGGCAATTCCCTGCTTTTCACAAACTTCCCGAAACCCTTCTGTACGCTGGTCTGCCGGCATAGACAGATCATTGATATTGCCCACATGAATCAGATGCCTGCACCCACAGGAGATCAGTTTTTGGGCAGCCAGCGCGCCCCCCTGCCGGTTATCACACTCCACTGCTGCCGTCCCATTATCAAGAAAACGCTCCATTGTGATCACCGGAACATGAATCCCGTCAAACAGCTCAACCGACACTGTACCGCTGCACAGAATGATTCCTGCCACCCGGTTTCCCGTGCAGATATCAATATATTCCCGCTCCTTTTCCTCGATGCTCTGCGAATTGCACAGCAGAATGCGGTACCCTCTCTTGTACGCCTGATTCTCTATATTGCTGATCATCTCCGCAAAATACGGATGTCTTATATGCGGCACAATCAAGCCGATTGTATTTGTATTCTTTCCCTGTAGTGAGCGCGCCACCTCATTTGGATGATAATTCAATTTCTTCATCGCACTGTATACTTTTTTCCGCGCGTCCTCACTGATATATCCCCTGTTATTCAGCACCCTCGACACGGTCCCCACCGTCAGTCCAGCCTCTTTTGCTACCTCCTTTAAAGTTACCACTTTCATTCCCCATTTCTATCGTACACTGTCCTTTTACAACGAACTATTTATTTTATGAAAATACATTTGATATGCCTGATACTGCCCCATCTCAACAGGCAGCGGTATCCCCGTCTCCATCAGTGCATCCGAAGCATAAACCTTCCCGCTCTCCTCCTCCTGATACAGACAGTTTCTCTCAAGCCCTTTCAGCCGAATATACTGAACTGTCATATTTCCGTGGACCTCCAGCATCACTGCACTGACCAAAAACTCCGACAAATCTTCGGACACCATCTCCCATGCGCATACTTCCTGTGAAAAAGGATTGGTCAGACGATAATATAATCCGTTTTGTATGAGCGGCGCATACTTTTTGTATTCCTTGATCTGGTTTTTGATTTCCTGCTTCTCTTCCGCTGAAAGCTTTTGGGGGTCCAGCTCATATCCAAACGTCCCCGCCATCGCAGTGACCGCGCGGGTACGCAGCGGTGTCACACGCCCGTTTTGATGGTTCGGCACAGCAGACACGTGAGAACCGACTGCGGAAACAGGATAGCCAAAGGAGGTGCCATACTGGATATCGAGCCTGTCTCTCGCATCGCTGTTGTCACTACACCAGATCTGGGGCGTGTAATAGAGCATTCCCGCATCAAAACGGCCGCCTCCGCCGCTACAGCCCTCAAAAAGAATATTCGGATAGCGCCGAAGCAGCCTTTCGAGCAAATCATAAAGCCCTATCACATAATCATACAGTACCCGTCCCTGATCATCTGCTGACAGCGAAAAACAATCCGCCAGACTGCGGTTCATATCCCACTTCACATACTCGATATTACCCTGCTCCAGCACGCCGCACATCGCTTCAAACAGATAATCGACAACCTCTTTTCTGGAGAGGTCGAGCACTAGCTGGTTCCTTGACCGCACCGGCCGGCGTCCCGGAATCGTGAGTGCCCAGTCGGGGTGCGCCCGGAACAGTTCACTGTCCTCACTGACAGCCTCCGGTTCAAACCAGATGCCGAACTTCAATCCGGCTGCATTGATTTTCCCAATCAGGGCGCCCAGTGGTTCCCCTAGTTTATCCTCGTTGACATACCAGTCCCCAAGCCCGCTGTTGTCATCGTCGCGCTTTCCGAACCAGCCGTCGTCCAGAACCAGCATTTCTATCCCAAGCTCAGCCGCCTGCTCAGCCAGCTTTGCGATGGATTCCCCATTGAAATCAAAATACGACGCCTCCCAGCTATTCAGCAGCACCGGCCGCACACAGTCTCTGTACTTTCCCCGGCACAGCCTCATGCGAAAGCATCTGTGCAGATTCTGCGACAACTTTGCAATTCCCGCACTGCTGTATGTCATCACGACCTCGGGCACGCGAAATACCTCACCTGCCGCAAGCGGATAGGAGAACAGCTCATCTGAGAGTCCTAAAAGCGCACGTGTCTGGTTGTACTGGTCCCTTTCCACCTCTCCCTTGAAACTCCCGCTGTACACAAACGACATGGCATAGCAGCTTCCTGCGTCCTCCGTTGCCTCCTTCTCCGCCAGTATCATCATCGGATTATACTGATGGCTGGAGGTTCCCCTGCGGCTGCCGATGACATGGGCGCCATGAGATACCGGCGTTCTCTGCATACTGCGCTCCATCGCATGACGGCCGTAAAAGCTGATCAGGTCATACTCTCCGCAGACCCAGTCCAGACATGCCGCCTGCGCTTTTTTCAAGTATACTTTTTCCGTCCCTGCATTCTTGATACGCGCACTTCTCGTGATCACATCATACGCCGGCAGCACACCGTACAAAAGCGTCACCTGTATGTGGCTTACGGAATCCTCCATATATATTTCGAGCGTCTCCGCCTCGTTCTCCTCCGCGTAAACGGCGGGCAGCCCCTCTATGCCATACTTTCCTTTTGAAATTTTATACCCATGATAGCGAAAATCACACCCATAGGAACCATCAGCATTTTTGACGGCGATTGCCGGACTTCTGTAATCCCCTGTTCCGTGACAGGGCAGCTCCTGCGGCAAAGCGTCCATAGAATACGTGCGGTCTATCCCTGCATCATACGGATTTCCCGAAAATCCTCTATCTGCATACGTGAGCAAATAATCCATGTTTCCCGCTGTCCTGCGTCCATAATACAGGTGCAGCAGAAATCCAAATGCATCCACTTTCATCTGATAGGTGGACTGCTCAGTATGCAGTGTAAACAGTCGTTGCGCTTCATCATAAACAATACTCATTTTACTATCCTCCATTCCTAGTTTATCATGCAATATTCACCAGCATATATCAAACGTTTGTCATATATTATTTATAGCTTAACATATTTTAACACTGTTTTCAATACATACTTCGCCAACCCATTTTACTCACTCTGCATACACATCTCCAGTACCAGAACCTGATACCCGTGCAGTCTGATTGTTTGGTTTTCCTCTGTGACATTGGGATAATTATTCAGCAGCAGCTTTCTTATGCAACGGAGATAATCAACACCATGCCTTCCCTGAAAGATTTTCTCTCCAATACGGATTCACTTACCTGCATCTGAAAATTGATGGAAGCTCTTTTCCTTACATTCTCATCCGTCAGATGGATAATCTTTTCAATCTGTTTTGCCGTTTCCTCATCTACATGATATCTGCCGCACACAGTCGTTCTCCTTTCTATGATAGTTATTTTAGCAAAACGGACAGCATAAAGCCTCCAAATCTTTTGAAACTTGGAGGCTTTATTTGAACCATTTACTCTTTAATATATTTCTTTTCTGGAAAATCTAAGAAAATACAAGTCCTTTTCCTGCAATAATCGCTTTCACATCTTTTATATCCTTATCTGTGACTGCTGCGATTTGTTCTTCCGTGAATCCCTTATTATACATATTAATAATGATTCTTGTCTCTGTTTTTGCCTCACCAATTGCAATGCCCTTATCCTCAATTCCCTGACTCAAGTTACACATATCACTCACATCCTTTCTCAGGTTATCCTCAATAGGAATATCGTATTCATTACCAATTATATCTAATTTTTGATCAATAGTAAGATCCTGTGACAGCAACGCACCCAACAAGCGATGCAGTTCGTACAGTTCACCATGTTTTGGAAGCCCAGTTTTTTGTACCAACTTCTTCACTTGCTTCAATTTTGTTTCTGACAAACATGCATCACCGTTTGCCCCATCACAGCAGACTCATCTGTTCATACTCTGCCTTCCTATCCAACAGGCATGGTACTTTCCGAAGAAATTCTACAGCTTTCTGCCTGTCAAATATCCATGGAATAATATCGTTCTCTTCCAGTACAAGCGGCATTCGGTCATGTATGGGTTTCACGGAAGCATTCGCCTGTGTCGTCAGGATTGTGAAACAGTCTCCTGCTTCATAATGATTATAGATTCCTGCCATAAAGAGTACTGGCTCTCCTTTTCGGTAAAAAATATTCTTTTCCTTATTGCGGTTCCATTCATAGAACCATGCCGCTGGTATCACGATACGCCTGTGTTCCATGCCTTCCCTGAAAGATTTTTTCTCCAATACGGATTCACTTCTGGCATTAAACAGGACTTGTTTCCCCTGAAAACCCGGAAGTCCCCACCGCTTCAGGCTGCATTCCAGCCCTGTATCTGATGCCGTCAAAACCGGCGCTGTTTCTGTCGGGTGGAGATCTCTTGCCTGCATCTGAAAATTTATGGAAGCTCTTTTCCTTACATTCTCATCCGTCAGATGGATAATCTTTTCAATCTGTTTTGCCGTTTCCTCATCTACATGATATCTGCCGCACACAGTCGTTCTCCTTTCTATGATTTACTACTCTGCAATAGCATTCATTATCTCAATTTTAAGCGTTTTATTTAGTTCATAGGTACCGTCCATAATAGCTGTCATTATTTTATGGAGAAGTTCTTTACTTATTCTTCCTGCGGCAACATGATATCTGATATTTTCAATTGTTCTTATCTCTACTTCAAAAAAATTAGCGGGCATTTCGGCAAATTATAATTCACCCGCTCAATCAAGCTCGTCCATCTGAAGCTCAATCTCCATATGTTGGTCTGAATGAAGTTTGGACAATAAACATACCGTCTCCACATTCCCCGTCTGCGGAAACTGATCGACTGCCACCACGCGCTCCATCCGGTAGCCGCCGTCCAGCAGCGCCTCCAAATCCCGCGCAAGGCTGGTCGGCTTACAGCTGATATACACGATTCTGTCCACCTGATAGGCAATGATCTTCTTTAATGCCTTGGGATGAATCCCGTCACGCGGCGGGTCGAGCACAATATAGTCTGGCTTTTCTTCAATATCATCGAGCACCTTGAGCACATCTCCCGCGATAAATTCACAATTCTCCAAACCATTTAGCTTGGCATTTTGCCGCGCTGCCAAGACAGCCTCCTCCACAAGCTCTACCCCTATCACCTTCTTGGCAACAGGCGCCAAGATCTGCGCGATCGTCCCTGTGCCACTGTAAAGGTCAAATACGGTCTTGTCCCGCTTTCCCTCCTCGGAAATATCCCCAAGGAAGTCCCGTACTGTCTCATACAGCACCTCCGCGCCTAACGTATTTGTCTGGAAAAAGGAGAATGGTGAAATCTTGAAGCGAAGCCCCAGCAGTTCCTCATAAAAATAATCCTGCCCATATAAAATAACAGTCTCATCACTTTGTACCACATCTGCTAACGAGTCATTCTTTATGTGAAGGACGCCTGTTATTTTCCCATCTAAAGGCAGTTTCTGCAAGAGCGCCACGAAAGGGGTTAAATCGTGTGTCTCCTGTGTGCTCGTCACAAGTGCAATTAACATTTCACCTGTTTTTTGTGCTTTTCTAACCAGCAGATGTCTCAGATAACCTTCGTGCCGTATTTTATGAAAATAACTACTGTTTTGCTCTGAAAAGTAATCCAGCACGCAAGCCAGCACTTTTCTGTAGTCCTCATCTACAATGCGGCAGTCCCTGACAGACACAATATCATAAAAACTTCCCCGCTTATGCATCCCCAACGCGAGTGGTCCGTCTCTGTATTCGTCACCAAACGAGAACTCCATCTTATTCCTGTAGGCACTCTGCACAGGACTTTCCTTGATGCCCTCAAAGATCTGGCTGATATAGGACGCCGCCTCGGTCTGGCTCCCTTCCAGTAACATCTGTTTTTCAAATGCAGGCATCAATAATTTTCTCACTTGGTTCTCTTTGAGTTCAAGCTGTTTCTCATAGGGAACATGCTGGTAAGTGCATCCCCCGCAGGCTGCAAAATGAGGACAGTCTGCCTCCTGTTCATAAGGTGCCTTTTCGAGCACCTCCACCAGTCTTCCCTCTGCTTTTCCTTTTCGTTTTTTATTGACCAAGAAAGATACCTTCTGTCCGGGTATCACATTTTTGACTACCACGGTCTCATCCTCGCACCGAATGATTCCCTTGTTTGGAAAATCAATACGCTCTACAATCCCCTCATAAATCTGTCCCTTTTTCATACACCCTCCAACGTAAATCTCATATCCATCCATAGAAACACACAAAATGAGGGTGCTGGATTGCCAGCACCCTCTCAACCATTATTTCACAGTTGTGTACTCATCTTCCTTTGCAGGCTCCTGCTCCTCTTCGTCCTCTTCATCATCGAAGAAGTCATCCTCAAAGTCATCGTCAAATTCGTCATCAAAATCATCAAGGTAATCAGGTGTCATATAGCGGTATACCGCATATGCAATGGCAGCTACAGCAGCTACAGCGCCAATGGCCGCAAGTACCCAGAGTACTGTGTTACCTTTCTTTTCATTGTCTTTTTTGAGATCACTCTTCGCGCAGTATTTACTGAGGATATCATTGCTCACTAAATTCTTGTCCTGCAGATATTCCACTAATTCGTCCCACTTTCTCATCTCAAAAGCCCCTTTCGTTTCTTAGTATATAAATTACAATATATATATAATATCACTTATCTGACAAATTTACTACCTTTTTATCTGGAATTTTTTCACAAATTTTCCTAAAAAATGTAAAAACGAATCTATGTACTATATTTTCCTGAGTTTTGCAAAAGCAGCGTACATGATTTTGTTGCCGTATGCGTCAAAATCCACAGTGACCTTGTAATCTCTCGTATCCTGAACGATATTTAAGACGGTGCCGTCGCCGTATTTGATATGACGCACGCGGTCTCCTGTATCATATCCCAGACCATCCCGGGCAATCGCCGGTGCGCCCTTGGTCAGTCCATCAAGTGACTTCGCTATATAGGGCTTGTTCGCTGCGGGCGTCTCTTTCTTCCTGACAACCGCCTTGGGGCGGGAAGTCAGGAGCTCGGACAAATCCTTTTTCGCGCCGGGCGGTGCCGCTGTCCTCGCAGCAGACGGCTGTGCCGTTCTGTTTCCCGGTGCCGGCTGTGCCGTCCTGTTTCCCGGTGCTGGCTGTACCGCCGCCCTCGCAGCAGACGGCTGCACTGTGGGTTTTCGTGCAGGCGCAAGTACCTGTTCTGCTGCCTCCCAGTTGTTGCGCGGCTTGTCAAACACCGTATCGCTCAGGGCTTCCCGCTGCGCCGCTTGATAGTTATTTTTTTGGTCAGTCTGAAAAGGCTTTGCCTTGAAGAGATTCCGCTCATAAGAATCCTGCCCGTATGCCATCTCATCCATACGGCTCATGCCGGGAATCTTGCTGTCAAGCAGCTTGTCCGGTATTTCCCGCACGAAACGGCTGACTGCATTGTACTGTGTCTCTCCTCTGATCATGCGCGCCTTTGCATAGGTGATGGTCAAATCCTCCTTTGCGCGCGTGATGCCCACATAGGCGAGACGGCGCTCCTCCTCGATCTCCTCCGGGTCCTCAGAAATGATCGTCATATAACTTGGAAAGATGCCGTCCTCCAGTCCTGACAGATATACGTTGGCAAACTCAAGCCCCTTCGCGCTGTGAAGCGTCATCAATAACACTCGGTTGTCATCTTTATTTACGGTGTCTATATCTGCCACAAGCGCCACTTCCTCAAGAAATGCAGAGAGTGTAGCCTCCTCTCCCAGCGCTTCCTGCTCCATCTCAAAGCTCACCAGTTTGGTAATCAGCTCATCAATGTTGTCAATGCGGTCCTTTGCATCCTCATCATCAGACTCCTCGAGCTCCTTTACATACCCTGTCGTTTCTATCACATCTGTTATTAAATCCTCGAGCGACCCCATCTGCATTTTCGTCCGAAACATGCGGATCATCGTTGCAAAATCGCGCAGCTTCTCGGCTGACTTGCTCTTTCCCAGCGCCGGGATCTCATCCACCTGCTGTAGCGCCTCATAGAAACTCAGTCCCTTATGGTCTGCATAATCCTGAACTTTCGTGATACTCGCCGCGCCAATACCGCGCTTTGGTACATTGATAATGCGCTTAACCGCCAGATCATCCTTGCCGTTGTCAATCGTCTTTAAATAGGCAAGAATATCCTTGATCTCCTTGCGCGCATAAAAGTTCACCCCTCCGACTACATTGTAAGGAATATTCAGCGCAATAAAACTCTCTTCCAGCAGACGTGACTGGGCATTCGTCCGGTATAGCACTGCACACTCCCTGTAGTCACTTACAAGCTCCCGCTTCTTGCGTTTAATATCACCTGCTATGTATTCTGCCTCCTCATAGGCATTGTCAAAAGCTCTGAAATGAACACGGTTCCCAGCACCTTTGTCTGTCCACAGCGCTTTGGATTTTCTCCGTATATTATTGCCGATCACCGCGTTTGCAGCATCCAGAATGGTCTGTGTAGAACGGTAATTCTGTTCGAGCTTGATCACCGCCGCGTCTGGATAAACTTCCTCAAAATCAAGAATATTTCTGATATTTGCCCCGCGAAACTTATAGATTGACTGATCGTCATCCCCCACGACACACAGATTCCTATCCCGCTGCGCCAAGAGCCGTATCAGCTCAAACTGTGCTGTGTTCGTATCCTGATACTCGTCAACCATGATGTAGTGAAAACGGTTTTGATAATTTTCAAGCACCTCCGGACAGCTCTTAAAAAGTTCTACCGTCTTGACAATCAAATCATCAAAATCAAGGGCGTTATTCTTTTTCAGTGTGACCTGATACTCTGCATACGCTGCGGCGATCTTCTTTTTTAGATAATCTCCTTGCGCCGCCATCTCATAGGCTGTCGCCGAGACCAGATTGTCCTTTGCGGAAGAAATGGCGCCCAGTATTGTCTTTTCCTTGAGCATCTTGGTGTCGATCTCAAGTTTCTTGCACACATCCTTCATGACGCTCTTGGCATCGTCTGTGTCATAGATGGTAAAACTGTTGTCAAACCCCAGCCTGTCAATATGCCGCCTGAGGATCCGCACGCAGGTTGAGTGAAATGTGGAGACCCAGATACTCTCCGCGCCATAGCCCACACTGTCGTTTACCCTGTCACGCATCTCGCCCGCCGCCTTGTTTGTAAATGTGATCGCCAGTATATTCCACGGATTCACCCCTGCATTTTCGATTAAATATGCAATGCGCTTTGTGAGCACACTTGTCTTGCCGCTGCCTGCACCCGCAAGAATCAGCACAGGGCCGTCCGTCGTAAAAACTCCTTTTTTCTGCTGTTCATTCAATGTATCATAAAGTCCCATCTTCGAAATCCTTTCCCGCCAGCGCGATTCACTTTCCCAATTATACCATTGAAGCCGCACAGTTGCAATTCTTTTCTGCAATCACCTGTTTTGGCTTTCACGCATATGATAATCAAAACAATCTATCATAAGAGGCTTCGTATGAAAAAGTTGAAACCACTCTCTATACTTTTGACGATGGTTCTTGTCATTTCCGTCCTTGCAGGCGGATGCGGAACAAAATCAGAAACCGGCGGACAGGCAAAAAAGGTAACACTCAATGAAGTTGCACACTCCATCTTCTATGCACCCATGTATGTCGCGATCGAGGAAGGGTACTTTGCAGCGGAGGGCATCGACCTTGAACTCGTGACAGGCTACGGTGCAGACAAAACCATGACAGCACTGCTCACCGGTGAGGCCGATATCGGTTTTATGGGCAGTGAAGCATCTATATATACCTATTTGCAGGGCGCTCAGGACTATGCTGTAAACTTCGCCCAGCTCACACAGCGCGCCGGCAACTTCCTTGTGAGCCGCACGCCGATCGACGATTTTCGCTGGGATAATCTAAAAGGCACCTATGTCCTTGGCGGACGCAAAGGCGGGATGCCCCAGATGGTCTTTGAGTATATTCTCAAAATGAACCAGATCAATCCAGACACAGACCTCACGATTGATACCAGCATCGACTTTGGTTCCACTGCGGCAGCTTTTGCAGGCGCCAAAGAGGGAGATGCTGGATACGCTGACTTCACCGTCGAGTTTGAACCCCATGCAACCTCGCTTGAAACCCAGCAGAAAGGGTATATTGTCGCCTCCCTTGGCGTAGATTCAGGCTATGTGCCCTACACGGCATTTAGTGCCAGAAAGAGCTATATCGAGGAAAATCCCGATGTCCTGCTCTCCTTCACCAAAGCACTCCAAAAAGGCATGGATTATGTTGGAAGCCATACTGCCGAAGAAATAGCAAATGTTATCAAACCGCAGTTTCCTGAGACAGAGCTTGATACGATCACCACTATCGTGACACGTTACCAGACACAGGATACTTGGAAAGAAGATTTGATTTTCACCGAGGACAGCTTCACCCTCCTGCAAAACATCCTGATGGAAGCAGGCGAACTCGAAAACTATGTATCCTACGACGATTTAGTGACCCGGACATTTGCTGAAAAGGCAAAATAAACTTATTTTATCTGGGTGCCCGTGTGCGTAACAAAAGGGAATATCAGTTCCTATCTGACATTCCCTTTATAATGGATTCCAAATTGATTCTGTTATCCCACACAAAGCATCATATTCTTCTCTGTCCTGACACCAAACAGCCCCACGCCCCGCACGGAGATATTGTAGACTCCCTGCTGGTTCAGATCATACCTTCCAGAGATATCCAATGTATACTCGCCAAACTCACAGATGTCTCCCGCGGCATTGATGAGCCCGATCGCCTTGTAAATATCATGCTGGGATGCTCCCAAAGGCAGCCTCAGCACCTCATCTGCCACACCGCCCGTCAGATACAGCGTCGGCCGGATCTGGTTCCAGGGATTCTTAGGGTCCGTGTCGGTCGGGTCCCACTTTCTCATTGGATTATCCGCTGTCAGCTTCATCTCGACAGGTTTGCCAAGCGGGCCCGGATTCTCTGGATCGTCATACACGACCACCTCAGTCCCCTGTTTGCAGTTATCATAAATCCACTTGGCATCCGCACAGGTCAGACGCACACAGCCAAGAGAGGCATCCTCCCCGAGCAGGTTAAACTGTTCCCACTCCATATTCCCGGCATTGCGGGTATAGTACGGTATCGAGTGAAACATAATTCCTTTATTAAAACGAACAGCATAGTGGCCATACGAGCCGTCAACCATCAGCCGCCACTGATAATAGTTGCTTGTCTTGAATGTTCCAAGCGGTGTCTCGTGACCCTCCCTGCCGCACGAACTCACAAATGCTTTGACAGGAATGCTAAATTCGCCGTTGGCATCCTGCTCATAGACCGTCACACAGTTTGCCGCACGATTGACCATAATCTTATAAGACGGTCTTGTCTCCTTTGCATGCACTGTCAATACGCTGCCTTCAGATATCACACCAAGACACATACAAAAAGCCAGACACCATGCTGCAAATCTCCGCACGCACAAAGCCCTCCAATATAAAGCCTTCCAATTCCTTCTCAACTCTGATTCCTCCTCTGACCAACAATCCTTTACACAGATTTTTCCAAATAACGAATTTCATATTACACTATTTTCCGACAGATTTCAATAAAAAAACACCCTAACAGGTGTTTTTTAAGAAATTTTTATGAAAACGGCACGAATCCCACTCCGCTCAGCTGGTCCCGCAAGCGGTTCTGCATCCCCATCATACCGATGGTGTCATTTAAATAAGATGCATAATCTGACCTCCTGCTCTCATCCTTCTTTGAAAACATACTCTCCTGCATCTCAAGCATCTCGGCAAAATCATTGCTGACTGCCCCTTTGGGTGCCTCTAACTCGCCGTAATCCTTTACATATAAATCTTTGTCCTTCTCCTCGGAAGCAAAGACAAGCGGCCTGCCAGACCTGCCGCCGTTCTGTCCGATCTTCTGGACTGCATTCATGCTGTAAGGATTGCCATGAATGGATGATATTCTATAACCGCCAAGCCCGGAAAATCCTGCAATTGCTGAAATTCCCATGAAATCTCCCTCCTTTTGTTATTATTTTCTATCATTATTACCCTATTATAGAACAATTGTCAGACAATTTCAATAAAATGTTTCACTTTTTATTTTCATCCTTTGGTCCTGTCCGAAATCCATCAGCTTTGATCTCATCAATCAGCTTCTCGATCAGCTGCTTTTTCATATACACGTCAAAACTCAGAAAACAGATGAAGGAAAAAAGTTTCAAAAATTCCCTGTTCTCCTCCGGGGCATCCTCAAAGGTTCCCATCGCACAGTCGTACTCTGCGATCACATGCTGCTTGAGCGCCTCAATCTGATCATAGCCTACCTGAAAAACCTCCTCGTAAACTGACTGTATATCAAACGCTTCCTCCTTGTGAAAAAACTTCTCTGTGATCGGTCCAAGCAGCGTCTGAATATCACTGATTGACAAAATTCCTTTATAATAATAAATGAAAATCAATACCAGAATGTGCTCTCTGGAATATTTCTTTCTGACGGGCGGCGGCAGAAGGTCATTCTTCGCATAATTGTTAATCATTGTCTTGGTCATCACCTTGTCATCGCCGGGATAACGTGTCGTCTTACGAAAATTCTTGTCCATGAACGTCGTCACCTGATCCATATAGAGGTCTATGTTTGGAATGTCAGAGGACTTCACATAGCTGATTCTGTCAAAGCTTTCCATGATGCTGTTTAATAAATTTTTTGTATCTATATGCATATGCACTACCATGCCTTTCACGATATAAAACTGTTATATAAGTTGTACACTTTTTCTTATTATATAGTATTCAATACTACTTATCAAGACCAATGACTATTTTTCTTTACACTCCCTGCGAAATATGTTAGAATATTTAAAACTGTAAAACTTTACAGCAGTAAAGTTTTCATTGGGAGGAAGAACCATGAATAAAAAGATTAAAACTGATTCTGTAGACCATCTGATTGATGCACTGTTATGCCTCAAAACCAAAGAGGAGAGCTATAATTTTCTGGAAGATCTGTGCACCATCAATGAACTGCTCTCGCTCTCTCAGCGTTTCGAGGTGGCTACCATGCTGCGCGATCATAAAACATATCTGGAAATTGCAGAAAAAACCGGTGCCTCAACCGCAACCATCAGCCGTGTCAACCGTTCCCTCAACTATGGAAGCGACGGTTATGAGCTGATCTTTGAACGGCTCGCCGCCAAACAAAACGAATCGTAGCTAAAGAAGAACCCGGGTGTCCGGGTTCTGGTCTTTAGCCGTATGTCTCCATCAGGCTCAGTGGGTCAATAAACCGCTCATTCTCTATAATCTGATACCCCAGCGTCTCATGTCCCGTCTCCATATCAAACAGCGCCGTCGTATTTGTGACAGCATCTCCCTCCTTCACCTTGGGTTTGGTCCCGTTTCGGTATACTGAGTAGTACCCATTGCCGTGATTGACCATCACAATAAATCCCACTGTATCATCTCCGGCAATCGAGGAGACTTCGCCGTTGGCGGTCGCAATCACACTCATTCCCGGCGACGCATGGAATACCGCAATCGGGTTTCCGTCCAGCTCCGTCTCGCTCTCGCTGTAGGAGGCTGTCCCCTTCATTGGAAAGCCAGTGGGTATGTATGATTTTGCAATCTCTGCCTCACGCTCCTGCTCTTTTTGCACCTTGCCATTCACCGTATCACTCAATATGACAACCTTTTCCTGTAATTCCTCATTCTCGACCTGCATTGCCGCATTCTGCTCTGAAAGCTCCTCCATCTGCCCCATCAGGTTCAGCACCTGATAATTGGACTGGTCCAGCTCCCCCGTCAATATAAAACAGTATGACAGCGCCGCGATTGTCACAAAGACAACTGCCACAAAAAATATCACCAAGACCTCCAGACTGACCGAGAACTTGACTGCCTCTTTATCCTTATCTGGAACAAACAAAACATGATAGCGCACTTTTTCCTTCTTCATTTTCTTCATACCTCCCCAATGTCAATATTTTAACATAAAAAAAATCGAAAGGAAAGGATAAAGTATTTACATTTGAATTTTGCTGTGATATCCTATTAATGTTGCGGTATGGACACAACACCTGCCGCACTGAATATTTTTTGGAGGTATCTACGCATGAACAAAGGTACAGTAAAATGGTTCAACAATCAGAAAGGTTATGGCTTTATCTCTGACGAGGCTGGCAACGACGTATTCGTCCATTACTCCGGTCTTTTGATGGATGGATTCAAATCCCTTGATGAGGGCGCCAATGTTGAATTTGAGGTTGTCAATGGCGAAAAAGGACCACAGGCTGTGAACGTGACCAGAGTATAAAATTGCTTTTATATAGGATTGCTTTTATATAATATAAAATCAGCGATTGTGTTACGGGATTCAAATCTAAAAAATCTTCGTGAGAAATCTCACGAAGATTTTTTAATGTTTTTCATTGCAGGTCCGAATCACTTCATCCAGCAAAAGTCTGCCGCCAAAAATTTCCAGCGCGCTCCCGATTGTCACATGGATACTGCCGCCGCCAAGCGTTCCAAGCCGCCTGATCTCCTCATAGCTGTGCACGCCGCCGGCGTAAGTAACAGGTATCTTATTCCCAGCGCTCTTAGACCATGCGCCAAGCTGCCTGACCAACGCCTCCTCGATGCCCTGACTTTTTCCCTCCACGTCAACTGCATGAATCAGAAATTCATCACAGTACCCTGCGAGCATATCCAGCGTCTGGCTGTCAACCTTTTCCTCCGTAAAATTCTGCCAGCGGTCCGTCACAATATAATAATCGTCTCCCCGCCTCCTACAGCTCAAATCCAGCACCAGATGTTCTCTGCCAACGGTCTGACATAGTCTGTCTAACCGTTCCATATGGATATGTCCGTCATAAAAGACGTAGGAAGTCACGATCACATGCGATGCGCCTGCCTCCAAGAATAAGGCCGCATTCTCTGCGTGGATGCCCCCGCCGACTTGCAGACCGCCGCGGTAAGCGCCAAGCGCAGACACCGCCTGCGCCTTTGTCTGTTCATAATAGGGGCTGGACTCAGGATTGAGCAGGATGACATGCCCCCCCTTGAGCCCTTTCTCCCGATACAGTTTCGCATAGTACGCTGCGTCCGCCGACGCCACAAAGTTTTCTACTGCCTTGTCATTTTTATCCACAAGCGAACTGCCCACGATCTGCTTGACCTGCCCGTTATGTATGTCTATACATGGTCGAAATTCCATCGAAGCCTCCATACGAACCGCAGCATTATCCGATAACGTCCTTCATATCATATCTGCCTGCGGGTTTTCCACTGAGATATTTTGCCGCCTGAACGGCGCCCTTTCCAAACAGTGCCTTGGAGTATGCCCTGTGCGAAAATGTAATCACTTCATCCTCACCGGCAAAAATCACATCGTGATCGCCCACAATCGTGCCGCCCCGCACTGCGCTGAACCCGATTTCCCTGTCCGTGCGCTTCGCCCGCACCTGACTTCTGTCATACACATATTCATATGCATTGTCGAACTCTTCGTTGATGCTGTCCGCAAGCGCAAGCGCTGTGCCGCTGGGCGCATCGACTTTTTGATTATGGTGTTTCTCGACAATTTCGATATCGAATCCGGCAGAAACCAGCACCTCCGCCGCCTCTTTTAAAATCTTGAGCAGCATATTGATGCCAAGAGACATATTTGCGGACTTGAGGACTGCCACCTTACCTGATGCCTCCTCGACATGTGCAAGCTGCGCCTCAGAAAGTCCTGTCGTACAGAGCACGCAGGGAATTTGTCTCTCCACGCAAAAGTCCAGAAGTGCGTCAACCGCCTGCGACACACAGAAATCTATCACTACATCTGCCGCAATATCACACTCTGCGATGCTGCGAAACACAGGATATGCATTTTTGATATGATCCGAGGCATCCACCCCTGCGGCAATCTCAATCTCTGGGTCGGAAGCAATGATTCCTGTGATCATCTGCCCCATTTTCCCATTGCAGCCATGTAATATTACCTTTGTCATGTTTTTATTTCCTTTCTTATCATATGTTCTCCCATCATATGTTTCCCAGTCTGTTTTCAGTTTTATTAGAGAATGCCGTAATTTTTCATCGCCTGCTCAAGCTTTGCAGCCGTTGTATCCTCCATCTCTGTCAGCGGTCTTCTGAGTGTCCCCGCCTCGAGTCCCATCAGGTTCAATGCCTTTTTGACAGGAATCGGGTTCACCTCGCTGAACAAAGCGCTGGTCAGCTCGATCGCCTCAAGCTGTAGTCTGGCACTCTCCTCAACATTTCCCTCAAAATATTTCGCACAGATATCATGTGTCTGCTGCGGCGCTATATTGGACAGCACAGAGATCACGCCCTTTGCGCCCAGCGACAGAAACGGCACGATCTGATTATCATTTCCAGAGTAGACATCCACCTTTCCCTTCGCAAGCGCCATCAGCTTTGCATACTGAATGAAATTATCCGTCGCATCCTTCACGCCCACAATGTTTGCTTCCTCCTCGCACAGCGATACGATCGTCTCCGGCAGGATGTTCACGCCGCCGGTTCTGCCCGGAATATTGTACAGAATGATTGGAATATCAACCGCCTGCGCAATCATCTTAAAATGCTCCTTTAACCCCTTCTGCGTTGCCTTGTTGTAATACGGTGTGACCAGCAGAAGTCCGTCTGCCCCCGCTTTCTGTGCTTCTTTTGAGAGATAGATTGCTGTCTCGGTGCAGTTTGAGCCTGTTCCGGCAATCACAGGCACTCTCTTTGCCACCTGCTGCACGCAGAACCGGATACACTCGATATGTTCCTCGTGTGTCAGTGTTGACGCCTCGCCTGTCGTACCGCAGACGATGATCGCATCCGTATTGTTTGAGATCTGGAACTCGATCAGCTTTGCAAACACCTCATAATTCACTGCTCCATCTGGCTTCATCGGTGTGACAATCGCGACACCTGCTCCTTTGAATATAGACATCCTGTAATCCTCCTTATTTCTTGAATAAACATATATGAAAAAATAAAAACCGATCGTCTATGCAATAGACAGTCGGCATCATACGCTTGCAAACCCCATCTGCCGGTGTGTGCCGGCATGGCTGAAAATGATAGCTCTCCATCTATTGATGACAGTCATACAGCTCTTAACCGTATGCCCAAGCAGCAACCCCTCAGGCGGCTCACCGCTTTCGGCGTCCTTTCCTTTTCCTTCTCCTTAACAGCGCCTGACGCCTCTTAAAAGGTACTGATAAAGAACGCAACCTCTACCTAAATTTTCTCTTATATTTCTTTATTATATAACCTTCGCCAACTGCTGTCAACCGCTAAATCAACAAAGGAGCCGCAAAGCTCCTCTGTTCAGACTACTTCAATTTTAAAAATCTCATCTGCCAGCCTGCGGACCTCCTCATTGAGCCGTATCCCCGTCAGAATGATATCCACATCTTCACTCCTCGCTTCCAGAATGTGTCTCAAATCCTCGATCGTAATAATGCCGTTGTCAATCAGCCCAAGCACCTCATCCAGAATCAGCAGACCGCATTCCCCTGTTGTGAGCACCTTTTTGGCAAAGTTCAGACCATTTTTGATGTTATAGATCTCCTCCTGCTTGCGTTTGTCAGAGAGCTGTGCAAACTCCTCCTCGCTCTTCTCAAAGCGGAAGATTTTGATCTCTGGCTCCATTCTCTTTAAGAACGCTTCATTCTGATAACTTTTCAGGAAGTTAATAATGACCACATCCCTGCCCATACTTGCCATCTGTATCGCCCTGCCAAGGGCAGCGGCAGATTTACCGTGACCTTCTCCACTGTATACCTGTATTAAACCTTTTTCCATTGATCTATACCTTATGTCCTTTCCAGATATGAACATTCATCACTTCGAACATGATAGCATAACATATAGGATATTGCAAGGTTCTTTTATGTTTTGCCAGTGTTATACCTCCTCGTCCTCCTCTGGAAGCTCCAGTTTGCTGACAGAGACTTCATAGGCAATCCGCTTCTCAAGCTCCTCATCCGACAGCTTTTTCATATACTCTCTTGACTGGATGCGCCCCCATACTAAGCAGCGCTCTCCCACCTCGAAATTAGAGGCATAGCGGGCATTTCTTCCCCAGCAGATACAAGGGATGTAATCAGACTTGCCGTATGGACGGTTGACCGCCAGAAGCAGGTCCGCGATCTCGCGGCCAAGAGGAGTCTTTCTATATACAGGTTCCTTGCAGACAAAGCCGTCAAGGAAAATCTGATTCGTTTTGATATTTTCACTGATCTCATCCACAAATTCGATCTCTCTGGCAAATACAGAGAGGACCAGCTTATTTTTGTGCTCCTCATGTCTGTTGTAGGAACGGAACTGACCGTTTACCACGACCATCATCCCTCTATAGTCCCCATTTACGTCGAGCAGACGCTCTGAAATCATCACTGGTATAATGTCCATGGACTCAGACAGCCTTGCCACCTGAATATCGACCATATAGAAGCCCTCGCCAAAAATCTCATGGCTGAATGAGAACTCACTTACGACCTCTCCCATCACAGTTACCTGATTGTTTTCAATCACCTGCTCATGATATCCATTTTTTGTCTTTAATGTTTCTTGCATAATTTCATTCTCCCTTCGTTCTTGTAGTTAAATCATATGCTACTTTATACAGTAAATAAAGCATTTTTCATCGCAAATTAAAAGTTTTTTTTACAAATTTCGACAAAATTCGACCATATATGGCAGGTATCTGTACACAAAAGCGCCGTAATATGCGACTTGCCGTAGAAATGTTGTAATATTTTTACACTTGACTTCCAGTCACAAAGATTTACTGGAAATTTTTATAAAACTTGCAAAAAATATGGACAGGTGCTATACTATTTAAGTTTTGAGGAGCAGAAATACTCATGTTATCTATTCATGTTATCTATTATGGAGGAATTATATGATACAGAAAAGAGAAGATGTCAGAAATGTTGCGATCATTGCCCACGTAGACCACGGCAAGACAACGCTGGTTGATGAGCTGTTAAAGCAAAGCGGTGTATTCCGCGAAAATCAGGAAGTCGCCGAGCGTGTCATGGATTCCAATGACATTGAGCGGGAGCGCGGCATCACCATATTATCAAAAAATACAGCCGTTATGTATAAAAATACGAAAATTAATATCATCGACACCCCCGGCCACGCCGATTTTGGCGGCGAGGTGGAGCGTGTCCTCAAAATGGTAAACGGTGTTATCCTTGTCGTGGACGCTTTCGAGGGCGCCATGCCCCAGACAAAGTTTGTGCTCAGAAAAGCGCTGGAACTCAAGCTTCCTGTGATCGTGTGCATCAACAAAATTGACCGCCCTGAGGCGCGTGCCGCCGAAGTCGTGGATGAAGTACTGGAGCTGTTTCTGGAACTGGATGCAGACGATTCACAGCTTGACTGTCCCTTTGTATTTGCCTCGGCCAAAACAGGTATTGCCACGCTGGAAGAAGATGGCGCAGGCGTGGACATGACGCCCTTATTTGAGACGATTCTGGACTACATTCCCGCACCGGAAGGAGATCCCGATGCAGGAACGCAGGTTCTAATCAGCACCATTGACTACAATGAGTATGTCGGGCGCATTGGCGTGGGCAAGGTGGACAATGGCACCATCGCGGTCAATCAGGAAGTTGTCATCTGCAACCATCATGAGCCGGACAAGCAGAAAAAAGTAAAAGTCAGCAAGCTCTATGAATTTGACGGTCTCAATAAAATAGAAGTAAAGGAAGCCGGCATTGGCTCGATCGTCGCTATATCAGGCATTGCCGATATCCATATCGGCGACACGCTCTGTGCCGTGGACCACGTTGTGCCCATTCCTTTCCAGAAAATCAGTGAGCCGACCATTGCGATGCAGTTTATCGTCAATGACTCCCCGCTTGCAGGACAGGAGGGCAAATATGTGACCAGCCGCCATCTGCGCGACAGACTGTTCCGCGAGCTCAACACGGATGTGTCGCTGCGCGTTGAGGAGACGGAGAGCGCAGACTCCTTCAAAGTGTCCGGGCGCGGTGAGCTGCATCTGTCTGTCTTAATCGAAAATATGCGCCGCGAAGGATTTGAGTTTGCAGTCAGCAAGGCGGAGGTACTGTACAAAACCGATGAAAACGGCAAGAAACTCGAACCGATGGAGCTTGCCTATGTGGATGTCCCAGAAGAATTTTCGGGAACTGTCATCGAGAAGCTCAGCCAGCGCAAGGGCGAGCTGCAAAACATGGGAAAGGCGAGCGGCGGCTATGCCCGGCTTGAGTTCTCTATCCCCTCACGCGGATTAATTGGCTATCGCGGCGAGTTTATGACCGACACCAAGGGAAACGGCATCTTAAACACGACTTTTGACGGCTACGGCCCCTACAAAGGCGACATCCAATACCGCAAACAGGGGTCGCTGATTGCCTTTGAGGCAGGTGAGGCGATCACTTACGGCTTGTACAACGCACAGGAGCGCGGTACTTTATTTATCGGCCCCGGTGAGAAGGTCTACTCCGGCATGGTGGTCGGCCAAAATGGAAAGGGCGAGGATATTGAGTTAAATGTCTGCAAGAAAAAGCAGCTCACCAACACGCGGTCTTCCAGCGCGGACGAGGCACTGCGCCTCACACCGCCCAAGATATTAAGTCTGGAACAGGCACTTGACTTCATTGATACCGATGAGCTGCTTGAAGTCACGCCTGACAGCCTGCGCATCCGCAAAAAAATTCTGGACCCGACGCTCAGAAAACGGGCTGGCATGAAAAAATAGTATCGCGGAACAAATCAAATTTCCCTGCATATATTATAAAAAACATATGCAGGGGAATTTTATGTCTGATATGGATATCAATAAAGCCGAATCCCCGGCTTATTCTGGAAAGCTCACCTTAAACGTCACGTCGTCGCTGGGCTTTATCCCTATAAATAATGCCACCATAACCATTTCCTACTCTGGCGCGCCCGACACGGTCGTACAGACGCTGAACACCAATGAATCCGGCAATACGGAGACGATCGCACTCCCCGCTCCCAATCTGTCCTACAGCACCCAGATCAGTGATGTACAGCCCTACTCTGAATACAATATCTCTGTCACCGCTCCCGGCTACGAGCCCGTCTTTATCTCCGGCACAGAGATTCTCCCCGATGTCACGGCAGTGCAGCCTGTCAGCATGAATCCGCTCGAAGTCGAACCTCCCGGGGAAACAGAGGAGGATATCGTGATCCCCGACCATACATTATATGGCGAGTACCCGCCGAAAATACCTGAGGATGAGATCAAGCCCATGGATGAGAGCGGCGAGATCGTCCTGAGCCGTGTGGTCATACCCGAGTATGTCATTGTGCACGACGGCCTGCCGCAGGACTCCTCCGCCCCCAATTACTATGTGCGGTATACAGACTACATCAAAAATGTCGTGTCATCCGAAATCTATGCGACATGGCCTGAAAATACGATCTATGCAAATACACTGGCGATCATGTCGTTTACGCTGAACCGTGTGTATACGGAGTGGTACCGAAATCAATCGTTTCACGTACAAAATCCTCCATCCTTATTCGAAATTTCATGCTGATCTCCTCATCCTTTACGTCAATTCTCTCGATTAATGAAGCCAGCAGCATTCTCTTTGTCTGTACATCCGCCTCGCCAAATACCTGTTTCCAGTCAGGGGCAATGCTTGTAAACCGCTCTAAATCCATTGTATCCTGTACGCCTGCATCTTCCTGTTTGAACTGCTCCAGCCGTTCTTTTCTTTCCCCTATCATTTTGGCAAGTTCTTCTTCCGAAAAACAATATGTCCCACGAATCGCATCTGGCAGTTTGTCGTACAAAACCTTTATCTCCTTTGTGATTTTCTCTATTTCCTTTGCAATCTCTTTTCTCTCATTCTCTCTTTTTTCCATCTGTTGTTCTTTCATTCTCTGCAATTCTTCTGCGATATCCATACTCTTTAATCTGCTTAAATAGTCCTCTACGACCTGAAAGACAGTACTCTCCAAGAAATCCTGCGAATAACTGCTTCTCTCCCTGCACTTCTCAGGACAGCCATATCTGCCGACACACGAAACTTTCTCTTCCCCATCTTTCGTTCTCCAATGATTATTGTATCCAGTATTGCGCAGTTTCTTACCACAATAACCGCAGTATGCAATCCCTAACAATGCCAGCTTTCCTCGTGGATTAAACGGTGCATGATACTGCTGCTCATACAGTTTTGCAGACCTGTTGGCGGACTCCTGCAAGTGTGCCCTCTTTGACTCCCGTATTTCCTGCGCTTTCTCCCATTCCAAGGGGGATATAATTACAATTTCTTCACTTTGTTTCTCTGACAGAATCCATTCATTCCTGTCCAGTCTTTTAAAATGATTCCCTGACTTTCTCCGGTGTATCGAATAATATCCCATATATACAGGATTCTTTAAGATACTGCAAACCGTTCCGCCCTTCCACCTCTCTGTTGTAATCGCTGCTATTCCTTCTTGATCTAATTCCTTCGCAATCTTTTCATATCCATATCCCTTTTGAACATATAAATCATAGATCTTTCTTACAATCTCTGCCTCATGGTTTACAATTTCCAGTTTCTTCAACATTCTTCCATGACTGCTCATCTGCCCGGAATCAACTAGGCGGTATCCATAAGGCGCTTTTCCGCCTACAAACTTGCCTGACTTTATCATTTCTATCTGCGCATCTCTCACCCTCATACTGGTTTTCTTGCTCTCACCCTCATTCTGCCAGAAACGGATATAATTTAACAGCTTATCAATATGCTCCTCACTTTTCAGCAGTCCATCTTTTACCGTCCAGACTTCAACCCCCAGATTGTTTAATGTACTAATATAAAAACTATATTCCTCCCTTCTTCCAATCCTGTCCGACATATAGGTTAACAGGATATCAAATTCATGCTTTCTTGCATCCTCAAGTATTTCCATCAGTACTTCCCTGTCCTCAATGCCATTTTTATAGCCTGAAACAGCCTTTTCGATATACTCTCTGTCAAATGCCCACTCTGAATGCTGCTCAATAAAATTTTTTGTTTCAGCCCTCTGCAATGGAATGTCATCACCATGAAGCTGCTGTCTTGACGATACCCTCAATAATGTCCTTACCCGTTTCTTATTCATACTGCTTTCCTCCTGACATGATGAGCTTTTCCATATAATATTTTTTCAGGCGGCTGTAAAACTCCTCTGCGTTCTCATCCCCCTGTTCCTCTGAAAATTCAAGAAGAACCCGAATATTTTTCTTTTTATACGAAACATGAAACTGTGCCTTTGAGTCATTTTCCATAATGTCTTTTTGACCTCTGCATCCTCTTTTCCTATAACATTATGATTTCATGAGGGCTGATATTCAGGTTTTCTATGGATACTCATTGATCGGCGTTGACCGCGCTCTCAGTTTCGTCTTGTCAATCTGCCAGATCAGGTAATCCTCATTACTTGTGTACAGGTTAAAATGCTTATTGCCATTTCATGGGTGCTTTGCTATATATTGTAACTGTATACAACCTTTAGAAGCATTCTCTCTTTTATTATAGAGGTGGAGGTATTTTTTATGATTTCTAATCTTGGTGTTAAACTAAAATCTGCCCGTATCCAAAACAACCTTTCAAGAAAGGTCGTTGCCCAGCGTATTGGGATTTCTGTCAGTATGGTTGGATTGTATGAATCCGATGTACGCCAGCCTTCCCTCCCCATACTTATCAAACTTGCTACCATTTATAAAGTATCGGTTGACTATCTCCTTGGTATTGAAACCAAAAAGCAAAATAGTTTATGTCTTGATGGTCTTACCAGTAAACAGATTGAAGCTTTAAAAATGACGGCTGAATGTTTCCGCAATCTTAATCAATGATATGGGAGCACAAAAAGAAGAGCTGTCTTTCAAGCTCTTCACTGCTGCTCCTGAAGTGGTATGCAGCACTAATGTCTGATAAGCTCATCACTTCCCGCATATACTTCCGTCATCATCAGAACACCCAGCCGGAAACCGACGACAAACCGCTCTGTTGCATAATTCAGATTCACGCTGTCACTTGTAACTTTCAGATTCTGAAATGCCTCTTTTTCCTCGTCACTTAAAGTCTCCTCAAAGGCAGTCCTGAGTTTTCCAAGCCTGATCATTTCCTGTGAGGTTTCTGAATCATGGCTTATATACCGTTTCACTAATTGGAGATTCTCATCAGCCAAAGCTTCTAATATTTTTCGTGTCATACTTTTATCCTCTCTTTCTCTTCATCCATTTTATTATAGAAGAAATAAACTTGATTTTCAAAATATAAAACTGTTGCCAAATCTAACGAAACAAATAAAAACTTGCATTTTGCTAAATTTAACGGCAAAAAATATACTTGACATGGAAAAACTGGATAGTAAGCGGCAAATAATCGGCGTCTTATAATTAGTCTCCTATTCTGGTAGTATTGT
>ERZ779632.148-NODE-148-length-45988-cov-6.939608_pt1 | contig 45988 bp, 25 predicted proteins | sample MGYA00514194_ERZ779632 | MGnify/ENA primary metagenome ERZ779632 (study PRJEB29562, sample SAMEA4376704) | mouse gut metagenome | isolation source: Cecum | study: EMG produced TPA metagenomics assembly of the A DSS colitis mouse model was used to assess the... | reverse complement strand
GCAAGATCGCCGGGCTGGAGGTCAAGCGCATCATCAACGAGCCCACCGCCGCCGCTCTGGCCTACGGCGTGGACAAGGAGACCGCCCAGAAGGTCATGGTCTACGACCTGGGCGGCGGCACCTTCGACGTGTCCATCCTGGACATCGACGAGGGGGTCATCGAGGTACTTGCCACCGCGGGTAACAACCGCCTGGGCGGCGATGACTTTGACCAGTGCGTCATGGACTACCTGGCCGAGGAGTTTAAAAAGGCCGAGGGCATCGACCTCAAGAGCGACAAGGTGGCCATGCAGCGGCTGAAGGAGGCCGCTGAGAAGGCCAAGATCGAGCTCTCCGGTGTCACCTCCACCAACATAAACCTCCCCTATATCACCGCCGACGCCACCGGGCCGAAGCACCTGGACCTGACCCTCACCAGAGCAAAATTCGACCAGCTCACCGCCCATCTGGTAGAGCAGACCGCCGGCCCCGTGCGGCAAGCCATGTCCGACGCCGGCCTTTCCGGCAGCGACATTTCCAAGGTCCTGATGGTGGGCGGCTCCAGCCGTATCCCCGCCGTCCAGGACATGGTGAAGAAGCTCACCGGCAAGGAGGGCTTTAAAGGGATCAACCCCGACGAATGCGTCGCCATGGGCGCGGCCCTTCAGGGTGGCGTGCTGGTGGGCGACGTGAAGGGCCTGCTGCTGCTGGACGTGACCCCCCTGTCCCTGGGCGTGGAGACCCTGGGTGGCGTGATGACCAAGCTCATTGAGCGCAACACCACCATCCCCGCCAAGAAGTCCCAGATCTTCACCACCCCCGCCGACAACCAGACCTCCGTGGAGGTCCACGTCCTCCAGGGTGAGCGCGAGATGGCCCGGGACAACAAGACGCTGGGCCTCTTCTCTCTGGACGGCATCGCCCCCGCCCGCCGGGGCGTCCCTCAGATCGAGGTGACCTTTGACATCGACGCCAACGGCATCGTCAACGTCTCCGCCAAGGACCTGGGCACCGGCAAGGAGCAGCACATCACCATCACTTCCTCCACCAACATGTCCAAGGAGGATGTGGAAAAGGCGGTGAAGGAGGCGGAGCAGTTCGCCGCCGAGGACGCCAAGCGCCGGGATGAGATCGACATCCGCAACAACGCCGACCAGCTGGTCTACCAGACCGAGAAGGCCCTGGACGAGCTGGGCGACAAGCTGGACGCCGCCGACAAGGCCAGCGTGGACGCCGCTCTCACCAAGACCAAGGAGGCCCTGAAGGGCACCGACACCGACGCCATCAAGGCCGCCGCTGAGGAACTCTCCAAGGTGTTCTATCCCATCACTGAAAAGCTCTACAACCAGCAGGCCCAGGCCGGCGCGGCCCCCGGCCCCGACATGGGCGGCGCCGCCCCCGGCGACGGCGTGGTGGACGCGGATTATGAAGTCGTTGATGGGGATGACAAATAACCGGACATGACCAGGCGGGCCGGTTTGGAACCGGCCCCTACACAGGCACTTTCTCTGTAGGGGCGGGTCCCAGACCCGCCCGCTTCCCCTGTTCGCAACACTCCCTCTAAAGAGGTGAAGCACATACATGGCAGACCAAAAACGTGACTTTTACGAGGTCTTAGGCGTGTCCAAAACCGCCTCGGACGACGAGATCAAAAAAGCCTACCGCAAAAAGGCCAAGGAATACCACCCCGACCTCCACCCCGGCGACAAGGACGCCGAGGCCAAGTTCAAGGAGGTCAACGAGGCCTACGAGGTCCTATCCGACACGGACAAAAAGGCCCGCTACGACCAGTTCGGCATGGCGGGAGTGGACCCCAACTTCAACCCCGGCGGCTTTGGCGGAGGGTTTGGCGGCGGGTTCGACGGCATGGACCTGGGCGACCTCTTCGGCGCCTTCTCCGGCTTTGGTGGGTTCGGCGGCTTTGGGGGTGGAGGTCCCCGCCGCCAGCAGGGCGGCCCCCAGAAGGGGGAATCCCTCCGGGTGGCCCTCACCCTCACCTTTGAGGAAGCCGCCTTTGGCTGTGAAAAGGAGATCAACCTCACCCGCTCCGACCCCTGCCCCGACTGCGGCGGCAGCGGCTGCGCCCACGGCACCAAACCCGAGACCTGCCCTGACTGCGGCGGCCAGGGGGTGGTCCGGGTCCAGCGGGGCGGCGGCTCTTTCTCCTTCGTCTCCACCGCCCCCTGTCCCAAGTGCCACGGCACGGGCCAGCTCATTAAGGACCCCTGCCCCGGCTGCCACGGAGAGGGCGCGGTGCGCAAGCAGAAGCGGCTCACCGTCACCATCCCCGCCGGCATCGACGACGGCCAGGCCGTCTCCCTCCGGGGCCAGGGCAACGCGGGCAAAAACGGCGGCCCGGCGGGAGACCTCATTGTGGGCGTCTCCGTGCGGCCCCACCCCAAATTCCAGCGGGACGGCTCCACCGTCTATCTTACCCAGGCCGTCTCCTTCCCCCAAGCCGCTTTGGGGGCGGAGCTGGAGATCGACACCATCGACGGCAAGGTGAAGTGGACCCTCCCCGCCGGGACCAAGACCGGCTCGGTGTTCCGCCTGCGGGGCAAGGGCATCCCCGGCCTTCACGGCCGCCCTCGCGGCGACCAGCTGGTCACCGTGGTCATCGACACCCCCCAGCGGCTCACCGACGCTCAGAAAGAGGCGCTGGAGGCCTACGCCAAGGCCATGGGGGAGGACGCTCCCCCCGGTGGAAAAGGTTTTTTTGACAAACGGAAGAAAAAGAAATAAAATAGAAGGCGGACCAAGTCCGCCTTCTATTTTTGCTTGACAGGATCCCAGAACAGGAGGACGTCACATGACCTTTGGAATTTTTCTCGCCGCGCTGGTGCTGGCGGGGGCGATCGGCTTTATCGCCTACTACTTCACCGCCCTGCGCCCCCGTCCGGGCACCCTGGACTGGATCGCTATGGCGGACCGCGCTCCCTTTACCCTGGCCCACAAGCGCCACGCTATGGCGCGCAAGGACGCCCTTCCCGTTCTCATTATCACCGTAGTCTACGCCGTCACCGCCTTCTTCTCCCTGGGCTCCACCAAGGCCCCTCAGGCGTACCACGACTTTGTGGACGGGGAGACCGTCACCATCCAAGTGGAAGGGGACAAGCCGCTACTGGTCTCCCGCGTCTGGGCCTATTCCTCTCTGGGCACGGGAGCCTATAACTTGGAGGTCTCGGCGGACGGCGAGGCCTGGTCCACCCTGTGGACCAAAACGGAACAGGACGAGTGGGGCCGGGACAAGACGGTCTACTACTGGGCGCTGGCCGACGGCTACGATCCCTCCTACGCTCTGAGCCAGGACTATGTCAAGCTCTTCAAGTGGCAGGATATTATCCCCCAGCAGGCCCAGTGGGTGCGCTATATCCGCATCACCGGCAAGGCGGACTACAATCAGCAGACCCTCCGCCTGGGCAAGCTCATTTTCTTTGACGACCAGAACCAGCCTCTCAGCTTCTCCTGGAGCCTGACGGACGGCGAGACCGCCCCCGACGGTCTTGCCCAGCTCTTTACCGTGGACAACAACGTCCCCGTCGCCATCTCCTGGCGCAACTCCTCCTATTTTGACGAGATCTACCACCCCCGCACCGCCTTGGAGCATCTGGAGGGGCTGAACCCCTACGAGACCACTCACCCGCCTCTGGGCAAGCTCATTCTGTCCATCGGCATTTGGCTCTTCGGCATGACTCCCTTTGGCTGGCGGTTCATGGGCACCCTGTTTGGGGTGCTGATGCTCCCCCTGCTGTATGTATTTCTCAAAAACATGTTTGGCAAGACGGTAGTGGCCACCTGCGGGACCGCCCTCTTCGCCGCGGAGTTCATGCACCTGGCTCAGACCCGCATCGCCACCATCGACACCTACGGAGTGTTCTTTATCCTCCTGTCCTACTGGTTCTTCTACCGCTGGCTCACCGCCTCCGCCACCCCCAACAAGAAGGGGAAGACAAGCGAGGGCTACGGCTCCCTGGCCCTCGCCGGGATCACCTGGGGGATCGGCTGCGCCTGCAAGTGGACGGTGATCTACGCCGGAGTGGGCCTGGCAGTGCTCTATGTCCTCCACCTGGTCCTGCGCGCCCTGGCCTGGAAAAGGGGGGAGGAAAACGCCCCCTCCCCCGCCGAGCCGGCGGCGGAGCCCTCCCCGGACGACGGCCTTCCCCTCCCGGCGGAGCTTTCCCGGGTCAAGACCCCCCGGAAGAGATCCCTAGCTGGGTGGCTTGTCAAGACCCTGCTCCTCTCCGTGCTGTGCTTCGTCCTCATTCCCCTGGCCATCTATACCGCCTCTTATATCCCCTACGCCCTGGCCCAGGGGAACGTAGGCCTGTCCCTTCCCAACACCCTCTCCGGCTTTGGCCGCAGCTTCCCTGTGTTCTGGGAAAACCTTTGGGGCTATCTGCGCCAGGGCAAGGATTTCCGCGGTCCCTCCATCCCCCGGGACAGCCTTTCGGGCATTATGCTCCACAACCAATACCACATGCTCACCTACCACAACGGCGTCACCACCCCCCACAGCTATGAGTCCCGCTGGTATCAATGGCTGGTGGACGGACGGCCCATCCTCTTTTACCTGGACGATATGGGCGGCAGCGGCATGACCGAGCGGTTTGCCTCCTTTAATAACCCCCTCATCTCCTGGGCGGGACTTTTGAGCCTCATTGCTGTGGCCATTCGCTTTGTCCAGCGCAAGTGCGGCAAGGCCCTGTTTTTGGTGGTGGCCTTCCTCTCCCAGCTGCTCCCCTGGGTGTTCATCGGCCGCACCACCTTCGCCTACCACTACTTCCCCTCCATCCTCTTCCTGGTCTTCTGTATCTGCTATCTCTTCAACGACCTGATGGAGTGTCAGTGGGCCAAATGGCGGCTGCCGGTCTACGGGGTGACCGGCGTCTCCATCGCCCTCTATGTTCTCTTTTACCCCGCCCTCATCGGCCTGACCATGCCCAATTGGTACTCAGGCGGTTTGTTGCGCTTCCTCCCCTCCTGGCCCTTCTGATTTTTGATAAAAGGAGACCTCTTCCATGTTTCTTGGCGACACCCACACCCACTCCCTCTGCTCCCCCGATGGCCACAACACCGTCACCGAAATGGCCCGCGCCGGGGCCACCGCGGGGCTGACTCATCTCTGCCTCACCGACCACTGCGACCTGGTCACCCTCCAGGGCGAGCCCGCCTATACCTACGACTGGGCCCCCTACCACGCCAACCTGGCGGAGGCGCGCTCCGCCCTGCCCGCCGGGCTGGAGCTTGCCCAGGGCCTGGAGCTGGGCGAGGCCTATGAAAATCCCGAGGCCGCCCGGGCCATCCTGACCGCCGCGCCGGAGTTGGACTTTATCATCGGCTCGGTGCACAACTACCGCGCCATCAAGGACAAGCACGACTTCTACTTTGCCGAGTACCCCGACCACGAAGCCTGTCAAAGCACCCTGGAGGACTATTTGGGCTCCCTCGAGGCGCTGGTGGAGCTCCCCGACTGCTACGACTCTCTGGGCCATGTGATTTATCCCCTGCGCTATATCAACGACCGCGGCCCCCATTCCTTCTCCCTGCTGGAGGGGGATTTCTATGACCGCACCGTCGCTATCCTCCGCCGCGCCGCTCAGGACGGCAAGGCCATGGAGGTAAACACCTGGCGGGGCCGCTCCATCGAGGAATGGATCCCCTACCTGCGCCTGTTCAAGTCCCTGGGGGGCGAGCTCATCACCGCGGGCTCAGACGCCCACACCGTCCAGGACGTTGGCCGGGGCATCCGCGACGTTTATCAAGTGATCGCCCACTGCGGCTTTGCCTACGTGGCGGTATATCATGGCCGCAAGGCCGGAATGGAGAGACTATAATGGAAGAGAAGAAACTCACCGTCGCCCTGGCCTGCGACCACGGCGGCTACGCCTTGAAGGAGGTCCTGAAGGCCCATCTGGAGGCCCAGGGCGTCTCCACCAAAGACTTTGGCTGCCACTCCACCGAGAGCTGCGACTACCCCGTCTTTGCCCAGCAGGCCGCCCAGGCTGTAGCGGAGGGCAAATGCCGCCTGGGGGTGGTGGTGTGTACCACCGGCATCGGCGTTTCTATCGTGGCCAACAAGGTCAAGGGGGTGCGCTGCGCCCTCTGTCACGAGCCCTGGTCCGCCCAGATGACCCGCCGCCACAACGACGCCAACATGCTGGCCATCGGCGCCGGGGTCACGGGGCCCAACTTAGCCAAGGAGATCCTGGACGCCTTCCTGTCCCATGAATTTGAGGGCGGCCGCCACCAGCGCCGGGTGGACCTCATCCGCGCGGTGGAAAACAGCTGACCGGCTTGCGGCGTCAAATAATGCCGCGTATAGGACACAGCAGCTCCCCCTGTCGGGCCCAGCCTGACGAGGGAGCTGTTTTTTCGTGGGACGCGCCCGGGGAACTTTCTCCTGAAATCAGCGTCTGAAAAAAATAATGGTATACATTTCCTAGGAACTGTGTTATACTAGGAATACCAATGCGGCCCCGCGGGGCCTTGAAATGGCTTTCCCGTCCCTTGGGACGTTTTTTCGAAGGGCTTTCGCTCCAGGAAACGCGGAGACGGCCCACACACTTACATAGGACACAGCCTGCAGCGTGACGGCGGTATTCAGACCGCACCGTCGCGGTGGTTTGATGTGCTGTGCCCGCGCAACAAAAAGGAGTTTATGTATGGCAGAAAAACTGAAGATCATTCCTCTTGGCGGTCTCAATGAGATCGGCAAGAACATGACCGTCTACGAGTATGGCAACGACATCATCATTGTAGATGTGGGCATGGGCTTCCCGGACACGGATATGTACGGAGTGGACGTGGTCATCCCCGACTTCACCTACCTCATCCAGAACCGGGAGCGCATCCGGGGCATTTTTCTCACCCACGGCCACGAGGACCACATCGGCGGCATCCCCTACCTGCTCCGGAGCCTCCAGGCCCCCATCTACGCCACCCGTATGACCGCGGGGCTGGTGAAGCTGAAGCTGGAGGAGCACCGCCTGCTGGACAAGACCAAGCTCATCACCTGCGAGGCGGGCGAGGTGGTCCGGGCGGGGGTGTTCCGGGTGGAATTCATCCACGTGAACCACTCCATCGCCGACGCGGTGGCCTTCGCCATCCGCACCCCTGTGGGCGTATGCGTCCACACCGGCGACTTCAAGATCGACGCCACCCCCATCCAGGGCGGCATGATCGACCTGGGCCGCCTGGGCCAGCTGGGCAAGGAGGGCGTTCTGGCCATGCTGTGCGACTCCACCAACGTGGAGAACCCCGGCTTTACCAAGTCGGAGCGCAGCGTGGGCGCCTCCTTCGACGCGCTGTTCCGTGGTTGTGAGCAGCGCATCATCGTCACCACCTTCGCCTCCAACGTAGACCGCATCCAGCAGATCATCTCTGTGGCGGCCAAGTACGGCCGCAAGGTGGCCGTGGTGGGCCGGAGCATGGAAAACGCTCTCAAGGTGTCCACCGAGCTGGGCTATATGAACATTCCCCAGAACACCCTGGTGGAGCTGGCCCACATCAAGTCCCTGCCCAAGGAGAAGGTCTGTATCATCACCACTGGGAGCCAGGGGGAGACTATGTCCGCCCTCACCCGCATGGCCTTCAACACCCACAAGCAGATCGAGATCCAGGCGGGCGACCGGGTCATCATCTCCGCCTCCGCCATCCCCGGCAACGAAAACGCCATCGGCAGCGTCATCAACGAGCTGTACCGCAAGGACGCGGAGGTGGTCAACGAACGGGCAATGGCCCTCCACGTGTCCGGCCACGCCTGCCAGGAGGAGCTGAAGATCATCCACGCCCTGGTCAAGCCCCGGTTCTTCATCCCCGTCCACGGGGAGCAGCGGATGCTGAAGAACCACTCCAAGCTGGCCCAGGAGGTGGGCATGAGCCCCCGCAACGTCATCATCGGTGACATCGGCAGGGTCATCGAGCTCACCCCCGGCTCCGCCCGCATCACCGGGACGGTGCCCTCCGGCCGGGTATTCGTGGACGGCTACGGCGTGGGCGACGTGGGCAGCGTGGTGCTCCGCGACCGCAAGCACCTGGCGGAGGACGGCATGATCATGGTGGTGTGCGCCATGTCCGCTGAGGACGGCGCCCTCATCTCCGGCCCCGACATCGTCACCCGCGGCTTTATCTACGTCAAGGAGTCCGAGGGACTGATGGAGGAGCTGCGCCGGGTGGCGGTGGACGCCATCGAGAAGTGCAACATCCGCTACTCCACCGACTGGGCGGCCATCAAGACCGAGGTGAAGGAAACGCTCTCCGACTACCTCTACAAAAAGACCAAGCGCAACCCCATGATCTTGCCCGTGATCATGGAGGTCTGAAACAAAGCAGAAAAGCGGACGGTTTCTTGCGAAACCGTCCGCTTTTTGTTGCCCCCGGTATTCGGTTTACTTTAGCAGTTCATAGAGCCGCAGGACGGTGAGGATGGACTGCTCCCGGCTGTAAGTCATCTGGGGGGAGAAGAAGTTGCCGCCCGTGCCCTGCATGATGCCTGCGGCGGACACCTGACCCACCGCATCTGCCGCCCAGGGGCCGATGGAGGCGTTGTCGGCGTAAGTGGGCGCGGTGGCGGACAGCTCCTTGCCCATGACCTTGGACAGCCGGGCGAGGATGGTGGCGGCCTGCTCCCGGGTGAGCTGGCCGTTGGGGTCAAACAAGTCGCCGCCAATGCCGTTGACCACGCCCAGCCCGGCCATCTTCTGCACGTTCACATCATTGGTGTCGGTAAAGGTGGCGCGCTGGGTGATTTTGGTCCGCTTGACCGTTTCATAGAGCTGGACCGCCAGCTCGCAGAACTCCGCCCGGGTGCAGGTTTGGGTGTACTTGCTCTGGAGGTTTTCAGGAACTAGGTTGGCGGAAATGGCTTGGTTGACCTCCTCCTCCGCCCAGATGCTGGGGGTCTCCACCGCCGCCGCGGAAGTTACGGTGAAGTTCAGCGTGACCTGCTGGGACAGCTTGCCGTCGGAGGTTTTGACCGTGATGACCTCGCCGTGATCCTTGCTTCCGCCGTTGGCGGCCGTCAGCCCCGCCTTGGGCCGGACCGTGAAGGTGGCGGTCTGGCCCGCACTCAGGGTGGTGCGGGACAGCCTGCCCACCTCATAGTTGGTAGCGGTGGGCTGAGCGAGGGTAATGCTCTCGTCCCCTGTGTTTTTGACCGTCACGGTTTTGGCGGACGGCTGGTCGTAGCCCTCGTTCACGCTGTCAAAGGTAAGCGTGGAAGGGCTGACGGAAAACTGCCTTTCCTCTCCCTTTACCACGTATTTCACGGTCAGATCAGCCGCAGAGTTGCCCGGCTCGAAGTGAAGCACCTCTGTGAAGTCCCCGGCGGTTTCGGTGCCGACCTTGGGGGTGATGCTCAGGCCCCCTTCCTGACCCGGCTTGATGACAATGGACGGTCTGTTGGTGCCAAACTTGACGTCGTAATACTGGGAAGAGGGCGCGGTCAGGGTGATGTCGTGGTCGCTGCCGTTGAAAATGTCGATACCCCTGTTGCCCGGACCCCACTCACCTACATTCTTCGTGCCGAAGTCCAGCACTGCATTATCATCCTGGAAATACAGGCCGTCCGCGCCCTTTTCCACCTTCAGCTTGATGGTCGCCATGGCGGAAACATCCCGGTAGCAGATAACTTTCATGTCCCAGCGGTAGTCGCCCGCGCTCAGGTTTTGCGCCGCGCTTACCGTAATGCGGAAGCTCTCGCCGGGAGCCAAGCTCATGGGAATGCTGACTTTTTCGTTGTCGGGATTAAAGTAGGTAAAGCCTTGATCGCGGTGGGCGCTCCAGTCGAAGGTGATCCCATCCAGAGTCGCATTGCCGGTGTTTGTGACCGTAAAGGTTTCGGAGGGCAGGTCAAACCATGTGTAAGCCTTAATGGTTCCCAGATCCGCAGAGGTCTTGTCAATGCTCAGGCCCAGCGTTGGCTTCTCCTCCCCCACCACAAGGGCATAGGAGAGTATATTCTTCGCGCGTTCGGACAGTGTCTCCTTTGCGCCGGGCTGGAGGTAGATCGTAACATCCTTGGGGAAGTCAACTACGTTCAGCTTGCTCAGGTCGGAGCCCTCAAAGGTGATGGTCTTGATATTGTTGTTGTCTGCGCTGTAGCCATCGTATATCTTTCGAACATCGGTCACACTGGCGGGAATGCTCAGCTCTGTGATCGGGCTGCCATCAAAACAGGCATAGCCAATGGTGGTCAACCCCTTCGGCAGATCGATGCCGGTCAGTCCCGTATTGGAAAAGGCCTGCGCCCCGAACCCCGTCACGGTCTCCGGAATGTCGACCTGCCGCAGGCTGGTGCAGCCGTAAAAGCATTTCGCCGGAATGTCTGTCATTCCTGCGGGCAGCACTACCCTCTCCAGCGACGTACAGCCGCTGAAGCACTCGCCCAGTAGTTTATAATAGAAATCCCCCAACTCAGAAAGGTCTACGCTTCGCAGCGTGGTATTCCCTTGAAATGCCTTGTCGCTCAAGTCGGTCACCGGTTTGTCTGTCCATGTTTGGACGGCCCCGCCGCTTTCCGTTTCAAAGCTGATGGCCTTGTGAACTGTGACGTCAGTCGCGCCGGGAGCCACGCCGACCGCCGTCAAAGCATTGATGCTTGTGATAGTCCCGTCAGGAGCATCGCCCCAAAACGTCGCCTCGTAAATCACGCCGTCAATTTCGATTCGGGGCGTTTCTGCCTCCGCCGCCTTTGCGGGTATGCCCATCGCCGGGAACAGTCCCAGACAGAGGGTGAGGGTCAGAAAGACAGATAAGATACGCTTTTTCATGATGTTTCCTCCTCTACGGTTCGTATTTTACTTTTTGTAGTAGTTGATCAAACACCCCGCCAGGATGATGTCCCGCTCCTCTCTTGTCAGGCCGGGGAGGGAGAGAGTCACCACCTTGGCGGTGGGGCCGTCCGGCTCCCTTTGGAGAAGGATGGCGTCGATGGTCTCCCCGTCCCCTTCCAACAAGGCGCGGATGCCGGGGAGGTAGAGCCGGTCGCCGGGATTCAGCTCCAACTCTGCCACGCCGGGGCAGATGAAGGGGAGCATTCCCCAGTTGACCAGGTTGGAGCGGTAACGCTTGGTGGCGTAGTCCGCCGCCAGGTTGGCGCAGCCGCCCAGCACCCGCTGGCAGGAGGCGGCCTGCTCCCGGGCCGAGCCATCCCCGGGCTTCAGCGCCATGACAAAGGAGCCGAGGCCCGTTGTGGCGGGATCGTAGCTGCCCAGCGCTTCCCGCGCCTCGGGGGTGTCGGGACGCTCCCGGCGTAGCTTCTCTACCGCCTGCACGGCCTTGGCGTTGGCCACATAGTCAGGGCACTTGCGGGAAAGGGCAAACTCCGCCAGCTTGAGGGGGTTGGAGCGGTAGGAGGAGGTCTCCCCGGAGGGGATGAGCTCGTCGGTGGTGGTGACCTCGTCGTAAATGGCGGCGCAGCAGGTGAGCAGCAGGTCATCGGGCAGAGGGATCTGCTCGGGCCAGTCGGCGATGTTGGGGCCAAAGACCAGCTCGGTCTCGGGCTGGGGGCGGCCCACACCGTAGTAGACACGGGCCTTGTAGGCGCTGTCGTCATAGGCCCAGCTCTCGTCGGGGGAATCGGCGGGAATGTCAGGCAGCTCGTCGGCGGCGGTCAAAAGTCCGCCGTTTTTCGCCGTGGCGGCAATGGACCGGGCGTCCATCAGGGCTACGTAGGAGATTTGGCCGTCTCCGGGCTTGCTTCCCTCCCGGTTGGGGAAGTTGCGGGTGGAGTGGCGGATGGAAAACGCGCCGTTGGCGGGCACGTCCCCCGCGCCGAAGCAGGGCCCGCAGAAGCAGGAACGGATGGACGCCCCCGCCGCCATCAGGTCGGTGAGACAGCCCTGCTTTGTCAGCTCCAGATTGATGGGCATGGAGCCGGGATAGCAGGAGAGCCAGAAGGCGTCCGGGCCGGTGACCGAGCCCTTCAGGATCTCCGCGGCCCGCTTCAGGTTTTGATAGGTACCGCCGGAGCATCCGGCAATGACCCCCTGGTCCACCCGGAAGCCGTCCGGGGTGAGCTTGGACAGGAGAGACGGGGCGTTCTGCACCCCCAGCTGTTCCTTGGCGGCCACATCCACCTGGTGGAGAAGGTCGGCGGCGTTGGCCTTGAACTCCCGGATAGTATAGGCGTTGGAGGGGTGGAAGGGCAGAGCGATCATGGGCTCGATGGCGGACAGATCCACCTCGATGGCCCCGTCGTACCCCGCGCCGTCTGCGGGGACAAGCTCCCTGTATTCCCCTCCCCTGCCCAAAAGGGCCAAGGCCTCCCGGGTGCGTTCATCGGTCTGCCACACGGAAGACCAGCAGGCGGTCTCGGTGGTCATCACGTCGATGCCGCTGCGGTAGTCCATGGACAAATTGGCCACGCCGGGACCGATAAACTCCAGCAGAGCGTTTTTCACCGCGCCGTCCTTGAAGGTGGCGGCGATAAGGGCCAGGGCCACGTCCTGGGGGCCCACGCCAGGCCGGGGCGCGCCGGTGAGGTAGACGGCGATGACCTTGGGATAAGCCAGGTCATAGGTCTTGCGGAGGAGCTGCCGGGCCAGCTCTGGTCCCCCCTCCCCTACGGCCACGCAACCGTAAGCGCCATAGCGGGTGTGGGAGTCGGAGCCCAGGATCATTTTGCCGGGGGCGGCATACCGCTCGCGCATGTAGGAGTGGATCACCGCCTGATGGGCGGGGACAAACTCGCCGCCATACTTCTGGGCGGCGGAGAGGCCAAAGCGGTGGTCGTCCTCGTTGATGGTGCCGCCCACGGCGCACAGGGAGTTGTGGCAGTTGGTGAGCACATAGGGCAGCGGAAATTCGGTCATGCCCGAGGCCCGGGCGGTCTGGATGATGCCCACGTAGGTGATGTCGTGGGAGGCCATGGCGTCGAAGGTGACGCTGAGCCGACCAGGAGCGGCGTTCACATTGTGGGCCGCCAAAATGGGCGCGGCAATGGTCTTGGACGGCGCCCCCGCGCCGGGGGCGAGGGCGCCTTTTACATATTGCATCGGTTGACGGTGGACAGTGAGCATGGTAATACCTCCCTTGGAGTTGGGGATCTGCTTTAGTGTATTAGTATAGCAGAGAACAGAGAAAAAGGCAATGGTTTGATTTTTTTGCCGGAAGGGACTTTACATTTTTAAAAAGTATGGTATAATATACAAGCTGTCTATGTTGCAGTGCATCATATGTCTGTATCACAAAATTTCATACATGGGCCCGTAGCGCAGCTGGGAGCGCGTTCGGTTCGCATCCGAGAGGTCGAGGGTTCAAATCCCTTCGGGTCCACCACCAATGAAGCAGACGGTTTACACCGCCTGCTTCATTGTCTCTTTTCGGGTCAAGGATATAGGCGCAATGTTGCGCTCCCTCTTGTTTCTTATGCCCTGCTCGGTCAGGTAGCGGAAAAGACGTTGGGTACACCGGTGAAAGTGTAGTTCCCACCGCGTTCATAGGCGTTAAGCGTCAAGCTGACCCCGGCAATACTTCATGCCCTAATGGATAAAATCGTTATCCATGCTCCCGACAAGTCCAACGGCCACCGCACCCAGCAGATAGATATTTACTACAACTTCGTGGGCCAGTTTGACCTTGCCCATGAGACAGCCACACGACAAACGGCAAAAGAAACGGCGTGATATGCCACGCATACCACGCCATTCCTTCTTAATGATTTGCTTCTTTAACAACAGCAGACATTGCAGCGTGGCGCTTTTCTTATGCCGGGACCCCGGCCCCGCACTTGCTTTCCAGCCAGGCCAGGGCATCGGCAAACACCTCGTCCCGGTTCAGTTCATTGAGCATTTCGTGGCGGCCGCCGGGGTAAAGCTTCACGGTCACGTCCTGGCAGCCCGCCTCCCGGAACCACCCCGCCACCTTCAAAACACCTTTTCCCATGGCCCCCACCGGGTCGCGGTCCCCGGCGAAGAAGTAAACGGGGGTGGTCTTGTCCATCCTTTGGAGATTTTTCCGGCTGCCCACATATTGCAGGCCCGTCATCATGGCGTGGTTCATCCCCGCCGTGGTCTGAAAACTGCACAGAGGGTCGGCCAGATAGGCGTCCACCACCCGCTCGTCCCGGCAGATCCAGTCCGCCGATGTGCGGCAGGGCTTGAAGGCGTTGTTATACGCCCCGATGGACAGCTCGTAAAAGAGCTTGTTCACCTTGTGGGGATCCCCCAGGCCGGTGAGCAGCTTGCCCGCAACCACGGTGACGGCGCTCTCTTGGCCGGTACCCGAGAGGATGCAGCCCGTCAGGGTACCGGGGTAGTCGATGAGATAGGTCCGGGCCACGAAGGAGCCCATGGAATGGCCCAGCAGGAAGTAGGGAACGGCAGGAAACCGTTCTCCCATCCGCTCCCGCAAAGTATGTACGTCCTTGACCAGACAGGTCCAGTCGGTAAAGAAGCCGTACTCCTCAGGCCCTTTGGCGGTCTTGCCGTGGCCCAGATGGTCGTTGCCGCAGACGGCGAAGCCGTGGGCGGTCAAGAATTCCGCGAAGGGGGCGTAGCGCTGGATATACTCGCAGATGCCGTGGACCAGCTGGACCACTCCCCGGATCTCCCCCTCCGGCAGCCACACCACAGCGTGGACCTGATGCGTGCCGTCGGCGGACGGGTAGAAAAATTCCTCCATCCCCATAGCTTTTTATCCTCCTTTGTGATAATATATAGGTATTCTTTAGTTTACCTGAGGCCGCCCCGTCCGTCAAGGGACGACTCACCGAAAGGATGAGGAATATGTCCGTGCTCGACCGTTTCCTGCGCTATGTCTCCTTCGATACCCAGTCCAATCCCACCACCGGCGTCCATCCCTCCACCGCCAAACAAAAGGTGCTGGGGGAGGCTCTGGCCACTGAGCTGGCCCAGATGGGCCTCCAAAACGCCCGCATGGACGACTTTGGCTATGTCTACGCCCATCTTCCCGCCACCCCCGGTTATGAGGGGGTCCCCTGCATGGGCCTTATCGCCCACATGGACACCGCTTCCGGGGCCTCGGGCGCCAACGTGAAGCCCCAGATCATCCGCTATGAGGGAGGCGACATCGTCCTGGGCCACGGGGAGGTCATGAAGGCAGCGGACTATACCAGCCTGAAGCGTTACATCGGCCAGGACCTGGTGGTCACCGACGGCTCCACCCTTCTGGGCGCGGACGACAAGGCCGGGGTGGCGGAGATCTTCTCAGCTGTGGAATACCTTGTCGCCCACCCGGAGATCCCCCACGGCCCCATTGCCGTGGGCATCACCCCCGATGAGGAGATCGGCGAGGGAGCGGACCACTTTGACATCCAGGGCTTTGGCGCGGCGGTGGCCTACACCGTGGACGGCGGCGAGCTGGGAGAGCTGGAGTATGAGAACTTCAACGCCGCCGGAGCGGCGGTCACGGTCCACGGCTTCAACATCCACCCCGGTTCGGCCAAGAACAAAATGAAAAATGCCCTGCTGATGGCCATGGAGTTCAACGCCATGCTGCCCCCCGCCGAGATCCCCGCCCACACCGAGGGCTATGAGGGCTTTTATCACCTCCAGGCCATGTCAGGAGATGAGACTACGGCAAAGCTGGAGTACATCGTCCGCGACCACGACACAGACAAGTTCAACGCCCGCAAGGCCGCTATGGAGCGCATCGCCGCCTATCTGAACGATAAATACGGCGCGGGCACGGTGGAGCTTCAGCTCACCGATCAGTACTACAATATGAAAGCCCAGATCGAGCCCCACATGTACCTCGTCCACCGGGCCAAGGCCGCCTTTGTCCGCTGCGGGGTGGAGGCCCGGGAAATGGCTATCCGGGGCGGCACCGACGGCGCGCGGCTCTCCTATGAGGGTCTTCCCTGCCCCAACCTGTCCACCGGCGGGGCTAACTTCCACGGCGTCCACGAGTTTATCCCCGTCCCCTCCCTGGAGAAAATGGTGGAGGTTCTGGTGGCTCTGGTGCGTGAGGATAAATAATTTTGAAAAGACGGGAACTTTTTCATGGAACCCCCGTCTAAATCTCGGCTTTACTCAAGGGATAAGACCTTGAGAAAGAAATATGGAAAGGAGCATTTCCCCATGAAGAAAGTCCTGGCCCTGGGCCTCTCGTTGGCCCTCACCCTGTCCCTGGGCGTCACCGCCCTGGCGGAGGAAGGCGTCATGCCCATCGCGGACGATGCCGTCGCCACCCTGCCCGACGCCATTCCCGTGGAGGACGCCGACGGCGTCGCTGAGAGCGGCACCGAGCCGGTGGTCTTCCCCGGTCCGTCCGAAACCCCCGAGACGGTGGACGTCCCCCTGTCCAGCCACTACTCCGCCACCATTTTCATGGACGGCGAGCAGGTGGACACCTCCAAGGTCCCCGACGCCCCCGACGGCTATCTGCCCATGCGCTTGCTCTCTGAACTGACCGGCGGCTCCGCCTCCTGGTATCCCGAGGACAACCAGTCCCTGTTCTTCTTCGATGAGAACAGCATCATCGTGGACTTTACGGAGATGAGCGTACAGATCGGCGCCGGCTCCGAGCCGATGGAGGGCGTGAAGCCTTATCTGGACCCCGCTGGCTTCACATTCCTGCCCTACAGCGTGCTGGACGCTCTGGAGACCGTTTCTGTTGACCCCAACCTGAATCTGGACGTGAACCGCTACGACATCACCACCTCCGCCTCCGACCCCGACAAGAAGGTGGTCCTGTCCATCATGGAGGCCGTGGAGCTGGGCGCCCGTATGAACAGCTCTCCCGCTGAGATGGAAGAGTACATGGGCATCCGCCAGGAAAACTTCACCAAGGTCATCGGCTACTTCCCCATGATGATCAACGCTGACACCATCGTGATCGGCGAGGTCGCCGAGGGCAAGATGGACGCCGCCAAGGAGGACCTGGAGGCCCGCAAGGAGACCACCATCCAGTCCTTTGAGCACTATCTCCAGGGTCCCCACGAAATGGCCCAGAACGGCCAGATCGTGGTCGCTCCCGACGGCGCGCACATCATGCTCATCATCTCCGGCGACAACGCCAAGGCCATCGAGATGTTCAACGAGGCGTACCCCGCCAAGTAATTTGCCCACCGTCAAACATGAGGTCTGAAAACAGCGTAGGCATGTTTCTTAGACCACATTCACAAACATGCACAAGAGCCGCTTGCGTTTCCGCAAGCGGCTCTTGTGCATGTGTTGACAGGACCCCCTCCAGGCGGATGTAGCCTTTCCCGGTCTCCTTGTCTTTACGAATGATGGGGTAGCGCAGGGAAGAACACACACCCCAAGCAAGCCATAACACCCGCCGCCGTGCCAGGGTGGAGCGGCAGATGAAGCAGGGATCGGCCCGCTCCTTAACAGATAGACGGGCTATCTACCCCTTGTGGGGTAGTCGATTTAGGCTAATCGACCTTCCCTCTGTTCCGACAGGATATTTTTTGACAAACTGCTATATTTGTGCTACCGCAGAACGTGACAGGACTTTTCTCCAAGCTATCACGCAAAGCCGCAAATTGAACAAAAGGAGGATGATCTATGGCAGGAAAACGCTCCAACGGCGAGGGAACGCTGCGTAGGCGGCCCAACGGCCTGTGGGAGTGCAGTATGATGGTGGGTTATGCGGACACAGGAGATTTTGGCTCTGGTGCCACAGCACATTGAGCCGGACGGTTCCTGCGTCCACATTCGCCAAGCGGTGAACATGGTAAAGGGAACGCCCCATATCGGCCCACTCAAGACCGCCACCAGTATCCGGGACATGCCTGTGCCGCCCAACGTCCAGTATTGCGCCGTATTTCTCCGGGAGCAAGCGGAGCGGCTGGTGTGGGAAAGCGCGGTGTTTCCCGGTCAGCCAGTCAATCCCAGCTACTTCCGGGACAAGTACCGCAACGCTCTATTCAGAATTCCCGGTGTCCGTCTGCTGACGCCCCATAGCTGCCGTCACACCTTTGTCTCCCAGCTCCAGGCCCTTGGCGTGGATATGGAGATTATCCAGAGCCTCGTCGGGCACGCCGACATTGAAATGACCCAGCATTATCTACACGTCCAAGAGGAGGTGCGGCAAGCCGCCGCAAAGAAATTCAGCAAGGCTTTTTCTGTCTCACGATAATATAGAAACTCACTGTGTTTTCCGTAGTTGTTCTGGTATGTACCAGAATTTCAACGGAGCCAGTTTCAATAAGTGGCGGACTGTTTCGCCTGTTGTCAGGCCGTGATAAACAGCATATTCGTCATTCTGGTACAGTTCTGGTATGGGCAGGGCCACAAATGGGAGCAGGGGAAAGAAAAATCCTGTAACCGTTGTGGTTACAGGATTTTTCTTGGTGGAGATAAGCGGGATCGAACCGCTGACCTCTTGAATGCCATTCAAGCGCTCTCCCAGCTGAGCTATACCCCCAAATTTGGCGGCGGACCGCTGAACATATGATATGTTACCAGAGCCGCCGCCGATTGTCAAGTCTTTTTTTCGCTATGCGCTTATTTTTTGACGAAGTACGCCTCCGCCAGCGGAACAAGTGCGTCCACCAGGGTGTGCATGTCCCAGCCGGAGGTGTTGACGCACAGATGATACCCTTGCACGTCCCCCCAGCGGCGGTCGGTAAGCAGGGCGCGGTAACGGGCACGCTCCTTGTCCACCTTGGCCATGCGCCGCTTCAACTCCGCATCAGTGAGCTTCTTTTCATCCTCGCTCTGACGGGCGCGGCAGCGCTTGAGCTTGCTGGCCTGATCAGCGTACACAAACAGATTGAACGGCTCCTCCGCACGCAGCACCACGTCGGCACAGCGGCCCACGATGACACAGTCCCCCTTCTGGGCCAGGGACTTCAAAAGCTTGGTCTGCTCGGTCATGACCTCCATGTGAGGGTCCAGCATAGCCGAGGTATGGGCAAAGGTGTGCCCAAAGGTGATGGGATAGTAGGCGCTGACGCCCCGCTCGGAGATGCTGGCGATGTATTCCTCCGCCAGACCGCTGCGCTGGGCTACGGCGGTGATGATCTCCCGGTCATAGTAGGCAATGCCCATGCGCTCCGCGAGGCGCTTGCCTACCTCGCGCCCACCGCTGCCAAATTCCCGGCTGACGGTAATGATCCTGTGTCCCATCCCGGTCACCCCCTGTTTTCAAATGGAAAGTCGCCTCTCCTTGTTTTTCCATTTTAACCTAAAACAGCGAAAAAAGCAAGGGGAAATCCCGTTGGCTTACCCCACCATCCGACAGTAGCCCCGGGTGGTGAGACGGTACATCCCCGCGTAGAGGATGGTGAACAGGGCGAACACTCCCAGGGCGCAGGCCAACTCCAGTCCCAGATCGTAGAGGCCGAAGAGGGTGAACAGCCGGGAGATGATCGGAAAGTCGAAGGCCACATGGACCCCCGCCACCAGAAGGGGAGCGAAAAACACCGCGCCCATCTGGCTGTTCACCGAGCGGCGCACATCGTCCTCGTCCAGCCCCACCTTCTTCATGATCTGGAAGCGGCCCTGGTCCTCCCGTCCCTCTGAGAGCTGCTTGTAATAGAGGATCAACAAGGTAGCCAACAGGAACAGCATCCCCAAAAACACCCCCAGAAAGAGGAAGCCGCCGTTCATGGCATAGTAATCCAAAGCAAAGTTTGCCCTGCTCTCCAACCCCAGGGTGGTATACTCTCCCACATCGGCGCGGATCAGGCCGTCCATGGCCTCCTGGAGGTCGTCCTGCTGGGCACTCACGTCGCCGCCCAGATCCCAGAAGGATTTCCAAGTCAGTTTCCAATCGGAATAGTCCCCCGTCGGGCGGGCAGCCATCAGCGCCAGCAGGGTCTCCCGGGGCAGCACCACGGTGTAGTCATACTCGGACACATACACCAGCGCGGTGGTGGTCTTAGGGGCAGCCGCCAGGGGCTGCCCCAGCTCCACCGACCAGGGCATCGCCTCCGGGCCGATCCCCAGGGTAAGAGCCTGCGCGTCGGGCAGCTGGCCGGTGGTGTAGACGTGGGCCTTACCGTCGCGAGGCACGGCGTCGCGGCCCATAATGTGCTCGTAGGAATCGTAGTCAAAAAAATCAAAGGAGGCGGTGGCGTAAAACTGCTCGGGATGGGAGGCGGTGTCCGCAAAAGTCCCGTCCTCCAACACCCGGAAACGGGCGGAGAGGTATTCCGTCTCCACCCCCGCCTTCGGGTCGTAGCCCTTGGCTCTCATGGACGCGGCCAGAGCCGCTTTCAGAGCATCCTTGTTGAGAGGCTTCTCTGCCAAGGGGTCATAGCCCACGGTCATGGCCGCCTCTTGGAGGAACACGTCGTTGACGCCCCGCCGCACACCCAGGTACAGCCCCAGAGTGCCCGAGACCATCACCAGCACCATGGTACACAGGATACAGATATTGGCCAGCCCCACCCCATTGCGCTTCATGCGGTGGATCATGCCCGAGAGGCCAATAAAGTGAGGGGTCTGGTAGTAATACGCCTTGTTTTTCCGCAGAGCCTTGAGGATGACCACGCTTCCCGCGGTGAAGAGGCAGTAGGTCCCCACGACCACCAGCAAAACGGCCAGGAAGTATACCGCCAGAGCGTCCACAGCGGACTTGGTGGTGAGAGCGATGAAGTACCCCGCTCCCAGACTTCCAAAGCCCAAGACCGCCAGAAGCCAGCGGGCCTTGGGTTCCCGCTCGCCCACGCTACCCTCCCGCAAAAGCTCCACCGGCCGCTGCTTGGAAAGGCGGAACAGATCCAGGAGAAGGTTGACGCCCAGCACCACCGCAAAGAGGGTCAACGTAGACACCGCGGCGGCGGGAGAAAAGCACGTGCCCAAGGGGGGCAGGCCCATAAGAAGGCCCACCAGGCGGCCCATCAGCCCCTGGAGGACCACACCCAGCGCCAAGCCGCCCACGACCCCGGCCACCCCTAGGAACAGGCTCTCAAACCCCAGCACCAGGCCGATGTGCCTCTTGCCCATGCCCAAAACGTTATAAAGGCCCAGCTCACGTTGGCGGCCCTTAGCCAGAAAACGGCCAGTGTAGGTGAGAAAGATGGCGGCAAACACGGCAATGACAAAGGTGCCGATGCCCATAAACATAGAGAGGTAAATATAGCGGACGCCTTCAGGCCACACGGTAGGCTGGCTCAAGGCCACCGCAACATAGAAGGCTGCGGCAGTAACCATCAGTGTCAGAAGATAGGGCAAATAGAGCTGCCTGCCCCGGCGGATGTTCTGCCAGGCCAGCCGGGGATAGAGCTTACCCACGGTCCTCACCTCCCAAGCGGAGCGTGGACAGAGCGGCGGTAATGGCGTTGTAGAACTGGTTCTCGCTCTGGCCCTGGCGGTAAAGCTGCTGGAACACCACCCCATCCTTGATGAAGAGTACCCGGCCGGCGTGGCTGGCCGCCTGGACCGAGTGGGTGACCATCAGGATGGTCTGCCCTCCCCGGTTCACCTTCCCCAGCAGCTCCAGCAACTGGTCGGTGGAGCGGGAGTCTAAGGCGCCGGTGGGTTCGTCCGCCAGGAGCAGACGGGGATCAGTGATCAGCGCGCGGGCCACGGCGCACCGCTGCTTCTGTCCGCCGGAGACCTCGTAGGGGTACTTCTTCAGCAGACTATCGATCTCCAGCGCCTCCACCAGCGGCTTGAGCGCCGCCTCCAGCTCCGGAACCCTCTTCCCCGCCAACACCAGGGGCAGGAGGATGTTGTCCTTGAGGGAAAAGGTGTCCAGCAGATTGAAGTCCTGGAACACAAAGCCCAGGTTCTCCCGCCGAAAGGCCGCCAGGTCCTTCTCCTTGATCTGGGTCATGTCCTTACCGTCCAGCAGGACCCGGCCCTTGGTAGGGGTGTCCAGGGCGGCCAGGATGTTCAAAAGGGTGGTCTTGCCGCTGCCCGACTCCCCCATGACGGCTACGAACTCCCCCTCCTCCACTGAGAAGGTCACGTTCCGAAGGGCCTGGACCTGGTTGCCGCCGAAGCGGGTGGTGTAGACCTTTTCCACATTTTCTACCGTTAAAATGGCCATGCTTGATTCCTCCTTTTGGAATGTACAGCCCTATTCTAACGGGAATTTTTTTGGATTCAAGGGGGTTTGCGGAATGTTATGGAATTGTTATGCTGCCGACAGAGAGCCGTAAGAAAAGAGTAAGAAATCCCCGCCCGGAAACCCGGGCGGGGATCAGGTCTGGACGCTTCAAAACGGCGCGCGCACCCTTATAGCAGCCCCTGGATAAGGATGACCAGGATGAGCACGGGCACGACGAACTGGAAGTAGGGCTTGAGCCAGCGGGGCATGCGGATGCCCTCCCCCTTATTGGCCTCCTGAAGGTACTTGTCGTACCCCCAGCCCCACTTGGTCACGCAGAACAGCAGATAGACCAGAGAACCCAGAGGCAGCATCAGATTGCTTACCAAAAAGTCCTCAAAGTCCAACACATTGCGGCCCAGAATGCTCACGTTGCCCCAGAGGTTGAAACCCAGCACGCAGGGCACACTGGCGATCAGGATAAACACACCGTTGATGAGACTGGCCTTCTTGCGACTCCAGTCGAAGTTATCGATGGCGTTGGCCTGAAGGTTCTCAAACACGGCGATCACGGTGGAGAAGGAGGCAAAGGTCATGAAGAGGAAGAAGAGCGCCCCCCAGATCCGTCCGCCCACCATCCCCGCGAACACCTTGGGAAGGGTGACAAAGATCAGATTCGGCCCGCTGTCCGGCTGAACACCGAAGGAGAAGCAGGCGGGGAAGATGATCAGTCCCGCCGTCAACGCCACAACGGTGTCCAGTGCGCAGATGCGGGTGGCCTCGCTGGTGAGGGTGTGTTTGCGGTTCATGTAGCTGCCAAAGACCTCCATAGCGGCGATGCCCAGACTGAGCGTAAAGAACGCCTGGTTCATGGCGGCGGTGGCCACATTGCCAAGGCCCACCTTGACCGCCCGGCCGAAGTCGGGGAGCAGGTAGAACTTGACTCCCTCCAGTGCGCCGGGGAGGGTGAGACTGTGGACGGCCAGCACAGCGATAAGGCCCAGCAGCCCTACCATCATCACCTTGGTGATGCGCTCCAAGCCCTTTTGCAGGCCGAAGCTGCACACCAAAAAGCCAACCAGTACCGTCAGTACCATCCAAAGACTCATCTCACCGGGGTTCGCCAGCATCGCGGGCCACACAGCGTCGATCCCAGCGGCATCCAACCCCACAAAGGTGCCCGAGGCAAATTTCACAAAATAACCGAACATCCAACCGGAAACGGTGGTGTAGTACATCATCAGCAGGCAGCAGCCCGCCACGCAGAACCAGCCGTGAATATGCCACTTGCTTCCCGGCTTCTCCAGCGCCTTATAGCCCAGCACCGCGCTCTTGCCGCTGGCCCGGCCCACCGCCAGCTCCATGGTGAGCACCGGAAGGGCCATGATCGCCAGGAACAGCAGATACAGCAGCACGAACACGCCGCCGCCGTTCTCTCCCGCTACATAGGGAAACTTCCACACGTTGCCGATGCCCACGGCGCACCCGGCGCTGACCAAAATAAAGCCCAGCCGGGAGCCAAATTTCTCTCGCTTCAAATCCATCTCTCCTTTATGAAAACACATCCCGGGTATCTTAGCAATTTCCGGGAGAAATGTCAAGTTCCGGGGTTTCCTGTGCCTACTCAGGCATTATCCCGCGGAAAACAGGAACCGGGTGGTATGGTCAAATTTTTCTCCCGCCTTTAAAATGGCGGAGGGGAAGGCGGACTGGTTGGGGGAGTCGGGAAAAAACTGAGTCTCCAGGCAAAAGGCATACCGGGGCGTATAGCGGACGCCGCCCTTGCCGGTGCGGTCACTCAAATAATTGGCGGTGTAAAGCTGAACGCCGGGGAGGGTGGTCTTGACCGTCAGCTTGATGCCCGTTTGGGGCGAGGCCACCTCCGCCGCCGGACGCAGACGACCCACTTCACCGTCCACCACGTAGCAGTGGTCATAGCCCTTGGCCCAAACCAGCTGGTCAAAGCTGTCATCCACCCGCTCACCCAAGGGGGTGGGCGCAGTGAAGTCCATAGGCGTCCCCGCCACGTCGACCAGCTGCCCCAGAGGGATGGAGGTAGTATCGGTGGGGATATACCGGTGGGCAAAGAGCTTCGCCACCTGATCTCCCACGTCTCCCGCCCCGTGACCGGAGAGGTTAAAGTAGGCATGGTTGGTGAGGTTGAGGGGAGTGTCGGCGTCGCTCTCCGCCTCATAGCGGATGGTCAGGCCCTCCCCCGTCAGGGTATAGGTCACCCGGAGGGTCACATGGCCGGGATAGCCCTCCTCCCCATCGGGACTGTCCAGGGCAAGAACAGCCTTCTCGGCAGTCAGCTCCTCCACCGTCCACACCCGGTAGGAATAGCCCTTGATCCCGCCGTGAAGGTGGTTGGGACCGTTGTTCACCGCCAGGGCGTACTCTTTTCCGTTCAGGGAAAAGCGGCCCTTGGCAATGCGGTTGGCGAAGCGGCCCACCACCGCCCCCAGGTAAGCGTCCTGGGTCGCGTATTCCTCCAGGGTGTCATAGCCCAGGACCACGTCCACCGGCTTGCCGTCCTGATCGGGCACGACCAGACCTTGGAGGGTAGCGCCGAAGGTCAAAACCGCGCAGGAAAGCGCGCCGCTTCTCAGCTCCAGCCGCTCTACCTGTTCCCCTCCCACCGTTACGCCGAAGGGCCTGCGTCCCTGTTCGCTCATAAAACGACCTCCCCCATTGTAGTGCTTTTCATTATACACACCTCTGGGTAAATTGTCACTCTTTTTGTAGAAAGTGGATTGTGGTTTGTGCACTTCTATGATATACTGGAAAGGATCAGGCAGGCTCCCATTCTTTGCGGAGGTGACACTCTATGCACACTTGCGATTCCCTGCTCTCTTCCCTGCTGGCCGGAGCCCACGACGAGGCCCTGGCCGCCCTCTACGCTCTAGACGGCTCCCCAGCCTCTCTGGACGCCGCCCGCCAGCGGGCCGTCCACGTGGTCCAGGCCTTTCAAGAGGCCTTCCGCCCCGGCGACGCCCCCTCCGCCCTCTTCAGCGGCCCGGGCCGCACCGAGATCGGCGGCAACCACACCGACCACCAGCACGGCCACGTCCTTTGCGGCAGCGTGGACATGGACATGCTCGCCTGCGCCGCCCCCAACGGCAAGGAGGTCATCCGCGTCCTCTCCGAGGGCTACCCCGCCTTGGAGGTAGAGCTGGACAGCCTGCTGCCCCGGGAGGATGAGCGCAACGGCTCCGCCGCCCTGGTCCGCGGCGTGGCCGCCAAGGTCCAGGAGCTGGGCTATCCCCTGGCTGGCTTTGACGCCTACATCACCTCTACCGTTCTCTCCGGCTCCGGTCTGAGTTCCTCCGCCGCCTACGAGACCCTCATCGGCAACATTTTGAACCACTTCTGCTGCGAGGAAAAGCTGGACGCGGTGGCCATCGCCAAGATCGGCCAATACGCCGAGAACGTCTACTTCGGCAAGCCCTGCGGCCTGATGGACCAGATGGGCTCCTCGGTGGGCGGCGCGGTGTCTATCGACTTTCATGATCCCGCCGACCCTGTGGTGGAGCGGGCGGACTTCGACTTCTCCCAGTCCGGCCACGTGCTGTGCATCGTGGACACAGCCTCCAGCCACGGCGACCTCACCGATGACTACGCCGACATCACCCGGGAGATGGGCGCGGTGGCGGCTTACTTTGGCAAGCAGTTCCTCCGGGATGTACCCGAGGCTGACTTCCGGTCCGCTCTTCCTGCCTTGCGCCGGGCCTGCGGCGACCGGGCGGTCCTACGCGCCCTCCACTACTACGACGACGACCGCCGGGCGGTGGCCGAGGCCCAGGCCCTCAAGGCTGGGGATTTCTCCCGCTTCCTGGCTCTGGTCAACGCTTCGGGGATCTCTTCCGCCCTGCATCTGCAAAACACCTGGTCCATTGCCGCGCCCAGGCAGCAGGCAATCCCCGTAGCGCTGGCCATCGGGCGGGAGCTGCTGGGTGAGGCAGGGGCCATTCGTGTCCACGGCGGCGGCTTTGCCGGAACGATCCAGGCCTTTGTCCCTCTGGAAAAGCTGGAGTCCTTCCGGGCAGGGATGGAAGCCTTGTTGGGAGAGGGAAAGTGCCACATCCTCCACATCCGTCCAAAGGGCGGCTGCGTGGTGGTGGCGTAACGTCATTGCAAAATAGGCCGTCGGACGGCCCTTGAATAAGGAGAGATATGACCATGGTAAACGAAGCGATTTCCAAGCTGGTCACCTACGCCCTGCGCGCGGGGCTAATCGAGGAGTGCGAGCGTGTCTGGGCGGTGAACGCCATTTTGGATGCCCTGCAGCTGGACAGCTATACCGACCCCGGCCAGGAGTGGGGCGAGATCGAGCTGGCCCCCGTTTTGGAGGAACTGCTGGACGACGCCCACGCCCGCGGCGTGCTCACCGAGGACTCGGTGGTCTACCGGGACCTCTTTGACACCGAACTTATGGGCCGGCTCACCCCCCGACCCGCCCAGGTCATCGGCAAGTTCCTCGCCCTCTATCAGCAGGACCCCAAGGCGGCCACCGACTGGTACTATAAGCTGAGTCAGGACACCAACTACATCCGCCGGAACCGCATCGCCAAGGACGTGAAGTGGAAGGCGCCCACCGAATACGGCGAGCTCGACATCACCATCAACCTCTCCAAGCCCGAGAAGGACCCCAAGGCCATTGCGGCGGCCAAGAACCTGCCTGCCGCGGCCTACCCCCGCTGCCAGCTTTGTGCTGAGAACGAGGGATATGCCGGACGGGTGAACCATCCCGCGCGGCAGAACCACCGGGTGGTGCCCATCACCATCAACGGTTCTCCCTGGTTTCTGCAATACTCCCCCTATGTCTACTACAACGAGCACTGCATCTGCTTCAACGCTGAGCACACCCCCATGAAGATCGACCGGGCCTGCTTCGGCAAGCTGTTGGACTTTGTGGGCCAGTTTCCCCACTACTTTGTGGGCTCCAACGCCGACCTGCCCATCGTAGGCGGCTCCATCCTGGCCCACGACCACTTCCAGGGCGGGCACTACACCTTCCCCATGGCGGTGGCCCCCGTGGAGACCGACTTCACCTTCCCCGGCTTTGAGGACGTAGCTGCGGGGATCGTCAAGTGGCCCATGTCGGTGGTCCGCCTCACCGCCGCCAAGCCCGAGCGGCTGGTGGAGCTGGCGGACAAAATCCTAACCTCCTGGCGGGGCTATACCGATGAGGTGGCCTTTATCTTTGCCGAGACCGACGGAGAGCCCCACAGCACCATCACCCCCATTGCCCGCCGCCGGGGGGACAAGTTCGAGCTGGACCTGGTGCTGCGCAACAACATCACCACCGACGAGCACCCCCTGGGGGTCTACCACCCCCACGCCGAGCTGCACCACATCAAGAAGGAAAACATCGGCCTCATCGAGGTGATGGGCCTGGCGGTCCTTCCCGCCCGGCTGAAGGAGGAGCTGGCCGCCGTGGCCGACTGCCTGGCTGCCGGAAAGGACCTGCGCGCTGACGAGCGCACCGAAAAGCACGCCGACTGGGCGGAGGAATTTGCCAAGCGGTATACCGTCACCCCTGACAACGCCCTGGACATCGTCCAAAAGGAAACCGGCGTGGTCTTTGCCAAGGTCCTGGAGCATGCCGGGGTCTATAAGCGCACCGATGAGGGCAAGGCCGCCTTCCTGCGGTTCCTGAACAGCGTAAGGTAAGCCCTCCCGAACCGAACATAATGAAGCGGGACGCCGAATTCGGCGTCCCGCTTTTTCCTGTGCTTGCAGAATGTTTTGATGTGCCAACAGCCTTATTTTTTTGCCAAATACTTACGCATGTCCAGGGAGCAGGCAAAGAGGATGATGGCGCCCTTGATGAGGAACTGCAGGTTCTGGTCGATGGAGAGGAACTGCAGGGCCACGAAGATGATGCGCAGGATGAACACGCCCAGCACAATGCCGCTGATCTTACCGGTGCCGCCGACGAAGGAGACGCCACCGATGACGCAGGCTGCAATAGCGTCACATTCGTAGTTGAGACCAGTTGCCTGATTCACAGAGCTGAGACGGGCGGCCTCAATGAAGCCGTTGAGGCCGTACATAATACCGGCCAAGGTGTGGACCATGACAATGGTCTTGAAGACGTTGACGCCGGACACGCTGGCAGCCTCCTGATTGGAGCCCACGGCGAACATATTCTTGCCAAAGGTGGTCTTGTTCCAGATAAACCACATAAGGACAGCGAAAATGACCGCGTAGAGAACATACCAGGGCAGCGCCGCGCCGCCGATCTCAACCATCGTTCCCTTGACAAAGTTGGTGTACTCGGGGCGCAGACCGTTCATAGGCTGGCCGTTGTTGCCACCCAGCATGAACACCAGCAAGATCACGCTGTAGGTCATCAGCTGGGTCGCCAAGGTGACAATGAAGGGATGGAGTTTAAACTTGGCCACGAAGAAGCCGTTAATAAAGCCCACGATACCGCCCACTACCATAGTGGCCAGGATAGCCAGAACGATCGCTGCGCCTGCGGGCAGTTCCGGGAACGCGCCCATGATCCGGTTGGGCAGATCGGCGCGCTGGAGCAGGATGGCAGAAACGGCGGCAGTCAGACCCACCACACGGCCGGCGGAAAGGTCGGTGCCGGTCAGAACAATACAGCCACCAATACCCAAGGCAATGGGCAGATAGCTGGCTACCTGACTGATAATGGTGGCGGCGGCGCCCCAGCTCCAAAACTTATTGTTTTTGATAATGGTATAGACCACAAAGACTATCATCAGAATATAAAGCGCATTGTTCAGGATCCCGTCGATCCAAAAGCGGCGACGATCCTTTCCGTCCAGCGTCTTATACCTTGCCGAGGTCTCCCGAATGCTTTTCACAGGGTTTCTCATGATTCTCGCAACCTCCTTTATGCGTATTTGGCGGCCAGCGCCATGATCTCTTCCTGCGTGGCGGTCTTGGCGTCCACCTCGCCGGCCACTCGTCCGCCGGACATGACGATGATGCGGTCACACACGCCCAGCAGCTCCGGCATCTCTGACGAGACCATCAGCACCGTCTTACCTTGGTTGGCCAGATCTAAAATCAACTGATAGATCTCGTACTTCGCGCCCACGTCGATGCCGCGGGTAGGCTCGTCCATCAGCAGGACCTCCGGCTCGGTGAGCAGCCAACGACCGATAATGACCTTTTGCTGGTTGCCGCCGGACAGATTGCGGATCTTGGTGTCCTGGCTCGGAGTCTTGGTATGCATGGCGTCGATGGACCACTGGGTGTCCTTCCGCATGGACGCGTCGCTCAAATAGACGCCGCCGCGCAGATGCTTACGGAGGCTGGAGATCACCGTGTTTTCCCGAATATTCAGAATGGAGAAGATACCCGTGGCCCGGCGTTCCTCGGTGATGAGGGCAAACCCCGCCTTGATGGACTCCCGGGCGTTGCGGTTCTTGCAGCGCTTGCCGTCCAGGGTGATAACCCCATCCTTGCGGGTGCGGATGCCGAAGATGCTCTCAAGCGTTTCGGTTCGCCCGGAGCTGTCCAGACCGGCCAAGCCCAGCACCTCGCCCCGTCGGGCGGTAAAGGACACGTCCCGCAGACGGTTATACTGCCCGGTGAGGTTTTCCACCCGCAGATATTCTGCCCCGGGCGTATTGGTCTTGGGGGGGAATTGGTTGTTCAGCTCGCGGCCCACCATCAGCTTGATGATCTCCTCCTTGGTCAGGTCCTTGGCCGCCTTGGTAGCCACATACTGACCGTCGCGCATGATGGTAACGTCGTCGGAGATGCGCAGGATCTCGTCCATTTTATGGCTGATATAAATAATGCCGCAGCCCTTGTCCCGAAGCATATTGATGATACGGAACAGATGCTCCACCTCTGTCTCGGTCAACGAGGAAGTGGGCTCGTCAAAGACGATGACCTTGGAATTATAGCTGACTGCCTTGGCGATCTCCACCATCTGCCGCTGGGAGACGGGCATGGCGCTCATGATCCTTCGGGGTTCGATCTCAATGCCCAGGTTTTTGAATATCTCCACGGTATCCTTATACATCTTCCGCTCGTCCACGGCGATGCCGCCGACCTTGGGATACCGTCCCAACCACAGGTTGTCCATCACCGAACGCTTCAGCGCCTGGTTCAACTCCTGGTGGACCATAGCCACACCGTTTTCCAGCGCCTCCTTGGAACTTTTGAAGTTGATGGGCTTTCCCTCCAGCTCGATTTCGCCGGAATCTCTTGAGTAAATGCCGAACAAGCACTTCATCAAGGTGGACTTTCCCGCACCGTTCTCACCCATGAGGGCGTGGACCGTGCCGCGGCGCACGGTCAGCGAGACCTTGTCCAGCGCCTTCACGCCGGGAAAAACCTTGGTGATGTCCGTCATTTGCAGTAAGACATCCTCTGCCATATCAAGCTACCTCCTTTCAATCAAAGTCGAAGGGGCCGCCACCAATGTGGCAGCCCCTCCGTTGTGCGTTCATTCAGTTGTCAATTGTCAGCGGCCCCTGATCACATGAAGGGAGCGTAAGCAACGAACAGCTTGTTGGAAACGCCGTCAGCGATGGTGTACATGTCGGCGTTGGTGCCGGCGGCGGCGGAGACCGCGTCGGCGATAGCGGAGCCCGCGCCGATGGCGGCAGCGGTCTCAGCAATGGCGTTGGCCATGCCCACGGCGTCCTGCTTCACGGTACCGGTCATCTTGCCCTCGGAGATGAGGAGCTGAGCAGCGTCGGTGGCGTCCACGCCGAAGACGGGGATGCTCTTGCCGGAACCGGTGTTGTAGCCGGCGTCGTTCAGAGCGGAGACAACGCCCTCAGCCATGCCGTCGTTGTTGCAGATGGCCAGCTCGATCATGTTGCCGTTGGCGTCGTTGTACTGAGCCAGGTTGGTGGTCATGTAGTCCACAGCTGCCTGGGTGGACCAAGCGCCCTGCTGGTCGACCTGATACTTGGTGGCGGCAGCGGCGTCGAAGTAAGCCAGAGCGGGCTTGCCGGCGGCGGTCAGAATGGCGTCGGCGTCCTCCTGGCCGTACTGGGTGCGGTAAATGGCCTCCACGTTGGCCTCGTCGCCCTTGAACATGGCGTAGCTGATCACGCCGTCGCCGTTCAGGTCCACCTCGTCATAGTGCTCCAGGAGGTAGTTGCCGATCATCTCGCCCTGCAGGTGGCCCGCCTCGGGAGCGTCGGTGCCGATGAAGCAAGCCTTGTCGGCGTTGGCGTTCAAAGTAGCGTCGGGGTCGTCCTCAGAGTCCACAGCGCGGTTGAAGAAGATCACGGGCACGCCGTTGGCCATGCGGATGATCTCCTGCGCGGCGTCTGGAGAGCCGGAGGTGACCAGGTTAACGATCAGCAGATTAGCGCCGTTGGCCAGAGCGGTCTGAATGGCATCGTTCTGAGTGCCCTGATTGTTCTGCGCGTCGTAATCCTGATACTTGATGCCCTTGCCCTCCAGCGCGCTGTCCAAAGCGCTGCGGACGCTGGCAATGTAGTTGTCGCCAAAGTTGTAGTAGAACACGCCAACGTTCAGATCGGTGGTCACAGGGCCGTCAGGGGTGCCGGGGTTGTCAGAGGGCTTCGTCTCGGTTTTGGTGCAGGCCACAAGAGCAAACACCATCACAAGGGCCAGACCAAGTGCAAGCAACTTCTTCATGTTCATATGAGGTTTCCTCCATTCTAGATTTGGGTCTCCTCAGCGGCTCAGCGCCCCTTGTTCCCCTTGGCGGACCAAGCGGAACAAAAAGCCGCCCGGGCGGCTGATTCCACCCCTTTGTGTTGGGAAGCCCCTTGTGCTTCCTGGGCGTATTCTAGCACACCCGTTGGGAAAATGCAAGAAAAAATTTCGCCACCTCTCGTCTCTTTTTGTTGATTTTGCCAGTGTCATTGAATTTTCACGTTTTCGCGCGATTTCTTTTCTTCTGTTCTCGTGAAAATAGCCATAATTTTATGTCTATTCCTGTAATTTTTGTTGGTATTGACCTAGCCCCTTTCACTGTGCTATACTTTGTTCGCCCATAACACATGGAAAGGATGATCCCTGTGAAACATTCTGTGAAACGTCTGGCAGCCCTGCTTTTGGCAGCGGCCATGGTCTTCTCCCTGCTGCCTGTGACGGCGCTGGCCGCCCCACGCAGGAGCAGCCGGACAGGCGGCGTCACCATTGACGTCACCGACTACGGCGCGGACCCCACGGGGGCGCAGGAGTCCTCCACCGCAGTCCGTGCGGCGCTGGCGTATGCCGCGACCCTGGGGGACGAGGTGGAAAAAACCATCTCCTTCCCCGAGGGTGAGTATCACTTCTACGCCGACAAGTCGGTGGAGAAGGAGCTTTACGTCTCCAACACCGTGGGCACCAACCAGAGCTATAAGAATAAGCGGTTGGGCATTCTGGTGGAGGGTATGAAGAACGTTACGGTAGACGGCGGCGGCTCTCAGTTCATCTTCCACGGCGACATGACCTCCTTCGCTGCCATCGACTCCCAGAACGTCACCTTCACCAACTTCAGCATGGACTGGGCCAGCCCGTCGGTCATCGACGTGACGGTGGAGTCCCGGGTGGAGGGGGAAAACGCGGCCATCGTCTACATTCCCCCGTGCTACACCTATGAGATCAACGGCACCAACATCCACTGGACGGTGGAGGGCGACTCCACCCACTCCGGCAACAACGAGCTGTACAACGGCATGAAGCAGATCCACGACCTGAGCGACGGAACGACGGTCCGGGACAGCAACAGACACGTTTTCAGCAACGTTTCCTCCTTTGAGAAGCTGGCGGACAACCGGCTGAAGATCACCTATTCCAACGCCAACAGCGTCCCCGCCGCAGGGCTGTGCTTCCAGCTGCGCAACATTACCCGCACCACCCCGGGTATCTTCTTCTGGCAGAGCGAAAATATCACCGTGTCCAACACCCACGTTCAGTTCCTCCACGGCTTCGGCATGGTGGCCCAGCTCTGTAAGGACATCACCCTGAACGGGGTGAAGTTTGCGCCCCGCGCGGGGACAGGACGCACCACCGCGGGCTTCGCCGACTTTGTCCAGATGTCCTCGGTGGGCGGCAAGGTGACCATCACCAACTGCGAATTTTCCGGTCCCCACGACGACCCCATCAACATTCACGGCACCTTCCTGGTGGTCAAGGAGATCAGCTCGGACCGGCGGACGGTCACGGTACAGTACATGCACGGCGAGACCGCCGGCTTCCCCCAGTATTATGTGGGGGACACGGTGGACTTCTCCACCAAGGGGACGATCATTCCCATTGATAACTCCACCCGGACGGTCAGGGCGGTGGAAAACTTCCCCGACGGCAACCGGACCCGCATCAAGGTCACACTGGATGCGCCGATCCCTGACGAGATCGCCGTGGACGGCCACGTGCTGGAAAACGTGACCTACATCCCCGAGGTGCAGATCGACCACTGCCGCTTCGTGTCCACCCCCACATCGGGTGTTCTGGTGACCACCCGCAAGCCGGTGGTCATCGAGGACTGCTTCTTCGACCGGATGGGGATGCAGTCCATCTACATCTCCTGCGACGCCCAGAGCTGGTATGAGTCGGGCCGGGCGGAGGATGTGACCATCCGCAGCAACACCTTCATCGTCAATCCCCGTTATGGGGGAGACCGCGGCGATCTGACCGCCATCGGCATCCGTCCCACCAACGGCACCCACGATGCAAACCGCCAGGTCCACAGAAACATCAAGATCGAGAACAACACCTTCCTGATGGCGGCGAATGTCTATGCGGTCAACGCAAAAAGCGTGAACACCCTGACGGTGAAAAACAACAAATTCCTGCGCTACACGCCCAACGTGGAATTGACGCTGGCCGCATCCAGCACAGCCTTGGCGGTGGACGGCACGCAGGCTTCCACCCTTTCCACCTCCGGCTTAAGCTATTCCAGCAGGCTCTTCCGGCTGGAGGCCTGCAAAAACGTGACCTTTGAGAACAACACTTATGACGACGGTCTGAACAAGGGCGTGAGCCTGTCCAGCATCACCACCGCCGCCGACGTGGCCAACGGGGACGACCTCAATGTGGGCGGCGACAAGCAGCTTTCCGGTGTGGGTAACGTGAGCTATTACAGCTCCGATCCCGCTGTGGCCACCGTGAATGAGAGCGGCGTGGTCACCGGCGTTGGCCCTGGCACGGCGGAAATTTACGCCTACCGCACCGTGGCGGGCCGCACCTTCGAGTCCAACCGCCTGACCTTCACCGTGTCGGGCGAGGCGGTCACCCCGCCCAGCAAGATCGAGATCGGCGGCGGCGCGGACGCGGTGGACGTGAACGTGGCCAGCCCCGCCTTTACCGCCACTGTGACCGGCAGCACGGGCAGTGTGATCTGGGCAGTGAAGCCGGTCACCGACGGCGCGGCCGCTTCCATTGACCAAAGCGGCGTGCTCACCGCCACCGCCCCCGGCGTGGTGGAGGTCACCGCCTCTCTGGGCGGCGTGACCGCCTCGAAGCTGGTGACGGTGAAGAAGCCCACCGGCGGCTTGAATGATGTCTGGACGGTGGGAGATGAAGTGGAGGAAAACTGGTCCTTGGATGCGGAGACCGGGAAGGTCACCATTAAGGTCCAGAGCGGCGGCGACTGGGCGAACAGCCCGGGCGGACACAACTATTTCCTGACCACCGCGCCCGACGGCGATTTTGAGGCGGTTGTCAAGCTTGACAACAAAACCTGCGGAAACGGGAACTGCTGGTGCGAAAGCGGGCTGGTCCTGTATAAGGATACGAATAACTATGTCTCCGTGGTTCGCAAGAACAACGGAGGAACACCCAAGCTGGCGGTCAATTCGGAGTCTGGCGGAAACGCGTCGGAAGGCACTTTGCTGAACGATGTGTCCGCCACCGCGGTATATTTGAAGTTGACCAAGTCCGGGACCTCTTACAGCGGCTATTACAGCGAGAACGGCACAGACTGGACCCTGATCCGGACTGTGGACAACAATGTCAGCGGTTACAAGATCGGCTTTATGGCGGTCAACGCCGGGAACGGCCACAACGGGGCCACCAGCACCCTTGGTGACTTTAAACTGAACGACACCGCCGTTCCGCTGGCGAGCACCAACACCGCGCCCAGCGCCGGAGACGAGGTCACCCTCACGGACAACGCAGAGGCTGGCACAGTCACCGCGTCTTACACCTACACAGACGCCGACAACGATGCGGAGAGCGGCACCCTCTTTGCCTGGTACGCCGCCGACGCCGACGGCCATTACACCCGCGTGGAGGGGGCCAACACCGCCACCCTCACCGTCACCGCCGCCACCAGACATAAGTACGTCAAGGCGGTGGTCATCCCCCGGGACGCCACCGGCCGCTACGGCGCGCCGGTGACCTCGGCTGCCGTCGAAGCGCCCGCGCAGGCGGAGAACCGGGCGGACGCGTCCCTGTCCTCCCTGTCGGTGACGGGGCTGACCCTCACCCCCGCCTTTACCCCCAACGTGACCGAGTACACCGTCGATGTTCCCTCCGCGGTGACTTCTGTGACGGTCAACGCCGCCGCCACCCAGGCGAGCGCGACGGTGGCCGGGACGGGCAGCGTGACCCTCACCGACGCGACGGCTACCGTCAACGTTTATGTTTTCGCGCCGAACAACACAACCAACAAGACCTACACCATCACCATCCACCGCGCCCAGAGCAGTAACGTGACCCTGGAAAACCTCACCGCCACCGCGGGCAGCGCGTCCATCACCTACGCCAAGGGCACCCGCTACTACGCGCTGACCGCGCCCGACGACGCGACGCAGCTGAGCTTTTCCCTCACGCTCCCCCAGGGGGCCACGGCGAATGCCCGCTACAACGGTGAGGATCAGGGAAACAACAGCGAATGGACCACCAACGCCTTCCCCCTGGCGGCGGGGCTGAACAGCCTGGAACTGCAGGTGACCGCCGCCGACGGCGTCTCCACCGCCCTCTACCGGGTGGTCGTGCTCAAGAACGCTTCCAGCGACGCGTCTCTCAGCTCCCTCACCGTCAACGGCGGGGATAGCCTTCTGCCCATGACCGGCAACGAGGCCATGGTGCGGCTGGACGGCGACACCGCCGCCATTTCCGCCATGACCAACCATTACAAGGCCAGCGTGCGCATCAGCGTGGACGGCAAGCCGGTAGAGGACAACGAAGCAGTCGAACTCACCAAGGCGGTCTCCACCGCCACCGTCCGGGTGGTGGCAGAGGACGGCGTACACGAGAGCGTCTACACCGTCACCCTGATCAAAAACGACCCCTCCAGCGCCGAGCTTTACAAGCTGGATCTGGGCAAAGTGGCCCTGTCCCCTGCCTTTGACGCAAACAAGGCGGACTACACCGCCGTGAACTACGGCAACGCCGCCACCACCCTGAACGCCATCGCCGCCCAGGCGGGAGCGAAGATCACCTACGAGACGGTGGACGACTACGCCGTCACGCAGGACGCTTCGATCAGCAAGCCCCTCAACTTCTACAAGGGCGACGGGCTGGTGGACGAGACCGACGGCAAGACCTATAACACCGTCATCGTCACCGTCACCTCCCCCGACGGCAAGCACACCAAGACCTATACCGTCAAGGTGGAGATCGTGGAGGAGGTGTACCTCTCCGACCTTATGTGGAAGGAAGGTACCGCCGGTTGGGGAACGATCCACAAGGATGAGTCCATCAACGCCACCAGCAGCAACCCCATTAAGATCAGCCTCACCGGCCCGGACGGAAGCAGCAAGGTGGAATTTGACAAGGGCATCGCCACCCACGCCAACTCCTACATCGTGTACGACCTGTCCTCTATGGGCTTCCGCACCTTTAGCGCCAAGGTGGGCGTCAGCCATGAACAGTACACCGGCGACGCGCACGGATATGCCAACCTGTATTTTGAGGTCGTGGGGGACGGCGAGACCAAATACGTCAGCGGTGACTTTGCCGCCGGCACCGGCCCCATGCTGAAAAACACGCCGTATAAGGAAGTTTCCGTGGACGTGTCCGGTCTCAGCGAACTGGAGCTGAACGTCCGTCAGAAGAACAACGAAAACTGGAACGCCCACGCCGACTGGGCGGACGCCAAGCTGTCCTCCACCATCCCCAACATCGCCAACCAGACGAATATCCTGATCAAGCACCTGGAGCTGGAGCACGATTCCCACACGGTCTACGCCAACTCCGGCCACACCGACCACACCGTCACCCTCCACCCCGTGGTCAAGCCTGTCGGCGCGGCGCTGAGCGGCCGCCAGCGGGTGCTGATCTGGAACAGCGGCGATACCAAGATCGCCACCGTTGGTCAGGGCGAGCTTCACGAGGCCATCATCACCGGCCAGAGCGTGGGCGAAACCACCGTCACCGTCAAAAATCCCAGCGAGACGCTTTCCGCCACCTGCGATGTCACCGTCAAGTGGGCGCTGGCGGGCAAGGTGTCCGTCTCCGGCGGTCCCCGGGTCGGCTCCACCCTCACCGGCGCGCTGAACCAGCTGGACCAGGGGGCCAAGGGCCATGTGGACATCCAGTGGTGGCGCAAGGGTGACGGCGAAGCGGCGTTTGCCGAAATTCCCGGCGCAACGGAGAAGGACTATACCGTCGCCGCCGACGCCGCCAACGTGGGAGCGCAATATAAGGTGGCCGTCACCGGCAAGGACCTCTACGAAGGCACCTCCGAATCCGACCCCGTCACCATGACCAAGCTGGAGGGCCTGCCCTTGAAGGCCGATCCCCCTGCCACCAACGCCTCCGCCGAAGACGCCACCGACGGCGCGATCACCGGCCTCTTTAAGGGCCGCGCGTACCAGTACCAGAAGGTGGCCGAGCTTGGTGAAACGCCGGTGGCTCCCACCGAAGCCGCCTGGAAGGACTTCTGCGACGATTCTGACGACGAGACCGGCTCGGACAGCAACTACGGCACCGCCGTGATCTCCGGTCTGGCCACAGGCACCTATGTGGTGCGCCGGGCCGCCGACGGCCTCCACGAGGCCGGTCCGCACCGCACGGTGACCATCGACGTGGTGGGCAGCCAGAACTTCCACGTGACCAACCCCAACGACTTTGACGGCAACGTCGTCCAGGTGGGCCGCACCAGCATCCCCGAAGGGGACACCGTGACCCTCACCGTCATCCCCAAGGAGGGCTATGAGCTGGTGCCCGATTCTCTGAAGGCCACGGAGGATGAGACCGGGCTGGCACATGTGGCGCAGCCGAAGGAGGGCACGGCCAACCAGTACACCTTCACCATGCCCGCCGCCGATGTGACCATCTCCGCCCAGTTCCAGCTCAAGACCTACACCATCGGACACGAGCTGACCCACATTACCTGCAGCCTGGGCGATGCAGAAAACCACACGGCCACCCACGGCGAGCAGTTCTCCATCACCCTCACCCCCGACGAGGGCTACGAGATGAAGCCCAACGCCATCACCGTGACCAACGTGGACACTGACCAGCCCTTCACCGACTACACCTATCTGCCCGACACGACCGATCCCGCCAAGCGGGTGCTTACCTTCACCCACGGCGTGACCTGCAACATCGCCATCACCGGCGAGGCCGTCCGCAAGACCTACACGGTGGACTATTCCGGGGTGACCGGCGGTCTGCGCGCCCCCAACGCCCCCCAGAACGCCACCTACGGCGTGGAATTTGCAGTGACCCTGGTGGCCGCCAACGGCTACGCTCTGCCTGAGACCGTCGCTGTGACGGTGGGCGGCGCGGCGTATGCGGGCTTCACCTATGAAAACGGCAAGATCACCATTCCCGCCGCCGATGTGACAGGCAACATCGCCATCACCGCCGTTGGCGTGGCCCAGGCTCTGCCCCTCCAGACGGTCACCCTGGTCGGTCCCGCCCGGGTGGGCCGCATCCTGACGGTGAACACCGTGCCCGTCAACGCTCAGGTCACCTACCAGTGGTATTATGTGGCGGACGGCGTGGAGACCCCCATCGAGAACGCCACCGCCGCCCAGTACAACATCACCGCCGCGGATGAAGGAAAGGTCATCTGCGTGAAGGTGACGGCGGTGCCCGATTCCGGCTACACTGGTGAGCTGACCACCGCTCCCACCGCCGCCATCCTTCCCGAAGCGGAGCCGTTCGTCTTTGTGGAGACGGTGACCCTGGACGAGACCGCCAGCGTAGCGGCGGGTAAGACTGTCCGGCTGACCGCCACCGTCACCCCGGAGAAACCCACCAGCGGCACGCTGTTCTGGTCGTCCGATAACGAAGCCGTTGCCACTGTGGACCAAGACGGCGTGGTCAGGGGCGTGGCCGAAGGCGTGGTCACCATTACCGCCGCCGCCACCGACCGGCTGGACGCGGCTTATGATACCTGCTTTGTCACCGTGACTGCGGCGGTCAGCCCCTCCCGCCCCTCCGGCGGCAACGGCTCCACCACCACCAAGACTGAGACCCGGGAGGACGGTACCAAGGTGACCACCGTCACCAAGCCCGACGGAACCGTGACCGAGACCGTGGAGCAGCCTGACGGTAGCAAGTCCGAGACCGTCACCGCCAAGGACGGAGCAGTGACCATCACTGTTACCGACAAGGACGGCGAGGAGCTGGCAAAAGTCGAGCTGCCCGCTACCATTCCCGCTCCTGAGACCCGGTTCGACGACGTTCCCGAGGGCCACTGGGCGGACAAGGCCATTCACAACGCCGCCACTTTGGAGCTGGTCAAGGGCGTTGGGAACAACAAGTTCGACATGGTGGCTCCCATGAGCCGCGGCTCGCTGGCGACGGTCCTCCACCGCCTGTCCCAGGGCAAGACCGACTACAACGTCACCTTCCAGGATGTTGCCCAGGGTAAGTTCTACACCGAGGGCGTGGCCTGGGCGGCCAAGGTCAAGGTCGTCACCGGCTACACCGAAGACATCTTCGCCCCTGAAGATACCATCACCCGGGAGCAGCTTGCCGTGATGCTGGCGCGGTACGCCAAGCTCATCGGCCTGGACACCAGGGCGGACGCAAAAGCCCTTGAGCAGTTCGCCGACGGTGAGAACACCGGAAGCTGGGCCGTGGACGGCGTAGCCTGGTGCGTCCAGAATGGCATCCTCAAGGGCAAGGGCAACGATACCCTTGATCCCACAGCGGAAGTCACCCGCGCGGAAGTGGCCGTCATGCTCGACCGGTTCATTGCACTTCTCAAGTAAACACTTCTTCTGCGCCGCTCGGTGCAAACACCCTTCCGGTGAAAGGCCCGCAGTCTTATGACTGCGGGCCTTTCCAACGGAAAAAACCATTACAATCCCAAATGCCTTGAGTCCAGATGAAATCAAGCCTTTTGAAGGCATATGTGCAGTTAGCAGAGTCAAATATACATTTAATTCACCAGAACGAATTTTGCACTACGAACAAAAAAACAAAATATTGCAAAGGAAAATTGTTGCATTCCAACAAAGGCGGTGATAGAATATAAAGAGTCATAAGTCTTAGAGGCCTGTGTTCCAAAGCTCTTTCTGGAAAATACTTTTTGTAACGCGCTGCATGGAGTGCGGGAAAAGGAAAGGTGGTCAACATGAGAAAATGGAATCGTTTGGGTGCGCTGCTTTTGGCCGTGGTCATGGCGCTGTCCCTGCTGCCTGCAGCAGCGTTGGCAGTGGCAGACGAAGAACCGAAGGCGGAGACGCCACGGGGAGAAGAAGCGGTGGAGGCGGCACTGGCCGAAGTGCCGGCGGCTGCCGACGAACCGTCCACGACCGCAGAACTTCTCGAGACGGCGGGAATGAAGGAACAGTCCAGTAATGGCTTAACAGTTTCCTTTGTGAAGTACACCGGCTATGAGGGCTTCGGCGAGAGCCGGACCGAGGTGGAGAAGGATGACCTTACCTTGATTGCTGCCAAGGTGACGTGGACGGCGGTGAACGGCGCGACGGGCTATACCGTGACCGTTTCAAGTGAGGATGACACCCGAACTTTTACCAACACGGGGAACGACCGCTGCGTTTGGCAGCAGGACAATACCGCCCGGACGGCGCGCATTACCAATCTCTATCCCGGCAAGACCTACACCGTAACGGTGACTGCTCAGGGGGCGACGGCCAGCGGAAGTATGACCTTCACCACCAAGACGGCCACCAATGCCCTTGCGGAGATCGCAGCGGCTGATCCGGAAGCCCCGGCGGTTTGGGGGGCGATCCCCGATGACAACCAGCTTCACTATCACGACAGCGAGCTGGCCGCCTTCATCCACTACGGCCCCAACACCTTTAACAACCGCTCCTGGGGCACGGGAACGGAAAGCCCCGCTGATTTTGCCCCCACCGGATTGGATCAGGAGGTGGTGGACGGCTGGGTCAAGCAGTTCCAGGACGCGGGCTTCAAGCGCCTGATCTTTGTGGCCAAGCACCACGACGGCTTCTGCCTTTGGGATTCCCAGTACACCGAGCACGATCTGCTGGCCGAAAACAGCGGCTACCAATTCGACCTTTTGGAACAGGAGTCCACGGCGTGTACCAAGTACGATATGGACATGCGCTTTTATATCTCCCCGTGGGACGCCTACGAGACCCCGGGAAGCCACAATCCCGACGGAAAATACGGCACTGAGGCCTACAACGAGCACTATCTCAACACCCTGCGGGAGGTGCTGGACAGCAAGGCCAACGGCAATAAGTATGGCAATAACGGCAAGTTTGTGGAGGTCTGGATGGACGGTGCCAAGGGCAGCAACGTCCAGCAGTCCAATGACTTTGATACATGGTTCCAGCTCATCCACGAGCTGCAGCCCGAGTGTGCCATTTTCTCCCCCCGCTCCGACGGCGGTATCCGCTGGGTGGGCAACGAGGGCGGCAATTCGGGCAGCAACGAGAACAAGACGAATAAGGGCGACATCAGCTGGCAAAAGGTGAGTCCCAAAAACCAGACGGTGAGCGGCACCCTGACCCACAACATCTGCGACCCGGCAGAGTCTCCCCGCTACTCCCGCCAGTACGGCAAACCTGACGGTGTCTTGTGGAGCGTGAACGAGTGCGACGTGTCCATTGAGAGCGAGTGGTTCTGGCACGCAGGCAACACCTTGAAAACCATGGATGCACTGTCCACCATGTATTTTGAAACGGTGGGCTACGGCTCCCCCTTCCTGCTGAATGTGCCCCCCACCACGGTGGGGCCATTTGCGGCAGCTTCTGCTAACCGCTTGGCGGAGTTTGGCCGGGAGGTTAAAAACAGCTTTGCCAACGATCTGGCGGCGGGGAAGACGGCCACCGCCGGCTCCACCCGCACCAGCGCTACGGACGGAAAGTTCGGTGCGGCCAACGTGGTAGACAACGATTCTGACAACTACTGGACCATGGACGACGCGGCCTGGACGGCCTGGAAGAACAGCAGTAGCAAGACCCCCGGCGCGAATGGTTCTGCCTCCATTACCGTAGAGCTGGGAGAGACCAAGACCTTTGACGTGGTCTCGGTGCAGGAGTTTATTCCTCTGGGCCAGCGGATCATCAGCGGCGTGGCGGAGTATCACGACGAGGCCGGCTGGCATGAGTTCGGCACGTTTCATACTGTAGGCGCACGGCGGCTGATTCGCACTTTGCCGGTGAGTGGTGATGCAGTCCGGGTGACCATCAACGATTCCTACGCAGTGCCTCTGATCCGCTCTGTCGGGGTCTATAAGATGACCAAGGCGATGGCTTTGGGCGACGGCCTTCCCGCGGGGATGACGTATGTGGATGACCAAGCGGAAAATCAGATCGTGTACAGCAGTTCGGGTTGGACAAAACGCACAGGAGACGACTATATCAACAAGACCAACACCTATGCCCAGAGCAACGCCTCCTTTACCTATACCTTTACCGGAAGCAAGATTTATGTCATGGGCATTAAGGACACGGGAAACGGCAAATTCCGCGTGAAGATCGACAACGGCGAGTGGACGGAAGTCAACACCGCCGACACCCCCAGCCGCCAACTCAAGACGGTTCTCTGGGCTTCGGAGTATCTGGATTCTGGAGATCACACCATTGCGGTGGAGTGGGTCTCCGGTTGGTTCGATTTTGACGGGCTGCTTTATCTGCCCGGCACGGCAAGCGTTCTGGAGTTTGAAAAGCCTGAGTACACTGTATTCCCCAACAGTTCAGTGGAAATTAAGGTGAAGCGCTCCGGCGATACCTCCCAGGAGGTTACTTTTAAGTTCAGCGACCAGCCGGGCACCGCCATCCAGGGTGACTACGAGCAGATGGGCGGCACCTATACCTTGGCTGCGGGGGAGACGGAAAAGGTTATCACCATGCGAACGACGGAAGGTGCGGTAAGCGGCGGTTCTCCCATCGGGAAAAACTTCTACGGCATTCTGGCCGACCCCACCGGTGGGGCAGTTCTGGGCTTTACCACCGAGACGGTCATCACTATCATAGACCCTGAGTCCATTCCTCAGATGCCTGAGGCCGAAGGGGACAACCCCACCTACACCGCTGATGACCCCTTCCAGCTTCCGACCAAGAAGGGGGTCACCCGCCGGCTGGAGGGCGAGCATATGGTCAGGGACAGCAGCGGGGCGACGCCCTCGACCAGCTATATCCGCATTGTCGAGGATACAAACGCCAGCAACGGAAAAAAGATTGGCTGGTTTGAGCCGGGCAACAAGCTGACCCTTCACTACAACGCCGCCCAAAAGGGCATTTACACGGCCACCCTGCATTATCAATCGGGACGAAGCGCAGGAAACGAGAACAAGGTGAATTGGCAGGGTGACAATGTGGTGGACCGGAGCGAAAAGATTCCTGGCTTGGGTGGCAGCGGCTCCACCTACGGCGACCATAGCTATCAATTTGTGGTCACTAAGGAGGGTCGTGGCACGGTGGTGTTCACCGCTGACGCCAGCGCATGCCCCAACATCGACTACATCGACTTCCGGCTCAACGCCATTGGCCCGCTGGCGGAGAGTATCTCCTTGACCCCCGGTACTACGATGCTGTACCTCAACAGCGAGGGGGAGGACACCGCCCAACTGACGGCTGCCATGACCCCCGCGGACGCGGCTAACACCGTCGCTTGGAGCAGCAGCGCTCCCGATGTGGTGTCCGTGCAGCCCAACGGCACGGTTACCGCACGGAAGAACGGTTCGGCTACCATCACAGCCACTGTGGGCGAGGCGTCTTACCTGCATACTGCCACCGCCACGGTCAACGTGAAGACCAAGCTCTCGGGCAGCGTGACCCTCTCCAGTCCCAGCACCGACGCACAGGGTCACTCCCTGGCTAAATATGGTGTTCCCCTGACCGCCGAGGTGAACCAGGTTTTGCCACAGGCGGCTCGAGCCACGTTGACCTATCAGTGGACGCGGGACGGCGTCAACATTGAGGGCGCCACCGGGATCAACTATACGCCGACGGAGGACGACCTCCCCTCGCACAGCATCTCCGTGGAGGTTTCGGGAGCTGATCCCTATGTGGGAACCGTGGCGTCCAATGCCCTGACCGTGGGCAAGGCAGACGGCCCCGCTCTGGCCGCTCAGCCCAACCGCGTCGACTGTACCAGCAGCGCCAATAATGACGGTAAGATCACCGGCCTGTTTAAAGGCCGGGCGTACGAATATCAGCAGTGGCCCAAGGGCGAGAACACGCCCGACCTTACTGACACGTGGACGGCTTGGACATGGCCCGCAGGCACTGTGGAGGAGCTCCCTGCCCCGGGGCAGATCCATGGCACCGGAGAAATCACCGGCCTGATTCCCGGCAACTACCGTATCCGACGGGCGGAGACCGCCACCCATATGGCAGGTGAGCCCTCCCGCACGTTCACTATTTTGAGCGTTGAGGAATCCGATCTTGCGCGCAACATCAACATCCTCGCCATGGAGGGCGGGCGGGTGACTGCCTCCAGCCGCCGCGCGGTGGAGGGCGTTCAGATCACCCTTACGGTCACCCCCGAAGAGAGTCACACCTTTAACGATGACTTGACCGTCAAAAAGACCGCCGATGACAGCGTGGTGACGCTGACGAAGAACAGCAACGGAACCTATACCTTCACCATGCCCGCTGAGGACGTTGAGGTCAGCGCCTCCTTTACCTTAAAGACCTATACCGTGACCCATAGCGTGACCAACGTAAAGTGCGACCTGGAGGGAGAGCATACCCACACCGTGAAGCATGGGGATATACCCAACATTACCCTGATTCCGGACGCGGGCTATGAGCTGCCGGAGTCCATTACCATTACCCAGGCCAACGGAGAACCCTTTAACGGCTATACCTACCGAGACGGCGTAATCGCCTTCCAACAACCTGTCAAGAGTGACCTGACCATTACTGGTAAGGGCGTGATGCCGCTTAAATCGGTGATCCTGGTGGGCACGGCTCAGGTGGGCAATACATTGGCGGTGGGCACCATCCCGGACAACGCCAATATGGACTACCAGTGGTACTATGTGGAGGAAGGGGTGGAAACGGCCATCGAAAACGCTACCGCTGCCCGGTATGAGATCACAGCCGCCGACGCAGGCAGGACTATTCTGGTCAAGGTTCGGGGCAAGGACGGCTTCTCGGGGACAGTGGCCTCCGCACCCACCATTCCCGTCCTCGCGGCGGACGAGAGCTTTGTCTATGTGGAGACCGTGACCCTGAACACTACAGCGAAGGTAACGGTAGGGAAGTCGCTTCAGCTCAACGCCGTCATAGCGCCTGAAGAACCCACCCAACCCACGCTCTTCTGGCTTTCCGACAATGAGGCTATCGCCACCGTGGATCAAAACGGCGTCGTCAGAGGCGTGGCTGAGGGAACGGCAACCATCACCGCCACCGCCACGGATCGGCAGGATGGCGCCCGCGCCGTTTGCACAGTCACCGTGGGAACAGCCGGTAGTGGCTCCACCTCCGGCGGCGGTTCTTCCGCCCCCACCGAAACTACCAAGACCGAGACCCGCGAGGACGGCAGCAAGGTCATTACCGTGACCAAGCCCGACGGTTCTAAGACAGTGACCGTGGAGCAGCCGGACGGGACCAAGTCGGAGACCGTCACCACCAAGGACGGCGACGTGACCATCACCGTCACTGACGAAAACGGCGAGGAACTGGTGAAAGCCGAAATTCCTGCCGCCATCCCCGAGCCGGAGGTCGCGTTCGACGACGTAGCCGACGCAACCCCCTGGGCGGAAGAGGCCGTTAACAAGGTGGCTGGCCTCAAGCTGGTCAACGGCACCGGCGAGAACAAGTACAGCCCCGTAGCTCCCATG